>Ga0315268_10005222_pt1 | contig 13994 bp, 10 predicted proteins | sample C1_top_MG_FD_204535 | JGI IMG/M metagenome (GOLD analysis project Ga0315268, IMG submission 204535) | Sediment microbial communities from Yellowstone Lake, YNP, Wyoming, USA - C1_top | ecosystem: Environmental > Aquatic > Freshwater > Lake > Sediment | place: USA: Wyoming | collected 2017-08-01 | reverse complement strand
GGTGTTTCGGCTGAGGCGAAGGGAAGTTGGCCCGCCAGCATTTCATACAGCATCACGCCGAGCGAGTAAATGTCCGACCGCGCATCTACGGTTTCTCCCCGCGCCTGTTCGGGGCTGATGTAGGCCAGCGTGCCGGAAATCGTCCCCGAAAGCGTCCGGATGGCTGCATTGGGCAGGCGAGCCACGCCAAAGTCGCTCAACACAGGCTCAACGTCGAGCGGCAATGTAGGGGCCGGGTCGCCTCGCCCGCGCTCCCAAGCGTCAGAGGTCCACGCCCGGCGCAGGAGGACATTGGCCGGCTTTATGTCGCGATGGACAATACCGCGCTCGTGTGCGTAATCCAGCGCAGAGGCGAGCGACACGATGAGGCGGACTGTGGTTTCCGGTGGCAGGATGCGGCCTACGCCATGCAGTGCGTGTTGATGGTCGTCCAGTGATGGCCCTTCAATCAGTTCCATCACGATATACGGGCAGCCATCGGCCACGTCAAAGTCCAAGACTTGCACGATGTTGGGATGGCGCAGCGCAGCCACAGCTTGCGCTTCGGCGCGGAACCGGTTGAAGGACGTTTCATCCTCGGTCAGGTAACCGTGTAGAATCTTGACGGCCACGGGGTGGTTGAGTGTGGTGTGGTGGCCCAGGTACACCTCGGCCATGCCGCCCGCGCCCAAGCGCGCCCGGATTTCTACTTTGGAAAGAGTACGCCCGACCCAATCTGTCATGCCGCACCTCTGACCCCCAATCCGACGCCGACGACATCATTCTAGCACAGAATAATGCCTCTGGTGCAACGACTTGTCATTGCAGATTGAGGCCGATTCTGTTATAGTTGGCCTCGCAGGTGAATGTCGAAGAAGAAACCCGTTTTCTTCGACCCACAAAGGCTGTGCCGAAAGTGGGTCCCTGATGAGGAAGAAGGATGGGACTGGCGACAAGAGTCTTGATTATTGGTCTGGACGGCGCGACCTGGACGAATTTGCGCCCATGGATAGACGCGGGCAAGTTGCCCAACCTGGGCAGGCTGGTTACAGAAGGCGCATCCGGCCCCCTGACGACGACAATTCCTCCGGTGTCGGCTTCGGCGTGGGTGTCGTTTGCCACCGGCTGCAACCCCGGCAAGCATGGCGCGTTTGACTTTGTGTTCCCGCGTCTGAACACCTATGACATCGGCGTCGTTAACGTCAACGTGCGTGGGATGCCGCCGTTCTGGAAGGTCGTCGAAGAAGCAGGCGGGCAGGTCGGATTGGCGAGCGTTCCCATCACATACCCGCCACAACCTATCCATGGCTGGACGATTTGCGGGTTCCTCGTGCCGAACGAGCAAGCCGCTTATACGCAGCCGCCAGAACTCAAAGAGCAAATAAAAGCGCAGGGACTGGTGTGGCCGCTGCACGAATTCGAAGGCAATCGCAGCCGCGACCCCCGCAAGTTCCTTCAGGACATGCGGTATTTTGACGAGTCGCGCACGCAGGTAGTGACCTGGCTGATGCAGACTCGTCCATGGGACCTGGTCACATTCGTCATCAAGACGACCGACACGACACAGCACGAAGTCTGGCACCTGCTCGACCCGCAGCATCCGCGCCACGACGCGGCGATGGCGGCGCAGGTCAAGGGCGACATCGTCGCCTACTTTCAGGCGATAGATGCGTGCGTGGGCCAACTCGTCGCAGCCGCCGGGCCAGAGGCTACTGTCATTGTGATGAGCGATCACGGCGGCGGGCCATTCGAGAAATTCTTTAACGTCAACAACTGGCTGGCCTCACAAGGATTCCTTAAATTCAAAAGGACCCCGCTCAGCCTGGTTAAGCGTGCCTTGTTTGCAGCCGGGTTTACACCTATCACCGCTCTCAAGACCGTCAACCTGTTGCGGCTGGGCCGGCTGCGCAAGAACGTCAAGCGTGGGCGAGGGCGCGGCTGGATGGGCCAACTGTTCCTCTCGCTGCGAGATGTGGACTGGAAGCGCACGCAGGCGTTCTCCATCGGCAACTTTGGGCAGATTTACATCAACACTAAGGGCATACGCCCGGAAGGCATCGTTGAGCCAGGCGTAGAGTACGAATCTGTCCGCGACCGCGTCATCGCCCAGGCGCTCGCGCTGCGCGACCCTCAATCCGGTGACGCGGTCATCCGCACGGCATACAAGCGCGAAGAGTTGTACCACGGCGCTCGGCTCGCCCATGCGCCCGACATCATCCTGCACACCGACCGCTCCAAATACGTCTCGTTTGGGCATGCCGATTTCGGCAGCAACAAGCTCATCGAGCCTTCCATCGGGCAGACCGGGCATCACACGATGGACGGCATCCTGATCCTGTATGGCACGGATGTCCCGGCAGGTCAACGTATCGAAGGCGCCAACATCATTGACATCGCGCCGACGGCAATCGCACTGATGGGGCTGGACGTGCCAGCGGAGATGGATGGCAAGGTGTTGTTTGGTTCTGAGACAAGGAGACAAGGAGACAAGGAGGCAAGGAGAGAGGGGCAAGCAGATGACAATCCCTACTCCGAAGAAGACGAGGCGCAAGTGATGGAGCGGCTGCGCGAGCTGGGGTATGTTGCGTAGGACCTATAATTCAGTGGACAGTAAACTTGACCTATCTATCGTCCTTCCGGTTTTCAACGAATCCGGCGCGCTGCCGTGCCTGCACGCCGAGCTCACGGCAGTTCTTGCGACGTTGGGCAAAAGCTACGAGATCATTGCCATAGACGATGGCTCGCGCGACGAGAGTCTGGCAACCCTCAGGCAGTTGGCTGAGGCCGACCCACATCTGGTCGTCATTGTGCTGCGGCGCAACTTTGGCCAGACGGCAGCGTTCGTCGCAGGTTTTGACCATGCGTGCGGCGACGTGGTGGTGACGCTAGATTCCGACGGGCAGAACGACCCGGCGGATATTCCCGCCATCTTGGCCAAGCTCGACGAAGGCTACGACATCGTCTCCGGTTGGCGGCTGAATCGCCAGGAGCCGTTCTTGACGCGGCAGCTGCCGTCCATCGTCGCCAACTGGCTTATCTCGCGCACCACGGACGTGCGGCTGCACGATTACGGTTGCTCGCTCAAGGCGTACCGGAACGATGTGATCAAGAACGTGCATCTCTACGGCGAGCTGCATCGCTTCATACCTGCCGTGGCGTCGTGGATGGGTGTCAGGGTCGCCGAAATCCGGGTGAACGACCGCAAGCGCGTGCACGGCAAGAGCAAGGTGAGCATTGGCCGCACCCCGCGCGTCTGGCTCGATATACTGACTGTTACCTTTTTACTGAGTTACAGCGCGCGGCCCATGCAGTTGTTCGGCGGGCTAGGGATGGCTTCATTTGGGCTGGGAACGCTGATCGGGATCTATCTCACTATCGAGAAATTTGTCTTTTCCGAAAGCGTTCGTAATCGCACACCGCTGATACTCTTTGCCGTGCTGCTGATCGTGATCGGCGTGCAACTGATAACGATGGGACTGCTGGCGGAACTCATCAGCCGGACGTATCATGAGACGCAGAACAAGCCGATTTACGCGGTGCGGGAGATCGTAAGCTCTTCGCGAGGGTGACTGCTCCGCGCCGCGATGATCAGTGATTGTCTGCTTGACACCCGCCGGCTCGCCTACGCTACTACCTCAAATCAGCATTTGGCAGTATAATCATATTGAGCATTCAGTCACTTGTCTTGCCACGCCAAGCGGCTCTGTATCTGGACACGGACCACTGGCCACTTGTCTGACGGCTGAACGCTTGCCAGAAGGACGTTGACCGCGCACAAGCCAAATGCCTTGCACGGGGGCCAGGGGGTGACCTATGCCGGAAGAATATACCAAGCTCGCCGAAGGCATCGTCAAGGGCAGCGTTCCGATGGTCGCCAGCTTTGTCGAGCGCTACGTCTCGGAAGACGAACCGGGCTTTTTTGTAGGCGACCGGGAACACGTTGACGGCGACATTCGCGTTCACGTCACCCTGTTCGCATACCTTGACCAGCCCGATTCGCGTGTGCCAGAACCGAGCCAACTCGGCATCGTAGACTTGCAGCAGTTGCCCGACGAGCGTGTCTGGATGGTGGTCGGAGGGCAGCCCACGCTGCTGGAAACTCAGACCTGGTTGAACGACCTCTATTCGGCGATGATTCGCCGGATGGCAGCGCGCTTGGTCCAGTTTGGCTTCCTGGATGCGCCCAACCGGCCTCGCTTGCGTTCCGCTTCGACTCTGGCGCTAACGCAGGTGGCCCAGGCGCTCAAGCAGCCCAAACCTGCCCCCGCGTCCGAGCCTCCAACGGCGGAGCCCGTCAAGCCGGCTGCGCAAACAGCGCCACCGGCGAGCAGCCCGGTTCAGGCTGCCGAGCCGATCCGGCCGGTCGCGCAGGCTACGCCACCCGCTGCGCCGACCATGCAGGCTGCGCCCAGTCACTCTGCGACTCCGCCCGCGTCTATGACGGCTCCGCTCTCCCCCGAGGCCAACCCGCTCAATGTGGCGTCCGGCCCGCAACTTGACGTGCTACTCACCGTGGCGATGGTGCTCATTTGGGTGGTAGCGTGCGGGATGTTGAGCTATCTCCTGGTGCTGTTGCTCAAGTGAAGGCTCGAAGGTCGGAAGGCAGAGGTTAGAGGCCGGAAATCAGACGCCGAAAGTAGTCGCGACCCAAGTATCGTGACGGTCCGACTTTTGGCCTCCGAAATCCGCAATCCGAAATGAACAGACTCCTCGTAATTGGGTTGGACGGGGCGACGCTCGACCTCATTCGCCCTTGGGCTGCGCAAGGCCATCTCCCAAATCTCGCAAAACTGATTGACGAAGGAATACACGGGCCCCTCGAATCCACACTCCCGCCGGTCACGTCGCCCGCGTGGCCGTCGTTTGTCACCGGCAAGAATCCGGGCCGCCACGGCGTGTTTGATTTCATCCGCCCACGTGCGGGCCACTTTGACATGGTCAACGCCAGCCAGATTGACGGGCGGATGATCTGGGAATACCTCTCGGACGCAGGGCTGTCCTGCGGCGTGCTCAACGTGCCCATCACTTACCCGCCGCGCAAGATCAAGGGCTACCTGATTCCGGGACTACTCAGCCCCGACCAGGGCAAGACGACCTACCCGCCGGAATACCTGGCGCCTTACGAAGCAGAGCTCGGCCCGTATCGCCTCACGCCGCGCGTCTCGTACAAAGCAGGCAACGAGGACGAGTTCATTGCCGACATCGCCGACCTGATCGAGACGCAGGCGCGTTACGCGCTGCGGTTGATGCACGACCATCCAACGGATTTTACGATGGTGCATTTCCTGGCGACGGACATCAGCCAGCACGCACTGTGGAAGCACCAAGACCCAACGCACCCTGCGCACGACCCGGCACAGGCAGCCCGATATGGCAATGCCATCCGCGACATTTATGCACGGCTCGACGCCGTCATCGGCCAGATGATGGCGCTGGTGCCCGATGCGACAGTGATCGTGATGAGCGACCATGGTTTTGGGCCACTGCTCTGCATCGTCAACCTCAACATGCTGTTTCTCGAAGCAGGGTTACTCACGCTCAAACAAACGCCGTGGGTTCGCTTGCGTGCGTGGGCGTTCAAGCGTGGATTCACTCCGGCGGCAGTGTGGAAGATGATCGAGCGCGCCGGCCTGCAAAACATTGTCTGGCGAGTGAGCAAGAAAGCGCGCAATGAAGTTGTAAGCAAATTCCTGGGCTTTGAGGACGTGGACTGGTCACGCACGCTGGCATATTCGATGGGGCACGTGGGCCAGGTCTATATCAATCTCAAGGGCCGCGAGCCACAAGGGATTGTCGAGCCGGAGGATTACCTCCAGGTGCGCGAGCGCATCATCGGCGTGTTGTCGAGCTTGGGCGACCACGAGGATGCGCCCCTACACATTGATCGCATCATCCCGCGCGAGCAGGCAGCGTCCGGCCCATACCTCGACCGCGCGCCAGACTTGCACGTGATGATGGACGGCTACCGCACTATCGCGTTCCCGCTGTTTGCTCAGGATGGGAAAATCATCACGCGGCAGATTCGCAGCGATTCGGGCTGCCACCGCCTGCACGGCGTGTTCATCGCCAAGGGACCTGGCATCACGCGCGGCGAGATGGCGGGCGCGCGCATCATTGACCTGGCGCCGACCATTCTGCACCTGATGGACGTTCCCGTGCCGGACGACATGGACGGGCGCGTTTTGACCGAGGCGCTCGTCACGCAGCGGCCCGTCGAAACACAAGCGGCCGCGCCAACGGCGCACGCGCAAGAAGACCTCACCGCCGAAGAAGCAGCCGAAGTAGAGGAGAGGTTGCGGGCGTTGGGGTATCTCGGTTGACAAGCTAGCCACATTCATCCACACAAGACCCGGCGCAACTCGTGATTCCTTTGAGATTTGACATTTGAGACTTGAAATCTGGAGATTCCTATGACTGACTTGCACAACAAGTCCTTTTCCACCCGCGCGGTCCACGCGGGCGAGCGCGCGCCACGGGGCGACTATGTGCCCGTCGTCGCGCCCATCCATCCAACTGTAGGTTTTTTGTACGATAGCATGGATGACCTGGACGGCGTCTTTGCTGCCACACGCGAGGGCTATGTCTATCCGCGCTACGGCAGCCCAACGGTGGCTGCGTTTGAAACCGCTGTGGCGGAGCTCGAAGGAGGCGAGGCCGCGTTCGCCTTTGCTTCTGGCATGGCGGCGGTTCACGTCGCGCTGCTGGCAGCGGGCGTGCGCGCTGGCACGCCCGTCGTCGCCGCGCTCGATCTGTATGGCGCGACCTTTGTGCTGCTCAGCCGCCTCTTGGCGGAGTTGGGCGCGCAAATCCGGTTTGTGGAAGTGAGCGACCTGGCTGCCGTCGAAGCCGCCCTGAACGAGGCTCGCCCCGTCGCGCTGTTAGCTGAGACGATCTCCAACCCGCTGATCAAGGTAGCCGACGTGCCTGCACTGGCGGGACTGGCGCATCGCTACGGCGCGCAGTTGCTGATAGATAACACGTTTGCTTCGCCTTACCTCTTCAATCCGTTGGCGCACGGCACGGACTATGTCGTTCACAGCGCCACCAAGTACATTGGCGGCCACGGCGATGTGATGGCAGGGGTGGTCGTCACATCCGCCGCCAACCGCCGCAAGCTCGACGAAACGAACAAGTTGGTCGGCAGCGTGCTCGGCCCCTTTGAGGCATGGCTGGCGATGCGAGGCCTCAAAACCTTGCCCTTGCGAGTAGGCCAGCAGTGCGCCAACGCCGCGCAGGTGGCCGAGTGGCTGTCGGCGCAGAAAAAGATCGCACACGTCAACTATCCCGGCTTGCCCGCTCATCCTCAGCATGACCTGGCGCGACGACTCTTTGGCGAGCGGGGCTTTGGCGGGATGCTCTCCTTCGAGATCGCCGATGCAGACCGGGCGAGAATCTTTCGTTTCATGGAAGCGCTCGAGTTGTGCTTGCCGGCGACGACGCTGGGCGACATTTACACGCTCGTGTTGCACCCGGCCACGTCATCGCACAGAGGTCTGTCCGAACAAGAGCGGGCCAAGGTCGGCATCTGTGACGGGCTAGTGCGCCTCTCGGCTGGCATCGAGGACGCCGCCGACATTATCGCCGACCTGGACCAAGCGCTTGCCCGCACCATTTGAAATCTGAATCTTGGAGGAACTTGTGTCTCGCATCTCTCTTTCAGGCATTTTCCCGCCGATCCCCACGCCGTTTAAAGCAGATGAAGGAATTGATTACAAACATCTGCAGTCCAATCTGGATCGTTGGAACCAAGAGCCGCTCGCCGGGTACGTCGTGGGCGGCTCGAACGGCGAATTTGTTTTCCTCACCGTCGAAGAACGAGTCGAGGTCGTCCGCGCCGCACGCCAGGCGATCCCGCGTGACCGGCTGCTCATCGCCGGGTCGGGAATGGAGTCTACGCGCGAGACGATTGACCTGACTCGCCGCATGGCTCAAGCCGGTGCGGATGTAGCCATCCTCGTCACGCCCAGCTATTACAAAAGCCGAATGAACGTGGCGGCGCTGGAGCATCACTATAGTCAGGTAGCCGATGCCTCGCCCATCCCGGTAATGCTCTATAGCGTCCCGGCCAACACCGGGCTTGACCTGCCTGCGCAAGCTGTCATCGCCCTGGCGACGCATCCCAACATTATCGGCCTCAAAGATAGCGGCGGCGACATCACCAAGATCGGCTTTATGGCGCAAGAAACGCGGAATGCCGACTTTCAGATCGTAGCCGGGTCGGCGGGTTTCTTTTTGGCCGCGCTCGGCGTGGGTGCGGTCGGCTGCGTGCCAGCACTGGGCAACATTGCCGGCGGCAAGCTCGCTCAACTGCTCGAATGTTTCAAGCGTGGAGATATCGCTGGCGCGCGCGCAATTCAACTGCCGCTGATCGAAGCCAACACCGCTGTCACCGCGCGCTTTGGCGTGCCGGGCCTCAAAGCGGCGATGGACATGCTGGGCTATTATGGTGGCCCGGTGCGCTCGCCGCTGCTGCCGCTTTCGGAAGCAGACATAGTCGAGTTGCGGCGCGTTCTCATCAAAGTGGGTCTCCCAATTCACTAGTTTACGACCAAAGTCAGCCATCTACGGTCGGCGACTTGTCGTCTGTGGTCGTATAGGCCCCTGAACTGGCGAAAATAGGCCCCTGGGCCAATACCCTTGATGCGCTAAATTTATTACACTATGTATGTCAATAATTCATCAATCCCGGGCGCTCCCGCGCCCGACCTTCTTGTCTGCCACGGAGCAGGTCAATGAGAATTCTACTCTCGGCTGAAACGGTCCACGGCGATTTTGTCAAACAGATAGAAGAGATCAGCGGTCAAGATTTGTTGGCGTGCAATCAGTGCGGCAAATGCTCGTCGGGCTGCCCGGTCGCGTTTGCGCTTGACTTGCTGCCCAACCAAGTTATCCGCATGGCGCAACTGGGCCAGGAGGACGTGCTTCAGGCCCAGACTATTTGGACGTGCGCCTCGTGCCAGACGTGCGTTTCTCGTTGCCCCAAGAACGTAGACCTGCCGCGGGTGATGGAGGCGCTGCGCCAGATTGCGATGGAACGCGGAACGACGCCGCTCTATGTGGCCGAGCTGCGCCCCGATCTGGTGACCGATGCGCCGCAGATGGCGATTATCGGCGGGTTTAGAAAGTTTACGTCGTAGGAGCATACATGGGCACACCCTACTTTCCAGGTTGTACGTTAGCGACTAAAGCCAAGAACTATGACACTTCGGGGAGAGCGGTCGCGGCGGCGCTTGGGATGCCGCTGGACGAGCTGCCTGATTGGCAGTGCTGCGGCGCGACGTTCCCTCTTGCGACGGACAACACGATGGCGCTCATCGCCCCGGCGCGCGTCCTCATCCAGGCCGAGCAAACGGGCGCAGACAAGATCACGACGCTGTGCGCCATCTGCTACAATGTCTTGAAGCGCACCGAGACGACGCTGCGCAAGCACCCCGAACAGATCGAACGCATCAACTGGTTCGTCAGCACGGACGAGACGACCGCCGGTCAGACGTACACGGGCCGCGTGCAGGTCACGCACTTTTTACAGCAGCTCCGCGACGACCTGGGCTGGAAGGCGCTCGGCGAAAAGGTGACGCAGCCGCTCAAAGGGTTGAAGGTCGCGCCATACTATGGCTGCTTGCTGCTGCGCCCGCCCGCCGAAATCGGCCTGGACGACCCCGATCAGCCCGTGATTCTGGCGGATTTCCTCGCCGCGTTGGGCGCAGAGCCGGTAGACTTTCCGTACAAGGGCGAATGCTGCGGCAGCTACCTGGTCGTCAACAAGCCCGACGTACCCACGGCGCTTTCGGGCACCATCGTCGAGAGCGCGGCCAAACATGGCGCGCAGGCCCTCGTCACTGCCTGCCCGCTGTGCCAGTATAACCTCGACGTGAAGCAAAAGGGTTCATCGCGTGGCGTGCCGGTTCTCTACTTTACCCAGTTGCTCGCCGTCGCGCTTGGATTGAGCAGTGAGGCGCGCGCGCTGGACGGTCATTACATCAACCCGGCGACACTGTTTGCACAATGAGAAACTTGGACCGCAACCCCCGCAACATCGTGGGGGCAAGCGACGCAGTTGGGATTTGAAATGATCAACAAGGCACTCGTTATCGGCGCAGGTATCGCAGGCATCCAGACTGCACTAGATATTGCCAACTCGGGCCACCAGGTCGCGCTCGTCGAGCGGCAGCCCTCGATCGGCGGGCACATGGCGCAGCTCTCCGAGACGTTCCCCACGCTCGACTGCTCGCAGTGCATCATGACCCCGCGCACGGTGGAAGTGGGACATCACGAGAATATCAAGCTGTATATGTACAGCCAAGTGGCCGAGGTCAGTGGAAGCCTGGGAGATTTTGCCGTCAAGATTCGCCAGAGGACCAAGTACGTTAATTGGGATGCGTGCACCGGCTGCGGCGTGTGCCAGGAAAAGTGCCCGTGGAAAGCGCCAGCCGAGTTTGACCGGGGAGTGGGTACCCGCAAGGCCATCTACACGCTTTCGCCCCAAGCAGTGCCGAACAAGCCGGTCATCAACCCACAAGTCTGCGTGCGATTGCAGTCTATCGCCAAAGGCGAAAAGCCAAAATGCGGCGCGTGCCTCAAATTCTGTCCAACCAATTCGATTGACTTTGAGCAAAAGGAATCATTCGTCGAGGAGCACGTCGGCGCGATTGTGGTGGCGACCGGCTTTGACCTGTTTCCGCAGACCAAGCTGCCGGAATACGGCGGCGGCAAGGTCCCCGACGTGATTGACGCGCTGGCGTTCGAGCGGCTGCTGTCGGCCAGTGGCCCAACCGGCGGCAAGGTCAAGCGCCCGTCCGACGGCCAAGAGCCGCGTGAAGTCGTGTTCGTCCAGTGCAGCGGCAGCCGCGACCCAGAACATGGAGTGCCGTATTGCAGCAAGTTCTGCTGCATGTACACCGCCAAGCAGGCGATTCTCTACAAGCATCGCGTCCACAGTGGGCAGCCTTATGTGTTCTACATTGACATCCGCGCGGGCGGCAAAGGATACGAAGAGTTCATCAACCGTGCGCAGCAGGATGAGGGCGTGGTTTACCTGCGTGGCAAGGTCAGCAAGATTTTCCGCGATGGCGATAAGGTGATGGTGTGGGGCAGCGACACGCTCTCTGGTCGCAAGGTCGAGGTCGCCGCTGACTTGGTAGTTCTGTCTGTCGCTGCGGTACCAGCCATCTCAGAGAACGGTTGCCGCGTCCCCGGCTTGGACCTGACGCTGGACGAGAATGGGTTCTATCAGCCCAGCGAATCGGAGCTCTCGCCGGTTGAGAGCAACATCCCCGGCGTGTTTCTGGCCGGCGCGGGAATTGGCCCCAAAGATATCCCAGAGACGGTTGCCCAAGCCAGCGGCGCGGCGGCTAAGGTATTGACGCTCTTTAGACGAGGATGAAACCTTTGGCCCGACAGTACAAGCTCTTTATCCCAGGCCCGGTGGGAGTGGACGAAGACGTGCTGGACGCGATGAGCCAGCCGGTGATGCGCCACTATGGCAGCGAATGGCTAGAGATCTTTGACGAGACGCTCGGTCTGCTCCAACAAGTGTTCCAGACGCAGGGCGACATCTTTATCATCCCCGGCCCCGGCTCGGCGGGGATGGACATGGCATTTGGCAGCTTGCTGGCGACGGGTGACAAGGTCGTAGTCGGCATCAATGGGTTCTTTGGCGAGCGGCTGGCAGCCATTGCCAAAAGCTACGGGCTTGCCGTCGTGCCGTTCACGGCCGAGCTCGGGCAGCCACTCCTGCCCGAAGTGTTGCGTGAGGTCTTGCACCGCGAAAAGGACGCTCGGGCTGTGGCGATCGTCCACCACGAGACGTCCACGACGGTGATGAATCCATTGGGGCCGCTCGCGGAGGTGACACACGCAGCCGGACTGCCCATTATCGCGGACGCGATTTCGTCGCTGGGCGGGGTGGATCTGCCGGTGGATGCCTGGGGCATTGACGCCTGTGTGACGGCGACGAACAAGTGTCTGGAATGCCCACCGGGGCTCGCATTCATTTCGGTCAGCCCGCGCGCGTGGGAGCGGGTGGATCAGGTAGAGAACCCACAGCACGGCTGGTACCTCAGCCTCAAGACATGGCGGCAGTACCGCGCCGATTGGGGTTCGTGGCATCCCTCCCCGGTGACGCTGCCGACGAACAACATCCTGGGCTTGCGTGTGAGCTTGCGCAAGATCGTTGCAGAAGGGCTGGCAGCGCGCTTTGCCAAGTATGCTCGCATCAGCCGCGCCGTGCGGACGGGCCTGCGCAACGTAGGCTTTGAAATGTTTGTACCGGACGAGTTTGCTTCCTCGCTCACCACGGCGGTCAAGGCTCGGCCCGAATTCCAGGTAAGCGAGTTGCTGGGCTGGCTGGCCGAGGAGCGCAGCATGCTGGTCGGCGGTGGACTGGAGGAGCTGGCCGGTAAGATATTCCGCGTTGGCCACCTGGGCAAAGCTTCCACGCGCGAGTATCTGATGGATTTCCTGTTTGCTGTGGAGGAATTCCTGCGGCTCAAGGGGATTGAGGTACCAGCGGGCGCAAGCCTGGTGGGCCTGTGAGAAACGGCAGCCGGCGGCGGACCACAGACTGCGGTCGGCGGATAACATCGGGACATTGACCATGCGAAAAGTGGGCGTATTCATCTGTCACTGCGGGATCAACATTGCTGGCTCGGTGGACGTAGACAAGGTGGCCGAGGATCTCAAGAGCTACCCGGGTGTCGCGTTCGCCACGACGTACAAGTACACCTGCTCCGACCCCGGCCAAAAGATCATCAAGGATAGCATCCAGGAATACGGGCTGGATGGCGTGGTCGTAGCGGCCTGCTCGCCCGCAATGCACGAGACGACATTCCGCCGCACGGCGGCTTCCGCTGGAATGAACCCGTACCTCTTAGAGTGCGCCAACATCCGCGAGCAGTGCTCCTGGGTGCATCAGAACGACAAGGTACGCGCTACCGAAAAGGCGCTGTACACCATCCAGTCCATGGTGGAAAAGGTCAAGCGCAACGAGGCGCTCGACCCACTCAGCCTGCCGCTGACCAAGAAGGCGATGGTCATCGGCGGCGGCATCGCCGGCATCACGGCGGCGCTCGACATTGCCGACGCAGGCTACCCGGTCATCCTAGTCGAAAAAGACGATCGCCTGGGCGGCAAGATGGCCAATCTCTCCGGCACGTATCTCAACTTTGCCGCCGCGCCCGATCTGCTCACACGCCGGATAGACCGCGCCATGAACCACCCGAACATTCAAGTCATCACGGGTGCGCAAGTCGTTCAAGTGGATGGGTACGTTGGAAATTTCAGAGCGACTATTGACCTAGAGACTGGGGACCAGGGATTGGGAAATGCGGAACACGCAACACGCAATACGTGTGACGTGGGAGCGGTCGTTGCGGCGACAGGTTACGCAAGTTATCCAATGTCTCGATTGCCAGAATACGGCGGCGGGATGATACCCGACGTGATTGATGGGCTGACGTTCGAGGCGATGCTCGCGCCGGACGCCAAGATTCAACGGCCCAGCGACGGCAAGACACCGCGCGAAGTCGTGTTCGTCCAGTGCGCGGGCTCGCGCGACCCGGAGCACGGCGTGCCGTATTGCTCCAAAGTCTGCTGCATGTATGTTGCCAAACAAGCCATGCTCTTTAAGGAGCGCGTGCCGCACGGCCAGGCGTACGTGTTCTACATTGACATTCGCTCGGCGGGCAAAGGCTATGACGAATATGTCCAGCGCGCGATGACGGACTACCGCACGCTCTACCTGCGTGGCAAGGTCAGCCGGATCTTCCAGGACGGGAACAAAGTCATCGTGTGGGGAAGCGATACGCTCTCCAACCGCGCGGTGGAAATCGCCGCCGACCTGGTTGTGCTGGCGACGCCCATGGCCGCTCCTGAGGGCGCTAAGGAGCTGGCGCAACGGCTCCACATCAGCACGAACGCCGACGGCTTTTACAATGAGGCGCACCCCAAGCTTCGCCCGGTGGAAAGCCTCACGGCGGGTATTTTCCTTGCCGGCACGGGTCAAGGGCCCAAAGATA
>Ga0315268_10005221_pt1 | contig 13994 bp, 16 predicted proteins | sample C1_top_MG_FD_204535 | JGI IMG/M metagenome (GOLD analysis project Ga0315268, IMG submission 204535) | Sediment microbial communities from Yellowstone Lake, YNP, Wyoming, USA - C1_top | ecosystem: Environmental > Aquatic > Freshwater > Lake > Sediment | place: USA: Wyoming | collected 2017-08-01 | reverse complement strand
TTACCAGTCAAATGATGTCAAAACATGAAAATATTTTCTCACGCGGAGGCGCGGAAGGCGCGTAGAATATAGGCATCCGCCCGCTTTGTTTTTTCTCCGTGTCTCCGCGCCTCCGCGTGAAACCCTTTTTGGTTCCGGCTCGTCCGGTTTAGGTTGAAAGGATACTCCATGCAATTGCCCGAAGAAAAACAGATCAGAGTATTTCTCGTGGACGATCACAAGACGGTACTCTGGGGTTTGCAGCAACTGGTCGAAAGCGCCGCGCCGCTGATGGCTGTAGTCGGCATGGCCACCAATTGCGCGGAATTGTTTGCAAAATTGCCGGAAACCCAGCCGGATGTCATTCTGCTGGATCTGGATTTAAACGGCGAGAGCAGTCTGGATTCCCTGGAGCAACTCACACAACAGAGCCCTGCGCAGGTTTTGATACTCACCGCCTCCAACGACCCTGCAGTGCACCAACAGGCCGTCGTCCGGGGCGCCCGTGGCGTAGTTCACAAACAAGTATCAGCCGACCTGCTGCTGCAGGCAATCAAGAAGGTGCATCACGGCGAAATATGGCTGGATCACACCACGCTGGTCGGCGTCATTTCCACGCTGACCAAGGGACAGCGGACGGATCCGGAATCCGCCAGGATAGCGGAACTTACCCCCAAGGAACGCCAGATCATCGCCACCATCGTGCAGGAAAAAGGCGCGCCAAACAAGTTGATCGCCGACAAGCTGTACATGAGCGAACACACGCTGCGCAATCACCTGACCAGCATCTATAGCAAGCTCGGGGTAGAAGGCAGGATGGAACTGTATGTCTACGCGACGATGCATCCAAAATTCTTTACCGCCAAATAATCTTCTTCATGCATCCTCCTCACCAAGATGGCCGCGAAAATTTCCTGACATCCTGTGTGCTGCGGGCATTTCCAGCTGACTGCCGCGCCACTTACCTCGCCATACACTGACTGACAGTCATCCACGCGCCGTACAAACGGTATCACGCGAATTGCCCGGAGGCATGCTGCGTATTGCCAGCATGACATTTGTCCTGTCTCCCCATGGGAGGTAGGCACTGACAAAAAGGGAGCTTGCTCCGGTGCAATTCTTGCAGCAGATCAGTAGTATTCCAGAACGTCGACAGGCATTGTATGGGAATCCAATACGGGTCTGCCGGTTGAAGTTTGCTGGGTAACTGCAACTGAATTTAAACAGCTGGAGGGCTCACGCACGGCAGATCCCAAACCACGAACATGTACCGTGCAATTTTCTATTCTCTCAAATGGAAGGAGTACAAAAATGAACACCTTAATCCAAGCCATCAGGAACAGCATCACCCACTTTGTCCGCGACGAGGAAGGCGCGCAAATCGTGGAATACGCCTTGATTATCGCGGTGGTATCGATTGCGCTGATCATTGCCGTCAGCACACTTACTACTGGCACTGCGATGACCGACTGGATCACCAGAGTTACGAATTGTCTTACGGGGGCCGGCTGCAAGTAAGCCCGGCGGAAGAGGGCCGCCGCCCTCTTCCCTGTTGACTTAAGCGGATATTAAAGCCATGTCTCACTCCGAATTCAATGCGATTCTGGACTTGCTGGCGATGCTGTTTTTCGACTGGCGCACGGGCATGCTTGCCTTGCTGCTCGCAACCGCCGCCATCTCCGACTACCGCTCGCAGCGCATACCGAACTGGCTGGTGTTGGCGGGCGCACTGTTCGGCGTGATCTGCAACACAGTGATGCCGCCGTCACCGCACGACACCCTGCTCTTTCCTCTGGCCGGACTCGGGCTGGGCCTGCTGCTGTTCCTGCCGCTGTATCTGCTGCGCGCCATGGGCGCGGGTGATGTAAAGCTGCTGGCGATGGTCGGTTCCTTTCTCGGCCCGGAGGACACTTTTTATGCCGCGCTCGCAAGCATGGTCGCAGGCGGCGTGCTGGCCATCCTGTTCGTGCTGGCACGGGGCACGGCGCCGCGCGTGCTGCAAAATCTGACAGCTATTTTTCAGTCGGGGATTGTTGACGCCGTTGGCGGATCGGTGCCGAGTCTGCGCATCGCGGCGAGCGCATCTGCCGGCAGATTACCGTATGGTATTGCGATCGCGACCGGCACTCTGGGCTACCTGATATTGCGGCAACTGGGCTTTATATAAGAACAAGAAAGGGGCTTGCCATGAAGAACGCAAGGGCAATATGGATGCTGATAATCGCCGTCATATTGGGCTTGGTGGCGACTGCTTTGGCCGTCGGCTGGGTATCGCAAAAAGGCGCCACCGCCTCGACCAAGGTCGTGGTGGCCACGATGGATATCGAGCTGGGCAGCCGTCTCTCTCCACAAATGCTCACCACCATAGATTGGCCCAGCAGTTCGATGCCGCAAGGCGCTATCAGCGACCTCAGAAGCTTGCAAGACCGCGTGGTCAAAACTTCCATTCAGCGCGGCGAAGCCATACTCAACTCCAAACTGGCTCCGCTGGGCACGCAAGGCGGTCTGTCGGCAGTTATCGCCGAGGGCAAGCGGGCCATGACGGTGCGGGTAAACGATGTAGTCGGCGTGGCCGGTTTCGCATTGCCGGGCAACTACGTGGATGTGATGGTCAACGCCCAGCAGGAACGGGGTGGAAAATCTGGAGGAATGAAACAAATCACCAAGACAGTGCTGGAGCATGTTCTGGTGCTGGCGGTTGCGCAGGAGGCCGGCAGAGACGAGACCAAACCGAAGGTGGTGAATGCGGTCACTCTGGAACTCTCGCTGGAGGATGCCGAAAAACTGGATCTGGCGCGCAACATCGGCACGCTGACATTGGTGTTGCGCAATCAGGTGGACAAGAAAGCGGTGAATACGGAAGGCATCACCCAAAGGCAACTTTTCAACGAGACGGAAGAACCGGCCACCAAGGTTGCCACGGAAGTTGCTGCGGCAAAGCCGGTCATCAAAGCCGTACGCCGCCGTGTCATCCCCAAGAAACCAGAAGCGGCCGCACCCGTTCCAGAACCTGCCCCAATTGTGAAGGAAGCTGTCACAGCCGCCCCCAATCCGGCGCCACCTGCCAAAGAGAAAACTTGCGTCGAGGTGCTGCACAACAATACTCGTACGCTCAATTGCTTCTGACCAACGACTCACGATTTTGTATTGCTGGCAACCATGCAAGAGCCTCAAGGAGGAATCAACGTGAAAAACAAATACATCATTCCCGCGCTATGTACCGCACTGGTTTTCGCCAGCCAGACTTGCGCCGCTGCAGAAACGGGCAATCAACCGCCCGCACCGCTGCGCCCATGCAGCTCTGTCACGGTCGACGCACCGACACACATTCTGCTCGGCAAATCGACTGTGATCAGGCTCAGCGCACCCGCCTCGCGCATGGTGGTTGGAGGCGTGTCTGCCACCCATGCGGGGAAACCGATCGAAGTGCCCGAGGACAAAAACGTGCCATCCGGCCAGCGGCAACAAGCGGCGCCGATTCTTGACGGCATCGCCGATGTCGACGTGATGTTGCTCAGCCCGACCGAACTGTTCCTGATCGGCAAGAAGGCCGGCTCCATGAATGTGGTGCTGCAAAGTGCAGACGGCCGGTGTGCAGTCAAGGACCTGATCGTGACCATAGACCCGGAAACGCTGCAAGCAAAATTGGCGGAGTTGATGCCGGAAGAAACCGGCATCAAGGTCAGTGGCGCGGAAAGTGCACTGGTGCTCACCGGCCAGGTCAGCAATTCCATCAAACTCGACCAGGTCATGACGCTGGCGAATTCCTACGGCGACAGCAAGAAATTGGTCAACATGCTGCGCATCACGGCACCGCAGCAGGTGATGCTGGAGGTGAAAGTCGCCGAAGTCAGCAAAACGTTGCTGGACAAACTTGGGGCGAAAGTCGACGTTTCACGCACCAGCAGTGGCAGCGGCTATACCTACTCGCTGCTATCCAGCTTTCTCAGCAATGGCGGCGGGCTGCTGGAGGCGCTGAAAATCGGCAATACCAGGGTGAGCATCGATGGACAGAAGGATGATGGCCTGGTTCGTGTATTGGCTGAACCCAATATCATGGCGCTCAGCGGCCAGCAGGCAAGCTTCCTGTCCGGCGGAAAAATCTTCATTCCCGTGGCGCTGAGCAACACCACAGGCATACCCACCATCACACTGGAAGAAAAGGAATTCGGCATCGGCGTGAAATTCACACCGACCGTGCTGGACGGCACCCGCATCAATCTGAAAATGGTGTCGGAAGTCTCGGAACTGTCGCAGACCGGCTCCCCGTTCACTACCGTCAACAATGTGGTTGCGGTGATGCCCTCGTTTACGGTGCGCAGGGCAGATACCACCGTACAGCTTAACGATGGACAAAGCTTCGTCGTAGCCGGCTTGATCAAGAACAATATCACCGAGACCATCAAACGTTTCCCCGGCCTGGGCGAGCTGCCGATTATCGGCGCCCTGTTCCGCAGCACCGAGTTCCAGAAAGACCAGACCGAACTGCTGTTCGTGATCACTCCGCGCCTGGTCAAGCCGCTGGCGGAAGTGCCCAGATTGCCGACGGACAACCACGTTGAGCCCAGCCGTGCCGGAATGTATTTCAACGGCAGCATGGAAGGCTCTGCTCGGGCACCGGCCGCTTCAGAGCGTTTGGAGGCCCCTGCCCCTGCACCGGCCGCCCCGGCTCCTGAACCCAAGTAAAAGGAAAGATCATGAACACACTATTAATTGCGCTGCCGCTCACCCTGCTGGCAGCCTGCTCGACCGCCACTCCCAACTATGACAAGCAGTTCGGCGAGGCGGTGCGTGAAGCCAAACTCAAAATGACCATCGCCCCTGCTGCCGGCCAGAATCCGGATCAGGTGGCAGGCATGGACGGTAAAGCGGCCAGGGAATCGATCATTCTCTATCAGGACACTTTCAAGGCTCCCCCCCCTGCGGCCAACGTCATCAACATCGGGGGGAGCGTAGGCAAGTAGGCAACAGGGCGGCTCAATTTGTAGCGATCTTGAAGCCGGCCACTCTTTATGCGTTTCTCAGGAGGATGCCATGAGCAGTGTGACTCACCAGAAGGGGGCGGTAATCGTGACCGTTGCCTTTGCACTGCTTTTTCTGCTGGGCTTCATGGGTCTTGCTTTGGACTTCGGCCATCTGTTCGTGGTCAAGACGGAATTGCAAACGGCCACGGACAGCTGTGCGCTGGCAGCCGCACAGGAACTCGATGGCGCCAGCGACGCACTGACCCGCGCCACCAGCGCCGGAAAAACAGCGGGCAATCTCAACAAGGTGAATTTTCAGGGCGCGGCGGCGGGGATCGTCGATGCCGACATTACTTTCAGTGACTCGCTGATTGGATCCTACAGCCATACGTTTACACCAGTGGCCAATGCCAGATATGCCAAGTGCACGCACACCCAATCAGGCATGGCGCCATGGCTGTTGCAAGCGATGGGCGCTTTCACAGGCAATCCCACGTATGGCAACAACCAGAGCGTAGCCGCACTTGCGGTGGCTACGCGTGCCTCGGCACAGAGCGCATGCGCCATTCCCGTGCAAATCAGACCTAAGGGAGGAGGAAACGCGCCGAACTACGGGTACACACCCGGCGAGTGGATCCCGTCTCTTTATAACGAAAACAACAACAACACCGCGCCAACGCCAGGGCATTTTGGCTGGGCCAACCTGGATGGCAGCACCTCTGCCAGCGAAGTAAAAAGCGAACTGCTTGGTCACGGTTACTGCAACCTTAAAACCGGAGACCCCGTAAATACCACCGGTGCAAAGGTGGCGGCTTCCGTCGAGTGGAATAGTCGTTTCGGTCTTTACAAAAATGGCGCGGGCAACCCGGACATAAACAGTGCCACACCTGATACCACAGGCTATGCATACACCGCCACCAACTGGCCGAGCAAAGCAAATGCCTCGGCAAATTTCCTGGCGAAGAGGGCGGCGAATCAGTCATACGGCGGAACCGTGGACAGCGTAAGTACCGGCAATACGATTACCGGCCTGAGCCTGCCCAATAGTTACAAAGACAATGCTATGGGTACCTATGCAGCAGGAGCGAGGGCGCTAGCAACCCATGGCGGTGATAGACGATTGGTGCTTGCGCCGATAGTCGCTGGAACAACAGTTACGGATTGGGCCTGCGTACTGATGCTGCATCCAATCGATGGGCCAAACGTCACGGTGTACCTTGAGTATATCGGCAATGCTTCACTTCCCAGCAGCCCCTGCGCCGGCGCGGGCCTGGCCGGTGGCACCAATGGCCCGCTGGTGCCGGTTTTGGTGCAGTAGGAGAAAAGCACATGAAGCGCAAACAAAACGGAGTAGCCATAGTCGAATTTGCCTTGGTGCTGCCGTTACTGCTGATACTCACCTTTATCACCACGGAATTTGGCCGGGCGCTGTATCAGTACAACATCCTTACCAAGTCCGTGCGCGATGCGGCGCGCTATTTGTCGACACAAACCCCCGGCGACACGACAAAATATCCCATAGCAAAGAACCTGGTGGTCTATGGCAACCCGGCCGGCAGCGGATCGCCGCTCGCCTATGGCCTCAGCATCGCACAAGTACCCGATCCGGTATGGCAGCTGGCCGGAGCGACGCCGGTGATCAACACGGTCTCCATTCAAATAGGCTGCAAAATGATTATCGATCCGTGGTGCACTCCCGCCAAACAATATATTTTCACGCCTCTGATCGCCAAAGCGTTCGGGGTGAAATTTGGCAACATCACCTACGCTCCTATCAGCGCAACCATGCGAGGTGCATTGTGAACACCAGACAAACAGGCGGCACTGCCGTGGAGTTTGCGCTGGTGCTGCTTGTCTTTCTGACCTTCTTCCTGGGCATCGTGGATTTCGCGCGCATGCTTTGGACATGGAATGCCGCGAACGAAGCCACGCGCTGGGGCGCGCGGGTCGCGGTGGTCTGCGACAAAGGCGCGGCAGCGGTGCTGGCAGACATGCAGAAATTCCTGCCGCAGTTGACCGCAAGCAATGTCCTAGTCGATTGGTATGACGCGGCCGGCGCCATCAGCACCACCTGCGACCACACCAACTGCGCCGGCGTGAGCGTGCGCATCACCAATCTCAATTACCAGTGGATATCCCCCATCGCCGGTGTTGCGGTACTCCCGTCGATAGCCATGCCGGGCTTCTCCACTTACCTGCCACGGGAAATAATGGGGCAGGACCCTGACAGCGGCTCGGTATGCAATTAGCACCAGACCAGGAATCGAACATGAAAATCTCCGTCATCTCTCCGAGTCAACAATCTCTGCAAGAGATCGGCTCCATGCTTGAGCGCGGCAATCCATCACGCCTCGTCACGCTGCACAAAGGGGGAGTCAGCCAGTTGCGTGCCGTGGCCGAACAGGAACACCCTGACGCAATCATCGTTGAAGGAATGTGCCACGATGCCAACGAGCTTGCGCCTTTGGAGACTCTTACTACCCGATATCCGCAACTGGTCATCATCATGCTGTGCTCGCAACAAAATTCCGAATTCCTCCTCAACGCCATGCGCGTCGGGGTTCGCGAAGTTCTTCCTTCACCCGTATCGAATGGCGCGCTGGAAGCGTCTGTTGCCCGCATGGAATCCAAGCTGGGCTTGCGCGGCACCCAGCACACCGCACGCGTTATCGCATTCATACCCTGCAAAGGCGGCAGCGGCGCAACATTCCTGTCCACCAATCTGGGCTACCAGCTGGGGGAGGAAGGCAAGAAAGTATTGCTGATCGATCTCAATTTGCAATATGGGGAAGCTGTGCTGACTGTGTATGACCGCAAAGCCACGAGTGATATCTCAGAAGTCGCACGCAATCTGTCGCGGCTGGATGCCTCGTTTCTGAGTGCTTCCACGGTGCAAGTATCACCCAACTTTGAAATCCTGGCTGCCCCGGAAGATCCGGCGCAATCACTGCAAATCGAACCGATGCATCTGGATGCCATCCTGAACCTTGCGATCAATCAGTACGACTTCATCATTCTGGACGTGGGAAAAAATCTGGACGATCTGACCGTCAGGGCTTTGGATCGTGCCCACACCATCTTTCTGGTCGCACAGACGCTGATGCCCTACATTCGCAACGCCAACCGAATGATGTCCATGTTCCGCTCACTGGGATATTCGCAGGACAAGGTCGAGCTGCTGGTCAACCGCTACTGGAAAAATGCCGAGATCAGCCTGAACGATCTGCGCACCAGCTCGGGTGTCAACCGGATGCGCACCATACCAAACGGCTACAAGGAGGTGGCAAAAGCCATCAATCAAGGCGTGCCGCTGGCGACGGTATCCACATCGAGTTTGGTGTACAAGGCGATTGGCGAACTGGCGGAATCCTTGTTGCCCAAGGCTGAACACATTCACACCGGGAGCGGATTACTGAGCCGCTTGCTGAAAGGCTAGGAAACCCATCCAATAAGGGGCTATATCATGGCAAAGCTGAATATAAGAGATTTGCTCACAGGCAAGAAAGAAGAGCACACGCCACAGGCGGATGAACCCGCCGCGCAGCCCGCGGCACAAGCCACGGTGTCTCCGGCCGCCGCAGCGTATGTGAAGCTGAAGAACAAACTGCACCTGCAGATTCTGGACAAGGTGGACTTGGCTTTGCTGGAGTCGATGCCCGAACTCCAGCTGCGTCAGGAAATAGCCACCCTGGTTCAGCAGATGCTTGAACAGGAGCCGGCACTCATCAATGATCTTGAACGGCGCTCGCTGGTACGGGACATCCAGAATGAAATGCTCGGGCTCGGGCCGCTGGAACTGCTGATGGCCGACCCGAGCGTTTCAGACATACTGGTCAACAGCTACAACCAGATCTATGTCGAGCGCAACGGGCGGCTGGAGCTGACCGACGTCAGCTTCACCGATGACAAACACCTGCTGCGCATCATCGACAAAATCGTTTCCCGCATCGGCCGGCGCATCGACGAATCCAGCCCCATGGTCGATGCACGCTTGCCGGATGGCTCACGGGTCAACGCCGTCATTCCGCCCATCGCGCTGGACGGCCCGATGGTCTCGATTCGGCGGTTCGCAGTCGTCCCGCTGAAAATGACCGACTTGGTCACCACCTACAAATCTCTGACTCCCGACATGGCTTTGCTGCTGGAAGGTCTGGCCAAATCGAAAACCAACATGCTCATTTCCGGAGGCACAGGATCGGGCAAGACCACGCTGCTGAACATTCTCTCCGGCTACATTCCGGAAACGGAGCGCATCATCACCATCGAAGACGCGGCTGAGCTGCAACTGCAGCAACCCCATGTCATCCGGCTGGAAACACGCCCAGCGAACATAGAGGGCAAGGGTGAAGTCAACCAGCGCGCGCTGGTGCGCAATGCACTGCGCATGCGCCCCGACCGGATCGTAATCGGTGAAGTGCGCGGCGCGGAAGCGGTGGACATGATGCAAGCCATGAACACCGGCCACGAAGGTTCACTGACAACCATCCATGCCAACAACCCGCGCGATGCCATTTCCCGGCTGGAGAACATGATCAGCATGGCCGGATTCAATCTGCCGCACAGGGCGACCCGGCAGCAAATCGTCTCCGCTATCACGGTCATCGTGCAAGGCAACCGTCTGACGGATGGTCATCGCAAGATCACCAGCATTCAGGAAATCACCGGCATGGAAGGTGAAATCGTGACCATGCAGGAAATTTTTGCGTTCAAGCAGACGGGTATTGATGCGCATGGAAAAGTAATCGGATATTTCCATGCCACCGGTATCCGGCCAAAATTCGCGGACAAGCTGCAGGATCAGGGCATCATCCTGCCCGACTCGATGTTCGATCCGAGCATCCGCTACGAATGAGAGCGAGGAAAACATGAACGCCATTCTTGCAAACAATTTTTTCCCTATATTCGCCATTGCAGCCTTCGTCGCGGTGGTGCTTTTTGTCGAAGCCATGTATTTGATCTGGAATACCTACCATGGCCCGGAAGCAAAAAAAATCGAGCAGCGCCTGCGAGCCTTGTCAGCCAGCTCCGATCACACTGCACGGGCTACCGTGTTAAAAAACCGGATGCTGAGCGAGGTTCCGGCAATTGAAAAACTTCTGCTCGGCATACCACGCATCGACCATCTGGATCGATTCCTTTTGCAATCCGGATTGGAGTGGGCAGTGGATAAATTGCTAATCTTATCGCTGCTATCTGGAGTGTCGTTCTACACTATCTTTTCATTCAGCAGCATCTCCATGCCATTCAAATCAGGCATGGTGCTTGCTGCCACTTCTATGCCATGGATTTATGTGCAGTGGAAACGCAACCAGCGCTTGCGCAAGATGGAGCAGCAATTGCCAGACGCATTGGATTTGATCGGCAGGGCCTTGCGCGCCGGCCATGCGCTGCCCTCCGCTCTGCTAATGGCAGGCGATGAGCTTTCGGATCCGATTGCCAGAGAATTCCACATCACGCATGACGAAATAAATTTCGGTGTTTCGATGCAGCAGGCATTGACCAATCTCAGCGAACGGGTACCCAGCACTGACGTGCGCTATTTCGTCGTCGCGGTGCTCATTCAGCGTGAAGCCGGTGGCAATCTGACCGAGGTGCTGGACAACCTGAGCAGATTGATCCGCGATCGTCTCAAGTTTCACGCCAAGGTCAAAGTGCTGACCACCGAGGGACGCATGTCGGCATGGGTATTGGGGGTTCTGCCGTTTGGTTTGACCGCTCTTCTCAATTTCGCCAATCACGACTTCATCAGCGTCTTGTGGACCGACCCCGTCGGCATCCAGATCACCAATGTCGTACTGGGAATGATGGCGGTGGGCGTCATCTGGTTATACAAACTCATTCAGATTCGTGTCTGAATGCGAACACAGACAAGAAAGGCGGCCCAACATGTGGATATACGCAGCAATAATTTTCTTTCTGGTAACTTTGGCAAGCATCATTTTACTCACCTGGTTAGCCCCCAATAAATCGCAGAAACGTTTACAGGGCCTGGCGCAATCTACAGAAAAACCCGATTGGGTAAAAACGATAGTACATATTGCAAGCCCGCTGGCCAAGCTATCAATCCCGGAAGGCAAATGGGAAAACTCGCCACTCCGCATCAGGTTCATCAACGCAGGCATGCGCGGAGCAAATGCACCCACTATCTTCTACGCAGCAAAGACGCTATTGCCGCTCGTATTTTCCGGAGTGGGCTACCTGGCGCTGGAAATGGCAGGAAAAAATCCCGATCAAAACACGCTTATTCTGATCCTGCTGATCATCGCAACAATAGGCTGCTACCTGCCCAACATCATGCTCAGCCACCGCATCAAAGCACGCAAGCTCGAGATTTTCGACAATTTCCCCGACGCGGCCGATCTGATGCTCGTCTGCGTGGAAGCTGGCCTGGGACTGGACGCCGCGCTGGTCAAGGTCGCCGACGAGATGAAAATCAAGAGCCGGGCGTTGACCGAAGAAATGCATCTGACCAACCTGGAAACCCGCGCCGGCAGTTCGCGCGAACAAGCCTTGCGCAATCTGGGCTTGCGCACCGGCATAGAAGAGATCAACACCTTCGCCTCCCTGCTGTCGCAAGCAGACAAATTCGGCACCAGCATAGGCGAATCACTGCGCGTATTCTCCGACGACTTGCGCCACAAGCGCCAAATACGCGCCGAAGAACTCGCCGCCAAGCTGCCCACCAAGATGCTATTCCCGCTGGTGTTGTGCATCTTTCCGGCAATCAGCATGGTCATCCTCGGACCGGCTGCCGTGCAAATTTATCGTGTACTTTTGCCGATGATGGGCGGCCACTGACAGGCACCAGGCTTCCAATACAGTGGCAATTCGCAGGCCGTTTACAGCCCGCCATGATATATTTTTAATATTGTTGTTGACTGAATCGAACAAACTAGCGTACAAGGTATATCAGGCGTTTGATTCCAAGTCTCTGCGATACTGGTTCTACCATGTGCAATCTTCGATTCAAATAGTTTCGCGGGGGGTTTCCCCGTTTTTTTAGTTAAGGAAGTAATCACATGGCACTCGGTACAGTTAAATGGTTCAACGACGCAAAGGGTTTTGGTTTTATCACTCCCGATGATGGCAGCGAAGATCTGTTCGCGCATTTCTCCGCAATCAACATGAGCGGTTTCAAGTCCCTCAAAGAAGGCCAGAAGGTCACGTTTGACGTGACTCAAGGCGCAAAGGGCAAGCAAGCATCCAACATCCAGGCTCCTTAATCGGTTCCTGAGTTGAACAAAAAGCCCGGCATGAAAATGCCGGGCTTTTTGTTTTCCGCAATACTCTGCGAACTACGCCCGCAACATCCCCACTCCCCACGCCACGCCGAACCCCGTCACCTCGCTGGCGACGCTTCCCAGCCCGCCATCGCAACGGCTGGCGGACAAATCCACGTGCAGCCACGGTGTGTCATCGACGAAGCGTTTTAGAAAACGGGTGGCCAGGATGTGGTCGGCGTCGCCCTCCAGCGAGCATTGCTTGATGTCGGCCACCTTGGAATCCAGCCCGGCTTCGTAGTCGTCGTCCAGCGGAAAGGCGCACAGGCGGTCGCCGCTTTGTTTGCCGACGCTGACCGCGCGCTGCAACAGCTCATCGCGGTTGCCCAGCACGCCGCTGTAGCGGCTGCCCAGCGCCGCGGCCATGCTGCCGGTGAGCGTGGCGAAGTCGATCATCAGATCGGGCTTGGCGCGCGCCGCCAACGTCAGCGTGTCGGCCAGCACCATGCGCCCTTCGGCATCGGTGTGCATCACCTCGATGGTGGTGCCGTTCAGCGCGGTGACGATGTCGTTCTGCTTGTAGGCCTTGGGGCTGATGTGGTTCTGCGCCAGCGCCAGCCAGCAGTCAATATTCACCGGCAGCTTGCTCTGCGTTGCGGCTAACAATATGCCCAGCGCCACTGCCGAGCCGTTCATGTCCTCGTGCATGTTGTGCATGTAGCGCGAAGGCTTCAGGTTGTGGCCGCCGGTGTCGAAGCAGATGCCCTTGCCGACCAGCGCCACGGTCTTTTTGGCCTTGGGATGGGTGTAGCGCAGATGCACGATCGCGGCATCTTCCGGATCGCTGCCCTGCGCCACCGCGACGAACGCGCCGGCGCCCATCTTGCGCAGCTTTTTCATGTCGAATTCTTCCAGCTTCCAGCCCTGCTGCTGCGCCAGTTTTTTCACGCGCGCGCGGTATAGCCCCGGCGTCAGTTCGTTCGGCGGCAGCACAGTCAGTTCGCGGCACAGCACATTGCCATCGGCCTGCGCCTGGAGCGGCGCAAAAATATTTTTGTCGGCAAAGCCGTACAGCGCGATTTTTTGCAAGGGCTTGCGCTCGTCTTTCTTCTTGTGCACCGGCAACGGCGCACCGTTCACCCAGGCACCGTATACTGCGAGCTCGGCGGCCCGCTTGCGCTGCGCCTCGTCACCCAGCACCACGATGGCAACGCCAGCGGGATGTTCCTCCAGCAGCAACTGCAAGCCTTTGCGCACTTGTGTCTGCAACGCAAAAGTATCCTTGGTGAAATCCAGCATCGCCCACGCCACCAGCGCGCCGTTCGCGGCGCTGGCGCTGACAGGTGATTTCGCCAGCTCGTCGGCTTTCATGCCGCGCCGCTTGAGCACGGCCGCCAGCAAATCACCATGCGGCATCCCCTTGGGCAGCGTTTTACCCTGCGGCAACAACACCAGTAAATGTGTACCTGGCAGCGTGGCAGGCGTGGTCTGGGAAAGAGTGAGTTGTGCTAGCATTACGTCCTCGAATTTTGAAGTGTGGCGCGTTATTTTTTGGGAATCATTCAGCCACGACTGAATGCAGTTACTGAGATTATACAAACAGCACCGCAGCTTAATGGAATCTTTATGCGCCAATATCTTTGTCTGATGAAACATGTGCTCGATCACGGCACAAAAAAATCCGACCGCACCGGCACCGGCACCATCAGCGTGTTCGGCTACCAGATGCGATTCAATCTGCAACACGGCTTCCCGCTGGTCACCACCAAGAAGTGCCACCTGAAATCCATCATCCATGAACTGCTGTGGTTCTTGCAGGGCGAAACCAACA
>Ga0315268_10005220_pt1 | contig 13996 bp, 14 predicted proteins | sample C1_top_MG_FD_204535 | JGI IMG/M metagenome (GOLD analysis project Ga0315268, IMG submission 204535) | Sediment microbial communities from Yellowstone Lake, YNP, Wyoming, USA - C1_top | ecosystem: Environmental > Aquatic > Freshwater > Lake > Sediment | place: USA: Wyoming | collected 2017-08-01 | reverse complement strand
CCGCCCTGCGGCACGGCAAGGGCGACAAACCGCGTCAGCAGGGAAGGGGCGGCTTCGCCCCTTTTCGCGCCCTGCGCGATCACTTCCCGGCGTCCTTTGCCGGCTTTTTCTCGGCGGCGGGTTGGCCCTTGCCAGCCAACTGGCCCCGTAGCTCGGCCGCTTCCTCGCCGGCCTTCTTCGCGGCGCTGCGGGCCTTGTCGGCGGCATCGTTGGCCGCGATAACCTCGCGGGCAGCAGCCTCCAGGCGAGCCTGGCAGGCTTGCACGGCCACGCGCTCATTCTCCAGGGCCTTGCCGGCGGCGACGGCCTGGGCGGCAGCGGCATCTAGTTGCTGCTCGACCCTGGCCCGGGCCTTGTCGGCGGCTTCCAGCTTCGCCGTCGCCACGGCAGCGGCCTCATGGAGCGCGGCGGCTTGGGTGCGGGCTTCCAGCAACTCGGCGCGAACCTTCCCGATCTCGGCCTCGATGCGCGGCACGGCTTCAAGGCGAAGCTCGGCCTTCGCCAGTTCCACCCGGGCGGCTTCGGACGCCTGGCGCTCTGCGGCCAGATCGGCAACCGTGCGGGCGGCGTCGGCGTCGAGCTGCTGGGCGCGGCCGGCGAGCGCGGCGTGTTGCTCCTGGATCGCGGCCAGCTCTGCGGCCTGCGCCTCATTCTCTGCCGCCTGGCGCTCGTTCTCGGCAATGAGGGCATCGGCTTCGGCCTGTAGGTCGGCCAGTCGGCCGATCGCGTCGGCCGTGGCCTCCTGCACCTTCGCGGCGATCTGATTGCTGATCGCCCGCGCGATGCCTGGGTCTAGCGTGTCGTCGATGGCCTGACTCTGGCGCACTTGGCCGGCTTGCCATTGCTGCAACAGCTTGAGGACGGTTGCCATGCTGCCCGTGCCCAGCACGTCCCGCACGGCGCGCGCCGTGGGTTTGCCGCCGCCGGCTTTGATGCTGTCGGCCGTGGTGGCTACTTGCTCAAAAGTGATGGTCGCCTCTCTTGCCATGATTCCCGCTCCTTGAGGTTACGTTACGTTATGATAGTTATGGTACGTTATGTTATGATATGTGTCAAGGGGTTTTTGCCGGCGACTAGCGCAGTCGCCGGCTGGCTCTTCAATCCTCGCCCGGCAGCATGATCGTAATCTCCGGCTCGCCCTCATCGCCGGGGCCGCAGATCGCCTTGAGCGTTACCAGGCGCGGACGCATGCCCCGACCGCCCCGCGGCACGCGGTAGAGCTGGAAGCAGATTTCCTGCCCTCCCCGCCTTGCTGCCCTCGATGCCATCCAAAGCACGTCCCAAAGCCTGCCGTTCTCGTCCTGGTGCGTCTGGCGCTTGCTGTCGCACTCGACACAATCCGACCAGGCGGCCCGGGTCATTGCCACGGGGAAAGAAAACCCGACTTCCTGGGCCGTGTGGCTCTAACTCAGTAGCTGGCCTTACGCTGGGTAGTGATGGCAATTTCTATGGCACGACCTTCACCGGGGGAACAAGTAACGCCAGCACTGTATTCAAGCTCACCCCGTAATCTGGTTTACTGATTGGCAAAAATGACCGATTCCCAGTACCCATTTTCATCTCTCCGGGCGCACCACCCACACAGCAAAGAGGACACTGCACTTCCGATCGGCAAGCAAGCCGCCCAGGCGGCGACGTTCCACCGACAACGTCTCGCTGATCAACTCCTGCAAGGTTGTGTAGCCGGGCCGAACGATTTTGTGCTCGTTGAGCCATGCGATTAACTCGGCGACAATGAAGCCGGGCGTGACGTCGCGGCGGACGATCTGGGTGGCCTGTTGCGCGAGTTGTGGCAGGAAATCCGCCGACCATAGCCGGTAGCCGAACAGTTCGGCGACCAAGGCGCGCTGGGTGTAGTGTTCGTGCTTGCTGATGGTTTTCGGCACGACCACCTGGTCGTTAAAGTAGCGGCTCAGCGCGAAAGCGCAATCGTCTTCCGCTTTATCCCAAGCGAAGCGAAAGAAGGCGTGCTTGGCCTTGAAGTAGCCGATCTGCAGAATGCAGTAGACTTGGGCATGCAGGCCGGGACGGCTGCTGGCGAGCGTAAGTTCCGCTTCGGACAGCGACAGGTACTCCAACTGCTGCACGTCGTCAAAGTCAGGCAGGCCATACAGGGCAAACTGTTCGGCGTCCGACAGGACGGCTAGACGCTCACTCTTGCCGATCATCGTTGCGGCACCCCATGGCGCCCGGTCAGCCTACCCGCGCGAGCGTTTCGATCAGCGTGGTGCGCTTGACGCCGAAGTTGCGGCATACGGCCGCCTTGGACATGCCGCCTTGCAGCGCGGCGATGACTGCCTCCAACTTCTCACCCGTGATCGCGAGAGGCCGACCGCCACGTCGGCCGCGATGCTTAGCTGCTGCTAGACGGGGGTCTGCGCCGGAACCCCAGAAAATTCCGTCACTCCAAATCCAGCCCGGTAGATGTAGCTGAATTAGCTCGTGCGCCTTCGTGGCGGCGGTAGCTGGATGAACTCGGAGCCCGAATGCTACAATCGCCATCGACCTAAATCTTTCGGATGATGCTGTGCCCGTAGACCAGAAGACCATCGCAAAAGGAAAGTGCTACCGAACCGCCAAGGAGCAGCATCGCCGTGTTTATGAAATCTCCGGCAGCGACGTGACCTATGAATCCTGGGGCGGCGTCGTCGACAACCACACGGGGCATCTGCATCGCGACACGGTGAGCAGAGAGGACTTTGCGAATGCCGTCGAAGAGGAAATTGCTTGCCCGGCAGGGATGAATCTCCTGCCGTAGGCACCGCCGCAGGACGCGGATGGCCAAGTTGGGTGTACTTCACTTGGCTGCCTCCTGAAGATATAGCCAAGAACAAAAAAAGCTGTGTTCGCAAACCATGTTGTTAGAGAAACTCTATCGAGCGCCAAGGCCAGCTACTATTGGGTTTTCTGCACGCAACCTCGTTTGCAGTCCAATCTGCGTGGATAGCCCATCCGGACAGGCTAACAGCGCATCAGCAACACGGTTTGCGAACACAGCCACAAAAAAAGCCAATGTAAATTGGCTACGCCTCATTTGACCATCTATTTTGGCCTCTCAACTGCACCGCAGAACCCGGTGACGGAATTTTCTGGGATTCCGGCTTGGAAACCCAGTAAGCAAAGCATGAGCATGAATGAATTTCGCCGACTAGCAGCGAAGATGGATCAGCACAGGCTCTACGTGCACAGGGCGCAGAACCCAAGGCATTGGAGTACGTGAATGAAGCGTTCGGACGCCTTGCCGAGCGCATCAAGAAACTTGCAGGCTGAAGTTGGAATTGCGTTGACGGAATTTTCGGCGGTTCCGGCTTACGCTTCCACCACTTTAGTGCGCAAATCTATTAACGTTCTTTGAAAAAGGATGTTCTCCATGCACAAGCTCAAGACCAGCACCAAGTTGCTGCTGCTTGCCGTCTCGACATCCGCCCTTTTAGTGCTGCTGGGCGCTGCGGGGATTTTGGAATTGCACAGCATGACGGTAAAAACTCTAAGCGACATAGCCTCTGCCAGGACCGAAAGCAACGCTCTCGTCGCCGTCGAAAACGCTCATAAACAGTTCAAAGACCAAGTCCAGAGCTGGAAGGACATTCTTATCCGCGGCAATGACCCGGCAAGTTTCGACCAATACCTCACCGTGTTCGGCGAAAAAGGAAAAAAAGTTGATGCATTGCTGACCACTGGCGCCGCCCTGATGAAGGGGGTGGGACTCGCGTCCGATAATCTCGAAACTCTGAAAAGAGACCACGCGGCATTAGGCGCCCGGTATCGCGATGCGCTTAGCCACTTTGACAAGACCGACCCAAACACCGGTAAGGCGGTCGACAAGCTGGTCCGTGGGCTCGGCCGCGAGACCGGAACTGCCATGGATAAGGCAGTGCGCGCAATTGAAAAGCACTACGTTGAAAATATCGACACCGAGACTAGGCACAACCAGATGCGATACGAGTCGGCGCGAAACATCTTCATAGCGCTGATGCTCGCCGGACTAGCGTTGTCCATCACCATAACAATCGCCATTCGCAGCGACCTGATGGGGCAATTGGGCGGTGAGCCCGCCTATGCAGCGGAGGTCACCCGCCGGATTGCCGCGGGTGACCTGACCACCGCCATCGAGGTGCGCCCCGGCGACAACTCCAGTTTACTGGTCGCGATGAAACAAATGCGGGAGTCTCTTCATGATGCCATCAGTCAAATCCGCGCGGCTGCGAACCAAGTGGCTGAAGACGCAACGAAGATGAACATTGCTTCCGATCAAGTGTCTGCTGGCTCGTACAAGCAGAGCGAGGCGACGACGTCCATGGCCGCCGCCATGGAGGAGATGGCCGTCAGTATCCAGCATGTAGCATCAAGCGCGGACGACGCGCACAACATGGCTACCGAGGCAGGTACGCTTTCCAGCGCAGGCGAGGGTGTAGTGAAAAATGCTGTCCTGGAAATCAATAAGATTGCCGACTCGTTTAGACATTCCAGCGAATTGATTTCCAGCCTCAGTGAGCAGTCAAACAAAATTTCAACCATCGTCAATGTCATCAAGGAAATTGCCGACCAGACGAATCTGCTCGCGCTGAATGCGGCCATCGAGGCGGCGCGTGCCGGGGAACAAGGCCGTGGATTCGCCGTTGTCGCCGATGAGGTCAGAAAGCTCGCCGAGCGCACCACAAGCTCTACGCTGGAAATCTCGGGAATGATTCAAGCCATCCAAAGTGGCGCCCAGGACGCCATGCAAAGCATGACCGAGGGCGGCACTCAGGTTGGTATGGGGGTCAGCATGGCCGCCAAGGCGGGCGACTCGATAACTCATATCGAGGCCAGCAGTCGCAATGTGCTGGCCTCCGTGACTGAAATATCCTCGGCGCTGCAAGAGCAGAGTTCTACCAGCAACCTGATTGCCCAGAACGTCGAGAAAATCGCGCAGATGACCGAGGAGAACGGCGCCGCGGTAAGGAACGTGAATCTTGCGGCGGATCGCCTGGAACAGCTAGCAGGAAAGTTGAACTCGTTAGTGGCCAAGTTCAGGGTTTGAAGAAAATCATCCAATGGCGCGCGGTCCAAAACCCCTAAAGGACTTACCATGAAATTCTCCGGCCTTCGTTCTCGTTTATTGCTGCTGGTCCTGTTGTGCGTCATTCCGGCTTTCGCGCTCATTGCTTATTCGGGTTTTGAACACAGACGCTTTCAAGAAAACGACGCCTTGCAGGATGCGAGTCGTCTTGCCAGGATAGTTACTGTTCAGAACGAGGTACTGATTACCGACAGCCGCCAGCTTCTAGCCATGCTGGCGGGTGTTCCCGAACTTCGCGTCGGCGGCTCGAGCGACGCTTGCCACCGCGCCCTCATAAAGATGCTTGCGCTGCACTCGGATTACGCCAATCTCGCCGTTGTTCGACCCAATGGAGATCTGTTTTGCGCAGCGCTGCCGCCGAAAAATCCTGCCAACGCCTCCGGCCAGGATTACTTTCGCAAGGCGTTGGCGACGAAGGGCTTTTCGGTTGGTTACCCGACTGGCGGCGAAAATGTCGGGAAGGGAAGGCTGATCGCTAGCTATCCGCTGCTCGATGCGGAGGGCAAGATCGCAGCGGTGCTGACAGCATCCATAGACCTTTCCTGGCTCGACCGTACCCTCACCGCTGCTGGCCTGCCCGGAGGCACGGTGCTGACCGTGGTAAATCATCGGGGTATGGTTATCGCCAACTATCCGAGGGGCAAGGGATGGGTGGGTCAGTCCCTGCTGAAGGAGCGTGCGGGCTTCAACAAAGTTCTCGTGGGAGGTGCCCGAACTGTGAGCGTATCGCTGTCGCACGACGGTGTGCAGAGAATATTCTCGTTTATTCCGATCGGTGGCGCGCATTTGTCGGACATCTACGTGGGGGCAGGAATACCGCTAAGCGTAACGGTCGCAGCCGAAGACCGCGCACTCGTGCGCGACCTGCTGCTGATGAGCGCCGCGGCCTTATTCGTGATTGCCCTGGCCTGGTTCGGCGGCGACGCTCTCGTGCTGCGCCGGCTCAGATCCATGGCGCAAGCCGCGAGGCGTCTCGCCGCTGGGGATCTGGGCGCGCGCACCGGCTTGCGCCAGGACGCCGGCGAACTGGGACAACTGGGCCACGCCTTCGACGACATGGCGCAATCCCTGGAGCACCGGATTCGGGAGATCCAGCGCGTCGCCCGCGCCTTGAAGACGCTCAGCGCCGGGAACCACGCTTTGCTGCATGCGACGGAAGAAAACGCCCTGCTGCGCGAGGTATGTCGCATCGTGGTCGAGGAAGGCGGCCAACCCATGGCCTGGGTCGGTTACGCGGAGCGCGATCCGCAAAAAACGGTTCGTCCCGTGGCGCAAGCGGGAATCGGGAGCGATTTTGTCGTGGACCTGCCGGTCACGTGGTCCGAGACGGCGTTCGGCCTCGGACCGACGGGAATCGCGATCCGCTCACAACGACCCGCGCTATCATCAACCAACAGCAACGTTGATCCCCACCTGGCACCCTGGCGCGACAAGTTGATCGAGCACGGATTCACTTCGATCCTCGCCCTGCCGCTAAAGGCAAACGGGGAGACCATAGGCAACCTGACGATCTACTCCGCCGAGCCCGACGCCTTCGGCGAACAGGAGGTCGCGCTCTTTGAAGAGCTTGCGGACGATCTCGGATTCGGCATCGGCACGCTGCGGCTGCGCGCCGAGCACGCCCGCACGGCCGCCGAGATCGAACATTTGGCTTACCACGATCGGCTTACGGATCTGCCGAACCGCGTTTGGCTACACCAGCGCCTGGAACAACTTATCGTCGATGTGCAGCAACAGCGAGGCACTTTCGCCCTGCTCCATCTCGATATCGAACGCTTCCAGGACATCAATGAAGCCCTGGGCCATCAACAGGGGGATGCACTGCTGCGCTTGATCGGACCGCGCTTGAGCGAAAGCGTCGGAGATGCGGGCGCTGTCGCCCGGCTCGGCTCGGATGAGTTCGCCGTCATTTTGCCCGTGGTCGACGCCGATGCCGCGGTGGGCTACTGCGAGAGGATCATCAGTGCATTCGCCCGGCCGTTCGAACTTTCCGATCTCGCGCTTGAACTGCAGGCGAGCATCGGCATCGCCCTTTATCCCGGGCATGGCGGCGATGCTGATTTGCTGATGCGCCGCGCCAATATGGCTGTTCGCGCGGCCAAGAAATCGGGGACAGAGTTCGCCTTCCCGGCGCAGGATGGTGAGCAGGGAATGGTGCGGCGCTTCGCGCTAACGCGGGATCTGCGGCGCGCGATCGAAAGCAGCGAGCTGGTACTTTACTGCCAGCCGAAACTGGATATTGCATCGGGCACGATATGCAGCGCCGAAATGCTGGCGCGCTGGAATCACCCCGAACTCGGCGCCATATCCCCCACTGAATTCATTGCCATCGCGGAACGCACCGGTCTCATCAAGCCGCTGACCTACTGGGTGGTCAAAGAGGCGGTGCGGCACCTTCACGATTTCGAGCAAGCGGGGTTGGAGCTGCCATTGGCGGTCAACCTTTCGGTGCGCAATCTGCACGACCCAAAACTGACCGAGCGCATCACCGGCCTATGCGCCACCTGGGGCGTCACGCCGGCGCGACTGCAGCTTGAAATCACCGAGAGCGCCATCATGGAAGACCATGATGGCGCTCGCGACGTGCTCATCGGACTTCACAAGCTGGGCTTCGAGCTGCATATTGACGACTTCGGAACGGGCTACTCGTCGCTGGCCTATCTGCAAAGCCTGCCCGTCGATGCCATCAAGGTAGACCAGTCGTTCGTCCGCAAGATGCGCACGAACGAGAGCTCCCGTACGATCGCGCGCTCGACCATCGACCTTGCGCACAATCTCGGTCTCAAGGCGATCGCCGAGGGCGTGGAAGATCAATCGACCTTGAACCTGCTCGCGGAAATGGGCTGCGACATAGCGCAAGGTTTTTACATCGCCAGGCCGATGCCCGTGCGCGATTTTTACGAATGGTACGATACCTGCAGTAAGGGCGCGCACGCCGATACGGAAGCCTCAACGGGCAACAAGACGACACTGGCTACGAGAACGGCTAAGTGAAAAACGACGGACCCCGCATTAGCGACCTAAACCCGGCCCGTCGCGTTTGGGTGCCTGCCTCTTGGCCAACTCCTGCGCCTTCTCGACCTGTTTCGCCTGCTCTTGCTTTTGCTGCTCTGCCTGGGCCTCCCGTTGGCGCTGCGCCTGCTCAGCGGCTTGCCTCTCCTTGAACGCCTTCGCGCTCTGCTCTACCGCCTGGGTCGCAGCAAAGTTCGCCTTGAAGCGGTTGGCCAGATCGGCCAACTCGGCCCGGGCCTTGTCCGGAATTGCCTTTACGAAGTCTTTGACACGCTCGGCGGCTCGGGCAATTTCCTTGATAGCGCCTGCAAGCTGTCGACCAAGGGCTTTAGCAACTTCCTCAGCTCGTCGAGCGTGTTGGTTTCTGCCGGCTTCCGCAGCTCCGCGACTAGCTCGGTAAGCGTCACTGCAAGCCGCGTCTGCCCGTTCGCAAGCGTGATCTGCTGCGCCGAGATTCTTTCCAATACGGCCAATACTTGCTGCTCTGATTCGCTCATTTTCTGTCCTCTCGTTGACTTCGAGTTGCGCGACTGCGCCTTGCGTTTGTTCCGCTTCCTGCCTGGCTCCCCGGTATTCCCTCAGCAGTTCTACCGTCTGCCGCTTGCGAGCATCGACCGGCCCTAGATGCTGCTCGGCATCCCGCTCGATGCCCTGCTCCTTCAGGCTCCGGTGATCGACCTGGACTTGGTGGCCATGCTTGGCCAGGTGTGCGTTCTGCAACTCAGCCCAAGCGGCCCGGGTCGCTTGCAACCGCTCGGCTGTGCCGGCGCTGTCCTTGACGCAACCACCCTTCTCCGGTTCCTTCTTGTTCGCTCGCTTGAAGTACTGACCGGGATCGCGCTCGATCCCGTCGATCGTTCGTTCCGAATACATGAAGTGGGCGTGCGGCTGCTCGCCGCCGGCGATGCTGGCCTTGGGACAGTGAATTGCGAAACTATAGGCGTGCTTGTCGCCGATCTCCTGCCGAACGAAGTCCTGCACCAACGCCCGCCGCTGGTCGGGCGTGAGTTCACGGGGCAGGGCTACCTCGATCTCTCGGTAGACAGCGCCGTTCTTGCGCTCGCGGGCGTCGGCCTCTTCCCAAAATGTGAGCGGGCGACTGACGGCCCAGGCCGGCATGTTGCCATGCTCGACATGCTCAAGGCGCTCGCCAGCGCCACGCTCAAGCATCGCTTCGTATTTTCCCTCACGGGAAATATACGAGGCATGTGCCGCGCCTTTTCCTGCGCCTCCGACTCTGACTGTGCAGTGGTAGCTTGCCATTGACTTTGCTTCTGCTCCTGGCCTTGCGCACGTTTCTCGGTACGAGAAACAACTAAGTGCGCCTTTCTTTACTTCATAAGGAAGGATACGCCTATCAGTTGTCTATTGCAAGCCGATGATAACTATGATATTTTGTTTGCAGTTAAACACCTGAAAATATGACCATGAAGCCGGACGAACTCATAGCGCAAATAAAAGGCTTCAAGGCACCGAGCAAACAACAGAAAATGCTCATGGTGCTATATGCAAAGGCCGATCGCAGCAAGGACGAAGATAGGAAATACGAGGCAATCCTCAAGGCCGAACTCGCCGCCAGGAAGGCGCTGACTGCCAGAGCGAAGGTGACAAAAATTTTCCGCAGCGAGGAAAAAGCCCTGGCAGTGGAACAACGCAAGGCACGGAACCACCGACTCATACAGCAGGGCATCTTGATCGACCTGGCCGGCCTCGAAGGGCGCAGCCGGGGCGAACTGCTCGGCGCACTCCTGGCGGTGCATGAGAGCAAGCCGGAAGCCTGGGCAAGCTGGAAGCCCCGAGGCGACAAGCTGCTGGCAGACAAAGAGGCGAAGGGCAATGAATGAAATGAATGAAAGCGAACAGCTAGGCGCGCTCTACGCCGTCGCCCAGGAACAGCAAGCCGCTGTCGGGAGCGCCGTTCAGGCGCTACAGCAGCAGGCCAAGGCCATCGCCGGCGCGGTGCAGAACCTCGATGCCGCCACGCAGGCAGCCAAGGCGCAGCCAGCGGCGATAGACAAAGCGGTTCGAGAGGTGGCCGGCAAGGCCATACACGAGGCGCTGAGCGCGTCCAGGAACACGGCGATAGGAGATGCCCGGGAAACGGCCGAAAACGCAGCCAAGGCCTTCTATGGGTACGCCAGAGATGCCTCAAAGGTTGCCAGGGATGCTGCCGAGTCGATCAGTACTGCATCTGCCCACGTCGCAGTCTGGATGCTCGTCAGCGTGTTCCTGCTGGGCTTGGCGCTCGGCGCCGGCGGCCTCTATCTGCTCCATACGCCCAAGACAGGCGATATCTACCTCGATACCAACAAGATCGCGCAGCAAATGGTGGCGGCCTGCCGCAAGCGGTAAAACTCCCTCCCCGCAGACTGCTTTTTTAGAATCGTCAGTTTTTCTCGTCTGATTCAGATTGCCAGGCGCTCCCGTGGTGGCTGCGCTCTGTTTTCGGGGAAGTCCAGGCCGAAGGCCGGTTTCGCCTCGCCGCCCTTGGGCGGTGGGGCCTCGATAATTCCCTCACGGGATGCCCGAAGGGCAGGGTGGGGTTGATGTGGGGCCGCGACTTATTCACAGGCGCGGCTTTTGTTCACATATCGTTAACATCGTTTCGTTCCACTACAGCTACGCTAAATCCGCCTGCTTGTATATGCGAAAAAAAATCGGGTGAAACACCCGAATGGAACGCTAAATCTTTCCAGTGGAACGCTAGACGGGTTTAGCGTTCCACTACAGCTACACTAAATAAGTTATCCACAAGCTGAATTGGAACGGTTCAGCGTTCCAATTCAGCTACGCTAGGCCCGGTCCTTAGACTTGTTTTTGAGAAGCAGGGCTTTCCTCTGCAGGTCGTTTAGAACTTTGGCCTCGCCGGGGTCGAGGGGTAGGGATGGAATATCAGCTGATGGAATGGAAGCCTTGAGCATTCCGGCTTTTTCATCCCACGCAAAGCCTGGGCCTGGGATGATGTCCACTTCGGCAAAGGCGACAGGATCGTGTTTGCCAGAGCTGAGCGACTTCTTGATGCGATCTAGCTTATCCCGCAGCACTGTGGGCACATAATCGACCACGATGGTACAAAGCACGCGATCCCCGAGCCGCACGTCAAGCCGCTCGCGCGCCATGTAGCGCGTCGATTTATGGCCTTTACCTGCTGCCATCACGCGCAGTAATTTCGCATCTATCAGCGTCTGGATGCTACGGGAGACGGTACCGGTGCCAAGTCCGGTCATATCGGCCAGCTTCCGCACTCCTGGCCACGCCTCGCCATCGTTAAAATCCGCATGGCTCTTGATCGCCAGCCACACACCAAACGAATTCATGCCGATGTTTGCCGCCATGCCAGAAGTAAATAAATCCCGCTGCGCCGTGGCAAAACTCGTGTCGATTTGTCCCTGCACGATCAGCCCTCCAGTTGGTCCACGGGGAAGACAAGGGCAGCGGTGCGCCTCATGACCTGATGCTCTTAGGAGCCTGCCAACCTTCCTTCGACAGCAGCAATGCCAGCCCTTGCTCAATCATTTCCTGGATCGAGCTTTTGCGGTCAATCGCGATCTTGCGCAGGCGAGCGTAATCGTTAGGCTTAAATCGGATCGTCGTCACGGCCCATTCCTTAACCATTTCAGCCCGTTTTGTCTTGTCCTTCGCAGAGGCATCTGGCAAGGCGTTATGCGTCACTATTGGCTTTGCTTTTACGGCCGGCTCTTGTGCTGTATCAGCAGCCGGCATAGTTGTGAGAAGGCTTTTACGCATTATCATATACTCCTATGATTATTTTATACTAGTATGATAGTATCATTGTATGATAGCATAGACAGCCTGCCGTATTTCGCTGATTTCTGCATTGCCTGGGTGCTTTGCGTTGATCTCGCAAAGTGCCAAGCCTTCGGCGCAGGCGCGGGCAAAATCGACGCGGTGATGCACGACGCCGGCCAACGGAATAGCCTGATCGGAAAACCAGGTGCGGGCGTCCTCGATCTCTGGCTGGCGATGCGTCGGCAGGGAAAGCACTCCCAAGAGCGGCACGTTGCGCGCTTTCGCGACGGCGATGGTCGTCCTGCAGGCCGCCAGGTCAAACGCGGCCGGCTTGGTCGGTAGAACCATCACAGCGGCATCCTTCAACCATAGCGGCAGCGCTCCGTCCGAGTGCGGCGCGGTATCAACGATAAGAAGATCAAAACCGGACGGGCGTTTCACGTCTGCCGAAAAAACCGGCGGCCGCTGGCCATGGTGGCGCTCGCGCTGCTCTGCCCAAAAAATAGCAGAGCCCTGCGGGTCGGCATCGATCAGGGCGGCGCGCTGCCCGGCGCGGATAAAGTCGATCAGCAGATGCACGGCGAGGGTGGTCTTGCCGACACCGCCCTTCTGGCAAGCAATAACGATGGTGGTAGGCATCAAAGGATCCTGGTACTATTTGATCATAGTATCATAGCATAACATTATCATTTGTTGCTATGCCAACTTATTCGCAAGTTCAATGGCGGTGACAATATTTGTGTGACCAATTTTGCCCAACGCCAACAAGCCAGATTTGTCGCCGCTCACCAGGTAATGCGCCTTCCCGGCTTGCGCCATGGCCAGCAAAAAATCGTCGTGCGGATCTGGCGAGAGACTGACCACTGGCAAGCGCTCTATCATGTGCGCTAAAGCACGCACAGCATTAACGACGACGCCAGCATCGATCCGATTGATTCTAGTGGCAACGTGCGGATACCTACTTGCGCGGCGGAATTCGCTTATCTGTTCCTCACTACTGATTAAGGTAAATCTGCCTGCATACAAGGCATCGAGCAAGCGGCCTGGCGCCCCGCTGGGCGAGATCAGGCCGCTGATTAAGATATTGCTATCGAGTACAACCCGCATTAGCTTTTTAGTTTGGCCTTGCGTGCGTAGACGACGGCTTCATCGGCCAGGCGTTGCGCATCTTCTGGGCTGAGATCTTCTGACCGGCTACGAATCGAGGTCATGGCTTTTAGCAACTGTAGTCTGGCCCGCTCCTTATCGTTACGGGTGCTGTGGCTCGGCTCATCGGGGTTCCAGCCAACCAGGTCGGCTTCGAGACGCGAAACCCCTACGCCGCGAACCGTCTTGGCGGCGGCATCAAGCGTCCTAAAAATACGGGGGTGGCCGCGCTTCGCCTGTAGGGTTTTGGTGATAAGGCCATAGGTGAACTGCACGGCAAAGCCGCCCTGGGTGCCAACTGCCTGGGCGGCACGCACCGCGCCGGCGGCAGACAGTTCTTTCATAGTCTTTATGCTAATCAAGTCGTAGTTCATTTTTGGTGATCCCGTTATTGCTATGCGACGTTTCCATTATAGCTGTTTTGGGTAACCTAAACAATAAATTCTTATGGTCATAATTCACATAACGCCCGTTCCCCGTAGCCCGCGTGAGCGTTCTTCAGCACGCGCCTTACCTCCCCACGGTCAGGAAGGTGCCGCCGTCGGCGTCGGCCATCAGCACCCGCCTTGCGAACGGCTTGCGCTTGCAGCAGTTCAGCAAGAACTTCAGCTTCTGAGTGCCAGGAGCGGTTTCGGCGCTGCGGAATACCGGAGCCGGGTTCATCGGCGAGGATATGCCGTAAAGCGCCGCCGCTTGGCGCGAGTCGATGCAGGGCGCGGTACTTTGCGCCCGGTCTAACCCTCCCCCTGCGCAGCGCCTTGGAAGCCTGGGCGGCTCCAATGAACAGAACACGGTGAGGGGATGGCAGACAGCAACGGCTTGCCCGCCACGGCGCGGGTTCGGCACATCGAACCGGCGCCTTTCCGGGCCGCATGGCGGGCCGCTGATTCCCGCCCTTGCCGCCCTGCGGCACGGCAAGGGCGACAAACCGCGTCAGCAGGGAAGGGGCGGCTTCGCCCCTTTTCGCGCCCTGCGCGATCACTTCCCGGCGTCCTTTGCCGGCTTTTTCTCGGCGGCGGGTTGGCC
>Ga0315268_10005218_pt1 | contig 13998 bp, 12 predicted proteins | sample C1_top_MG_FD_204535 | JGI IMG/M metagenome (GOLD analysis project Ga0315268, IMG submission 204535) | Sediment microbial communities from Yellowstone Lake, YNP, Wyoming, USA - C1_top | ecosystem: Environmental > Aquatic > Freshwater > Lake > Sediment | place: USA: Wyoming | collected 2017-08-01 | reverse complement strand
CGTCTTTCTGTTCCCCCATTTGACTATTCTTATGGAACCGCATGAACATTTCTCTATCTCGGAAACAACCTTTGGAACTTCAATGATAGTTTTCTTGTCCATTTTTTCTTTCAGAGTAAGAGAAATTTTCACGGCATTAATATGCTTGCAATCTACTTTGCGATAAACATGGTCGGGGCAGGTGCATTTCCATATTTCTCCTTCCTTTGTGATGACATACTTTCCGTTCCCACTCTGGGAGGGAACTTTAAACACTTCGTCATCCAAAACCTTTGGCTCATCGCCTTTCGCTATTATGCCATATCCACGCATCATGCGGGCCTGCATGTGTTGGGGAGTTATTTGGAACATTTTTACACCTTACCTATATCGTTACCTATAATTAGGTAACTAATTGTATATAAAGTTTTCGGTAACGATTAAGGTAATAACTTTTACCGAAAAGTTTATAAAGAAAGTTACCTATGTTATGATGGTGTTGGCATGAAAGAAGGAGATAAAACTGCTATTACAAAGGCTACCACGACCAGTAAGTCATTGAGGACGACTATTCCGGCAGGGATAGTAAGACAATTTGGACTTACTGAAGGTGATAGTCTTAACTGGAAAATGGAAGCAAGGGGAGGGGGGATAATTCTTTTAGTGGAGACTGTGAAGGAACCCCCAAAGAAGAAAAAGACCGTTAAGTTTAAATAGTATTCTTAACGAAAATAAGTATCTATTGATACAAGGTGAGAACATGAGCAATTACGATTTTTTCATGCAAGCTGATGTCAATTCATATTTGGGTGAATGGATTGCGATTTGTGATAACAAGATAGTTACTCATGGAAACGATGTGAAGCAAGTCTACGAAGAAGCCAAAAGTAAATGCCTTACTCAAAAGTTCCTATTGGCGAGAGTTCCAAACAAAGAAACTATGATATTATAACAAATTAGTGATGATACTTCGATATAAATATAAGTCTGTCAGAAGACCTGATGGTACTGAAGAAAGAACGCCATCAATTCCTGTAATATTTGTCGGGGAAAAAAATAGACAAGAATTTATAGCACTTTTAGATTCTGGTGCTGATATATCCTTTATCCCAAAAGGTATTGCTGAAATATTAGGATTAAAAATAGAAGGAATACCAATAACACCCGCCTATGGAATAGGTGGGGCAATCAATACAGTCCAAACAAAGATGGGCGTTATTGTGGGAAGAGGGAGGGTAACTGAACATTTTATCATTTCTGTAAAAGTTGCATTAGACCAATATGACTTTCCTCCAATTTTGGGGAGATTCGGATTTTTCGACAAGTTTTCAATAACATTGGATGAAAGCGAAAAGCATGTTACTTTAAAAAGAGCCAAAAATAGAACAGGACAGAAAATATATGATCGATGAACAGAAAGATGGGAAGAGGTAAGAAATAAGCTCACTTCCTTCGGGGGGAAAGCGACAAAGGTGTATAAGTTGATTGAGGAAGATTTATATATGTATTGAACTATAATCCTCATGTGTGTGAATGCTGTTGTAATCCAAGCCGTTGCAGTAATAATACAAGCAGGGGCGGCTGTGGTCTTGGTATGGGTAACGATGAAATATGCTCAGGCAACTTCTAAGATATTGGAAGAGAACAGGAAAAACAGAGAAGAAATGGAGAAGAGTAGAAGGGTGGATTTATTGAAGGAGAGACTTGGATATCTCTATTATCCATTGAAATATAATGAAAGGCATTTAACGAGTCCTACATGGATAAATTCCCAATTTACAGAGGATTTCATTAAATTCTACCAGTATATACCAAGATACTCCTATTTAGCAGGTGAGGAATTATTTAGACTTCTGCCACCTTTTTTTATATTAATTAATGAAATTATTAAAGAAACGGCACGGAATTTTGATGAAAAATATAGAAAGCAATTATCTGAAATGGGTAACGAAATCATTAGACAAGTGGGAGAGGATTGCTCGGAATATGAGAAGGAATTGCATGAATTAACTGGAGAGTAGTAGTAGTTCAGTTTTGGGTGAAATACTATGAAAATTGACGAATTGATATGCCCCAATTGTAAAGGAAATGATTGGGGACATTTTAATGATGTTTGGTGGCATGATGACGAAACTGTAAGAACGGGTAAGACTGATGCGAAAGAAGATGCCTTTCTATGTCAAAAGTGCAAGTCGGAAGGGAAGACGACCATCGTAATCCGAGACAAGAAAACTGGCACAATAAGGATAATTCCTTAAAGTTTTATCTCAGGAATTGTCTTCTTTTACTTTACCACTCGCCCTCTTACCAGAACCCGCAAACCAAAGGCTTATATATTGTATATGTAAAAAAATTTCATCAAGTTAATTCCTGTCATGACAGTTCTCTTGAAACGTGTTATGAATAGCCAGATTACGTTAATCAATCATCACGAATGACTAAAAAGTGGGATAGAATGACTTTTTCTGGCAGAATACGATATGAATGGGGGAGCTGTTATGAAAAATGGGAATCTACTTGAGAATAGATGAAAATAGACTCACAGAGATGATAATGGTGGAGAAATTCGTACTCCTAGATTTCGAGGGAACATGATTTCCTCAAATAGGGAAAAAAGAGAGGTATTACAATGAAAAACGAAATAGGGACGACAAAATATCTCATTCATGCGAGCATTGACGCATCAGGTGTCATAGAGAGACCAGACATCGTGGGTGCCATCTTTGGTCAGACCGAGGGCCTTCTCGGAGAAGACCTTGACCTGCGTGAATTACAGAAAACAGGAAGAATCGGCAGGATTTCCGTGACTGTTAATTCAAAAAATGGCAAATCCACGGGAAGCGTATCCATCCCATCAAGCCTGGACAAGGTGGAAACAGCCGTTCTTGCATCAGCACTTGAGACCATCGATAGGGTAGGGCCATGCGAAGCACGCATCACACTCGAAAAGATAGAGGACGTGCGTTCCATAAAGCGCAACTACGTCATTGACAGGGCAAAGGATGTTCTCAAGAACATGTTCGTGGAGGTGGGTATGGAAACCCAGGAAATCACAGAGGAGGTCAAGGAGGCTACTCGTGTGAGAGAGATAACGAAGTATGGCGACGAAGGCCTGCCAGCAGGACCCAACATTGATGACTCCGATGCCATAATCGTTGTCGAGGGTCGCGCCGATGTCTTAAATCTCCTGAAGTATGGCATAAAGAATTCCATTGCGGTGGAGGGAACATCTGTCCCGAAAACTATAGAACAACTCTCGAGAGTGAAGACGGTTACCGCCTTTGTTGATGGAGACCGGGGAGGAGAGCTCATACTTAAGGAATTGATACAGGTGGCAGAGATAGATTATGTTGCCCGTGCCCCGCCTGGCAAAGAAGTGGAGGACCTGACTTCAAAAGAGGTATTCAAGGGACTTCGCAACAAGGTCACCACCGAACAAGCAATAAACGAGATGTTTGAGATAAAGGAGGCGGAAAAGCTCAAGGAATCGCGTGAAGCCAAGGAAGAGGAGCCTGAAAAGAAGAAGATGAAGAAATCCAAAGAACCGACGGAGATTGATCAGTTCACGGAGTACATTCAGAAACTTCCAGGAACCCTCGATGCCTACCTGCTTGACCAGGAGCTGAAGGTCCGCAACAAGGTTTCGGTGCGTGACTTGGTGGATGCGATAAGCTTTACCGATGATGTGCGCAGCGTCGTATTTGATGGCGTGGTGACGCAGAGACTCGTCGATGTCGCGGCGGAGAAAGGCATTGCGTATCTTGTGGGTGTCAAGATAGGCAACATCACCAAAAAACCCGTTGAGCTCAAGATACTTTCATTCAAGGAAATGGTTGAGGAGGGGAAGAGCTTTTCCCTCTTCTAACATTTTTTTTCTCACCCCTCAATCCTCTCACCGCAGTTGGCGCAATACGTGCTGCCCTCTCCATTCACAAACCCACATTTCGGGCACCTCCACCTGAAGGCGGAAGAAGCGAGGGAGCGTTTTATTCTTCTTCCTGCAATGAGATAGAGTGCCACGAGGAGGGGGATGACGAGTACAGCAAGGCACAGATTTTCAGAAAAGAGGAGAACGTCATAAAGCCCATGGAGGAAGGCAGACAACAAGAGTCCCCAAAGAATAATCCTTCCTTTTTTCATTCTCATCTTCACAAGGCCGAGGGGATACCCCCAGAACATGGAGAACAAGACGTGACCCAGGGTGGAGAAGAGCGCACGAGAGATGATGATTGAGGGCATCTGGTAGGTATAGAAGAGATTCTCGAGGGAGGCAAACCCCAGGGAAGATGACGCTGCGTACGTGATTCCATCCATGACTTCGTTGAAGTCACTCTTTCTGTATGCCCATAGATACACGGCAAGGAATTTGAACAATTCCTCCGATACACCGATTAAGAGGAAGCTGTCGACGATGAGGCCCCAGTGACCTCCAGGGACAATGAGCTTTTCTCCACCAAGCTCAAGAATGGCTGCAGGAAAAACCGCGAGTAACCCTGCAAAAAAAGTCTGGGCTATCCTCTTCTTTGGTTCAGGGTCATATCTGTCTTTCCTTGCGAAAAACCACAACCAGAAAGCACCTGGTGCGAAGGCAAGGATGATGATGAGAAAAAAATTCACGCTCTCCGTGAGGATGTGTAGTTAAAATCCTTTCTCATGAATGCAGACGCTTTCCCCAATTGTTTCCCCGCAATCACTTAAAGGTTGGTTTCTGTAACCTTTCCCCCATCCATCTTTATCTTATATTCAAAGACATCCTCAAGCTCCGAGAAGTGGCTAATGATGAATATCTGATCGAAGCTCTCCGAGACCTCCCCCACTGTGAGGAGCTCTATGAGAGCGTTTCTCCTTTCCTCGTCGAAGGCTCCAATGGGTTCATCGAGGAAAATGAAGGAAGGAGAAGAACCTCTCTCCTCAGGAAGGGTAGCCAGAGCAAATGAGAGGCGGAGCGCGAGTGAGAACTGATCGCGTGTTCCTCCTGAGAAGACGTTTTTGGGGCGCCTCTCACCTGCAACCTCATCCATCACCTCTATCCTGTAGTCGGATGGGTTAATAAAAACCTCTTTATATCTGTCAGCTGTGAGCAGGGGAATGAACCGCTCCATATTGTCTTCTATACGAGGGAGGACGTTTACCTCTATCTGCTTGCGTGCCCGCACCACTATCTCTCGAGCGATGCCGGTGACGGCAATCTTTTTCTGAATCGATGCAAGCTCTCCCTCGCATTCCACCTTTTCCACATGGTCAACCCCCAATATGTGCCTCAGCTCTTCTGCTTTGCTTTTCTTGTGAGTGAGGGTGCCCACGAGTGAGTCTCTCTTCTCTTTGAGAGTGATTTCCATCGATACATGAAGGCTTTCTGTCTCGTCATCCTCTCTGAGAATCCTGTCAATTTCATCTCTATTTTTCACCCTTTCAGCGATGACAACAGCTAACGCATTAAGTTCTCCACTCTTTGCCTCGATTTCCATTCCCGTTTTTTCCTTCTTTCCTATTTCACGCCTGTCAGAGGTAATTTCCTCTGCGAACCTTGAGTGCTCCTCGGCGACCTTTGTGAAATCTGGCTCTGTGTTCAATTCGAAAGCTTTTCTTTCCGCAACATCTGAAAGCTCCTTGGCTTCTTTTCTTTCATCCTCAATTCGTCTCGAGAGTGCATCCCTTTGAGAAAGAAGAGAGGGGACATCTCTCCTCTCAACATCGATACGCAATGAACTCACCGTCTCCTCCTTTGTCACTATGGACGAATTGAGAGAAACAACTTCATCTGACACATTCCTCATCGTCTCCTCAATTTCTCTCTCATCGAAGCCTGCAACCTTTTCGCTCACCATTTCTTTCAATCTGAGGCATTCCTGGAGGGACGATGGAACTGCGAAATTGCATTCCCTCATCGTCTTTTCTATGTCTGAGAGAGGGACGACCTCTACCCTGCCTCTCGTCACAACCATTTCTCTTTTTCCATCGATTCTGACAAGGCCTTCCTGCAGCTTTCCCAGTGATTCTTCCATTTCATCGAGTTTTTGCCTGAGGAGAGCGAGTTTTTTTTCTTGTGGCACATACACACGAAGGTAGAGTAGGAGGGTGAGGAAGAACATGACTATGCCTGCAAGTAAAAGTATGAGTATTGATTTCAACGCTCCCCCTACGACAGAAATAAGAGTCAGTATGGTCAACATTGCAAGCCCGAGGAGAGTATATGTTCTCCTCACCTCCTCAGTGTTTTTCATGAGAGCAAGATTGCCTTTTTCTTTCTCCTTCAACTTTTTGCGCGTTTCAATCCCCATCTCTTCCTCATCGAGCAATGCAGATTCGTCCTCGGATTTTTTGGTAACCTCCCAACTTGTAAGAAGAGAACTGTTATTGAACAGTGCTGCATTGGTGGATACCTCCCTCAGTTCCTCTCTCTTCTTCTCCAGTCGATCTGCCTCTCCTTTCACGCTCATATTCAATTCATCGATTCTTTTTTCAAGCTCTCTTGTGTGTTCCATGTCAGAGGCAATGGAGGAGAGATTATTTTTCGCCTCTCTCATGCCATCTATGATGGAATTGTAATCCTGAAACATTTCCTTGAGGGCGACAAGATTCTTGAGTCTCTCCAATTTTTGGGGGAATCTCTTTTCCCTTTCTTGAATTTCACCCATCTGTCCCTGCAATTTTTCGATGTCTGACTTAAATGATGCTGCCCTGCCTTCGTCCTCTCTCACCTTATTTGAGAGTTCTTCTCTCTCCTTTAATAAGGTTATGAGTGCAAGCCTATGTTCGACCTTCAGCTTCTCTGATTCCACCTGGGGAATTTCCTCAAGTATTACGGCAAGTTCAAGTTTATGTGCCGTTCGAGCCTCTTGCTCCTCCAGGTTCCTCACTTCTTCCTTAAACTCATCCTCCATCCTCTTGAAACTCTCTATGTTTAACAGCCGGGCGATGGACCTCTGCCTCTCCTCTGACCTGAGATTTTCGAGTTTTTCAAGATTCTTCTGCTCCACAAAACAGCTGTTGAGGAGCGCATCCCCGTCGAGATTGAGTTCCTTTTGAATCCTCTCGTTGACCGCTCTCGCCCCTGAAATTGTCTCTGGTCGAGGAGCAAGGATTTTGAGTTTATGCTCGTGTGCCCCTTTTCTCTTGAGCACGCGCGTCACCTCGCATATCGTGTCGTCTATAGAAAACGTCAGGCTGACCAATCCCTTTTCCCTCCTGTAACCGAGAAGGTCTGGCAGTCCCTTCACCCCGCGGCTCGGCACGAGCCCCTCACCGAAGAGTGCAAAGTAGATGGCTTCAAACAGTGTGCTTTTACCAGATTCGTTTCTTCCCACGATTAGCACTGTGCCTTTCTGTGGAAACTTTAGCTCTTCTATGTCGAGCTGTTTGAACCCTTTCGCGGAAAGCGACAGGAGTTTTATCATCTGTATCCCTCGTAGCGAGAGAGGACGAGGTTGCGCGCCTCATGGATTATGGCTTTCTCGCTTTCCTTCTCGGTCGCAAGACCTTCTGCGGCGCGTTCGAGCTCTTCGCGCTGGGAGAGTCGCGTGCCTCCTTCTACGAAAGCCTCCGACTCGAGTGAGAGATTCCTCCTATCGAGGTCAAAATAGAAATTGGCTTCATTGCCGCGCCTCCAAATCTCATGGAAGTTGATTTTCTGGTATGATTCTTTTTTCATGGATCCCACGAGTTTAAGTTTGAAAAGCTTGTCCTCCGATGATTGAGATTCCAATTTCTGGAGTATATAGTTCGTAGAGTCGGTGAGGGGAATATCCGGGGAACGTATTTCCATCTCCTCCATGGGCTGACACTCGAGAGTGATATACTCCTTCCGGATGATTTTTTTCTCTTCAATCTCCAAAAACCAGAACCCACATCTGCTGTCTTTCTCTCCAAACGTCATTCTCTCCGTGCCACCGGGAATGAATACATGCTTCTCCCCGAGTTTGAAATACTCGGGAGTATGTATGTGACCCACAAAAAAGAAATCGACATTGGGAAAATTGTAGAGGGTGTCTTTGGAGAGGATTACATCGGAGGATTTTTCATGGATGTATCCCTCGATGGCGTAGTGGAGGAGGAATATTCTTGTCTTTCCATGAGGCGGAAATGTATTTCCCGCGAGAGGATTGTCACCCCTCTTGAGGCGCGGATCCGTGGACATGCCACCAATGCAGACGTCTCCAACCTCAAGTGTCTCAACCTTTGTGACGGATGGAAAGAGGTGGGCATGACCTGCCTCATGATAGATGCGGGAGGGCATGGCGCCCTCGGTGAAACTCTTGGGTGTGTCGTGGGTGCCGCTTATGAGAAATGGGCGAATTCCCCCCTCCGATAGTTGCCTTAATTTCTTGGTGACGAAAATGAGGGCAGGGTTTCTGGGGGAAACCCTGTCGAATAAGTCGCCACAATTGAAGTAGAAGTCTGCCTTCTTTTCGAGTGCAAAGTCTATGGGGGCTGAGAAATTCTTGAGTATCCTCTTCCTTCTCTCCTCAAGCTGCGTGGGCCTCATCTTCTCATAGTAGGCATCCACATGGTTGTCCGATGTCACGACGCAGGTGAACCTCACGCCTCTGCCTCCCTCAGTTCTTCAAGGTCTTCTTTGATAAACTTTTCTATACTCGTGTCGGTCTCCGCATCCCTCCGCGCCTTCGAAAGCTCTTCTATGACGTTGATATCCGAGCCACCTTCCTCAGAAATCCTTCCCGAAACCTTGACCATGACGGGGGTTCTCGTGAGCTGGCCCACCACCACAGCCTCCCCGACGTTCAACCCGGGCAGGTCATCGAGCAAATCCTGGGAGACGGCTTCTGAAGCGCGTGATACGGCACTCATGTCCTCTGGATTGGTGAGCCTCATTATTATCTGGCTGTTGCACTGGGAAAGCGTATTGTCGTCAATCTTGTGAGGTCTCTGTGTGACGACTATGAGGAACACCGCAAACTTCCTGCCTTCAGAGGCGAGTGTGTTTATGATGCTCCTGCTCCTGCACTTGACATGCTCCCCTGGTACGAAGTTGTGTGCCTCCTCGAGTACCACGAAGACCGGATGTGGGAGGGTTCCCGACGAAGCCTTTCCCCATAAATCTGCAAGCGTTCTCTGAACCAGAAATTCTGATACTCTTCTAGGGATGCCTGCGAGATCTACGACGGACATGCGCATGGGTGCGAGGCACTCCTCAATCTCTATGTCCTTGAATCCCCATATGCCCATGTTGATGAGATCACTCATGCGGCGCGCGGCTTTGCGTGCCGCATCGCGCATTTCACCCTTCTCGTTAGGATCATTCGCCATGCTTTCCAGGGCAATCTTTAATTCTTTTGGGAGATATTCCCCGCCGAATTGACTGCGGGCGCTGTGTATGGCTGCGCGAATGTTTGTCATCTTGTCTGTGATGCCCAGTATTTCGAAAATCTCCTCATCATCCAGTGTCTTGAATCTTACAGTGTACTCCTTGCTTCCCCCAATATGTTCGTCGGGGAATCTACGCCCCTCGACACCTCTGGGTCTGTATACGGTAACCCTTTTGGAAAATTCGGTCATGCCCCCGCCCCTTTTCCTTCTCATGCAGACGTAATCCGAGTTGGGGTCGAAGACCAGTATGGTGCCGCCGAGGGCAAGCAGATTCTCAAGCACCAGCCCTGAAAGATATGACTTTCCGGCTCCAGTCTGTGCGATTATTGCGACATGCCTTCTGAATCCATTGGGGTCAAGCATCACCTCAACGCCTTTCCTGTGTATGAGATTTCCTATGCGTATACCTGCCTCTATTTGGTGTGAGAAGAACTGGGAGAGAAAATCATCCTCTGCAAGGAATACCTCCTGACCCGGAAGGGGGGCGCATCGCGGGATTCTGACGTTTCTTCTCCCTTCCTCTTCCTCGAGAAACCCAATAATCCTCGCCGTGCCGAGTACCTGCGGGGTAGTGGCGAAACGATTCAGTATCGACTCCACCTCCTTGAGGGTCAGGTCCTGACCAAAGATCTCTGAGATATTGGAGAGGCGGACCACTTGTGCCAGAATCTCTCTCTCCTCTGATGAGCCCTCGCTTTTCTCTATGACCCTTAATACGAGATACTCCAGACGGGGAGGAAAGCTCTCCTTGTCTGAGACAAAGGTGAACTGATTTGTGCCAGCCTCCCCCACCACATACCCAACCTTTCTCATAGTGCAAACCTCCCATAACCCCTTTCGAAGTCTATCCACTCATTCCCGCTTTCCCGCAGCACATGCAGAAGCACACCATCCACCGTCCTCTTTTCGAGTCGAACGAGCCTGTCTGCGGTCCACAGTAAGGCATTATACACGTTGTATCCGCCATGGCATGAGATCAAATGCGAAATAACATCAGTGACAATATCGCATGGAAGCCACTCATCCTTCTCCATTTCTTCTATTTTTCTCTTGATGCCCAGTGAAAAGGCAGGGACATCTACGCGCAGGGTTGGCTCACCGGAGGTGAGGCGCGCATGAACCATGACGAAGGTGGAGAGTCCCCTCACTTTTTCAAGAAGGGAGGCATCCTCATACTCCTCAAAAGAAGACAGGATGGATTGAGGTGATTGTATGAGATTTCTGTAGTCATACCTGAAGATGGCTCCCCCGCCCACATGGAGAGGTGTGGAAAATCCTGGACTTTGTGCCGTGAATCTCTCAATGACCTCTATGTCGGGAATCTTCGAGGATGAACCCAGAATGTGGCTTGAAAAAAAATCCACCTGGGAAAACTTGGAAACATTGATGAGCAGTATGTCTCTCTTTTCGCACTCCTCGAGCAGGAGCACATACTTCCCAAGGATTCTCAAAGGCATGTTCTTATCGCTTATCCTGAGGGGAAAAAGATAGCTCTGCAACCTTGAAAAGAAAGAACCGTCTGCATACACTATGCACCCTTCCAGTTCCTCTATGTGCTCAAGTAATATTTCTGCCTCAAGCATCTCGGAGGCGAGGGAACAGTATTTGTCAGACTCCTCTGATTCCCCCGTAACCCTAAAGAAGTCTACAAACGCATTGCTGAACTCCGATTCTTTTCCGACAAGAATGGCACGGGAGACAACGAATCTTGTTCCGTTGAAGAAAGTGCGTGTTGCCCTCGAACTGTCTACTGCAAATTCTTTCCTTTCTGGAAATCTTGGCTCGGGCAGTGGGTGCCAATGGTTTTTGAGTTCCCCCTTTATCTTTTCCTCTTCAGGTGTGAAGGCATTGGGACTCAGTGAGTACGCCAAGTCTCCCTTCTTTTTCTCAAGCTCAGCCATGAATTCCTCTAAAAAGGCGGGCATGGTTTCATTCCGGGTCTCCACTCAAAAATCTTTGCATATAAAGCTTGTGAGGGAGCGAGGGAAAAATGACTCAAATATAACGAAGCTTTTGATGAGTTTAATGGAATGAAAAAGATTAAATATAGTTGATTTGTCTTTTTGATAATTAAAGGGAAACTTATGCAGACAACACTCCAGACATCGGATCAACCTTTTAGAAGAAAAGAAATATTTTCGAATCATTATCTAATAGATATATTGATTCATGATCCTGAATGGAAACAATTCGAAAAAGAAAATGAAGAAGTTTCCTTAAGAATTAGTGAACTATTAAAAGAAAAAGGAGAAATTCTTGAAAAATTAACAGAATCGCAGCTTGAGGAGGAATTTATAAAGAAGATTCTGAAATTCTTACATCATGCCTATGATGTCCAACAGAATATACCTAATATAGAGGGTCTTCCAAAACGACCAGACTATGCTTACTTTGAAAGTGAGGATATTTTGGATGGGATAAGAAAGCGGGATAAGAAAGATTATTTTAAACATACAATAGCCCTTGGAGAAGCAAAAATTTGGGATAAAAATCTTGACCAAAGAGTATATGATGATGAAAAGTTGGAAATGACCCCAAGTCGACAAATAAGCATTTATTTAAGATTGTCGAATGTTAAATGGGGCATTCTAACAAATGGTAGACTGTGGAGAATCTTTTGTAAGGAATCAGAACTCAAGTCAGAAGCTTATTATGAAGTAGATTTGATTAATCTCATTCTTGCAGGAAAACTTGAAAATTTCAAATATTTCTTTTTCTTCTTTAGAAAGGAAGCCTTTATTCCAAATGCTTCAGGCAAGTGTTTTTTGGATAAAGTCTTTGAAGAAAGCAATAAATATGCTAAAGAGCTTGAAGAAAATCTCAAAGAAAATCTTTATGAAGCACTGAGAATTCTCGTAAAAGGTTTCTTGGATTTACCAGATAACTATTTGACAAAAGAAAAGATTGAAGAAATACACGATAATTGTTTAATTTATCTTTACAGATTATTATTCATTCTATATTCAGAAGCAAGAGGATTATTACCAATTGAAAAATCAGGATATAAGAATCTTTGTTTGGAAAAATTGAAATTTGAAATTGCTAATAAGCTTGATTCTCCAACAGAAGAATTGCTCAAAGTCACTACTGAATATTGGGATAATCTTTATGATTTATTTAGATTGATAAATTTCGGAAGTGAACTTATGAACATTCCAGAAGATCAATTGTTTATTCCTCCTTATAATGGAGGATTATTTGATTCGGATAAACAATCATTTATTGATAAACATTATAAGGTGGGAGATTATTATTTAGCAAGAGCAATAGATTTACTTGCAAGATCAGAGAATGGCAATGGCAAACGAAAGGTATTTGTTGATTATTCTACTTTGTCTATAAGGCATTTGGGTTCTATTTATGAAGGACTTCTTGAATACATACCTAGAATCGCAGAGGAACGCATGGTGGTTGAGATTGAAAAAGGCAAAGAGAGATGGACTCCCTTAAGAGAATATAAAGGAGGAAAATCTTGGGAAAAGATCGATGATAAAAGGAAAGCTGAGAAAGGAGATATATACCTTGAAACCGATAGAAGAGAAAGAAAAGCCACAGGTTCCTACTATACGCCAGACTATATCGTAAAATATATCGTTGAGAACACGTTAAGTCCACTAGTAGAAGAAATAAGAGAGAGAACTAAAGGAGATAAAAAGAAATTTGTTGAAGAGATTATGAATCTAAAAGTTTTGGATCCTGCTATGGGGTCTGGACACTTTTTGGTAGAAGCAACAAACTTACTCGCAGAAAAGATAGTTGATTTTATTGAAATTAATGAGAATGTAAAAGAAAGAGATGATGACATAATCTTAGCTAAAAGAATGGTTGTTGAAAAATGTATATATGGAGTAGACTTGAATCCCCTTGCAACTGAACTTGCCAAGGTTTCATTGTGGCTCTCGACAATCTCAAAAAGGAGACCTTTGAACTTTTTAGACCATCACCTAAGGTGCGGTAATTCACTGATTGGCGTTAGTACAGAAGATATAATAAGACCCTTACCAACAGCCAAACTTGTAAAAGGGAGAAAAGTCCCAGAAACGAGCGGAACACTCTATAAGGATGTGCTAAAAGACGCGTTAAAGAATCTTTTAAGCCTTTATGTTTCCATCGTCGAAAAACCTACCAATACACTTCAAGATATAAAGGAAAAGGAGAAGAGATTCAGAGAAGTCGAGGATGTTAGAAAAATACACCTTCAGGTATCGAATATTTATACAAGCGCTTATTTTGGAAATGATATAAAACCAGGTAATTATCACCTTTTGCTAAAATCACTCGAATCAGAAAAATTCAAGGAGTTTGACAGATTCAAAGATGAAGAGTGGTTCAAAAAAGCCCAAAAGAAAGACGAAGAAAAACACTTCTTCCACTGGGAACTCGAATTCCCTGAAATCTTCTTCAATCCCGATGGCTCAAGAAAAGAAAATCCGGGCTTTGATGCTGTGGTTGGGAATCCACCGTATGTGAGGCAGGAGGGATTAAAAGAAGATAAGCGATTTTTTGAAGAACAATTTAAGGTCTTTCAAGGAACAGCTGATCTTTATGTTTACTTTATTGAGCAAAGTCACAAGTTGTTAGATAAAAATGGGAACTTTGGCTTCATAGTTTCAAATAAATTCATCAGAACTAAATATGGCAGACCATTGCGTGAATACCTAGCGAATCAAACAAAATTGAAACAGATAATTG
>Ga0315268_10005217_pt1 | contig 13998 bp, 19 predicted proteins | sample C1_top_MG_FD_204535 | JGI IMG/M metagenome (GOLD analysis project Ga0315268, IMG submission 204535) | Sediment microbial communities from Yellowstone Lake, YNP, Wyoming, USA - C1_top | ecosystem: Environmental > Aquatic > Freshwater > Lake > Sediment | place: USA: Wyoming | collected 2017-08-01 | reverse complement strand
GCAACCGCGCACATGCAGGCATTGGAACAAGAACCGGAGCGCGTCAAAAAATACTTTCAGGATCCACGCGTGAAATACGCCGCATGAAAATCATGAAACTTCAAACTTCACTTGGCCGGATCAATAGTGATGCGCCTGTACTGGCCGAGGACCGAAGCGCCGTCCATCCTGCCGCCGGGCGAGGGCAGTTGGCAGCCGCCGGCGATCTAGGTGGCGAAGTGATTGGTGACTATGACGGCTTGAATGCGGGTTATTCGAAGCGCGCGCCCAGGGCGCCGTCAGGCGCTTCGAGCGGCAGGGTGAGCCTTGCCTGCAAGCCGCCGCCGGGTCGGTTGGATAAATGTATGCGCCAGCCGTGGGCGCGGCAGATTTCGCGCACGATGGCGAGGCCAAGCCCGCTGCCCGGTGTCTGGCGGGCGGGATCAATGCGGTAAAACGGATCGAATACCTGCTCGAGATGGTCTGGCGGGATGCCGGGACCGCGATCATGGATATCGATTTGCACATAGCATTGGGTGAGGCTGCATACGATCTGCGGCGGGTTGGCGGGCGCATGGCGGTGCGCGTTTTCCAGCAGATTGACGAGGACGCGTTCGAGCGCAGTCGGGTCGGTCGGCAGGATCAGATCGGCGCACGCGGCGAACCCGGCTTGATGTTCGTTCGCCAGATGCGCAAGCCAGGGAGCCAGATCGATCGGTTGCGGAGCGCGCTGACTACAGCCACGGCCATAGTCGATAAAGTCGCCGATCAGGCTGTCCATTTGTTCCAGGTAACGTTCCATGTTGTCGAACAGCAGCGGGTCCGGCTGTTCGCGCGCCAGTTCCAGTGCCATGCGCAGGCGCGCGATCGGGCTGCGCAGGTCGTGCGACACCCCCGCCAGCAGCGTGGCGCGGGTGTGCGACTGCGCTTGCACCTGACGCGCCATGTCGTTGAACTCGCGGCTCAGTCCATTCAATTCGCGCACCCCGGTTTCGACGGGCAGGGCGGGTGTTTCGCCGCGCCCCACCGCCTGCACCGCGCGTTCCAGGCGGATGAGCGGGCGGGTCAGCCGCCGCGACACCAGGTGCGAAACCAGCAGCGCGAGGCTGAGGCTGGCGAGCAGGATGGCGAGGATCGCCAACGGCGGATTGGTACCGATGCGCTGGCGTGAAAAGGCAAAGCGCAGCGAAGTGTTGCCGAGCCGGAGGTCGGCGAGATAGCGTTGATGCGGCGCATCCCACACCACCCGGGCGGGGTGGCCGGTCAGTTTGCCGAGTTTGTTCTGCAGCAGGTAGACGAAAGGCAGGTAGCTGGTTTCATCGGGCAGCGGCGTGTTGGCCTGGACAAATTGCAGGCCGTGTTCGACAGACAACGCATCTTGCAGCGCGCTCCGGCGTTCGGGCGGCAGTTCCACCCAGGTTTGCGCGGACAGCACGATGAGCGCGGCGAAATCGCTCGAGGCGGCGCGCAGTAGCGGCCACGCCACCCACCAGGCGGACAGGCAAAACACCACCAGCTGAAAAATGGCGATCCAGCCGACGAAGGTGCGCGCAACGCTGCGCTTGAGCGAGGGCGCCGTCACGTTTCGTGGCCGACGAAGACATAGCCGGCGCCCCATACCGTGCGGATGTAGCGCGGCGCATCGGGATCGTCGTCGAGCTTTTTTCGCAGGCGCGCCACGCGCGCGTCGATCGAGCGGTCGAACGGCAGGCGGTCGGGACCGCCGCTGGCGGCGGCCACCAGGTCGTCGCGCGAGAATACCCGTCCCGGGTGACTGGCGAGTATTTTGAGCAGCGCGAATTCGGCGCTGGTGAGCGCGACCGGCGTGCCGTTCTGCTGCAGGTTGCGGCGCGCGAGATCGAGGACGTAGTCGCCAAAGCGCAACGTGCTATTGCCGACAGGCTTGTGGCTGCGGCGTAACAGAGCTTTGACGCGTGCCAGCAGCTCGCGCGGATTGAACGGCTTGGCCAGGTAATCGTCGGCGCCGAATTCAAGCCCGAGGATGCGGTCGATGTCCTCGCCCCTGGCCGACAGCATCAGGATGGGCAGCGTACCCGCCAGGCGGCGGGCGATCGACAGGCCATCCTCGCCTGGCAACATCACATCGAGAATCAGCAAGTCGGGCGCAGCCTGCGCCAGTGCAGCGTCCACCCCGCCGCCGTGGTTCAGTACGGTTACCAACAGACCCTGCCCGGTGAGATAAGTCGCCAGCATGGACGACAACTCGATGTCATCGTCGACGATCAGGATGCGCGCGTTTTCCATGGGGCAAGCCTATCACTGCGCCGCCATTGGCGCGCAGCCATGTCACAGATTGTCACACTTTGTCACCAGAGATCATGGCCCAGACATCGGACGCGCATACCTGGCCGGGATACTGCGCAGCATCGGCTGAACGTCGATGTCCTTAATCCATCTGGAGACCGTCATGAAAACTGGTTTGATCCCCCTGCTGCTGATTGCCGCGCTGAACGTGGCGCATGCCGAAGAAGCCACCCCCACGTTGGCCAGCGCGGAACAGGCACGCAGCACCTGGCAAGCGATGTCGACCGAACAGCAGGCGGCCGCCAAAACGATGATGAAGGAACAAGGGCAGGAGAAAAAGGCCGCCTGGGGCACGCTGTCGGATGAAGACAAGGCGTCCAAACAAGCCGCCGCCAAAGACATGCTGCAACCCTACCGTGCGTCAATGCAGACACGGATGGCGAGCCGACCGTTCGGCCACCGTTGAGCTGAGCTGAGTCCATTGAATCGAATCTATTGAAGGAGTCAAAATGACCCATCGCATGTCCGCACTCGCGCTCTCCCTGGCCGCCCTGTTCTCCGCGCAGGCCGGCGCCGTCACCTTAACGTTTATCGAAAACAACGATCTGCACGCGCACCTGACGCCCCACCTGGACAAGGTGGTGAAGAACGGACAGATGGTCTACGAGTCGCGCGGCGGTCTGGCGCGCGTCGCCACGCTGGTGAAGCAGATCCGTACGCAGAATCCGAATTCGGTCTTGATGAACGTGGGCGACACTTACCACGGTGGCGTCGAGGCGCTGTACACCCTGGGCAATGCGGTGGTTGATCCGCTCAACGCGCTGGGTGTGGATGTGGGTGTGCCGGGCAACTGGGATTTTGCCTACGGACCCAATGTATTGCGCTTGCGCTACGTCAATACCTTAACCACAACGCAAAAGAATTTGCTCCAGAAAACCGTGAGCATCACGATCAAGAAACCGACTTTCCCAAATATCGCAGCCAATATGCAGTCCACATCGGGTGCCAATGCGGGTGGATTATTGTTGCCGGGTACATTCACTAAAACCGTGGCTGGCGTGAAGGTTGGCTTTATTGGCCTGACTTCAGACATCGTAGCGCAGATGGATTCGACGCTAGCTGTGGGGCTCTCGTTTACTCAAGGTGAAACGGCCTATCGTGACCTGGTCAACACTCAGGCGCAAACCCTGCGCAGTCAGGGCGCGCAACTGGTGATGGTGATGAGCGAACTGGGTCTGCAAAAGGATTACCGCCTGGCCGATGTGATCAATGCCGGTGCCGTCGATGTGTTTTTCTCGGCACATACCCACGACACGATTTTCTCTCCGCTCCAGGCCAAAAGCGGCGCACTGGTGGTCGAAGCGGGCCATGACGGCTGGCTGGGGCGGATGGATGTCGATATCGTCAGCGGTCAGGCGCCGGTATTCAACTGGATGCTGCTGCCAGTGGATGCAAGCATTCCTGATGATCCTGCCATGAAGTCTCTGGTCGATGCCGCGCGTGCGCCCTTCCTCGTTGCCAACCCCAACATGACTGTCCCCATGTCGGGCATGACGCTCAAGCTTACGCAGCCAATCAATACCGTGCTCGGTCATGTGTATGCGCCGCTGGACCGTGAAGATGCGCTGGAATCGACCTTCAATAATGCCTGGACCGATACCTTGCGCCAGCAAACCGGAACGGCCATCGCGCTTACGCCCGGCCTGCGAATGGATGGCCCGACTCCCGCTGCGGGCACGCTCTACGAAGACAATTACATTGCGGATGGCGCGCTGACAATCGAGGACGTTTATCGCTACATTCCCGTGCCCTATACCATTGCGACAGGCACAGTCCAGGCCTCGACCATCAAATCCATCATCGAAAGTGACTTGACGGCCGTGTATTCGCTCAACAGTTTTTCGCAGGCCGGGGGCTGGCTCAATGGCTGGTCCGGGTTGAACATCCATGTCGACCTGTCGCAACCGGATGGGCACAGGGTGCAATCCATCAGCTATCCCGATGGCACGCCGATGGCGGATGCGGACACCCTGAGCGCGACGGGCTGCCTGCGTCCCAATGACGTTGCGGATGGAACCGGCACGGTATTGTGCAGTTTCGCGGGCTTCAGCAATGTCGCGTCGCTGATCAATCCGGCGACGGGCAATCCCTGGTACCCGCAGGAATTGTTCAGTACCGCCTTGTCGCAAGGCTGGCTGGCGGATGGCACGCAGCGCAATATCGCGGATGCCGCAGCGACCCCGGCCTGGCCCGAGCAGCCCTTTGTCCAGCCGCTTGCCGTGCGCGTGACCGCAGGCGCGAAACTGTCCAAATCCGGTTTGGTCTACAACGCCGGGACGCAAATCTATACCGCGCAAATCACGCTCACCAATACCGGCGCCGTGCCGCTGCAGGCGCCGCTCAAAGTGGTGCTGGAAGGCTTGCCTGCGGGCGTCACGGTGGTCAACGCGTCGGGCAGCTACTACAGCCAGCCATACCTGAAACTGAACGGCAGTCTTGCACCGGGGGGCAGCCAGAGCGTGCAGGTGCAGTTCAAGAAGACGTCCGGCTCGATCACCTACTCGCCGGCGGCTTACACGGGAGGCGTGTAAGCCCTGCGGGCCGCCCGTTGTGCAAGTAGCGGGCGCCCCGATTTTTATCATCCAAACAGGAATGCACCATGATCAAGAAAACTCTCGTCCCCTGCCTGCTGGCACTGTTGGGCAGTCACTCGGCCCTGGCCGATACCTGGTACGTCAATGTCGATACCAGCACGCTTTCAGGGCAAGGCGGCTGGCTGGATTTTCAGTTCAACCCTGCCGATGCATTCGCGCCAGCGGCGTCCGTCACCGTCATGTCCTTTCATACAACCGGCTTGATGCAGCCCGGGCCAATCTCCACCGGTGATGTGGGTGGCAGTCTGGATAGCACGCTCACGCTGGGTAACAGCCAGGACTTCAACGACTGGTTGCAGGGCGTCACGTTTGGAACAGCATTGAGTTTCCGTGTCGACATGAATGTGCCGGTACCGAACGCATCCGGTTCGGGTACGGCATTCAGCCTGTCGTTTTATGACGGCAGCTATAACAGCCTGCTGGCCGACCCGAGCTGGGGCGCGTCACTGGTCATCAACGCCAGTGACAACGGCATGATGAACGTGCTGGCGCAGGCCCCATCGGTCAGCCTTTCAGCCAGCCCGGTTCCCGAACCGAACAACGCCTTGCTGCTGCTTCCGGGTCTGGGGCTGCTCGGCTGGCGATCGCGATATTACGTCGCTGCCTGATTTAAACCTGCTGGCAGCTGGTGAATGCCTGAAGTGTTCAGCAGTTCGGGCAGGGCTGCATGGGCAATCCGCGCGCGTTCCAGCCCGGCCCGGCGCTGTTGCCATCCATGCCTTCCTTGATGTTGTACACATGGGTGAACCCCGCTTCGCGCAACACCTGCTGGGCATTGCCGCCGCGGTTTCCGGCGAGGCTGAGCAGGCCGATCGGTGCGTTCTTCTTGCCCCCCATTTGGGTGTTAGCCGCTGGACGAATCCCGCCTCTCCCTGCGTGTCGGTCATGTCGATGCGGAGTGCGCCTTTGACCACGCCGGTCTGCCGCCATTCGTCTGGATGACGAATATCGATCAGCGTGAGTGCGCCGGCTTGGGCCTTGGCATAAGCATCGGGCGCAGTGAGCGCGGATATGGGGTCGGACACGATATTCCCACTTTTTTCAGAAAATGCATTAAGCCGCTTCGGGTAAGGAGCATGCATTCGTAAAGATAGAAGCGGCCGTTCGAGCCCGCCGAGCAGTCCGACGTCCGGTCTTAGATAGACAGCAGCCACGAGTGATATCCAGACCAATGTCGCCTTTGGCCGAAGAGCAGAAGACCACGCCGATTTTACGACCGACCCCTTACTGACCTGCTCCGGCCGCCCAGTAACGCATTGCCCCACTCAGCCAGTGACGACCGATTGGCCGACTAGAGCCGGTCGCAACCGCTTTACACGAGATGATGTCTCGTCAGCTGATACACCGCAAAGATGGATTCCATCGATTAGGCGTGTGGCCTTGACGGGTCACGATGCAGCCCCAAATTTCACGCTGCAAGAATTTGGAATTCGGTTGCCATGACAATGGGCCGCACGTGGCGATTCTCCCGGCGCATTTCCACTATCCCATAGCGGGACATGGTTTTTAGGGTGCGCGAAAGGTTTCCGGGTTTGCGGCCGGTGATAACGGCCAGACCGCTGATGGATTCAGGCTGCAAATCACGGATCGTCTTGAGCAGGGCGCGATTGTCATCACTCAGGACTTCAGCCAGGGATTTCATCGAGGCGAACCAGATTTTAGGTTCGCCGGGTTTGGGTTTGTACTCGCCCTTGGCGATGGCCAGCATGCGTTCACGGATTTTCTCTTGAGACATGATCCCGATGGCGATTTTTTTCATTGCTTCGCTTCCTTTAATACACGATCCACTTCGGTGAAAAAGGCGGCCATTAACTGGTAAGCGTCCTTAAACTCATAAGGGGCACCTTTATCCGCGACGTGTCGGTGTTTGTGGTCATAGGGTAGACGTTGACCCGCAAACTTGAATTTCTTGGGCGGCTTGACCGCTGCTTGCCGCCCAGAAACGCTTTTCCCCGCCTCGTCAGTGTCTTTTCATGGGCGACAACCGCCCCAGGCAGACGAAGCCACTTTCTGCATGCAGGTTTCATTTTGGAATCGGAAAATAAAGCCCGGCAAACGTTGCAACTTGCCCTATGCAGCTTCCAGCACACGCATTTCGACGTGCAGGCCTGCGGCTGTCGCCATGTTGACCAAGGCATCCAGGGCAAACAAGTCGATTTTGCCGCGCATGAGATCAGAGACGCGCGGCTGCGTCACACCGAACAGCTTGGCAGCTTGCGACTGGCTCATGCCGACGCGGGCGATATGATTTTTCAAGGCCATCATCAAGACCGAGCGGAGCTTCATGTTTTCCGCTTCCTCGGGGGTGTCCTCGATGGCATCCCACACGCTGGAAAATCGTTTATTGCTCATTGTTCTATCTCCTTCAACAAATCCCGGTAGCGTTTCGCTGCCAAGTCGATATCTGCCTTGCTGGTTTTCTGCGTTTTTTTCTGAAAGCAGTGCAGCACATAGACGGCATCGGCAAACTTGGCGACATAGATCACCCGGTACGCGCCGACTTCGTCCCGAATCCGGATTTCCCGCACGCCCTGGCCTACCGTTGTCATCGATTTCCAATTTTCCGGTTCGCCGCCTTGCTGTACCAGGTCGATTTGGTGTCCTGCTTCGCGCCGAGCCGAGATGGGGAAGGCGCGCAAATCATCAAGAGCGCTGCCCCGGAACTCGACAGGCTTAATATCTATCATTAGCGTAATTATACAAATAATTGTATGTGGCGCAAGCCCTTGCTGGGCTCAACTTATCATTCCCAACAACCCCATTAACAAGCCACTCGCATATGACGAAGTCATCCTTATGGTTAAGTTTCGGATGGTCACGGTTTAAAAACCTGACCGCCTGGAATTGGCCGTACTGGGACTGATGATCAGCGGCCCAAATCAACCCTGAACTGACTGCTTTGTGCATCCGCTTCTGGTGGGATCTGAGCGTCGGGATGCGGTCAAGGGGAATGATGGGTACGGGAGCACGTCGACCTCACTTCAGTCGACAGTATCAAAGAGGAATTGACCACGCTTTCGCAGGTTCTCGATGTCTTTCGCAAGATCCGCCTCGGCAAGCTCGCGAACATGAACCCATACCTCACGCATCTCGATGTGCTCAGCAAAAACCACGTCATCACTCTCATGGGCAAGGCTCAATTCCTCATGGTGTTCATAGACCACACCACGCATCCACCCATCCTGAGAAAGAACCTCAACCAGGCCATGCACGGAATGCATGGCCATGCTGCCAACCGGGCACTGAAACCCCGCAAGATCCACCAAATTACTCATATCCGGCTCCATGACAATTCATCCACATTTTCTGTGGATAAGACTTTAGCATTTCACCCAAAATCTCAGTCCGATCAAGCATCCTTGCCGTGCGATTATTTTTTCATCAATCGGTAACGATCAATGCAAACCATTCTGAAAGCGTGCCAGCCATTCAAAGGCCGTGGCCATGCCACTTAACCACCCCGCCCCTGGCGCGCGCGGCCCAAAATCATGCACCGCCCTATCCCATGAACTCGCCACGGTATCGAGGGTACCGATTTCGTCGACCAACCCGATCTCCCTGGCTTGCACACCGTCCCAGACTTCGCCGGTGGTGTAATCCACGCCGTTCTGCAGTTTCGTCCCCCTGGCAGCCTGAACCTCTGCCTTGAATCTTTCGCCCATCTTCTGAACCATTTCCTGCGCCTTGCGATCGGCTTCTGGCGTCATGGGCATATAGGGGTTGAGCATGGATTTCAGATTGCCGGAGGCATACACCCGCTGGCTGATCTGGAGCTTCTCAAGCGCCTTGTGGAAGTCCCAACCTGTCAGAACCGCGCCAACGGATCCGACAAGCGAATAATTCGCAGCGTAGATTTTGTCGGTATGCAGGGCCACCATGTAGGCTGCCGACGCACCGACGTTGTTGATCACCGCAACAATCGGTTTGGGATGCTTCTTTCTGAAAGCCTTGATCGACTGGTAAATTCGCTCCGCTTCAACCGGAGCGCCTCCTGGGCTGTCGATACTCAGCACCACTGCTTTCACGTTCTTCGCCTCGAAGGCCTTCCTGAGCAATGGAACCACTTTCTCCGCCGAGGCCGTGGCGCCAGCGGAAATCTCCCCATCGATGTGAATCACCGCCGTGATCTCGTTGTTGGGGATCATCTTCCATCCCATCTGCTTCGCGTAGCCGAAGAGATACAAGGCAAAGAACACCACGCCGGCCGCGACCATCATTCCGCGCTTGATCAGTCGCCAGCGCCGTTCTGAGCGGCGCTCACGAAGCACATCCCTCACCAACTCATCGCTCACTGCGTTGCGGATATCACTTTCTGTCATTTGCAATTCGGGCTCCATCGTTGCGTTTTAATTGGGGTGAATCCTTCGTCGTGCGTCAGCACTCGAACAATCTGATAGTCGTCGCTCATGTGGGTCATTTCACACAGCTCATGAAGATCGCACCAGGTGCCGTCCGGCCATTCGGCAACCAGCCATACCGGCTCGGCGCAGGGAATTTCGATCCGTGTGGTGTGCATCACTCGCGTCCGGCTATTTCGTTGGCCATGCAAAGAATCTGCAGGCAGGAAATCGATTGCATCCCACGAATGCCTTACCGGAATCTTTCATGGTTTTGCTGACGAGCAAGCCTGTATTGCAGTCCGGACAGGCTGCACCTGCCCTGACGGTACGCATGGGTGTTCCTCGCGCCACGGCCGCCTCGGGTCGCTGAACCTTGCCTGCCACCTCGTCAGTCCGCACGCCCGGTTTCCCATCGTCATCCGGCTGGGTGTGCTTGCACTCCGGGTAGCCTGTACATCCCCAGAATGGCCCCTTGGGGCCTTTCACCAGGCGCAAGGGTTTCTGGCATCTGGGACATGGATAGGAAGGCCCTGCCTGCGATTGTGGAAGCGATCCCGGTCTAGCGGCTCCGGGTTTGCCGTCGACATCGGGGAGCGTCGACTTGCACCCTTCCCGGTATGCTGTGCAACCCCAGAAGAAGCCATTCGGCCCATCAATCCTGCGCATTGGCTTGCCGCAAGTAGGGCACGCCACGACCGCACTACCCTTGTCCGGTGTGCGTAATCCAGACACGGAGATCTGCCGCGTGCCCTTCTGACGCTTGATGCCGTCAATCACCTGCACCAACCACTCGCCAAGACTGCGTTCAAACTGCGACAACTCGATCTCGCCCTTCTCAATCTGGCTCAGTCGATCTTCCCACTGAGCAGTCAAGACTGGATCTGCAATTTCAGGCGAAACCTCCTCGATCAGTCCAATCAGCGCGACAGCTTTTTCGGTCGGCAGCAGCTCCTTCTTTTTGGCGACGATGTAGTCCCGCTTGAACAGCCCCTCGATAATGGCCGAACGCGTTGCATCCGTTCCGATGCCCGCTTTCTCCTTGTTCTTCATCACCGACTTCCAGCGCGGATCCTCGATCTCCTTGTCGATCGACTCCATCGCGGCCAACAGCGTGCCCTCGGTATAACGCTTGGGCGGCGAGGTCTTTCTGTCCTGCACCTCGCATCGCAGGTTGCGGGCATCCTCGCCCACACGTACCTTCGGGAGCGTTACCGCCTCCTCCTGATCATCGTCCTTGTCCGTGGGTGCTTTCGTCGCCTCGGGCAGGGTCTGCCGCCAGCCGGGGACCAGCGGCGTCTTGCCGCTCACCCTGAATTTCTCACCCTCGCAGGTCACTTCGATCACCGTCTTGCTGTACTGGTAATCCCCCAGGAATTGAGCCAGATACCGTCGACAAACCATGTCGAAGACCGTCCGCTCGGTCGGCGTCATGGCCGACACATCGATGTTTGGGTTTCGCGTCGGAATGATCGCGTGGTGGGCCGTGATCTGTTTGTCGTTGAATGCCCTGCCCCGGAAACGCTCATCGGCACCCTTGAGCGCTGACTCGGCAACCGTGGCCAGTGTTGCCAGTTCGGGCTTCGCCCCGGCGATGGCCTGCAGCGTCTCGTTCGATTCGGTCAGCATCGAGCGCGGCAGGTATTCGCAATCCGTTCGTGGATACGATGTCGCCTTATGTTTCTCGTAAAGTGCCTGCGCAGCATCGAGTACGGCCTGCGCCTTCATCCCGAAGCGCGCCGAGGCCTCCCGCTGGAGTGATCCCAGGCTGTACAGCAACGGCGCGACTTCGCGTTCCTGCGTCGTCTCGACAAGGCTCACCTTCCCGGTCTGCCCTGCGACCTGCTTGACCACCGCCTCTGCACTTCCGCGGTCGACGAGATGCCCCTCATCGTCGAGAAGCGCCGCTCGCGCCATCCAGGCCATCGTCACGGATGCCCCGCCCATCAGGAAGGTCGCATTGACCCCGAAGTGCGCCTTTGGAACGAACGCGGCGATGGCCCGTTCGCGCCGCACCACCAAAGCCAGCACCGGCGTCTGTACACGACCACAATGCAAGGTTCCGTCTTTGCCACCGGCACCGAACGCCTTGGTCAAGGCCATGGTGAGATTCATCCCGGCCAGCCAGTCCGCCCGGCTTCGGCCCATCCCGGAGAAATACATCGGCAGCGTCTTCTCGCCCGGCAGGATATTTGCCAGAGCCTTCTTCACCGACGCATCGTCGAACGCTGAAAGCCAAAGGCGCGAAACCTTCCCGCGGTAGCCGTTCAGCTGCATCAGCTCCCGTGCGATCACTTCGCCCTCACGGTCGGCATCGGTGGCAATGACAACCTCAGTTGCCTGCTTCAACAGCTTCGAGACGATCTTGTACTGATCACGGGTCTGGTGCTTCACCTCCATGTGCCACTCATCCGGCAGCACAGGCAAGTGCGCGATGTCCCAGAATTTCAATGCCGGGTTGTAGTGCTCCGGTTTCGCCTGCTCAACCAGGTGGCCGATGGCCCAGGTTACCGTTACATCGTTACCAGTAATGCATCCTTCGCCACGTGTCCGCGCACCGATGTGGCTGGCGATTTCTCTGCCTTGTGAAGGCTTTTCGCAGAGGTAGAGCTTCACTCAAGCCCTCCTGAAATCGCAGACACATCAATGAGCGATGCCAGCACGGCCAAAAACATCGGGCTCCAGATCGCAAGGGAATTCATTCCATCCTCCCATTGGTCCGCCATAGCATCATCGCCAGATTGGCAATATCCACTTCCTGCCCCTTGGCCAGCGGCACTGCAGCGCCTTGGGCAAGCATGGCATTCCAGATCTTGATGCTCGATTCAGGCTTGTCCCAGCCGGTCCAGCCATCATGTGCTTTCTGCGCGAGCTTCGCCTTCATGGCGCTGGCAAATTCATCGACTGCCTCATTCAGGCGGGCTACTTCCTGCCGCACCCAATCAGGATCCGGGGCAATTTCCTGCCAGTTCTTGTCTATCACTGCATCGCCTCCCTGAACAAACCGTTGCGTCCAAGAATGACGGTCACGGGTTCACCGTCAAACGTGGTGTTGAAATAGTGCTGGCTCATATCCCGTGCTCAACCCAGCCGCGGCCTACAACGGTTCATTCAGAACATCGAGTAAGCGTGATTCGATCACCTCGCCATCCTGACTGACCACAATCTTCACTCTTGCCATTGCACCTGGCCGACCACGCCGCCCAAGCCTCATGGCCTTGAACTCGAACCCATGAAAACATCCCGAGCCCATCCCATGCCGGCACGCATCTTCCGATACCGATAGCAGCACCGCTGCCATCATGTTTTCCTCAGGCTGGGTCGGGTGTCTCATGAAGCCTCCTATTTCTGGGCAGGTGAAGCGGGATCGGATGTGGTTGTCCGGTTCAACAGGAAAATCACCGTTGCCTCCCCGGATGAGCTCGCCGGGTAGGTCGACATGGATTCAACCCTCCAACCCTGGCCGTACAGGTCCGTCAGACTCGTAGTCCAGAATTTGCTGTAGCCGCGAGCATCCGGTTCGCCTTCGCACTTGAGGGTTCTGCCCTTGACGCTGACACCTCCGCCACCCGAATAGGTGTTGCACATCATCAGCTCGTGACTCTCAGCAGCAAATGCTGAGGAATTGAGCAAGAGCGCTGATGAAAGCAGCAGAGTGGATGTCGTTCGCATCAAGCACCTACCTCCTGCGCTTTCGGCCTGAATTTCACTTCCTCCAGACGAGACAGCGACAGATAGACATCGTCGGCATTGAGCTGCATCGTCTTCCGCTCTTCGCCAGATTCCTTGTCTGTCCATTCCTGCTCGACCAGGCGGCCGGCGACATGCACACGCGCACCCTTGCGCAGATGCTGGGCAACATCCTCGCCGCGCTTGTCCCACACCGATGCATTCATCCAGAACCCACCGGACTGCTCGAAACCGCCCTGACCATCCGGCTTGTATTCGTCGAAGAACACCCGAATCTCTGCGACCTTACGATCCTCGCCCTTGACCAGTACGGTCTTCAGCGTGGGGTTGTCGCCCAAATTGCCAGTGCCACGAAATTCATTGCTCATTGCCTCTTCTCCTTCAGTTGATTAAAAAACCCACGCCAAGGGGTGGCGTACCCACTTCAATGCTTCAATCCTCACTGTTCAGTTCCTGTGCCATGCGTATTGCCTTCCTGGTCACGACCTCCTTCGCATTCAGCAACCGTACTGCCGCATTGACCTCCTCAAACCAGTCCTGCTGTGATCGTGTCATTCGGCCCAGCGTGAGCTGGATGCTGTCCCATGTCAGGTGGACATGCTTCACGCCAAAGCTGCGCCACATCAGGAAGCGTTGCCCAGTCGATTTCCGGTGATGCAGATACACATACCAGGCATTGCCTGCGGCACGCTTTGAGTGCTCGGACAATTCCCCCATCTCAAACACGACCTTCCGGTAGTCACGATGGAGCCGCGCCAACCACTCATCCGCCCCCTTACCCTTAAAAGGCCTTTTATCCATCTGGATTGATGACAAACCGCTCATAGGAGAGTGTTTTCCTGGTTCAGATCACTTCCGCCCGCATCCACTTTCCCCTGCGCCACATCCACCAGCAATCGCATCTCTGCCTCACTCACATCTGCCCGACGACGGCTATGACGCGGTCTCACTTCACCGGTGAAGATCTGCTGCGGTACTTCACCGAATATCCCACCCGCTGCTTCAACCCGCTTCCTTGCTTCATCGCTGGCGCCAGGGAGGAAATCGCTCCTGGATAGCAGGCGCAACTCCTC
>Ga0315268_10005216_pt1 | contig 14002 bp, 13 predicted proteins | sample C1_top_MG_FD_204535 | JGI IMG/M metagenome (GOLD analysis project Ga0315268, IMG submission 204535) | Sediment microbial communities from Yellowstone Lake, YNP, Wyoming, USA - C1_top | ecosystem: Environmental > Aquatic > Freshwater > Lake > Sediment | place: USA: Wyoming | collected 2017-08-01 | reverse complement strand
TCCCTCAGTTTCCTGAAATCAAGAGAAATATTCCTTAAATCAGACTCCACTCCCGTGACGTGATTCCTCATTGTAATCGCACTTAGCTTCCGAGATGGGTCTTTTCACAAGTCATAAAGCGCGCGCGCTATACCGTGAGAAAGATCCGATATGGTGTCATTCAGCCTCAAGATTCAAGTTTACCAAGTTGTTGCAGAAGCAAACCCACGTGTTTGATAGAAAACACTTCACAGTTTCAGTTGACCCTATGCGAGTTGTGACTGTTCCAAACACGGTCAACGGCAAGACTGGCCTTGTTTGCAGCTTCATAGGTGATAGTGAGGATTTTGAAAGGTTGACTATTCCGGAATTGTTAGACAAGTCGAAGGAGTCTGCCAGATTTCACAGTTACCCTGAGGTTCTTGAAAGTCCTCTTTCAAGAGAGGGCCCTAACGGACCGATGAAATCATGCGCTAAGAACCTGGTGAGGGCAGCATAGTGAGGGTAACCACGTTGACGTCCACACCAAACTCAAAGAAATGTCCCAAGTGCGGTAGCGAAATGCTCAGTGACAGGCACTTGGGTTCGTATGTGCCTCTTACACTTAGAACCGAAGAGCAATTCTTAGGAGATAGAATCGTCACTTTCTACTGTCACAGTTGCGGTTAAATAGAACTGTATAGAGAGACAAGGCTGGAAAGGACTTGATTACTCAATAAGATTCTTCAAGCCTTCATAAACTTTCAGAAAATCTCTGCCCTTGTCTGAAATCCTGAATAAAAGATGTGAACCATCATTCTGAATCTGCAGAAGCCTTGCACCCAACATCAAATCCAAATAACCCGTCAACTGCGTGAAACTCATGTTGCAACGATACATTAGGGTGGTTTTCCTTGCACTGGTATGACAAACGCCCAGAATCTGAGCGATAATCTCATGAAGGGTGCGTCTACGTCGGGCATCATCGCTTGCCAAAGTTGAGAAAACCCTCTCCTCCTCACATGAAAAGAATAAAACATAAACTTAAAGGTGAATGTAGTTTTCTTCTATAACCTTGTATTTTTTCACTAGAAACAATAGCCTATTCAGTGCAAACTATTCACTCCTGAACATGGCTCTTGTCTTTGTGCAAAACTGTCGCCCATCCTTGATGGATCGAAAAGTCTTATGTCAAGATAGAAAAAGAAGGGGAAGCCTGGTTTTGATGCTTCCTTTTATGGATTTTGACTTTTTTCTCCGAAGTGGCTGGCTACAATAAAGACGTCTCGGATGTCAACTACTCCGTCATTGTTCAGGTCGCCCATCGGAACCGCCTCATTGTTATAGGCCATTAGCGCGCGCGTAAGGTCAACGTACTAGACATATTCATCGTAGCACAAGCCTTCGGTGGCAACCCGGGCGACCCAAACTGGAACGCTACGGCAGACTTGAACAAGGACAATGTAGCAAACATCCTCGACATCTTTCAAGTAGCATGGGACTTTCGCGAGTGCAATAGACGGATCTGCCCTCCTTCGGCTTAAAAGAAACCTCACATTCCTGCTTACAATCCGTGCAGACAGCCTTATGCGTAACTTTTTTCTGGATATAATCATAATGTGACGAGACAATCACCACCTCTAAAGTCAACAGAGACCTTCTGCGCACGCGACTGAAAAAACGGGATGCTCAAGCAGCGGCATATCCAGTCATAGCGGTAAACCTAGTTATTCGACTAGAAGAAAGTTCCAAAAGTATTATATGGCTAAGGGTCACCTGAAAACTATCCATCGATTGGAGGCTTTCGTTTGAAGAAGACGTTCTTGGTTGTGGGAGCTTTTGTCGGAACCCTTCTCGTTATGTTGATATCCCCCTTGAGTGATCCTATAGGAGTAACTGCGGCTAGCTCGGAAAAGCTCGCAACCGATCTGCCCGGACCAAATCTTCCTTCCTTAATGAGCCAAGAGGTAACAAATGGGGCGAGCAACACAAATATTATTGGAACCAACTACCCAGGACAAGTTCTTGCAGAGCAGGGATTCACAGTTTCGGTCACGGTAGAGTATCATACAGTCTCCAGCACGCAATTCTACATCGGCGTGATTCTCTCGGGAGAGAAAGATTGGCAGGACTCTCTAAGCGACACAATTTCTGGGGACCTTACCAAGACTTACGTGTTGTCTGTCTCGGCTCAGGATGGACCAAAGCTGGTTATCTCAACCGTGGAAGTTCTGCGTAGATTGGAGAATCAAAGTTGGGTATTGGATGATTCAAAAACATGCCTTACCAGAGTTTTGACGTCAACAAGTCCAGTCGCAGTTGAGTGCCTGCCCTCCTCCTCAGTATTTGCGATTGGCCAAAGCGCCAGTGTATATGGTTTTGTGTCTCCATGTATAACCGGATGCCAAGTAGATCTGTATGTCGTCAAACCTGACCAATCCGAAACCAAGACAGTGCTCTCCACAGACGCAAGCGGTTCCTACTCCTACGGTTTTGTTCCGAGTTATTTGGGTGAATGGGGTGTGTATGCTGTTGCCAGCGGGATCGAAAGCATGAGAAGACATTTCACCGTAGAATCGATATCAGATTCTGTTCTTAGAGATTTTCCCTTGAAAGGTCAAACTTGGGATTATGAAGAAAACATCCATTTTCAGTGGGAGTCACATGGTTCATGTGTAATTTTGGCCAGCTACTATTTTGAAATATTGGCGGTAAACAAAGCACAAGACTATTATGACTACAAGACGACCCTTATTGAAAATATTCTCTCATCCAGTATTGACGTATTCTTCCAGAGGAACTATCTAGACGGAAGAAAAGAGAATCTGACGGAACAATTCGTGAGTGGAACATGGATTCGACGCGCCCACATGAACGGAACAATAATCTCTTGGATGCCTGGATCAGATGATTTCAATGAGACGGTACCAATTATCAAAACGGAGATTCCCGGAGCCCCTGAATGGTCAATTGGAACGGTCGGTTACATTGCAGACCCCGGGGAGCAGCCAGAGTGGGTTAGTGATCCAAGAGAGCTGTCAGGATTTCCCACCGAAATAGTATCGACACCCGCAGGATTTTTTGACTGCTGGCTAAACGAAACATCTGGAGGTGACTACTACTACATTAAGGACTCCGGTTTGCTTTGCGCTAAAATCACGACTTGGAATGATGAATGGTTCGGCAAATTCACGATTCCAGTAAGACGAGTGCTTACCAGGATAACATCGAGTCAAGGCCTGGTAGATGTGCAAATATCCGCCGATAGAACTAGGATAAATCATGACAAAACACCTATCTGGCAAGAGATTTCGACACAAGCCACAGTCACTGTGAACGTCGAAAACCAAGGTGCATCTGTCGCAAGAGATGTGATGATAGATATCAAAGTGCCCGCCAATTTTGAAACCACAGACAGCACAAGTTGGAAAGGAGACATACCCGCTCAATCTGAAAAGAAGATTGTTCTAAGTGTCAAGGCCAAGAGGTGTGGGCAAGGAATCTTCACGGTTGATGTTACGTACAAGAATGAAGTTGATGACGTGATAAAGGTCCCCCGGAAATCCACAACTATCTCAGTCGCAGGGTACATAATACTGGAGTTCGGGGATGGTTGGACTGACGTGAACCTCGCTTCGGAGACAGTCAAGACCTGCAAAAGCATATTGGGCGCGGAAGGTGTCGCTTCAGGAGTCTGGGCATTGACCATGATTCACAACGTTGTGAGCCAGCTTGATCAAGAAGTAATACAGACACTGTTGGAACATATGCGTGACCTTGTGCACTGGCTGAACTTCCTATTGGGGAAAGAAGAAATCAGCCTGGACATGCTGACTGCTATTAGTGATATGATAGTGGGATTAATCATGAACACAGCAGCAATTACACTGTGCACAAGTACTGGCCGAACAGGCGGCAGAGCGCATTTATATGAAGACGGAACAATGGATTTTCGTTGCATGTGGCCATTCTCGGCTTTAAAAGCAGCGTTTATGAAACCAGTAATCACTTTGGTTGTTGATGCCATAGAGTCTGAGGTTCAAAAGCCAGAGACCATGAACAAGAGCTTTGTCTATTTGGAAGATCCAGAAGGACAGCTCTATTTGCGTGCTTTCGCAGACGGCAAGGAGGTTGAAGTTCACTACGATCAAAACAGAGCACTGGCAATCATGGAATCGAATCTCACAAGTTTCAGCTACTCTGTAAACGCAACTGAAGTCCACAAAAGCGTTGAACAATATGGAATAGCCTATTGGACAGTAAGAAACGGGGTCCTAGTTCACGAGGAGGATTTCTACAACCCGATTCAGAACGGAACCCTACATGAATGTGAAATAAAAGCTACTCAAAGTGGAGAACTTCACAAAATTTCAAAGTACGGAATGTGCAGATGCGGACAAGATTTTCACCTGCTCGCGGAAACAAATTTTACGCTCAGCGAGTTCAATCTCGTCAGAAACCAAAAGAAAGTCTTTTTCAAGGTGAGTGGGTCAAATGCAACTGCAGGCTTTTGCAATGTTACAATCCCAAAGTCTGTTCTGAATTCCACGTTAGCCCATCCGTGGCAAGTATTGCTTAACTGTTCGAATCTGACCTATTCACTAGTGGAGAATGTGACTCATACTTCGCTGTATTTTGTTTCTGCTAAATGCGAATCTGGAGGCGTGGAAATAATCGGTGGCACAACAATAGGAATAATAGGAGACCAAAATGAGGATGGCAAGATCAACATCCTCGACATCTTCGCAGTGGCAATGGCGTTCGGAAGCAAGCCAGGTGACCCAAACTGGAATATAGAAGCCGATCCTGACAACAATGGGGAAATAAACATTCTGGATATATTTGCTGCAGCATGGAACTTCGGAAAGACTGTCTAACGTCATTGGCAACCCAGTCTATTTAACTATAGGAGTTTTATAGTTAACTTCCCAGGACCACAACTTCAGAAAGCCGCAAATCTCTCCTTTTCGGAACATACTAGCTAGTAATAGGGAAAAAGATAAAGTAATATTTTCGACAATCTTCCGCGGTTTTCGCCTCTTCTCTTGATACTAGCTAAGTTTTCCAGATCGATCGAATATCTACACTAAATATTCTAAGAATACATATTCATTGCCATAATGCCATACTTTTCTTTGTCTGTTCAACTTCAATGGCAATAGAAGAGCGTTCCACAAGAGTTAACTAACTGAACTATCGCAGCATCTATTGGGAGATAAGGAGAATCTTGACAAGCCTGATCAAAGGATTAGTGTTGATCCTGTTAGCTGTCTTATTGGTGCTTGTGTCACCAGGGGAAGTAGGTGCTTGGGGCATATATGGGATGAGCGATCCTGTACCTGTGGACCTGACCCTGTTCAGAGGTGGAACCTTCGGTCATTATTTTAGACTAATGACAGGGGGCGCCGAGAGTTTTTACATAGGTTATTGTTTTCCATCTTTAGACCCATCGTCATTGACGTGGTCATGGGATCCCGAACCTCCTACGCTTATGCCCGCGGAGTGGGATTTTCACTCTTATGTATTCTTCAACCTGACAGTGCCAGCTGACGCACCAGTTGGATATCATGAGTCATTGTTGAGAGCATATGAATTGGGCGGAGGAGGGATCACACTCGGATTCACTACTTGCGTAGACGTTTTGAGGGCATCCGTAGACTTTGATCCAGCTTTGATTCATCAAGGAGAAGAGGATCTAGTATACTGCCATATAGAACCGCCTGAGCCTATGCAAATCTTGCTTGGGGTATTCCCTCCTGATTTTAGCTGGAACTATAAGACCATAAACTATGGCCCTCACGATATTGACGTGTCCACTGTTCTCATCAATGATACAGTTTGGGCGGATCCCACGTTCGAAGAGGTTGGTGATTTTGATGGAGATGGCAGGTTGGATTTAAATGTTGCATTTGAAAGGTCTGATGTAGAGAGTTTCATGACTAGCAATGATGTCGTGAACGGGACTGCTACCCTAGAGGTCACTGGGCAGTTTCTAGACGGATGGGCTTTTGCGGGCAGCAATCAACTAACCATGATTAGGGCCCCGCGTACACCGGTGGGCGGAGAATGGGTTCCAATAGACAAGCTTCAACTATTGGCTCCTTATGTAGGCTCTGTGTCGTTAACTCTGGCAATAGCGGTCTCGTTTGTCTACGTCAAACGCAGAAGGAAACAGCAGGACTGAACTCCCTTTTTCTTCATTACTGCCAGTTTTCTCGTGAATAACCTACACTAGGTACTCTAGAACCACACACTCATTACCATAGCACCCGACTAGCACCCTCTGCTTACTTTGAAACCGCAACGATGTGTGCGTATTCCTAAATTCCTTTTTTGGGTGTAGTAGGGTTGAGTTGCGTGTGTAGCTCAAAGAGGTTATGTCATGAAGAAAGAAGTGTAAGACTCTTCGCAAACGAATTTAGAAGCAGGCATGCGCGCCTTTTCCAAGATCTCTCATCAATCGAAGACTACCCAGAACCTGAGTTGGGATTGTTTATTGGTTTCAGTTCATAAGATACAATGGAATACTTAAATAACAAAGAAACCAATTTCTATTGGTAAGCCTTGCTCGAGCAATTGTTGCAAATATTCGTTCTCTTCGTCTCGCTCGCTGCTTTGTTGCTTTTTGCACTGGTAGTTTTTCTGGGATTTGCTATTGTTGTACGGGATATCATAGAACAAACGAAGCAGAAAATCAAAAGAATTCCACAATCCATTGCCAGGAGAGAAGCGCGCGCGCTACTGTTTGCCCTTGGCATCAGATCATGTCATTGACTGACGCGTGCGCTAGCTCTCAATCTTGGTTGGTTGGAGTAAAGTTCTATTCCTTCCTAAAACTTAATAGATAAACTCACTCAGTCTTTTCAGGGTGGAAAGCTGGCCATCAAAAAGAAGAGTTTTTTTGCGCAAACGCGATTGCTGAAGGAATATCTCAGAGAAACGGAAATAATCGCTGAAGGAAAGGTTGTCTTGAGAAAAATGAGAATAAGCAAATTGAAGATAATAGACGGGGAAGAAGAAGAAGTCAATTTCAAAATAGCCGAAGCCAAAGTTTTCTGTCGCCACTGCCGCAATGAGTTTGACGAGGCTCTTGACAAATGCCCGAAATGTGGTGCCATAAGCGAGTACACACCCTCTACTGGTCCCAGGCAGTGGACGGTTATCACCAGAGAGAAGGAACTACCAGACGTCGCGTGCAACGATGACGCACCTTCTGAGAAAAGCAAGTTGCCGTAGCTGGCGATTCTGGGACAACATTGGCGCGTGCTACTTTAACTCATCTCCCTGATGCATGAAAGTGGCGCATGAAAGACACGTTCTTATCATGGTAGCGCGCGCGGGTCCAATTGTTTGGTTCAGTTCGACTATAGCTTTCCGCAAAACAAGAACTGGCTTAAAGAAACTGGAATAGATATCCTCGCTCGCGCGCGCGGACATTTCACCATCAAATCTCGCAAAAACCTGCAAAATCCATAACATCCATAACTTTCCAAGCCAATGTCCCTAGAATGTGACATTTAGGGGCATTTGCCGACATTTACGAACATTCTCAGACGTTATTACATTTGTCATATTTCTCCCTCTGAATCCGGTTCAGAACCTGTTTCTTGCTTCTTTTTCGACCTGTTGGAGGATAGTCTTCCGCCGCAGTATTGACACCGGACAGCAGAGACGTTGTTTTGTGCCCCGCAGCGTTCGCAATAGGTTATTTCCACGATCGCTCCGCGCCTCATAAGTTCCTCAACAAATTCCACAGAGGCCCGAATTGTTTCTGACTGTCTCTTCTCCTCTTGAACCGTAACCCGTCTCCGCAGCGCGTCCAGATCGTAGGGAAGCTGAATTGGAGGCTTCGGTTGCCCATTCCTGTTTGTCTTTCCACAATTCCAGCAGTAGTGTGCATCAGCCGGAGTCTTCGCCCCGCAGTTGCAGTATCCAGATACTGCAAGGCTTGGGTTCGTTTTGCTTCCATATATGCAACCTCTGGAAACAGTGTTGATTATTGACGTCAACAACGGCATCACTTTCCCAGTGCCTTCCTCTGCCAACCAGCGAGCAACTCTAATGTCGAAGTGCTTCCGGACATTATGCTCATTGCAACCGGAATTCGAGCACGTATAGTCTGCATGCAGGTCAGAAATGTTGTCTAATCCGGAGACTCCGCTGGGGTTTGAGAAGTGATTTTCATGCCCGCAGACGGGACATTTCTTCAGCCAATTTATGTCAATGCACATTGCCAAACTGCGTGTGTCCAACTCTCCGACCTTCAGGCTTTCCTTCAGCCTGCGCATGGTGAAGATGTCGGTTAGGATTGTGCTATTCAAGCCACTCGGAATCACAAGGTTGCCACGTGCGCTGAAATAATCGTGCTCTTCCGGCGTGGGTTTCTTGGGAAGCATTAGAGCCATCATGTCTTCAATTAGGCCTGCTGCATAACACACCATGTACTTCAAGCTCCCAACGTCAAGAGAAGGGGACACTTCCATCTCAACTGGAACAAGAGGAGTACCATAAATGGTTCCTCGTGTTTCCGCAAAATAGTAAACCATCACCTTCACAGTGTCCTCATCAACAGAATCAGCTTTTTCTTCATGAGAATCACGAGTACTCATGTCTTTCATTCCTCCCAGCAAACAGTTCCTCCTCTTCCTCTAACTCTCTCAGTCTTCTGCGGGAATTAGAAAACTCCACTTCACAATCTAATCCTGCAACTCTGAGATGCGCCAAGATAGATTCAATTTCGTTGAGCATTCTTTCGTCCAGACGTGCTCCATTCGGTCTTCCCAACAGTCTACGCATTGAGATCACCGGCTTCAGACTATAGCTTCGTCTCATTATTAGTTAGCTGAACATTTCCTTGTTAACCTGTACGAAGTCTGGCTTTTCGAAAAAATCCTAAATATGTCGACGTCTCAGTTGTTTGATAACTACCGTTTCATTCCATTGTCGCACAGCCGATGGAAGAAGTTTATAAACGGATAGAACGAGAGTTCCAGTGCGCGCCATGGTCTTGAGCTGTCCTGCAACTTTGGGTTCACAGAAGTGTAGTTTCTATTGTTAACCTCAGATTGCAAGTTACAACTGTCTTCACATAGACATGTGCAGTCGCCCTAATTAGAAGGAACACGCCTCAACTGTCACTGTGTGCTGGAGGTGCTAGGGTTGCCCTTCGGTGGCAAAAACGGAAACAGAGTGTGTCCGCGCTGTAGAGATCGTTCTTTCGTGTACAAGTGCACGATCTGCGGCACAAAGAGATGCACTTCCTGCGGAGAATGGTATTTCTTCTACGTCCTAAAGAAAGGCGACAGATCCAGCGTTATCAAAACCAAGGCCTTCTGTTCGCGTGACTGTGAACGAAAGTTCCTTGAGCCACACGTCAAAAGATTCTACGAGGAGCAATTGGACAGAGCCAACCTCTTGTTGAAAAATAACCGCTCTGCGGTCGAGCAGTGGTTCAGTTCACAGATGGGCTACCCCAAATATGATGTCTGGTCTGAGCAAATTGAAAAGCTCTTCAAAAGACCCCGGCTTGAAGAGGCACTTAGGACTATACTGCGCAGAAAAGCTCAGGCCGTGGAGTTTGAAACTTTGGAGGAAGCAGTAGACTTAACGACTGCCCTTTTTCGTTACTGTCCGTCGCGAAGAGCTTGCTTTGAACGCATACGGATAAAAAGAACAAGCGACTGGTTCCCATGTGACCCTCACGGCGATTCGTATTTTGTCTTTGTCGACGAGAACTGGCGAAACAAGGACATCCAACCCGTGAGCTAGCGCGCGCTAGAGTATTACTGAGCAAATCTAGTCATGCTTTCCAGAATATCATTGCTATTCAATGATATTTCGTCGACCTTCACTCTTCTGCTAAACTAAAAGAAAATCGCGCGCGCGACTTATGGAACGCTCTTCTATTACCACTGATTTCATTCCGAATGTTCAGAAATGGCATAGTAGCGCCACTTAGCATGTAGAAAAAGAAACGGAGATTGAATAGTTTTAAGGGTCTTCTTTCCATAGGTTGCGAGCTGCGATAGCATAGACGTCCAGTATGTTTACGATTCCGTCTCCGTTTACGTCTGCCATGTCGATGAGGTTAGGTGCACGGATTCGCGTGACGATTTCTCCTAGAATAGCTACGTTTTGGAAGTCTTTGCCGTGAGTGAAGTAGACGAAGGTGTGAGTCTTGTTCCAAGTTAAGATGGAAGCTGTTTCTGTTCCGTTGATGAGGACTGTGAATGTGCCATCCATGAGTAGTTTTGGAATGGTAATGTTGCAGAAGCCGGTTGCTGTCGGATTTAGGTCGAAGGTTATCTGTCCTAATGTTCGATTGAAGCTAAAGTCTTCTATTTGGCTACTAGAAGCGAAGCTGACGTTGGTGGTTATCCAGACTGGCTCGTCATAGTAGTCTAGCCATTTCCAAGTGACAGCGAAATCAGCAACTTGGCTGTAGACAGTTACGGATCCGTTTTGAACTTGATGGATCATTTCCATCGGCATTCTGGCAGTTGCGCTTGGATAGGTTTTACCAAAGTTACGAGCGGCACACAAAAGGTCAAAATAGTCTATGAAGCTGTCGTTGTTGAAGTCGGCATTTGGGTTGTATTTGGGTTGCCCTACAGAAGATGCCATGGCGTAGCCTATTTTCCATTGGTCTATTACGTCGACTTTCAAATCGCCATTGACGTCACCCAAATTTGGTGGAGCCGGAACCAGATAGTTGCTTGAATTGAAAAGTCTTGTCTTTTCGATACCTAACTTGCACTGACCTAGGCCGATTGCTTGGAAAGTTAGGCTCAATGTTATATTGCCCTGAATCGAGTTTAGGACCTCACCATAAAAGACCCAGCCTTCCTCTTGGTTTATGAATTGCCATTCGCCGGTTAAACTTAAGATCTTTGGGTCCCATTTCACCAGTGCTTGCCAAGTATCAAGGTCCGTGACATTCTTGATTTTTAGGTCGATGGTGAAGTTTGTCCCCCAGAGCGCCGCGACCTCAAATGGATCTGTATAGACAATGGGTGTAAGCAATTCTTCAGGTTGTGAACTGGTAAGACTCACATACGTTATCATGCTTGCCAGCAGCAGCATCAAAACATACATTATAGCTTTTTCTTTCATTTCCTTTCCTCCTATTTTTTTTTGTTTTTTCGGCCGTGGCCTTTTCCCGATTCGCCGAAACTAGAAAGTTAACTAGAGAGTTGATCGGGCACGACTCTAAAAGTCACCTCCAATAAAGGATATTCATCTACCTCATCCGGTAGGCTCCACAGAAGCAATTCTGTGACTGCCAAATTCTCCCATCCTCCTCCCCCCGAGAGAAACCCAGATATGAATCTGATCGATCTAATGAGTCAACATGCAGATAACTTTTGTGGAACATTGTTCCTATACGATAAATAAGTGAATCACTTGCAACAAGAACGTCTTAACGCAGCGCGCGCGGGCGTTGTTTTCACAGTCGTATCCTAGGGCGGTTTTCCTGACACTAGCGCGCTAAGCATGGTTGATCCAGATGTTCTTAGAGCATTCACTCCAACAGTATTGAGAGCCTTTTTTGATGCAGACTGAGCATTCAGTTACAATGCTTATCTTGTTTCGTTTCACATTATCACTTTGTTGATTCTGGACGCGTCATCACGACTCGCTAACACCTAGCTCAACTTGTCTTTCCTTGCTCTTCTGCACAGCCAGCCACATCAAATCTCTGATAGCTGGACTTATCCCCCCTGGATACCGTTCGTTCACGACTCTCTGCATAAACTCTTTCAACAGCCTGGACGGAATACCTGAGACCGTCAGATTGACCATAACGTCATCTTTGAATGGGTTGTCTCGGTTCTCTTCAGTGAAGTACAAGAGTTGTTTTTCTCTAGCCATTTTCAAACCCAGAAGAAACGCGGGCCTTTGAAACATAAAAACAGGTTGTCAACAGGACATTCTTGAAAAGTGGAGAGAGGGAAGATAAAGTGATGTATTGCGTGTAGCGCGCGCTTGTGAAAAGGGTTTAAATAACAAGGCGCTACATTTAGCGTCTACTTTAGCTATAAAAACACTAACAGTTGTGAAGCGCAGCAGTGATTCTATGAAATGTCCGTATTGCGGGTCTGAAAACTTCAAAACCCTCGAGCTCATGGTGAAGAAAAAGGACGGCAGATCCGAACGGTTCGACCTGAACAAGATTGTCAGAGGCCTTCAGAAGGAATGTGAAAAGAGGCCCGTGACGATGGAACGAATTCACGAACTGGCAGAACACGTTAGGCGGGATCTGATGATGTTGGGAAAGGACGAAGTCACGTCCCAAGAGATAGGTGATCTCGTAATGAAGTATTTGAAGAAGCTTGACCGCGTGGCCTACGTCAGATTTGCTTCCGTGTATAAGAGTTTCGAGGAACCGAAGGACTTTGAAAAATTGCTTAAAGAGGTAAAAGCATGAAGTTTGTTAGAAAACGTGGTGGGAGGTCACAGAGGGCGGAGATATACATCGAAAATGGCGCGCCCAAACGCTTCTTTCCTGAGGAGAAGCAAGCCAGAAAGAAGAAAGCAACCGTAGACATGAAGACTCTAGTCGGCAAACTCCTAACTCATGCCACAAAGGTCCATCTTAACTTGTCCCAAGAACTAATTGTTACGACCGAAGACAAGGTGAGATTATGCTTACAGAACTATCTGCAATACATAGACAAGAAGCGTGGATGGATTGCTCCTTTGGGGATTCTACTTACTGTCACGGTTAGTTTGGTGACAACGACATTCAAGGATGTAGGTCTCAGTGCCTATACTTGGCAAGCCCTTTTCATCATCATAGGCATTCTCTCCTTTATGTGGCTAGTATGGTGCACGTATCAAGCGACGAAAGTCAAAACAATAGAAGACTTGGTGAGAGAGTTGAAGAAACCCACCTAGTGATGGCTTCTTTTCAAGCATTCCTTCGCCAGCACATGGGCAGTAATTGACAAGGCCTGTTTACAGTAGAAAGCGCAGCCGCCGCAAACTTCAGGTTTGTGAGTTTCTAGACAAACCCGCTTGCAGGTCTTAATCGGCCTCAGTATGCGGACGCAGTACCCTAATTTGATTCTTGATTCCACCAGGGAATCCCTGTTTCTAACTTAACCGTTTCTGCCAAAAACAACCTTCGCTAGCGTGTGTGAAAGGACGAACCTGAGTGTACACATTATTTGTTGATGTTTTTTATTTCGCTAAGGCGCTTGGTTATCGCCTTTCCCTTTTCGGTCAAGCTGTAGAGACTTTGAATCGGTTTGGTAGCCAGAATCTTCCTCTGAACTAGCCCTTCTTCTTCAAGCTCCCTCAAGCTTAAGCTTAGTGTGCCACGGCTAGTTACTATTTTGGCTAGTTCCGTGTGTCTGGCTTCGCCTTTGTCGCGAAGAAAAAGCAGAATACGCACCGTCGGGATTTCCAGCATCCGCGAAATCTTCAAGGCTTCAGCCCTAGGCTAGTATGGGCTATGTTCGGTTGATAATATCATAACACGGTATGTTGAGCTAAGCTCAGTAGAATGACTTATATCCGAAACAAGACAACAGTGACCTGATAGGATTTGGTTTTTCAAAGAGGAAGGCGAGGTCGAAGACCAGATCTGGGAAACGGATTCTTTGACTCTTCAGGTGAAGCCAATTTCGCAAGGATTCTTGACCTTCTACAGATTAAATATGAACGTGGGCACAGAATTAACATAGAGAAGCTTGCGCGTAAGTACGAGTTCAAACACACCGAAAGACATCATTACCTCAAAGAAATGCGACCAGACTTTTACCTTCCAGATTCGGGCACTCACCTAGAAGTCAAGCCGGCCGGAATGACAGTTAACGACAGAATGCGCTACCACATCTTCCTTAGGCAACCACTCACCGGTATAGGTTAGGCGGATTTACCCATATAAAATATACGGTATTCATTCGTTAAGACCGCACTTTCACCTGATCTCAACCTCTACCGCGAAAACCCTCAACATGGCGGCAACATGGTCTGCTGAAAAAATACCGGGGGGGTACCAATTAAAAACCCGCAAGTTCTACGGGTTCTTGCAAACCGA
>Ga0315268_10005215_pt1 | contig 14002 bp, 12 predicted proteins | sample C1_top_MG_FD_204535 | JGI IMG/M metagenome (GOLD analysis project Ga0315268, IMG submission 204535) | Sediment microbial communities from Yellowstone Lake, YNP, Wyoming, USA - C1_top | ecosystem: Environmental > Aquatic > Freshwater > Lake > Sediment | place: USA: Wyoming | collected 2017-08-01 | reverse complement strand
GCAAACCGCCCGGTTATATTTTCTGGTCGCATAGTGAGCGGTACCCGCATTTCGCGCACCGGGCGGGGTCGTCGTGCGAGCGATCCACCTCGCCGCGCTTCTCCTGGTCGCGCATCTCCATCAGCAGGTCAATCAAATCTGCTTCCAGGCGCGGGGTGAAATCGATCGCCACCTTGCGATTGCGATAATTTAAGATGCCGTAGGGTGGGCGCCGCTGGTAATTTTTCTCCACCAGATAACAGTAGGCGGCCAGCTGAAAAATGTGGTTCTGGTAAGGAAGAGCAGGCGCCCAGCTACTCTTCACCTCCACCGGGATAATCCGCCCGTTTTGTTCCACCAGATAATCCGGCTTGCCGGCTAGTTGCAGCATTGGGTCGTAGAGTGCTTCTCTCGGTTGTGTCCAGACGCCCGTATCGGTGTAGAGGATGCGCCCTGTAGGAAGGCCAGTGGCTTTCTGCTGGCGGTTGGATTGCAGGAAAAGCACAACTGCCAAAATCACCAGCACCAGTGCAACCAGAATCAGGGCCATCTTAACGAATGAAATTCAGTGTCAGCCAGACTGCCAGCAGGACCAATGCCATGAGAAGTAGTGCCCAGCCTGCCAGCCGCAGCAAAGTCGCTCTAAGCACCTGGCGGCCATGCTGGTGGTGATAAACGCTGCCCGAGGTCAGCTCAGCCTGGTTTTGGGATTCAATACCCTGGGATTGATACCACCAGGCTCGCTGGCAATATAGAAAAGTGCCAACTTCAGAAGCCCGCAGGATGCGCATATCAGGTTGAGTCGCCCGGCAAGCGACGGGAAAGGGTATCCATTTTCTCGCTTAGCTGCTGTTCGCGCAGGCTGATCGTCAGGTCGCCGCGCGTCCGTTCGACAATGCCGCGCACCAGGTCCGTCTGGCGGCGCAGGCCGTTGGTGACCGCATCCGGATAATCGAGGGTGACCAGAATCCCATAGATCTCATCCATGCAAAACAACAGACGCTCCGCCTCCTGCGAATACCCCTGGCGCAAGATATCCAGGCAGCGCCGGCGCAGCTCACCGGGCACCTCGGCCAGCCCATTCAGATAGGTGGCATATTCTACCGCCAGCGCTTCGGGAGTGGGCAACGACTGGTTACGGACCAGGGCATAAGCGATGCTCGCCTCGGCGAACTCTTTGATTGCATCCTGAGTATAACCAGCGTAGTAAAGATCCAGGTATTCACCCAGCTCCTCTTTCAGAGAATCTACCAGCCGGCGAACTTCATGAAGCTGCTGCTCCGCCAGCTCGTATTCGCTGCGGTGAAGGGCGCGAATGGCATTGGCAGAATGCCGGGTGATCTGGCGCGCCTGCCCCAGGGCTTTATCGCGGGCCTGGGTGCGAGCTTCAAAAACCTGGTGAGCTTTTTCAGCGATCAGTCCAATGTTTTTCATGCGTTAGAATGGAATTTCATCCTCGCCAGCCATGGGGGTCTCGCCCAGGTCTTCGCCAGCTCCAACGCCCGCAGCAGGAGTCTCACCCTTGCTGGAAAGGAAGCGCACAGTGCTGGCATTCACCTCAAAAGAGGCACCATAGGTGCCATCCTGGCGAGTCCAGATGCGCGGCCCACCATTCTGATCGGGGACCAATCGCCCTTCGACCAGCACCTTGCTGCCCTTCCGAAGGAACGTATTACAGGTTTCAGCCTGTTTTCCCCAGGCCGATACACGAAACCAAATCGTCTCTTTGACTTGTTGTCCATTCGAATTGGTGTACTGGCGGCTGGAAGCGACCGAGAAACTGGTAACGGGCTGCCCGTTGGGAATATAACGCATTTCCGGATCACGGCCCACATTACCAACAATGATAATTGTATGAAACATAACGTCCTCCAGGTTCGTTAAAGTGTCCAGGGTTCAGAATTTCAGTACAGAACCATTGTACTCGATATTCGACAGATGGTGAGCGCACTCCCCTCCTACGGAGAGGAAGTTTTTCACCTTCAACCACAGGGAGTGGCGGTGCTGAGGACTTGTTGGGTGGCAGTCAGTTGTTCTAAGGAAGGGGTGGCCAGGGTTGGAACGGCAAACACACTGCGCACTACCAGGTCAGAGAAGTTCACTGTCAGCGCGTCATCCCCGGCCGAACGGGCAAAGACGCCCACCTTACCGCTCGACCAGACCGGATCCTGGGCGCTGAACTGGAATTCGTCATTGATAAACACACGCAACTCCCGGTTAAAAGCCCACACTCCCAGCCGCAGCGATAGGGGCGAGCCAGGTGGAATCTGACCACTGGGGGTCCAATCCTGTAAGAGCGCAATCTCCCCGTTCTTCAACCTCTCCAGGCGAACCTGTCCATCACAAGAAAGCGCCAACCGATAGCCATCCTGCAAGCCGGCAGCCCGCAAAAGCAAGCCATAGCTATCTTTAGTCCGGCAAAGGTTAGGGCTGGCGGTGATCTCCAGGTAAAAATCGTCTAACTCTGGCGAGTTGCGCAGGGTGGCCAGGTATCCCTTGGGTTTTGAGATGGCAACTGTCAGTTCCTGCTGCCCATAAGCAATGCTGCCAATCGAATTTTGGATTGTCAACCAGGCACCCTGGCTGGTGAACGGATCCTCTAACAACAAGTCACCCAGACCAGGGCGCTGATCTGGGGTGGGAAAGAGAACCTGAGTAGGGATGGCCGTGCGAGTAGGGGTAGGTGGAAACCAAACCATGGTGGCAGTTGGAGAGGGAGCCGGTGTGCCGGTGAAGGTCTTCACAGACGATGCCAGGCCAGAGGGCTGCGGGATACAGGCGTACAGACCCAGAGCCATTCCCAGCAATAGGTAGCAACAACCCTTTCTAACCTGCGTTGTGGCCTTCATCCCATCCCCGTTTGCACAATTTGCTCCCGTTCCGGGCCGACCGAGACCTGGCGCACCGGAACACCGCTGATTCCCGCAATGCGTTCGATATAATGGCGGGCCTGAGATGGCAGGTCCTTCCAGGTGCGGGCAACGCGCAGGTCCTCCTGCCAGCCAGGCACTTCTTCGTAAACTGGCTCAAAAGGAGAAAGGTCAGCTGGCCCGAGCGGCAGGTGCTCGAGTTCTCTGCCCTGGCTGCGATAGGCCGTACAGATACGTAAACCAAGCAGTCCACTCAGCACGTCCATTTTGGTGACCACCAGCTCGGTCACGCCATTCACCCTCACCGCATAGCGCAATAAAACACCATCCAACCAACCCACGCGCCGCGGCCGACCGGTGGTGGTGCCGAATTCATCCCAGGGATTGGCCCCTGTGCCGCGCAACCGCACAGCATCGTCGCCAAACACTTCAGTGGGGAAAGGTCCCGACCCGACGCGCGTCTGGAAAGCCTTGGTCACACCAACCACTCGGTCAACGGGCGTGATGCCGATCCCCATGCCCACCAATGCCCCAGCCGCCGTGGGATAGGAACTGGTGACGAAAGGATACGTGCCATGGTCCAGGTCGAGCAGTGTCCCTTGAGCACTTTCCGCCAGGACACGCTGGCCGGCCTGCAAGGCCCTCTGGATCAACGCACCGCCGTCGCCAATATATGCCGCCAGCTCCCGGGCATACTCCAGGTACTGCGTGGCCACCTGTGCTTCATCAAGCGGTTCGGCGTCGTAGAGCGCCTGCAGATGGTGATTGGCCCGGCGAACATGCGCCCTCATTTTATCGCCGAAAGTCTCCAGGTTGAGCATATCGAGCAATCGCAATCCCTGCCGGGCGGCTTTATCGGTGTAAGCTGGCCCGATGCCGCGCCCGGTGGTGCCGATTTGATCCTGGCCACGCGCTTTTTCCTGAGCGCGGTCCAATGCCTGGTGAGCTGGAGTGATCAGGTGTGCGGCATAGGATAGGAGCAGGCGACCGGGGTGTACGGCGACTCCCGATTGCCGCAGTGTGTCCATCTCTCTGAGCAGTGTTTGCGGGTTGATCACCATCCCATCGCCCAGGACGCCAGTGGTATGAGGATGGATGATCCCAGAAGGGATGAGATGCAGCTTGAAGGTATGATCGGCGACGGTAACGGTGTGCCCGGCGTTATCCCCCCCGTTATAGCGGGCGACAACCTCAGCCTGGGCTGCCAGCAGGTCAACAATCCGCCCCTTACCCTCATCGCCCCATTGTGTTCCGATGACAATATCCAGTGGCATAGCATCCTCCTGGCAGTTTTTTCTCACGAATAAATGGGAATTCTTTCGTATTATAACCTCATCCGGTTATGAACACTACCCACGCCCAACCTGCCGGACTGACCTGAGCCAGCAATCAGCAGAGCTTACGAAATTGTCGGTTCGTTCTTCAGTAACCACGGGTATAATGAGTATAGGAATCCTGGAACTTTATTGTAGAGATATCATCTTTATCAACAGGGCGCCGTCACCAGGGATACGGCGCGAGAAGGCCGCCAGTGTAGAGGGGACTGCACTGCCGGCCTTTTGTTCATTGCTCGGGTTCCAGGTGAGCCACAGTGACCCCATCGCCGCCCTCACCTTCCAGGCCGGTTTCGAACCGCTGGATGTGCGGCGAGGCACGCAACGCCTCGCGCACCACCTGACGCAGGCGACCCGTGCCCTTGCCATGGATGATGCGCACAAACGGCATCCCTGAAAGGTAAGCCGAGTCAATATAACGCTCCAGCATTTCCAGGGCGTCCTCGGCGCGTTGACCACGCAGGTCCAGCTCCATACCCGGGGAAGGCTGCCCGGCGGCGGATGGGCTGGTGAGTGCAGATGCCATCCTGCTGGATGGACCCGTTCCACTCGTTTTCCGCAAGCGACGACCCGGCTTCTCTGAGGATGCCACACCTGAGGGTGGTTCGGGGAGGGGAATGCCACCGCGCTGGATGTCATTCAGCCGGGCACGAACCCGCAATCCGCCCAATTGCACCTCAACCTCGCTCTCACCCAACCCGCTCACCACCCCCTCCAGTTTGAGCGAACGCAGATACACCTTTTCGCCCACCTGCAAGGGTTTTTCTCCAACTGGCTCAAGCTGCCTGCGTTCCGCAGGGCGTTGAACGGCTTCTTCGGCAATCTCCAGCTTTTCCTGCAACGATTTGAGGGCTTCAAGCGGTTGGCGAGCGCGGACTAACGACCGGCGTACCTCCTCCAACTCGGCGCGCAGATCCTCCACCTCTTTCTCCACCTCGGCGCGCGCCTGGTTCATCACCGCCAGGCGCTCATCCTCGATCTTCTCCAGGCGGGCCATGAGTTCCCCACGCAGCTTTTCCGCCTCATGGTGGGTGCGATCCGCCGCGCCGCGTGCCCGGCGCGCCAGGTCACGCTGGCGATGGATCTCATCCAACAGGTCTTCCGTGCGCAAGTCATCTGGATGCAAACCACCCCGCGCCGTCTCCAGGACGTCCTTCGGCAGCCCCAACCGTTCAGCGATCAAGAGTGCATTGGAGCGACCCGGAAGGCCAATCGTCAGGTGAAAGGTGGGCTGCAAGGAGTGAAGATCAAACTCCATACTGGCATTAATCACACCCGGGGTGGTGTGGGCAAAGGCTTTCAGTTCCGGGTAGTGCGTGGCGACCAGGCAGGGAATGCGCCGCTTGACCAGGTAATCGAGCAACGCCCGTGCCAGGGCGGCACCTTCCTGCGGATCGGTACCTGCGCCCAGCTCATCCAGAAGCACCAGGGTGTGCGTATCAGCTTTGCGCAGGATGCGCACGATGTTGGTGATGTGTCCTGAGAAGGTCGAAAGCGATTGCTCAATGGATTGCTCATCGCCAATATCGGCGTAGATATCTTCAAACAGGCTCAGGCAGGAGCCCGATTGGGCCGGGATGTGCAATCCAGTTTGGGCCATCAATGCCAGCAGACCTACCGTCTTGAGAGTCACCGTTTTCCCACCGGTGTTGGGACCGGTGATGACCAGGGAAAAGGTCTTTTCATCCAAATCCACGTCGATTGGCACCACGGTTGCTGGATTCAACAGCGGGTGACGGGCGTGATAGATCTTGATGGTCGTTCCAGGATGATCAGGCCCGCGCGAGCGAATAGGAACCAGCAAAGGCTCGCTGGCGCGCAAGTCCTCGGCATACTTGGCGCACATCACTGCCAGGTCGAGCTCTGCCAGTGCTTCCAGGAGCTGTAGGATTTGCTCGGCGTGGAGGCCCACCAGGGCTGAAAGCTCGGTCAGGATGCGGCGGATTTCATCGCGTTCTGCCAATTGCAGCTCTTGCCACTCGTTGTTTAACTCGACCACCCCCAACGGCTCGACAAACAGCGTCGCTCCGGAGGCAGATTGGTCATGCACGATCGAGCGCAACTTTCCCTTGTATTCTGCCCGCAGCGGCACCACATAGCGACCGCTGCGTTGGGTGATAATCAGCTCCTGCAGCATAGGAGAATGTTTGGGATCGTTGATCAGGCGTTCCAGTCGGGTCAGCAGGCGTTCATGAGCAATCTTCATTTCTCGCCGGATACGCGCCAGGCGTTCCGAAGCCTGATCTAAAACCTCGCCTCGGTCAGAGATTGCCCGGCTGATGGCCTCGATCATCCCCGGAGGAGGGGGTAGAGCCGCAGCGATTGCCGCCAGAGTCGGGTACTGATCCCCATGACGGTCGAAAATGCGGGCGATTTCGCGCGCTGAGATCAACGTGCCCTTAATATCCAGTAATTCGGTCGGCTCCAGCACGCCGGCTCGCCGGGCCAGGTCCACCCGGTCACGGATATCGCGCGCCCCGCCAATGCTGAAGGTATCATAGACTTCCAGCAGGCGGCGCGCTTCGCTGGTGCGCGTCTGCCGTTGGGTTACCTCATCCAGGTCGTTCGAAGGGCGTAAGGAGCGCGCTAAATCGGCGGAAATGCCAAAAGCGGCATAGCCAGCCAGCCTGTCCAAAATCTTGAGGAACTCCAACGTGTTGAGGGTTTTCTCATCCATAGCTGAAAGAGTCTACCATAAAATCGATCACATAGGTAATGGATTGACCAACCACCCCAGAGGAGAATCGCATTTCAAACAATTCCAACCCCCCACACCGACCCGCCCCTGCCAGAGGGCGGGTGAAAAGAGAATCTGTGCTGCTTCCTGGAGGGTTACAACCAAGAGCATTCCATAGCGGATGAGTGGTTGGAACGGCTGGATCTCTTCATCGCTTACCGACGGATTTTGCTGTTCACGGCCATGCAAGGCTGGCTGCAAACCAAGCCAGACCTGCGTTCATCCTGGAAACAGATGATCCTCTCTCAACCTGAGCTGGTCGGGAACATTTCAGGACTGTAGACCTGCCTTTCAGAACTGTAAATGCAAGGGGGGGATAAATGTGGTAAATAATATGCAATATTCCGGAAAATTTATTCTCTGCAAATATCAACTTCATGGATACAGCTCCAGCGAAACGCAGTTTAACGTCCATTTTCAATCCCAGCAGGCTATTTGCTTATGGCCTGAGTGTGGGCTTGATTCTAGTAGGGCTACAGGTTATATTACTATATTCAATCCAGGATGAATGGGCAAAGCAGGCAGTTAATGATTTTCTACCAGCCGTGGCCAGCTCCCTGGCTGCAGTCAGCCTGGCATATGGTGCCTATTGGACCGCTAAAAAGCGACCCCAGTTGCACCAGGCCTGGATATTTTTGGCAGCAGGGGGGTTCTTTTGGGCTGCCGGTGATCTGATCTACGCTGTCCTTGAAGTCATCATAAAGCAATCTGCCTTCCCCTCCATTGCCGATGCGTTCTACTTGCTGATGTTTCCAGCCTTCCTGGTGGGTATCTTGCTCTTCCCGGGGAAAAACCAGGCGCAAGCTGAAAATTTGCAGTTGATCCTTGATGTTTCGATTGTGATGATAGCCACTGGCCTGCTATTCTGGAGCCTCCTCATCGGTCCGGTCCTGGATTCCAGTCATGCGAACCTTCTTTCAAGTGTAGTCTCTATCGCCTACCCGGTCGGAGATTTCATCCTGCTTTGGGCACTGGCGATACTCGTTTTCCGTTCTGTGCCCGACCAGCCGGATCCCCCCTTGGTCTTTCTGATGGTGGGCTTCCTGGTCACCATTGTGATGGATATTATTTACTCAAACAATGTCATCACCGCCACATTGGGAGGCTCTGATGTCATCAATACGCTTTTCACAGTATCCTCCATTGGATTGATGCTTGCCGGTCTGAATCAGGCCCAAATCTTCTCTCCACAGACCTCTCAAGGCAAACCGGCCCATCTCTACCTATCAAAAACTCTCAGGCGACTACGGATTGGATTACCCTACGTCTGGCTGGTCTGTGCTTACCTGGCATTATTGATCGTTCGCTTTTTGCCTTCTGTGCTCAGTTCCACTGCAACATTGATCTGGGTAGGGATCATCATAGCCCTGGTTATCTACCGGCAGATCATCATGATCCAGGAGAACTATCGCCTGGCCAAGAGAATGAGCGTGTCAAACGCCATGTTGGAACAACGGGTCGCTGAGCGAACCCGCGCGCTCTCACGGGCAAATCAGGAATTGCTCCATGAAATGGCAGAACGGCAAAGGGTGGAGCAAACCCTGCGTGAGCGGGAGGCAAAACTTTCTCAGTTTGCCCTGCACGACACTCTAACCGGCCTCCCCAACCGCTCTCTGCTTCTAGAACACCTGGACCTGGCCATGAAACGCATGCGCCGGGAACCCGGTTATCACTTTGCAATTTTCTTCCTGGATATCGACGGGTTTAAAGTAATTAATGACAGCCTTGGACACCTGGCCGGTGATCAACTCCTGGTTCAGGTATCCCAACGTCTGAGAGGGTGTGTGCGCGAGGTAGATACGGTGGCACGCCTGGGCGGGGATGAATTTGTGGTCATGGTGAATGGTCACCGTGAAAATGAAGACGCTATCCGGGCAGTGGAGCGGGTTCAGGAGGCCCTCCGGGCTCATTTCGATCTTTCGGGCAACCGGGTGTTCCTGACTGCCAGCATTGGGGTGGTGTATGCCAACCTGGATTACCAGCAACCGGCTGATATCTTGCGCGATGCTGACCTGGCGATGTATGAGGCAAAAAGACAGGGTAAGGCACGCTACGCCGTGTTTATTCCTGAGCTACACGCTCGGGCAGTAGATCGCATGGTCATTGAAAACGATCTACGCCATGCCATCGATCACGATGAGCTCATTGTGCATTACCAGCCGGTAATCTCTTTGGAAACAGGCCAGATTACTGGGTTCGAAGCATTGCTGCGTTGGCGCAACCCCGAACATGATTTGGTTCCCCCTTCTCAATTTATTCCCATAGCAGAAAATTCTGGCCTGATCGTCCCCATTACAGAATGGATCCTGCGCGAAGCCTGTAGACAGGCCCGTCGATGGCAAGACCAATTTCCCTGCAACCCACCATTGACGGTCAGCGTAAACCTTTCTGGCAGGTTATTTGCCCAGCCAGTATTTCCATACATGGTGGAGAATATCCTGGCTGAGACCGGGCTCTCTCCTAGATCCCTAATTCTGGAAATCACCGAAAGTGTCATCGCTGAAGATGCAGAAGCGGTGGCGCGCATCTTAAACCACTGGCGAAAGATGGGCTTACGAACCCATATGGACGACTTTGGCACCGGTTACTCCTCTTTGAGTTGTTTGCACCAGTTCCCAATCGATGCTCTCAAGATCGACCGGGTATTTGTCAGTCGGATCAACCCGCAAGGGGAGAACACCGAAGTGATCCGGACGATCGTCGCCCTGGCTCGCCAAATGAAAATGGAGGTGATCGCCGAGGGGATTGAAACTGATATCCAGTTTAATTACCTCAAAGAGGTCGGCTGCCAAAGCGGGCAGGGGTACTTCATCTCAGAACCTTTACCCTCAGAAGAGATTGTTAACCTGCTCGCTCAGCATACACTGACCGCCAGAGTAGCTTCTGCAGTGGCATAGATGAGTGTGCGCTCTGGCAGTCGGGCTCCCCGACTTTCATCTCAATCCACTGGGTCAGGTCTGGCAATTCCACTTTTCCCGAAGCCATGCCAGCAGGTGCAGGAGATAAATTCTCAGTATCCCACAATACTGGTACAATACTCACCAGTTTGGATCGCTCTGTGGGCCACGGGAGTGGTTAAAGACCAGCGCTTCTGAGTTTTCCTGTGTTCTTATCAACCAGTAACAAGAAACCAGGAGGGGCAGGTAACCCGCCATGCGCAATGAAATGATCAGGCAATGGGTCAAGATAATCGGTATCGGTTTGGTTGGGGTGGGTGTGCTCTTCCTGGTGCTTAATTTCTTCCTGGGAGAGATTCCGGATATTGCCCTGCCCCTGGTCTTCGTCATGCTGGGCGCTGCCTTCTACATCCTGGTTTCTGTCTTTTCACGGAAATATGCCTGGGCAAGCCTGCTATATATTCCCGGTTCCATTTTAGTGGCACTGGGGATGGTCTTGCTGCTCAATGGAATCACCAAAGACTGGAGTTCATGGGCTTATGCATGGCTGCTATTGGTGGCAGGGGCGGGAATAGGCTTGCTACTGGCAGGCTGGCACAAATCCTGGCCCCAGTGGATCCCCCTGGTAGGAGTAAACCTGGCAGTGGGTGGCATCACCCTGTTTACCGTGTTTGGCGCGATCGCTGGCGGTCTTTTTATCCGGATCATGGCGCCTATCCTGCTGGTGCTGGGAGGCCTGGCCTTATGGTGGTTGAAACCCGAGATGATTTTCCCTGAGCGCTTCTTTCACCGCACCCGGTCTGCCGATAACATCCCGGAGAATTTGCCAGCCATTCCTGACCAAAGCGCGCTGGTAGAGCCGCTCAGCCCGCGCGAGATCGAGGTGCTGCAATTGATTAACCAGGGGCTATCCAACCCGGAGATCGCCGCCAAACTGACCCTGGCCCCCAGCACTGTGAAAACCCATATCAACAATATTTACGGCAAGCTCGGTGTTCAGACGCGCGTTCAGGCGCTCAAGCGGGCTCAGGAATTGAGGTTGTTGAAACCGTAACCTGTCCGGGCAGTTGATTCTGCCCATTTCATCAGGTTTTACAGAGGCTGGCATGGTCCAGCCTTTTTTATTCATTCATCTCCCGGTCATCCAGGTTCATAGGCCAATCGCAGCAGACTTTTCACGCCTGAACCTCAGGTGGAGGGGGGTGGAGAGAAGAATCCACCCCCCTTTTTCCACCATTTAGAGAATGTCTTTCCATCCCCAGAGATGGTATAGAAAGAGCGTTGGCATCGCCAACATGATTTTAGCTTGATATTTACAAACGAATGGATGATTGAAAATGGAAGGATCATTAGCAAATAAAATAATTGCGGTAACCGGCGCCACCTCAGGGATTGGGCTGGCAGTGGCAGAAGCGCTCGTCGAGCAGGGCGCCTGGGTGATCGGCATTGGCCGGTCCACCGAGCGCTGCCAGCAGGCAGAAAGAAAGTTGCGCACTCTCAACCCGCTGGCAGACCCAGCTTACCTGGTCGCTGACCTGGCGTTGCAGAGCCAGGTGCGTTCACTGGCTGCCCGGATTCGAGAGCTGTTGGCCTCCAGGGGTACTACAAGCCTGGATGGGTTGGTGAATAACGCGGGGACATATACTTATTGGTTGACCTATACCCCCGAAGGTTTCGAGACGCAGTGGGCAGTCAATCACCTGGCGGCCTTCCTGCTCACCCATGAGCTTCTGGCATTGCTTGAGGCAGCGCGCGCCGGACGGGTGGTGACCGTCAGTTCAGGCTCTCATTACGGCATGCGCCTGAATTGGGAGGATATCCAACTCCGCAGGCATTACAACGGGCTGCGCGCTTATGGACAGACCAAGCTGGCAAACGTGCTTTTCACCCTGGAGCTCAACCAACGTCGAGCGCCTTCCTCCTCGCTGCGTGCCTTTGCGGCTGACCCGGGACTGGTGAACACAGAAATCGGGCTCAAAGGCACTCCTGCCCTGGTGCGTTGGATTTGGAAACGCCGCCGAGCAGGCGGGATCAGCCCACAGGAGACCGCCAAAGGGATTGTGTATTTGCTCAGCGAGCCATCTATCCAGGATTCTACCGAGGTTTACTGGAAGCATTGCGTTCCCAAACCTGCCAGCCAGTATGCCAGGGACCGGCAGGCTGCAAGCCGCCTGTGGACCCTCTCTGAGCAGATGTGCGGGATTCACACGGAGCAATGACATGAGCATAGAAGCATCCTCCTTAAACAATACCAACCAGAAAAACAGTCTGGTATTTATCACAGGCGCCACTGGCGGCCTGGGCAAAGCCTTTGCAGTGGAGTGCGCCAGCCGGGGGTGGAACCTGTTCCTCACAGACCTGCGCCCAGACGCCCTAGAAACCCTTTCCACCAGCCTGCGCAACACTTACCATGTACAGGCATGTTTTGCGGCCTGCGATTTGACGGATGCAGACTCTCGCTCGGCTTTGTTTGAGCAGGCGCGCGCCAGCAATCTGCACTTTTGGGCCCTGATCAACGTGGCGGGAACTGATTATGAAGGTCTCTTCTATGAACAGACGCGCCGCCAGATACGCACGATCATCCGCCTGAACATTGAAGCCACGCTGGAAATGACCCACGCTGTGCTGGAATTGCGCGATCCGCTGGCAACCTTCCGGATCATCAATGTGGCCAGCCTGGCAGCCTTTTACCCCATGCCAGTCAAGGCCACCTATGCGGCCTCAAAACGCTTCTTGTTGGATTTTTCGCTGGCGTTGCGCGAAGAAGTACGGCCCCTGGGAGCAACGGCCACAGTGCTTTGCCCGGCTGGATTGCCAACCACCCACGAGTGCATCGAAGCCATTGAAGCCCAGGGTTGGATGGGCCAGGTCACCACCCAAAACATCGGCTCGGTGGCCAGCGATACATTGGATGCGGCACTCGCTGGCCGTGCCATCCACATCCCCGGGATGGCAAATCGCGTTCTGCAAAGCCTGGGGTCGCTGGTGCCGCCCACCCTGGTAGCCGCACTGATTGGCCAGCGCTGGAAATCCGCCCGGCAAAAAAGAGCCCACCAATGGAAGCAAGCAGTCTCAACTTAAGCATATGACCCCAAAAAGGATGATTCTTCGAAAATGCAGTCTCCCTTGACTTTTCTCGAGATTAGGCTATGATGATAAAGAGTTGGGAGCAAGAATCATACATTCACGAAGGGGTTCATATGACTACATTTTCTCGCATGCCACGTTATGATATTTGCAATGATGGAGCTGGCCCTTATGCAAGATTTTATTGTGATATCTGCGGGAGGGAATTCCGCAGCCAACCGGATATTCCAGACACGATCAGCAAAGACCTCGGCCGGAAAGCCTTAGGCGGACTGCTGCGTAAAGTGCCACTGGTAGGAAACACAGTCGCCGATAACGTGACCGGCGAGGATCCGCGCTACTCCTATTCGATGACTCCTGCCCAGATGGAGGCAGCCTGGAAGCAAGTTCAGGTGCATTTTCGCGAGTGCCCGACCTGCAACCGGGTGGTGTGCCTTTCGGATTTTGATCCACAAAGCGGCTTCTGCCAGGAAGATAGCCCGCGCACGGATCAGATTGCTGAGGCGCGCGGGGCGCAGGCCGGCGCGGCGCTCAAGGGCTTTGCCAGCGCTTTTGGTCTGGGAGAGGCAATCGATAAGGCCAAGCAAGCCGCCAGCGAGGCTGCCGAGAATGCCAGGACACAGATGGCCCACTGCCCAAAAGATGGGACATTAGCCCCGGCCGGGACCAAGTTCTGCCCCGAGTGTGGGTCTCCAATGATGCAACCAGCGGTAGATCGTTGCCCAAGCTGTGGTGCAGAGACGAAAGGCGCCAAGTTCTGCCCGAACTGCGGTGCCAAGATCGAGCAAGCTCCCAAACCTTCTGTCTGTCCCAAGTGTGGTGCAGAGACAAAGGGAGCTAAATTCTGCCCGGAGTGTGGGACGAAGCTGAACTGACCGGCCAGATAACCCATTGCAGGCCTGGCATTGGTGTTATAACCTGGAAATTCCCCAGGTCGCCTAATCAGGGGGCTTCCTCCAGAAGTGCAATTCGTAAATTCTGAACAGAGGTGGGGAGTACACGCTGTGCTCCCCACGGTTTTTGCTCAGCCTGGAAGGTTGTGAGTTCAATTCATACTCCCTTTCCTTGATAAATCCAGCGCATGCCGCTATACTGGAT
>Ga0315268_10005214_pt1 | contig 14002 bp, 10 predicted proteins | sample C1_top_MG_FD_204535 | JGI IMG/M metagenome (GOLD analysis project Ga0315268, IMG submission 204535) | Sediment microbial communities from Yellowstone Lake, YNP, Wyoming, USA - C1_top | ecosystem: Environmental > Aquatic > Freshwater > Lake > Sediment | place: USA: Wyoming | collected 2017-08-01 | reverse complement strand
GACAGTGAGGATGTTGGCTTAGAGGCAGCCATCATTTAAACTGTGCGTATTAGCTGACTCATCGAGTGATGTCGCGCCGAAAATGATTGGCGATAAACAGCCTGCCGAAGCTGCGGGTTGCCGCGGCCCTGGGGCCGCGGCAACGGTAGGAGAGCGTAACAAACGCGGCAAAGCCGGACTGAAAAGGCCGTGTGGAGCGTTTGCTAGTGAGAATGCAGACACGAGTAGCGATAAACCAGATGCGAATTCTGGTCGCCGTAAACCCAAGGTTTCCTGGGGGCAGGGTCGTCCGCCCAGGGTTAGTCGGAGGCTAAGCTGAGGCCGTAAGGCGTAAGCGATGCGCAGCGGGTTAATATTCCCGCACCGGCTGAGGTTAAGGCTAGGAGTGACGCAGAGAGAAAGGTGGCCAAGTCATCGAAAGACAGAGCTTAGGTCTCGGCCGAAGCGCACCACTGGACGATCTGCCAAGAAAAGCTCCTGGTTGTTCCCTTGGCCGTCCGTACCGCAAACCGACACAGGTGGGTGAGTCGAATAGACTAAGGCGCGCGAGAGAAACCTCTCTAAGGAACTCGGCAAATTAGCCCCGTAACTTCGGGAGAAGGGGTGCCTCATGGCGCGGCAGCGATGTTGTGACATGGGGCCGCAGTAAATTGCGCTTAGCGACTGTTTAACAAAAACACAGCACTCTGCAAAGTCGTGAAGACGACGTATAGGGTGTGACACGTGACCAATGCGGAAAGATCAAGGCATCTTGTTAGCCGCAAGGCGAAGCTCGGTGCCAAAGTCCCCGTGAATGTCGGCCGTAACTATAACGGTCCTAAGGTAGCGAAATTCCTTGTCGGGTAAGTTCCGACCTGCACGAATCGTGTAACGACTGAGCGACCGTCTCGGAGAGGATCTCGGCGAAACTGTAACGGCGGTGAAGATGCCGCCTGCCCGCAGTAGGACGGAAAGACCCTATGCACCTTTACTGTAAGCTGGTATTGGGTTCTGGTTAATGATGCGTAGCGTAGGTGGGAGACTTCGAAGGCGCGGCTTAGGTCGCGCTGGAGTCGAAATGTGAAACACCACTCTTTGTTAATTAGGATTCTAACCCCGGCCTGTGAGCCAGGCGGGGGACAGTGCCTGCGGGTCAGTTTGACTGGGGCGGTTTCCTCCCAAAACGTAACGGAGGAGCGCGAAGCTTGGCTCAGCACGGTTGGCAACCGTGCGGCGAGCGTATGGGTATAAGCCAGGTTAACTGCGAGACCAACAAGTCGAGCAGGTGCGAAAGCAGGCCCAAATGATCCGATGGTTGAACGTGGAATTGCCATCGCTCAACGGACAAAAGGTACGCTAGGGATAACAGGCTGATCGGGCCCAAGAGTTCACATCGACGGCCCGGTTTGGCACCTCGATGTCGGCTCATCGCATCCTGGGGCTGGAGAAGGTCCCAAGGGTCCGGCTGTTCGCCGGTTAAAGCGGTACGCGAGCTGGGTTCAGAACGTCGTGAGACAGTTCGGTCCTTATCCACTGTGGGCGAAGGAAACTTGCGGGGTTCATTCCTTAGTACGAGAGGATCGGGAATGACGCACTTCTGGTGTGGCAGTTGTTCCGTCAGGGGCAGCGCTGCGTAGCCATGTGCGGCAGAGATAAGCGCTGAAAGCATCTAAGCGCCAAGCTCCTCCCAAGATATGGTTTCCCCAGGCTGGGTTGTCCGCAAGGATTGCCCAGCCTCTAAAGACCCCAGGTAGACCACCTGGTTGATAGGTCAGGCGTGCATACGCGGTAACGCGTGAGCGGACTGATACTAATAGGTCGTGAGGCTTGATCGCTTGCTTCTCTTCGGAGGGCGGCGATTTACAACTCGCGAACGGCGCCTTGATTGGCTGCTGGTGTGCAGTTTTCAGAGAACACTTGTTCTTTGGCAGCTTTTTTGGTGACCATAAAGCGGTGGCTCGACCCGATCCCATCCCGAACTCGGCCGTCAAACGCCGCATTGCCGATGGTAGTGCCTGTCTAGCTTGCGCGAGAGTAGGTTGTTGCCAAAATCCCTGAAAAGGGCCGGAATTAGTTTTCCGGCCCTTTTTGTTTGCAGCTCGGGCTTGTGCCGGCTGGGAGCGCTGGCGCGGCCTGCAGCCGGGACTGCGAACGGGAAGCTTGCGCTCGGTTATCGGCGGGGCTAGTCTGGAGGCCAGGACGGGCAAGAAGAAGGTGGCTGTGAATGTGATGGAGTGCACCGTGCGACGGGCAAATCTGGACGATCTGCCCGCTTTGAAGGGCTTGTGGGAGATTGCCCGGCTGCCAGTGATTGAGTTGGAGAAGCACCTTACCGAGGTTCAAGTTGCCGCCCGGCCGGACGGGGTTTTCTTGGGGGCCATCGCGTTGCGGGTGGCGGGCAGCCAGGGATGGCTCCACAGTGAGGCCTTCTACAGCTTGGAGCAGAGCGAGGCGGTGCGCCGGTTGTTGTGGGAACGGGTTCAGGTGTTGGCCCGGAACCACGGCCTGACCCGGTTGTGGACGCGTGAGCGCGACCCTTTCTGGTCCGGCGCGGGCTTCCGCCAAGCGACGGCCGAGGACCTGAAGCGGTTGCCAGCGGCCTTTGGGCAGCCCCAGGCAGAGTGGCACACCTTGCCGCTTCAGGCAGAGACCGCCCTGACCCCCGCGCTGGAGAAAGAACTGGAGTTGTTCCACTTGGCCGAGCAGCAAGATGCCCAGCGGCTCATCAGGCAGGCGGGGATTCTGAAATGGGTTGTGGTGCTGATTGCGGTGGGCTTTCTGGGCGCCGCCTTGGCGCTCCTGGTAAACATCTTCACCCGGAGCCGCGGCCGACGCCGGCGGTGAGCGGCGGGTAGGAAGCGTGAAACGTGATGCGTGAAACGTGAACAAACCAGTGGCGTGCGGAATGAGCGCTCACGCATCACCGATCACGCATCACGAATCACTGCTCAGCCTCAGCCGCTGCCGGTCTGGGTGCCCCGACGAAGGAGTTGCTCGACGAAACCAGTGGAATAGACTCCGCGACCGAAGTCGGGGTCGCGCAGGATGGCTTGTTGGAAGGGGATGGTCGTCTTGACGCCGGTGATGAGGTATTCGTCCAACGCGCGGCTCATGCGGTTGAGAGCTTCCTTGCGGTCCCTGCCGTAGGTAATGAGCTTGGCGATCAAGGAGTCGTAAGCAGAGGGGATAGTGTAGCCGGCATAGGCGTGGCTGTCCACCCGCACGCCGCGCCCACCCGGCGCATAGTACATTTCGATGCGGCCCGGGCTGGGGCGAAAGTCATCAAAGGGGTCTTCGGCGTTAATCCGGCATTCGATGGCGTGCCCGCGGATGTGCACGTCGCCTTGGGAGAGCTTGAGCGTCTCGCCGGCGGCAATCAGAATCTGCTGCTTGACGATGTCAATACCGGTGACTTCCTCGGTAATGGGGTGTTCGACTTGGATGCGCTTGTTGACTTCCAGGAAGTAGAAGCCCCCCTGGTCGTCCACAATGAACTCGACGGTGGCGGTGTTGTTGAGCTGGGCTTCTTGGGCGATCCGCACGGCCGCCTTGCCCATTTTCTTGCGGAGGTCCTTGAACTTGGTTTCGATCAGCGGCGAAGGGGTCTCCTCGATGAGCTTCTGGTAGCGGCGCTGGACGGAGCAGTCGCGTTCGAATAGGTGGATCACGTTCCCGCGGGTGTCGGCAAGCACCTGGAACTCAATGTGGTGCGGGTTCTCAAAGTACTTCTCGACATAGACCCCGGAATTGCCAAAAGCCTTCTCGGCTTCATTGCAGGCGGTGTGGTAGCCGGTGCGCAAGGAGATGTCGTTGTGCGCGATGCGCATGCCGCGCCCGCCCCCCCCAGCTACGGCTTTGATTAGCACCGGGTAGCCGATCTTCTGCGCGGTTGCCAAGGCCGCCTCTTCGGTTTCCTCAATGCCGCCAGAACCAGGGGGGACGGGGACACCCGCCTTTTTGGCCAAGGCACGGCTGACGGCCTTGTCAGCCAGGGCGTTCATTGCGCGCGAGCTCGGCCCGATGAACCGGATGTTGCAGCTTTCGCACACGTCGGCAAAATGCGGGTCTTCGGAGAGGAAGCCGTAGCCGGGGTGGATCGCATCCACGTCCGCGACCTCGGCGGCGCTGACCACCCGGTCAATGCGCAGGTAGCTCTCGCTGCTGGGGGCGCGGCCGATGCAGATGGCCTCGTCGGCCATTTGAACATGGATGGAATTGGCATCGGCCTCCGAATAGGCGGCCACGGTGCGGATGCCTAACTCCTTGCAGGCGCGGATAATCCGAACGGCGATCTCGCCACGATTCGCGATCAGGATTTTCTCGAACATCGGGTTTGGCGGACGGGTTCGGGGCCGTCAAGTGCCAGTCCTGGCGATGGCCCGTGCCGGCGTGCGGCAGGGCCGACTCAGTCAGGGCGGACCTTGAACAGGGGCTGCCCGAACTCGACCGGCTTGCCGTTTTCGACGAGAACTTGGGTGACCACGCCCTTGAGCTCGGCCTTGATCTCGTTCATGACCTTCATGGCCTCGATGATGCACACCACGGTTTCGGCGCGCACTGGGGAGCCGACCTCCACATAGGGCCCTGACTCCGGCGAGGGCGCCCGGTAGAACGTGCCGATCATCGGGGATTTGATCTCCAGCTCCGGCGGGTGGGCGGGGGGAGGCGCTGCCGCCGGCGCCGGCACGGCGTTGGCGGGCGCCACGACCGGCGCGGCCGTGCCTGCGGGCAGATCCTCATAACGGGCCGGCGCTCCGCCCCCGTTGGGGCCGCGCTTGAGCCGGACTTTGCACCCCTCTCGCTCCAGCTCAAGCTCCACAATGGAGTTCTTCTTCATCAGGTCGATGATGGCCTTGATGTCTTTCAGGTCCATGACATCCTCCTGGTTGGAAGGTTCACTAGCCAAGGCTCTTTCCAGCATCGCTCATCAAGTTAATGGAGCAGAGGCCGAATCCGGCCCTGCTACCGGCGCTCTAACGAATGCGGGGCGATGTTACGGAGCGGGCCGCCGGGCGTCAAGCGAACTTTCTTGGGGATTTTGGGGCGTATGGACATGGCGCCAGGGGGCGGTCAGGCCGGCTTGCCGGCGACCAGGAGCGCGGCCTCCAACGCCAGCAGGTAGGAGCCGGCCCCAAAGCCAGAGATCTGCCCGCAGCAGACCGGGGCAATCAGGGACTGGTGGCGGAATTGCTCCCGCGCATAAATGTTGGACAGGTGGATTTCAATGGCCGGGATGCCGGCGGCAGCAATGGCGTCCCGCAACGCCACGCTGGTGTGAGTGTAGCCGGCAGCGTTCAGGACCACGACCTCGAACCGGCCTTTGGCTTGCTGAATCCAATCCACCAACTGCCCCTCGGCGTTGGACTGGCGGAACTCGACTTCCACGCCCCGCCCGGCGGCGCGCGCGCGCACTTGGGCCTCCACCTCCGCCAAGGTGGCGCGCCCATAGACTTCCGGCTCGCGCTGGCCGAGCAGGTTCAGGTTCGGGCCGTTCAGGTACAGCACTCTCATCGCGGCGGGGAGGTTAGGTCAGTGCGGCGGGTTTGTCGAACTGATTCGCGCCCCAGAGCCAGCCCAGCAGCCAGAAGGCCGTCCAGCCCACGGCGGGGATATAAAGGCCGAATTCAAAGCAACTCTGCAGCGCCCACCCCAGCAGACCCAGCCAGACGGCAAACCGCAACAACTCGCCCCGGCAGCGGCGGTAGAGCCCCGCAATTGAACCGGCAACAAACACAACATAGGCCAGCGCCCCTGGGAATCCAGAGTCGCAGGCCTGCTCCAGATAGTCGTTGTGGGTCAGTTGGGCCATCTCGGCTTGGGGCGGTTTGAGTTTCCGGTAGCTTACGGAGAAGGTGCCAGGGCCGGCCCCCACCAGCGGGTGGCTCAGGGCCGTTTTCCAGCCTGCCCGCCAGTATTCTAACCGGGCGCCGGCGCTAGGGGCCCCCTTGGCAAAATAGCTGGAAAACTTGACAAAAAAACCAGCCAAGCCGGCCACCACAACCGCAACCACGAGAAGGACTTTGAATTCGCGCCGGAAGGGCAACTGCAGCAGGCCAACCAAGCCCACCACCAACGCAATCAGCCATCCGGCTTTCGAGCCTGACCATACCAGACAGACGCCGCTGGCATAGGCCAACAACCCGGTCAAGACGGCCCGCACCAATCGCGGCCAGCGGCTGGTGAAGAGCCAAACCGCGGCTATCATCGCCGGCGAGAGCAGCAGTAGCGCGCCCGCCAAGGCATTGGGATAGAGGAGGGTGGCGAAAATCCGGTCGCTGGCGATCCGCTTGAGATGCTCAGGCGCCAGGTTCTCCCAGCCAGGCTGGGAGTAGATGTATCGGCGGGTAGCCTCCAGCCCGCCATAGTGCTGGTCAAACCCGCTCCAGAGCATCAGCAGAAACCCGCCCAGCAAACCGGCCCAGAATACCCCCAGGCGCTGGACGCGGGCCAAGGCCAGAAAAGCGAGGCCAAACCCGGCTACCAAGGCCGCAAAGTGGGCCAGCGTGACCCGCGTGAGCCACCCGTTGACGCTCGTGGCCGCCGCCACGAACTGCCACGCCAACCAAACGACTGGCAAGAAGATGAGCCAGCGCCGCCGCCGGCTCGCGTCCCGGAGACCACTGGGCGTCCCCAGCGGGCCTTGGGCCAACTGCTTGCTTTGGAGGGCCACAACCAAGCCCAATGTCCCCACCAAAGCCAACATCGCGTAGCCCCAGGTCACTGGCCAAGGCTGAATCACGCACTCAAGGAGTTCGCCGGGAGGCACAACCAAGCGGTCGAGAATGACTGGATTGCCAAACTTGAGCAGCCCAAGCCCCAGAAATGCCCCGGCCAAAGCCGCGAAAGCAGCCGGCAGGGCGCTCAAAACCCGGCCGGGGCGGGCAGGCTGGCGGGCCATGCTTGGCGGCGTCACAACTTGAGCTTCAGCAAGCCGACCTCCAGCGCCAGGGCCTCTTGGACGTTGGCCCCCAGCAGCCGCTGGGTGCGCTCCAAAACGCGGAGGTTGTCCAAGGCCTCTGGGGCCGAGACCCGGCCAGCGATGGTTTGGGTGGCCGCACTGAATTCGGGGAAAGTGAGGCCCTCCACCCCCAGTCCCAGCGCGCGCAGCCAGATGTCCCGCAGCCACCACTGCAACCCGGCGAGGACTTCGGTGCGCTGCCGCCGGTATTCGGCCTCGATCGCCGCGCTCAACTCGGCCTCCCATTTCTCGCGCAGGTCAGCTTCGGCGTCCTCATAGCGTTCCAGCGGGGAACGGGCCGAAAGACTCTGCTCGATTTGCGCCTTGGCTTTGGCCAGTTCAGCCAACAGGACGCCCAGGAGGCGGTAGCGCCCAAGCGGGCCTTTGTGCCCCGCCGCGGCGGCTTGGGCGAAGGCCGCCAGCCACGCCACCTGGTCCGGCTCGCGCGGATACACGGCCTCGGCGCCGAAGTTGAGGTGGAGGCACCGGGAACGAATCGTTTCCAGCATCCGCTGAGGCTCGGTTGTCAGGAGCATGAGCACTGACTTAGCCGGCGGCTCCTCCAGGGTTTTGAGGAAGGCGTTGGCCGCCTGCACCGTCAAGCGGTCTGCCGCCACGATCACCGCCACTTTGAATTGCCCTTCGGTGGGCTTCATCTGGATGGTGTCGGTGAGCGGACGGTGCTTGGAGTTGGGCCGGGGGACGAGCTGGCCGATTTCGATCAGGCGCAGCTTCGACTCAGGGCGGACCCAGCAGACGTCGGCGTGGGTTTCGGCGTCGGTCTTGCGGCAAGCCAGGCAATAATCGCAGCAGTCCGTGGCCAGGCCCGTCAAACCGCGCCGGGGCGGCGACTGGCAGTTGAGCGTTTTGGCCAGCGTGCGGGCCAGCGCCTCCAACTCGCTCAGCCGGCTGCCGATGAACAAGTAGGCATGGGCCAGCCGCCCTTGCTCCAGGCTCCGCTGAAGCAAGCTCACCACCTGCCCTTGCGTGGAGAAATCGCTGAATGACATAGCTCTGCGCCGGGACGATTATGTCGCGCCTTCGGCACGCCTTGGCAAGCCTTTCGGCGCGACGCGCTCCCACCGGTTCGAGCTCTGGCAGGCTTGCCTTGCACCGAGCGACAAAAGCTGGACTTGGGGCGCACGGCGGTGTAAGGAAATTGCCCCGTGAAACATCGCGTGCGATTGACTGGTTTGGGCCTGCTGCTGGCGGCGGCTTGCTCCGCCTGGGCGGCGTCGAAGGAGGGTTTCGCCATTGCTCCGTACTTGCAGAACACCACCACCAATGCCGTCTCGGTGTTCTGGGAGACGCCGCGCCCGGTGCACGGCGAGGTCCAGTACGGCAAGTGGATGGAGCCGCCGGCCTACCCGCTGGCGGTCGCAGAAACCCGCCTGGTCAAGCTCCACCGCGTGCGGTTGGAGGGTTTGGTGCCCGACACGCGCTACTGCTACCGGGTGGAGAGCGAAGGTTCAGTTCACACGGGTGAGTTCCGCACTGCGCCGGTTGCCAACCGCCCAATCAGGTTCGCCATTATCGGCGACTCGCGTTTCTGGAAGGAGTACTTCGAGCAAAGCCGGCTGCCCGAACACTTGGCGGCCCAGAAACCTGAGTTCCTCCTGCACATGGGCGACTTGGTGAACAAAGGCCACGACCACAGTCTGTGGCCGGCCCACTTTGCGCGGTTTGGCTCCCTGATGGCCGCTGTGCCCATGTTCGTCGCGCGCGGCAACCATGAAGGCTCAAACCGCGACTCCGACACTGATTGGTTTGCCAAGTACGACGAATTGCCCGGCGGCGAGCCGTATTCGGCCTTTGACTGGGGCAATTCGCACTTCGCGCTCGCTTCCTACTTTGCCCTCGCCGGTGCCGCCAAGGGCAGGACAGTCAGGTTCCTCGACCAAGACCTAGCTGCGTCGGCCAAGCCGTGGAAGTTCGTCGCCTTCCACATCCCGGTCTATTCCACCGGTTACCAAAGCCCCGCCGACAATCGCCGCGCCTCCGGCGACCCCGCCTACGAAGCGGTGTTTGACAAGCACCACCTGGACATGTTCTTCTGCGGCCACACCCACATCTACGAGCGCTCCTTTCCTTACCGCGGCGGCCAGCGGGATGACGCCGAAGGCACAGTGTATCTGGTTCAGGGCGGCAACGTCGGAGGACACTACCCAGCCCCGTGGTCGGCGGTGGTGTTCACGGAAATGGACATGCCGCACTACACCTTCGTGGAGGTGGATAATGACCATCTGGAACTGCGCTCGTACGGCTTGGCCAAAGGCGCCAAGGAAAAGGGCCGGGCAGCGCCGATAATCGAGATTGACCGCTACATCCGCTGGCGCGATGAGGCCCTGCCCATCCTCGCGCTGACCCGGCTTGAATCGGCCAGGGGAACGAATCTGGTCGAGGCCATCGCCAGCCTGGGCGCGATGATGTACGCGCCCGCCGCGGGGCGCTTGGCTGCTTACCTCAACTCACCAGAGCCGGCGGTTCGGCGGGCGGCGGCGCTGGCGCTGGAGCGGATCGCCAATCCCGCCGTCGCGGAGACCCTGCGGCCTGCCTTGCGCCACCAAGACCTCGCCGTGCGCCGGTCGGTAGCCAGGGCTTTGGAAGCCGCCATGCCGGGCGCCCTGGCGAGCCGATTGGAACCCGACATTTCCGATGAGCGCCAGGACTCTGCCGTGCGCGTGGCGCTCCTGGGCGCCGTGCTCCACCACGCCCCGGAGCAAGCCTGCGCGCTGGGCCTGCGCGCGCTGGCTTCGCCTGACAACGCCGTGCGCGACCGCGCCGCCGACCTGGTGAAACGCACCGCCACCAAGGAAGAGGCGCCGCAATTGATCGAGTTGTTTCAGGCTGAGCCTCGCGCTTATGTGGCGGGGTGCCTGGCCTGGGGCCTCAACCGCCTGACCGGCCAGAAGGTGGACGTGACCAAAGCGGCGGCCTCGAAAACCGATGAGCGCGAGCAGTTCATCCGCAAGTGGGCGCCGCCTAAGCCAGCGCCTGAGCGGCCTGGCCGGGGCTCTGGCGCCAGGAAGCGCTGGCTACCTCAACCACATGGCGGGCGGTGAGGTTCTGGTGTGCACCGATTCGATGCCCCGTACGGGACATGGCATCCCTACGACCGCTTGACGGCCCGCTTCCCGGCCACTGCCCACGTTTCCCGCGCGGCTGCCGGCGCCCTGCCTCCCAAGGCGCAATTGACAGCACCCGGTTCAACGAGATAAGTTAGCCGCAGATCGGGGTGCGTGACTGCCAAGGTTGCGCCGTCGGAGAAAGGGACTTGCTTGTGCGCCGTTTCAAACCAGATCTCTGCCCGGACCGAGCGCAATCACCCGCGCGCGAAGGCGGGTTCACCTTGATCGAGTTGCTGGTCGTCATCGCCATTATCGCCATTTTGGCGGCCATGTTGCTGCCGGCGTTGGCCAAGGTCAAAGCCAAGGCCACTGCGACTCACTGCATGGCGAACCTCAAGCAGTTGCAATCTGCCTGGGCGATGTACGCCGATGAGAACAATGATTTCATCGTCGGCAACCATTGGACGGATCAGGCGGCCCATGTCCCTAACGTGGCCAACTGGATCAGCGGCTGGCTCGACCCGCGCCAGGCAAACAACACGGACAACACAAACATCATCTATTTGCTCGATCCGAAGTACGCCGCCCTGGGGCCGTACACCGGAACGCCGGCTGTGTATCGGTGCATGGCGAGCAAAGTCAAGGCGAAAGAAGGGGGGGCCTACTATCCGGTCGTGCGCACCGTATCCATGAGCGTTTGGATGGGTTATCGCACGCTGCCCTGGAACCCCGACTACGAGACGTTCCGGAAGAAAAGTGACATTAAGATAATGTCCCCCTCCGACGCGCTGGTCTTTGTGGATGAGCGTGATGACAGCATTGATGACGGTGAGTTTGCCCTGGACATGGTGGCGAACCAGATTGTCAATTTTCCCGCCGCCTATCACGGTGGCTCGGGCGGGGTGACTTTTGCCGACGGCCACGCCGAAATCCACCGCTGGCGCAGCGCCGAATTGCAGGCCCGCCAACAAATGTCGGTCCAAACCAAAAAGTGGGAATTCCTCGCCGTCAAGGCCGACAACGTGGATTTGCGCTGGTTGCGCGCCCACGGCACGGTCCGCAGCAAGTAACAAAGGCGCAACTGGCGGGAGCAATCCGCCGGTTCCAGCCCGGCGAAAGGTGGGACGGCGCTGCCGCGCCGCCCAAGCGTGGGCGGAGCAGCAGCTCCGCCCTACCGTGCGGCCAATTTGGAATCTTCAGTTTTCAATTTTCAATTTGTCGGTGGTGTCAGGGATAAGCGGCGCCGGAGGACGAGCGATGGCTTGGCTTGGACACCGTTCGTCCGCCAGGCGGGCTATGGCAATCATGAAAAGACCTGTGACAGTTCTCGGCGTGTGGGCGGCCTCAAGCCTCTGCCTCCGAGCCCTGGCCGTCTCGGTCACACCCGACGAACTGGCCCAGGCGCGCAGTTGGGTGGCCGCCAAGTTCGAGGCGGGGCCGCTGGCCCAACCGCCGTTTTCCTTTTACTGCGACGGGAAGCCGTCGGCTGACTTGCTCAAGTCCTGGCCGCTGAATCGCGCCGCCCGAAAACTCGATGAGCTCAGGACCCAGCACACCCTGACCTGGAACGACCCCGGCACGCGGCTGGAGGTCAGGTGCGCCGCCATTGAATACAACGATTTCCCGACCGTGGAGTGGACGCTCTACTTCAAGAACGCGGGAACCAGCGACACGCCGATCTTGGCTGACCTGCTGGCGCTCGACACCCGCCTCGAGCGCGGCACTCAGGGGCAGTACGTCCTGCACCACCATAAAGGCACCTTCGTGCGGGCCGATGATTTTGAACCTTTGAGCACCGTGCTGCCGCCAAACCAAAAGCTCCGCTTTGCGCCCCCGGGCGGACGCCCGCTCGGCCAGGTCTTTCCTTACTTCAACGTCGAATGGCCGGGTGAGGGTTTCATCGTCGTGGTGGGATGGCCCGGCCAATGGGCGGCGGAGTTCGCGCGGGACGAGGGCGCCGGCCTGCGCGTGACTGCGGGACAGGAGCAGACACATCTGAGCTTGCGGCCGGGCGAGGAAATCCGCACGCCGCTCATTGTGCTGCAGTTCTATAAAGGCGATTGGCTGCGCGCCCAAAACGTCTGGCGGCGCTGGATGTTGGCCCACAACCTGCCGCGGCGCCACGGCAGGCTGCCCGAACCGATGATGCCCGCCGTCAGCGGCAACCAATTCCCCGGCCTGCTCTGCAACGAGGCCGACGAGATTCGTTACATTGACCGCTACGTCGAAGAAGGCATCAAGATCACCCATTGGTGGATGGACGCCGGCTGGTACGTGAACAAGGGGGATTGGACGAGCACTGGCACGTGGGAAGTTGACAAAGGCCGTTTCCCGCGCGGCCTGCGCTACATCAGCGACTACGCCCACGCCCGGGGCATCAAGTTGCTGGTCTGGTTTGAGCCGGAGCGCGTGACCGCCGGCAGTTGGCTGGCCGAACAGCATCCGGAGTGGGTGCTCGGCGGCAAACAGGGCGGGCTGCTCAATCTGGGCAACCCGCTTGCCTGGCAGTGGCTCGTGAACCATTTTGACAAACTCATCACCGAGCAGGGCATTGACTTCTATCGCCAGGATTTCAACATGGACCCGCTCTCATATTGGCGTGGGCGCGATGCGCCCGACCGCCAGGGCATCACCGAAATCAAACACGTCCAGGGCTACCTGGCCTTTTGGGATGAACTGGTCCGGCGGCATCCGGACATGTTGATTGATTCGTGCGCCAGTGGCGGCCACCGCAACGATCTGGAAACCCTCCGCCGCGCCGTGCCCCTCTTGCGCAGCGACTACATCTTCGACTCCGTGGGCGAGCAGTGCCACACCTACGGCCTGGCACCCTGGATGCCCTTTTACGGCACGGGCTTCATTGACTTTAATGCCTACATCGTCCGCAGCCTGATGGGGACCGACACCACGCTCTCTTGCGATGCCCGGCGCAAAGACCTCGATTGGCCGCTGCTGCGCAAACTCGTTGCCCAGTGGCGCGAAGTTGTTTCCAACTACTTTGGCGACTTCCATCCGCTCACCCCTTACAGCCTGCGAAACGATGCGTGGATGGCCTGGCAGTTCGACCGTCCGGAAGTGGGGGCAGGCATCGTGCAAGCCTTCCGCCGGGCGGGGTGCGTCTCCGGCGCCACCGAGCTGAAGCTGCGGGGGCTGGATCGGGCCGCCAATTACTTGGTGACGGACCTGGACCTGAATCAACCGCGCCAGATGAGCGGGCGCGAATTGATGGAGAAGGGGCTTCGAATTGAAATCACGGACCGCCCCGCTGCCGTCGTCCTGAAATACGAGAAGCTCAAGGCTGGGAACGGGCCGCCGGCACAGGGGCGCTGAGGCGCCCAGCCCCGGCTTCCAGCCGGCGTGAAACGTGATGCGTGAACCTTCATCGAAGGCTGGTGGCCTGCATTCAGGTATCACGCTTCACGCATCACGTTTCAAATCGCAAATCAGATGACCTCCAACCCGCTCTGTAATTGGGGTCAGACGACATGCCGCGGGCGGCGCCAAAAACGATGAAAATGGGACCGGCGGCGGCTGGCGCAAAGCGTCTTGGACTGCGCCAGTCCTCTGGCGCTTTCGCCCAAGCACTTGTCGGAAAAGCGGCAGAGGACTGCCGCGCTCCACGACGTTTCGCGCGGACCGAGCCGACCGCCGTTTCTGGGTCAGGTCTGCCCAACCGATCACTCCGGCTCGATCTTGAGCGTGTGGGTCACCGGCTGGAAGGCGGCGACGATGGCGGCAGCGAATTGGGCGCGCACTTTCTCCGTCAGGGCCGCGGTTGTCTCCATGTCGGCGCGGCCTTCCTCGCCGTGAAAGAGCAATTTGATCTGGCGCGTCTCGTAGGCCTGTTTGGCGGCCACGGCAGCATCAACCTTGGCAAAAGCCGCGCTGAACGGATTAGTCACGAAATCCTCAGCGAGGTTGACCCCTTTGGCCAGTTGTTGGGCGGAGTAAGTGCAACTGTTGGCGCCCCAAGTGACTTTGTAGCTCTGGCTGCCGC
>Ga0315268_10005213_pt1 | contig 14002 bp, 12 predicted proteins | sample C1_top_MG_FD_204535 | JGI IMG/M metagenome (GOLD analysis project Ga0315268, IMG submission 204535) | Sediment microbial communities from Yellowstone Lake, YNP, Wyoming, USA - C1_top | ecosystem: Environmental > Aquatic > Freshwater > Lake > Sediment | place: USA: Wyoming | collected 2017-08-01 | reverse complement strand
TCAGCCGTATCGCTTCCTGTGCTTTTCGATCAAGTTTGCGCCCATCTTTTTTCATGCAAACTCTGACCACAATCTCAATCCTGAAGTTCCTCGTGTGTCGCCTTATTTACTGACTCATGAGTAATGATCGCGCCGCCATTGGCGCTGTAGCCATCAGGGATTTCGGCGGGTTTTAGCGTTTTAAGTATTTTCCGGTACTGCGCAGTTGCCGCTACTGCAGAATATGCGCCCAACAGAATAAAGGCGATGCCGACCCAGAACGAAATGCCTCTCTGAACAGGCAACCCTGGTTTTGGTGATAGTAAGTGCAGGAACAACCCGAACCGTTCTATGACGAATCCGAAAGCCATCAGTGTCAGGCTGGTGCGGTTCCACGCCAGCAGGGTTCGCTCTGCCGCAAAAAATACTCTTGGATCATTGAGTTCGGACATGATGTTTCCTTCTTGAATAAAAGTGACTTGAAATAAAGGCTGGAAATCTGTGTTTCACAGATTGCGGTATACCGCACCCAGTATGCAGGGATGTTTTGCACCGGTGACCAGCGGCAGGTTGGCGGGTTTGCCGTGCAGCGCTTGTTGCGCCAGCCAGGCGAAGGCGATGGCTTCAAGATAATCGCCGTCCACGCCGAGTGTATTGGTAGTCTTTACACTGCTGTCAGGCAGCAAAGCAGCCAGACGGTTGTGCAGGGTCAGGTTGTGCGCGCCGCCGCCGCATAAATATATTTCTGTTGCGCCGGGACAATGTTTTTGAATAGCCAGCGCGGCGCTGCGGCAAGTCAGTTCCAGCAGGGTGGCCTGCACATCCTCCGCGCGCTCATTCCCTTTTAATTTATTTTGCAGCCACGCCAGGTTGAACAGTTCGCGCCCGCTGCTTTTGGGCGGCGGCAGGGCGAAGTAGGGTTCAGTGAGCATTTGCTCCAGCAGTGCGGGCAGCACTTTGCCGGATGCTGCCCATGCGCCGTTGTCGTCGTAGGGTTTGCCCAGGTACTGCATACACCAGGCGTCCATCAGCAGGTTGCCGGGGCCGCAGTCGAAGCCGGTTGCCGGTTTGCCTGGAGCCATGTCGGTCAGGTTGCTGATGCCGCCGATATTGACGATGACGCGGTGTACCTCCGGATGGCGCAGCACATGATCGTGAAACGCGGGTACCAGCGGCGCGCCTTGCCCGCCTGCGGCGATGTCGCGGCTGCGAAAATCGCTGACCACCGTGATGCCGGTCAGTTCGGCGAGCAGTGCGGCGTTGCCGATTTGCAGGGAGTAGCCATGCTCTGGACAGTGGCGGATGGTTTGGCCGTGACAGCCTATCGCCTTGATTTCCTTGTTTGACGGTTTGGCCTGAGTGAGCAGTTGCTCGACTGCGGCGGCGTACATTCTAGCCAGTTGATTGCCAATAACCTGCGCCTGATGCAGTTCGTTGTGACCGGGCAGATGCAATGCCAGCAGGGCATTTTTCAGTGCGTTGTCAAAGGGCAGATAGTGTTTGGAGAGTTGCACCGGTTTGGGCCTGCTTAAATCAACAAGGACGGCATCGATGCCGTCCATGCTGGTTCCCGACATCAACCCGATGTATAGCTCAGGCTGTGGCACGTGGGAACCTCAAAAAATCCACATTTCATCCCAACTGCTGCGTTGCGTAAAAAATTTCTTGATTACATATAACCCATATGCGGCGCGTCGAAATTTTTTCCGCGCCTTGCATTTGGGCGAACTTTGAATTTTTAGGGGCTCCCACGGGCTAATCAGTCGAGTTTCGCGAGGTTAATGTTGCGCAGCAGGTTCAGGCGCGCAACGAGGTCATTTGCCACGGGTTGAAACGCGGCAAGTTCCGAACTGTCTATCGGCTTTGCATCGGGCAAGGCGACACGCAACGGGTCATGCTGTTGTCCGTTCACGCGGAATTCATAATGCAGATGCGGCCCGGTTGCCAATCCGGTCATGCCGACGTAACCGATGACTTCGCCTTGCACGACATGCTGACCCTTGTGCAGACCCTTGGCAAAGCGCGACAAATGGCCATACACCGTGGTGTAGCGACCCTGATGAGTTACCATGATGACGTTGCCGTAGCCGCCCTGTTTGCCGACCACGGAAACCACCCCGTCGGCCGTCACTTTGACTTTGGTACCCATGGGCGCGGCAAAATCGGTACCCTTATGCGAGCGCCATTTGTTCAGTATCGGGTGAAAACGCGAGAGGGAAAAGCTGGAGCTCACCCGCGAATACGCGATGGGCGAACGCAGAAAGGCTTTGTGCACGCTCTTGCCTTCCGGGGTGTAGTAATCACCGTGCTGCGCATCTTTCTGAAAATACACGGCACGGTAAACATGGCCTTGATTGATGAATTCGGCAGCCTGGATGCGCCCCGTATGCAGCAACGCTCCATTGCTGTAGGTCATTTCATACACCACGGTGAATTTGTCGCCTTTGCGCAAATCATGGTGGAAGTCGATATCGCCGCTGAAAAGTTCGTTCAATTGGTTGGCGGCGGCTTCCGGCAAACCAGCTTCGTCGGTGGCGGCGTACAAGTTGGTCTTGATTTCGCCGGTGCGCACGAACAAACGGCTCTCCAGTTGAGCGGGAAGAGTTTTGGTAGTGAAAACCCCGTCCTGTTTGCCAATCAAAATCTGCGCGTTGTCGTTGCTGAGATAGCGCAACGCGATCAAACCGCCGGCGGCGGTAGTTTCTGCCTGCACCTCTGTGCCGACCGGCAATTTGCGGAAGGATGCGGCCTCGGCGGATTTGCGCAAATAGTCGCTGGCGGCAGCATCTTCAATACTCAGGCGGCGCAACAGTTCATCCACGGTATCGCCGCGTTGCACGCGTTCGTCGCGCCAGTAGCTTGCGGCAGTGGTTTCGGGATCGGCGACTTTGGGTAATGTGATATCTTCGATGGCAACCCTTGAAGAAGTTAAATCAAAATCACTTTGCGGCACCAGGCCGAAAGCGGTAACTACACCCAACAACGGCAAAGTGGACAGGGCCACAAACCAGCGCAGCTTTTTTTTACCTGCCAGTATTTTGCTTTCTGGCATTTTGCGTTCTTGGCTGAGTGGATTTTGGGTTAACATTCGTGCCTCCTTAGAGTTGCTTTGCTTTGGTTCTGGTAACGTGTTGTATTCATGATCGCTGCACACTTTACCAGAAAGGGACATTCTTTCAAAACCGGACTGTCGAGCGGCAAAACAGAACTGATGGGTGGCAAAACCGGATCGATGAATGGTCAAGAGAGCGGAAATGAGCAGTTTATTTCGTTTTTCGTGCTTGAATTGATGATGAATATGACTGAAATGACACAACCAGAATTGAGTCTCGCAGAAATGACACACGCGCTGGCGCAAATCAAGCGTGGCGCTCATGAGCTGTTGCTTGAAGACGAATTGAAACACAAGCTGGCACTGGGCCGCCCGTTGCGCGTCAAGGCGGGCTTCGACCCGACCGCGCCGGACTTGCATCTTGGCCATACCGTGTTGCTCAACAAGATGCGCCAGTTGCAGGACCTCGGCCATCACGCGCTGTTTCTGATCGGCGACTTCACCGGGATGATCGGCGACCCCAGCGGTAAAAATACCACGCGTCCACCCTTGTCGCGAGAGCAAGTGGTAGAAAACGCCCAGTCCTATCGCGATCAGGTGTTCAAGGTGCTGGACCCGGAAAAGACCGAGATCGTGTTCAACTCGGCCTGGATGGATAAATTCAGCGCGGTGGACCTGGTCAGGTTGGCGGCCACGCACACCGTCGCGCAGATGCTGGAGCGCGACGACTTTTCCAAACGCTACAAGAGCAACCAGCCGATCGCGATCCACGAATTCATCTATCCGCTGGTGCAGGGCTACGATTCAGTGGCGCTCAAGGCGGACATCGAACTGGGCGGCACGGACCAGAAATTCAACCTGCTGATGGGACGCGAGTTGCAGAAGCATTACGGGCAGCCGGCGCAATGCGTCCTCACCATGCCGTTGCTGGAAGGCCTGGACGGCATCAACAAAATGTCCAAATCCATGGGCAATTACATCGGCGTCACCGACGCGCCGCAGGACATGTTCGGCAAGCTGATGTCGATTTCGGATACCTTGATGTGGCGCTATCTGGAATTGCTGTCGTTCCGCAATCTGAACGAGATCGCCGCCTGGCGGGCAGAAACGGCTGCCGGACGCAATCCCCGCGACATCAAGGTGCTGCTGGCGCAGGAAATCGTGGCGCGCTTCCATTCCCGGCAGGCCGCCGAAGCCGCGTTGGCGGAATTCGAAGCGCGCTTCCGCCAGGGCGTGCTGCCGGACGACATGCCGGAAGTCAATGTTTCCGCGCCCGGCGGCAGCATTGTTGTGCCGCAACTGCTCAAGCAGGCCGGGCTGGTGGAGGGGACATCCGAAGCGATGCGCATGATCCGGCAAGGCGCGGTCAAGCTGGACGGCGAGCGTATCAATGACAAGTCAGCCGTAGTCAAGGCTGGCACGGTAGTGGTGGCGCAGGTCGGCAAGCGCAAATTCGCCCGGATCACCGTCCAGTAAATTGTGGTTGTGGGCGGAGAGTCCTTTTGCTAGAATCGCGCCCTCAATTTTTTAGTAGAAGGTAGTTTGTTAATGACAACAGTACGTGTGAAAGAGAATGAGCCGTTCGAAGTGGCGATGCGCCGGTTCAAGCGTTCCGTGGAAAAGACCGGTCTGCTGACCGATTTGCGCGCCCGCGAATTTTACGAGAAGCCCACCGCAGAGCGCAAGCGCAAGCTGGCCGCCGCCGTGAAGCGCCATTACAAGCGCCTGATGAGCCAGGTTCTCCCTCCCAAACTCTATTGATTGACCCGCTGCGCCCGCCTCGGGCGTTGTGGTCGGTTTTAATATGAGCCTCAAGCAGCAAATTACTGAAGACATGAAAACCGCGATGCGTGCCAAGGAAACGGCTCGCCTCGGAGCGATCCGTCTGCTGCTCGCCGCGATTAAGCAGCGCGAGGTGGACGGCAGGACACGGCGTTGCGAAGCATCCGGGGCGGGAGTGCCGTCTTCCGCCTCCTCCCGCACCGACGGGCTGCGCCCCACCGTGTCGGAGGCGAACGAGCGCATTGAATTGTCCGATGCGGACGTGGTCGCCATCATCGAAAAGATGAACAAGCAGCGGCGCGATTCCATTAGCCAATATGAAGCGGCAGGACGCCAGGATTTGGCGGACGTCGAAAAGTTTGAAATGAGCGTGTTGGCCGCCTACATGCCGCAACAACTCAGCGAGGCTGAAATTGCAGCAGCCGTTGCCGAGGCGATTGCCGCAACCGGTGCAGCGGGCCAGCAAGATATGGGCAAGGTGATGGGCATGCTCAAGCCCAGGCTGGCAGGACGCGCCGATATGGGGAAGGTTTCTGCCCTGATAAAGGCGCGGCTATCAAATTAGTTTCTGGCTAAATAATTTCTGATTCAACCACGCTGCGCGATACCCCTGTAAATTGTTTTCGTACAGGTGTCGAACTTGATGAGAGGGCGGTGCTGGCGTGATTCCAAAAAACTTCATTCAGGATCTGCTTAATCGTCTCGATATCGTGGACGTGGTCGAGCGCTATGTCCCGCTCAAAAAGGCAGGGGCTAATTACGTTGCCTGCTGTCCGTTCCACAACGAAAAATCCCCATCATTTACGGTAAGCCAGACCAAGCAGTTCTATCACTGTTTCGGCTGCGGCGCGCATGGCACGGCGATCGGTTTTGTCATGGAACATGCCGGGCTCGGCTATGTCGATGCGATCGAGGAGCTGGCGCGCAGCGTGGGTTTGGAAGTTCCGCATGAGCGCCAGACAGCGGGTGATGCCAAGAAAGAATTCGCCCAAAAAGTCGCGCCGGATCTGTATGAGGTGATGCAAACCGCCACGCGCTATTACCGCGAGCAACTCAAACTTTCCCAGCGCGCGATCGACTATCTCAAGCAGCGCGGACTGAGCGGCGAGATCGCCGCAAAATTCGGCATCGGCTACGCGCCGGACGGCTGGCAAAATCTTTCCGCCGCGTTCCCCAATTACCAAGATGAAACCTTAAACGAAACCGGCTTGGTGATTAGCGGCGAAGACGCCCCCGTAAAGGGGACACCAAAGGTAGGCAATCTGCTATCGAGCAAACTCGATGCAGAATTGACACCGCCGCCAGACGCTCGCGCTGCGCGCGGTCTTGGCGCAGGTAAACGCTATGACCGGTTTCGCGACCGCATCATGTTCCCCATCATCAATGTGCGCGGACAGGTCATCGGCTTCGGCGGACGCGTTCTGGACAAGGGTGAACCCAAATATCTGAATTCGCCGGAGACCCCTCTATTTGAAAAGGGCCGTGAACTGTATGGCCTGTTCCAGGCGCAAAAAGCCATCCGCGCCGGGCAACGAGTGCTGGTGGTCGAAGGATACATGGACGTGGTGGCGCTGGCGCAACACGGCGTGGAATATGCGGTTGCGACACTGGGCACGGCGACCACGCCGTACCATGTGCAGAAATTATTGCGACTTGCAGATCACATCGTATTTTGTTTTGACGGCGACAAGGCCGGGCAACGCGCGGCCTGGCGTGCTCTGGAAAACGCATTGCCTTACCTGCAAGACGGCAAGCGCATCAGTTTCCTGTTCTTGCCTGTCGAACATGACCCGGACAGTTTCATACGCGAATTCGGCGGAGCGGCTTTTGAGCAGCGCGTTCAGGAAGCCATGCCGCTGTCGTCCTACCTGTTGCGTGAAGTCAGTGCCGGGTTGGATTTGGGTACTCAGGAAGGTCGCAACCAGTTATTGCAACGCGCCAAGCCGCTGCTGACCGCGATCATAGCGCCGGCCACTGCATTGTTGCTGCGCAAGGAAGTTGCAGCACTCTCGGGTGTCAGCCAGGCAGAACTGGAAGCGTTGTATGAAATCAAGCCGGTGGCGCGTGCGCCGCGCATCGCTTTTCAAAAAGCGGGGCGGGCTCCGCTTTCGGCGCACCGCTTATTGTTGCAATGCCTGATTGCACAGCCCGGGCTGGGGCAGCAAATGCCTGGCGAGTGGAATGATCAGGGCGCTGATGCCGATGCGGTTTTAGCGGTGCTGATGGTATTGCGTGAAACTGATTTCACGCTGAGCAGTCCAACCCTCGCGCAGTTGTTTCAAGGCACGACCCACGAAAAAGCACTGGCTGCCGCACAGGCGGATATGCTGAGCTGGGGCGAGGGCTTTGACGTGACTGCCGAGTTTGCCGGTTTGTTGAACAGGCTCGACGAGGGGCGCCGCCGCCAGGAATTCCAGGCATTACAGACTAAGGTCGCGCTGGGGGGCTTGGCCTGTCTGAGCGAGACGGAACGCGATCTCTATCGGCAAGCGGGGCGCGGAGCCAATGGTTGAGTGAAGTGCCGGTAAGGATTGAGAAAATTCAAACGAATTCGGGTATAATCCGCCGCTTTTCTGCGGCCTTAATGCAATATTGTGCCTTACGCAATTGGGAATATGAACATGGCAAAGCTTAAAGACAAGAAAAAGCCGGTCAAGAAACAATCTGTCGTTATCGAGCAGCCGGTCATTGATCAGTTGCAGGATATCGAGGCGAGGCGCACGCGCCTGAAAGCCTTGATCGTGCTGGGCAAAGAACGCGGCTATCTGACTTACGCGGAAATCAACGACCATTTGCCGGATATGCTCGAAGTCGAGCAGATCGAAGGCGTGGTCAGCATGATCAATGAGATGGGCGTCTCGGTGTGCGACGTGGCACCTGACGCTGAAACTCTCATCATGACGGATGTCGCCCCCGCAGTGGCGGATGAAGATGCGGTGGAAGAAGCCGAAGCCGCGCTTTCCACGGTGGATTCGGAATTCGGCCGCACCACCGATCCGGTGCGCATGTATATGCGCGAAATGGGCACGGTCGGGTTGCTCACCCGCGAAAAAGAAATCGAGATCGCCAAGCGTATCGAAGAAGGCCTGAAGCACATGATTCAGGCGATTTCCGCGTGTCCGGCGACGATAGCAGAAATCCTGGCGTTATCCGCAAAGATCGAAAGCAATCAGATGCGCATCGACGAACTGATAGACGGTTTTGTGGATGTCGTCGATGAAGCCGTCATCGCCGAGAGCGGCGATGACGAGGTGGAAGAAACCAGCGATGCCCATGACACCGACGAAGAAGAGGACGAAGAAGCGGCTGCGGCTGCGGCTGCGGCCAATCTGGCGCAGTTGAGGGCGGATGCCTTGGCGCGTTTCGCCGTGATTTCAGACTTGTTCACCAGGCTGGGCAAGGCTTACGATAAGTACGGTTATCGCAGCAAACAGTACGACAAATTGCAGGCCGGCATCTCTGACGAACTGATGAAATTCCGTTTCTCCGCGAAGCAGGTGGATGCGTTGTGCGACACCATGCGCGGCCTTGTCGAAGAAGTGCGCCGCAGCGAACGCAGTATCCAGGAAATGTGCGTGATCAAGGGCAAGATGCCACGCCCGCATTTCATCAAGACCTTCCCGGGCAATGAAGATAATTTGAAATGGGTTACCCAAGAACTGAAGACGAAAAAACCCTATAGTGAAACGCTGGAGCATTACCAGCATGCCATCGTGGAACAGCAAAAAAGACTGCTGGATTTGCAGCAGCGCGTCGGTATCCCGATTCGCGACCTGAAGGAAATCAACAGGCAAATGACCAACGGCGAAGCCAAGGCACGCCGCGCCAAGCGCGACATGATCGAGGCCAACCTGCGCCTGGTGATTTCAATTGCAAAGAAATACACCAACCGCGGCCTGCAATTCCTCGACCTGATCCAGGAAGGCAACATCGGCCTGATGAAAGCGGTAGACAAGTTTGAATACCGTCGCGGCTATAAATTTTCCACCTATGCCACCTGGTGGATACGCCAGGCGATCACCCGCTCCATTGCCGACCAGGCGCGCACCATCCGCATCCCGGTGCACATGATCGAGACCATCAACAAGATGAACCGCATCTCACGGCAGATCATGCAGGAGACCGGTCAGGAGCCGGATGTCGCGACACTGGTAATCAAGATGGAAATGCCGGAAGACAAAATCCGCAAGATTTTCAAGATCGCCAAAGAGCCGATCTCCATGGAGACCCCTGTGGGCGATGACGACGATTCGCACCTGGGCGATTTCATCGAAGACTCGCATACCGCGGTGCCTATCGATGCGGCAATTTACGAGAGCCTGCGCGGCGCGACCTCCGATATTCTGGACAGCCTGACACAACGGGAAGCCAAGGTATTGCGGATGCGCTTCGGCATCGAAATGAATACCGATCACACTCTGGAAGAAGTGGGCAAACAATTTGATGTCACCCGCGAACGTATCCGTCAGATCGAAGCCAAGGCTCTGCGCAAGCTTCGTCATCCTTCGCGTTCCGAGAAACTGAAGAGCTTCCTGGACAGCGAAAACTAAGCTGGTAATAACTAAACTTTTTCGGGTCGTTAGCTCAGTTGGTTAGAGCAGAGGACTCATAATCCTTTGGTCGGTGGTTCAAGTCCACCACGACCCACCATAATCAAGGGGTTACGCGATGCGTAGCCCCTTTCTTATTTGAACAGTATCATCGTTGAAATTGTAGAAGGCTGCTGTCGTCGCGACATCCTGTGCAAACATCTTCATGCCTCGATCGCTTGCATGCCTTCGCGGTAGGCAGCGGACTGCTCCGCCGCCCGCCTGCGCTCCTGGCGGCTCATCCACAGACTACCAGCGACCACACCGACCGCCACCACAGCCACCGTAATCGTCGCAATCGCATTCACGGTCGGATCCAGCCCCAGGCGCGCGCGGGACAGGATGACGAGGGGCAGCGTCACCGACCCCGGTCCGGAGAGAAATGCGGTGGTTACCACGTCGTCCAGAGAGATGGTAAAGATCAGCAGCCAGGCTGCCATGATCGATTGGGCGATCAACGGTAGCGTGACCAGATAAAATACCTGGAAGGGTTTGCAGCCGAGATCCATTGCCGCTTCCTCGAGCGATTTATCCATTTCCAGCAACCGCGACTGGATGATAACCGCGGCATAGGACAGGCCGAACGAAGTATGCCCTGCCCAGATGGTGAAGATGCCGCGTTCGGGCATGCCGAACAAACGTTCGCACATCACGAAAAAGAGCAGCAAAGATAAGCCGGTGATCACCTCGGGCACAACCAGAGGAGCATTGATGTGAGCAAAAAATGCGGTCCGTCCGAAGAATGATTTGTAGCGCACCATGGCAAAGGCAGCGAGCATGCCGAGCACGACAGAAGCCGTGGCAGTCATCAGCGCGATCTTCATGGACAGGATAAATCCATTGACGACCTCGGTGTCGTGAACAATAACGCCGTACCATTTGAAGGTGAAGCCGCCCCACAGCGTAACCATCTTCGAATCGTTGAAAGAGAAGATGATCAGCGTCAGGATCGGTACGTAGAGAAACGCGTACCCTGCGATAAGCCAAGTTTTACCGAGCCGGCTATCCATGGCTTATACCCCTCGTATGCCGCCGGAATCGGCTTGATATTTGTTGAAGATGGCCAGGGGTATCAGGATCAGCGCAACCATGCTCACGGCGACGGCCGATGCCATCGCCCAGTCGTTGTTGCTGAAGAATTCATCCCAGAGGACGCGTCCAATCATCAGCGTGCCGGGTCCGCCCAGCAGTTCGGGAATGACATACTCGCCGACACTGGGGATGAAAACCAGCATGGATCCGGCGACGATACCATTTTTCGACAAGGGCACGGTCACAAGCCAGAAAGCCTTCCACGGGGTGGCGCCAAGATCCTTGGCGGCCTCGAGCAAACGCAAATCCATCTTCACCAGCGTGGCGTACAGAGGCAGGATCATGAACGGCACGTAGGTATACACCATGCCTATGGTCATGGAGAAGCCGGTGTACATCATCTTGATCGGAGCGTCGATGACATGCAGCCAGATCAGGATGTTGTTGAAGACGCCGTGGTCGTCAAGCAGTCCCTTCCAGGCATAGACGCGCAACAGGTAGGAGGTCCAGAACGGCAGCGACACCAGCATCAGCAGAGGCGGCCGCATGCCGGCAGGCGATCTCGCCATGAAATAGGCGAAAGGGTAACCAATAATAAGGCAGATCACGGTGTTGATCGTGGCAAACTTGATCGATGACCAGTAGGTCTGGACGTAGAGCGAATCCGTGGTCAGGAAAATGTAGTTCGACAGCTTGATCCTGATATTGAAAATGCCGTCGGCATAGCTGGTAAGATCTTGAAAATGAATCCCGAGCGCATCCGTCCCTGATACGCTGATTTTCAGCACCACCAGAAAGGGCACCGTAAATATCAGGATCAAGAAGATGTAGGGAATGCCGATGACGCTGCGCCGGCCCCAGTCCCGCATGAGAAAGCGCACGATGCCGTTCCTGCCGATGCTTTTTGCGATGTTCATCGTCGTTGCTCCTGCGCCCTAACTCGTCAGCACGACGACATCGCTGCCGTCCCACCACGCGTATACCTGCTGGCCACGATCGAGTTGCGTCTCTTCGTGACGCGCGGCGTTCTCGCGCGAAGCCTTTATGACCATGCCGCTATCCAGCCTGACGTTGAACACCGTGAACTTGCCGAAGTAGGCAATTCCGTCTATCGTGCCGCGAGCCTGGTTATAGCCGTGTTCTGCAGGAGACTCGCGCTGCTCGATGGTCGGTTCGTGTTTCTGCAGACATATCTTCTCGGGACGCAGGGCAATGCTCACCTGCATGTCGAGCGTGCCGGTGATGCCGTGACTGACGAAATGGCGGCACTCCGGCGAACCGATGACCACATGGTCCGGCTCGTCGGCTTCAACCTTGCCCTCGAACAGGTTCACGTCACCAATGAAGCCTGCCACGAACAAGCAACCGGGCGTCTCGTATATCTCGCGGGGATGCCCGACCTGCAGAAAACGGCCTTCCTGCATGACGGCGATCCGGTCAGCCATGATCATGGCTTCTTCCTGGTCATGCGTCACCATGACGCAGGTGACCCCCACATTCTTGATGATATTGACCAGCTCGAACTGGGTTTCCTCGCGCAGCTTTCGATCCAGCGCCCCGAGCGGTTCGTCGAGCAGCAGCAGCTTCGGACTCTTTGCCAAACAGCGCGCCAGGGCGACACGCTGCTGTTGGCCGCCGGAGAGCTGATGCGGCTTGCGCCTGGCATAGGGTTTGAGTTTGACGATGCCCAGCATCGATTCGACGCGCTCGGCGATCCGGTCTTTGGGCATACCGTCGCGCCTGAGGCCAAAGGCGACGTTTTCCCATACGGTCAGGTGGGGAAACAGCGCGTAGGACTGGAACATCATGTTGATTGGCCGCTCGTACGGTGGCATCTTCGCAATATCGGCTCCATCGAGGTACATGTTGCCGGCGCTGGGCATCTCGAATCCAGCCAGCATCCGCAGGAGTGTCGATTTGCCGCAACCCGAGGAGCCGAGCAGCGCGAAGATTTCGCCTTTTTTGATATCGAGAGAAACGTCATCGACTGCTGCCACTTCGTCGAAATGCTTGCTCAGCCGGTCAATTCTAACGAACCGCGAATCATCGCCATGACCCGTAGAGTTTGCAACAGAATCTGCCATGCCCAGCGCTCCCTTTTTACCAAGTCGTTGTGGTGGAGTGGCCACAGCCACTTCCTGTTTCCGCCCGCATTATCAGAGGCCGGTTTTAAACGTCGTGTAGAGTCGCGTGCGCAGGCGGCGGATGTCGCTCGGCACCATATCGGGCGGAACCATCCGGGCCAAATCTTTCGGTTTCATGAATATGGTCTTATTCGCCAGCACAGCGGGTTTGATGTATCTGGCCGCACTCGGCACCGGGTTGGAGTAGAAGACCCTGTTCACCAGGCCGGCGTTGACTTTTGGACGGTAAATATAACTTATCCACTTGTAGGCGTTTTGCACATGCGGGGCATCGACCGGGATCGCCATCGTGTCAAAGAACAACACGGCGCCGGTCTTGGGCAGCAGCACCTGGATGTTGACACCGTTGTTTGCTTCCTTGGCGCGCGCTTGTGCGATACTCATGTCGCCATTCCAGCCGAGCGACAGGCATAGGGACCCGCTGGCCAGATCGTTGATATAGCCGGATGATGAAAACAGGGTGACGTAAGGACGGATCTTCTCGAGAAGCTTGGCAGCTTCCTGGTAATCAGAGGGATTGCGGCTGAAGGGCGGCTTGCCCAGGTAGCGCAGTGCGGCCGGAAATATTTCGTCGCCCGAGTCGAGCATCGACACGCCGCATGACTTGAGCCTGCTGATATATTCGGGTTTAAATATCAGATCCCAGTCATTGTCCGGCATGGGCAGATTGCCCAACGCCGCCTTAACTTTGTTGACGTTGATGCCGACTGTGGTGATCCCCCACAACCAGGGTGCGAGGTACTGGTTGCCGGGATCAATGGTCGCCAGGTTCTTCATCACGTAGGGATCGAGGTTGCCGTAGGTGGTGATCTTGCTCTTGTCCAGCTTCATCAGGAGACCGCCTTCGAGCTGGATCTTGGCCCAGTTCGAGGAAGGCACGACAATGTCGTAACCCGTTTTTCCGGCCACCAGCTTGGCGTGCAGGGTTTCGTTGCTGTCGAAGGTATCGTAGCGGACCTTGATGCCGGTCTCCTTCTCGAAATTTTTTATTGTGTCGTCGCCGATGTAATCCGACCAATTGTAGATATTGAGTACATTTTCTTCACTGGCTACGGACAGACCAGGCATGCCAAGCGCCAGCAAGAACGTTGATAGCAGGGCGCCGAACAGTCCCGCTCGATTTTTCAGGTTACTACCGAACATAATTTCTCCTTGATGACATCGGTTGATAAAGCCCCGCAGGTTAATCAAGCCCCGCAGGCGTATGCGCCGATTAAATACTGACCCAACATGCCGACTTTGCATTGACCCGGGCACGTTCGCTGTTTTTTAAATCAACATCTGTGGATAAGTGTACCAAATCAGTAGTGTCCGGTTAAATGCGAGCCAGTTTGCGATAAAGCCAATACTGGAGCGGCTTTGAGAGCGATTTTATTTGGTGCCGATTTGAAACACGAATTTCATTTTTTTGGTAGTTTCCAGAG
>Ga0315268_10005212_pt1 | contig 14003 bp, 17 predicted proteins | sample C1_top_MG_FD_204535 | JGI IMG/M metagenome (GOLD analysis project Ga0315268, IMG submission 204535) | Sediment microbial communities from Yellowstone Lake, YNP, Wyoming, USA - C1_top | ecosystem: Environmental > Aquatic > Freshwater > Lake > Sediment | place: USA: Wyoming | collected 2017-08-01 | reverse complement strand
TTGTCGGTGTCGGTTTTCGAGAAAACCGAGATTTCATGCGCTTTACAGCCCGATATGAACAGAACCATTTCATCAGCCACAGATAACCAGTTGATGTTGTTTGATTTTTAACCGGACACTACTGAAACTTGGTATGGGATCAGTAAGTGCAATGAGTATAAAGGGTTAACAAGCGACCTTCTCAAATCATCGAAACACTGTCCGGCAACGCGCTTCTGTGGGCGAAACGGACGGTTGTCTTTGCAAATTGGTCTGCAGCAGCGTTATATTGATCTCAAGGTTCGTTATCCGTCCGCACCATCCTCCCACTTCAACTCCCTGAAATTGAACCCGCTGACCTGCGTCGGTTTGACGATCTGGAAATACGGCGACACGTCAAAATCTTTTGGCGTGAACAGGCTGTGGTGGCGGATTTTGTATATCTCTTCGATGCAGTCCGGGCAATCCGGGCTATCCGCGCTGCGGGTTGAGATGATCGGAAGGATGGGGTAGCGCACCGACTGGAATGCTTGTGCGATCAAGGTGGAGCAGATCGCGCGGGTCGGGTCGCCACTGCCCAACGCCAGCATGCGGCGCCGGAAGCGGAGTGGGACTGGCGGGTTGGGCAGAAAGTAGCGGGCAAGGTCCAGCACATTGCGCAAATCGTACTGGTTGCCGATGCGGCGGACGGCAAATTCGGCAACTTGTCTGCATTCGTCCACGCTCAGGCCGAAGGGGCGGCAGATGCGGGTATTCATATTGGCGAATTCCTCGATGCCAACACTCCGTACGCCTACCAACATGTCCGCTTCGACAAAAAAATGCGCTGGGTTGCCGCCCGCCTGCGCGAGATAGTCCCCGACATAGATCGCGGCATGCGACCAAGTCGATTGTGTCAGAAACTTGATGGCCGCACTGACCCGGCTATTTCCCTCCACCAGCAACACATCGCCGGGTTGCAGGCATGCCAACAGTTTGTCAGGTGTGCTGACCGGTTCCGCACTGTGGATATGTTGCGGCTTGGTCAGCGTGATCGCCAGTTTTCTGCCGAACCAGGAAAATGCGGCACCCATGACTATTACGCTAGTCGTTCAGCAGGGTATCAAGCTTGCCCGCGCGATCCAGCGCGGCCATATCGTCAAAGCCACCCACATGGGTTTCGCCGATATAGATCTGCGGAACAGTGCGTCGGCCCGTGCGCGCAATCATGCTTTCCATTTCAGCAGGATGCTCATCTATCCTGATCTTGACCAGATCCGATACACCTTTCTGTTTCAATAGTTGTTCGGCGCGAATGCAATACGGGCAGGTCTCGGTGCTATACATGGTGACTGTGTTCATGTTGATCTCCAGGTTCGGTTGGGGCGTTGCAGGCGCAATGTCCATTGCGGACATAGTCGTGGTGGACCTGTATTTCTTACATTTCGATCCTTGCCAGGTATTCAATGCAACGAATGTAAGGATTCTGCTGCTACCGCGACTAAAGGACATGAGCGCATTGCAGACACGCAGTGCGGAACAACCAAATGGAAACACCATGCACGCCACGCTGCCTTTGTTGCAAGCCACCGAATTCCCTGCACTGCGCCGTGGTGCGCTGGAAACCCTGCAGGTCAACATCGGTTACAAATGCAACATGAGCTGCCAGCATTGCCACGTGAATGCCGGCCCCAGCCGCACCGAGATGATGGATGATGAGACCATGGCCCTGATACCGCAGATCCTGACAGCGCGCAATTTGCATACGCTGGATTTGACCGGTGGTGCGCCGGAACTGCATGCGGGATTTCGCAATCTGGTGTGCATAGCACGGGCTCAGGGTTGCAAGGTCATCGACCGCTGCAACCTGACCATCCTGTTCGAGCCGGGGCAGGAGGATTTGGCGGAGTTCTTGGCGGAACAGCGGGTGGAAATCGTAGCGTCCTTGCCTTGTTACTCGCTGGAAAATGTAGACAAGCAGCGCGGCAAGGGAACTTTCGACAAGAGCATCCTGGGTTTGCAGAAGCTCAATGCGTTGGGTTACGGCATACCCGGCAGCGGGCTGGTGCTGAATCTGGTGTTCAATCCGCAGGGCGCGTCGTTGCCGCCGGATCAATCGGAGCTACAAGCTGATTACCAGCGGGAGTTGTTCGATCATTTCGGCATCGTGTTCAACCAGTTGCTGGCCATTGCCAACATGCCAATCCAGCGATTCGGTTCGATGTTGATTTCCAAAGGCCAGTTCAACGACTACATGCGCCTGCTGCACGAGAACTTTGCCACCGCCAATCTCGACACCGTGATGTGCCGCAACCTGGTCAGCGTGGATTGGCAAGGATTTTTGTACGACTGCGATTTCAATCAGCAACTCGGACTGGCGCTGCCAGGCTTGGGGCGGCCGCATCTGAGCGATCTGCTGCGGCAAGACCTGCAAGGACATGCCATTCGTGTTGCTGACCATTGCTACGGTTGCACCGCCGGGCAGGGTAGCAGTTGCAGCGGCGCCGGTAAAACGGTCATCAGGGACGAGTCTCACCTGCAAACGGAGGGCGCAAAATGAAGCTCCTAGCACCCACAAAGACGCCGCAAATTTCGCTGGTCGATATTCATGGGCAACCTATACAAATTGGTAAAGGGCGCAGGTTGCTGCTTTCGCTGTTCCGCGAAGCGACCTGCCCGTTCTGTAATTTCAGGGTGTACGACCTGACCAATAACTACCCCGGCCTCTCAAATCTCGGGTTGGATATCGCGGTGGTGTTCAAGTCGGAACGCGAGGATGTACTTAAGTTTATAGCCAATCGGCCACGCCCCTTTCGCATGATCGCAGACCCAGAAGGTATGGCCCATGAAGCATTTGCCGTGAATAAGTCGATGTGGGGCAAGATCAAGGCAATGCTGCTACGCATGCCCACCATGATGAGCGGTATGGGCATGGTGGGCATGCGCGGTATGGCAACGGGCAATCTGATGCCGGCTGACTTTCTTATTGATGAATCGGGAACTGTCGTCGAAACCTATTACGGCGAAGACGCCGGAGACCATATCCCGATGGAACGCATTGAATTGTTTGCGGCACGAGGCATGGCATCGAAGCGTGAAAGCCAGATATGAAGAAGTTGGCGATTGTCTTCGCAATCATCTTCCTGGTGCTGGGTTTCTTCGCTTTAGGTCTGGATCGTTACCTGACCTTGGAATCGCTAAAGCAAAGCCAGAGCGATTTCATGGCCCTCAAGGCGCAATCACCCTGGTTGGTCGCGAGCGCCGGTTTCGCGTTGTATGTCATCGCAGCAGCTTTGTCTTTGCCGGGTGCCTTGATCATGACGCTCGCCATGGGCGCCCTGTTCGGGCTGGCAATGGGCACGCTGCTTGTGTCGTTCGCTTCGACCATTGGCGCGACCTTGGCTTTTCTCGCATCGCGTTTCGTATTCCGTGATGTGGTACAGCGCCGGTTCGGCGACAAGCTCAAAGCGATCAACGAGGGCATTGTCCGGGTTGGTGCGCTGTATCTGTTTACCTTGCGCATGGTGCCGCTGTTTCCATTCTTTCTGATCAACCTGATGATGGGGGTGACCCCGATGCGCACTCGCACATTTTATTGGGTGAGTCAGGTAGGCATGTTGGCCGGGACACTGGTATTCGTAAATGCAGGCACGCAACTGGCGCAATTGCGCAGCCTGTCCGGCATCCTTTCGCCCGGTCTCTTGTTGTCTTTTGCCCTACTAGGAGTGTTCCCCATGATTGCCAAAAACATTACCGCATGGCTCCAACGTCGGCGTGTGTATGCCAAATGGCAACGTCCTGCCAAGTTTGATCGCAACCTGATCGTCATCGGCGGTGGTGCGGCAGGATTGGTGTCGGCCTACATCGGCGTAGCGGTCAAAGCCAAAGTCACGTTGATCGAGGCACACAAGATGGGCGGCGATTGCTTGAACTATGGCTGTGTGCCGAGCAAAGCGCTGATCAAGAGCGCGAAGCTGGCCAACCAGATTCGCCATGGAGAACACTATGGATTGAATGTGGGGGCGCCCGATTTCAGCTTCCGTAAAGTGATGGCACATGTGCATGAGGTGATCCGCACCGTCGCCCCGCATGACAGTGTGGAGCGTTACACCGGCCTGGGAGTGGAAGTACTGCAGGGCTATGCGCGCATTACCGATCCGTGGACGGTCGAGATCAAATTCGCAGATGGCACGATCCAGACGCTGACCACGCGCAGTATCGTCATCGCGACCGGTGCACGTCCGTTCGTGCCGCCACTGCCGGGGCTGGATGATGTGGGCTACGTCACCAGCGATACGCTGTGGTCTACCTTCGCCGAACTGGATGCAGCCCCAAAGCGTCTAGTGGTGCTGGGCGGTGGCCCCATCGGCTGCGAGTTGGCACAGAGTTTCGCACGCCTGGGTTCAAATGTGACGCAGATCGAGATGGCACCGCGCATCATGATTCGCGAAGACCTCGATGTTTCGGAATTGGCGCGCGCATCGCTTGCAGCTGACGGCGTTGAAGTGTTGACTGATCACAAGGCGGTGCGTTGTGAAAAAGATGGCGAGCACAAATACATCGTGGTGGAACATGGCGGCCAATCGCGCCGCATAGAATTCGATGCGCTGATCTGCGCTGTCGGCCGCAGTGCACGCCTTAAAGGCTTCGGTCTGGAAGAACTGGGAATACCTGTTCAGCGCACCGTGACCACCAACGACTATCTGGAAACGCTGTATCCCAACATCTTTGCCGCGGGCGATGTAGCGGGCCCTTACCAGTTCACCCATACTGCCGCGCATCAGGCATGGTACGCGGCGGTCAATGCGCTGTTCGGCGACTTCAGGCGCTTCAAAGTGGATTATTCAGTCATCCCGTGGGCGACCTTCATCGAACCTGAAGTGGCGCGCGTCGGATTGAACGAACAGGAGGCACGTGAACAGAAGGTGGCTTATGAAGTCACCAAATACGGCATCGACGATCTCGACCGCGCCATTGCAGATGGTACGGCACACGGCTTTGTCAAAGTGCTTACAGTGCCGGGTAAGGACAAGATACTGGGCGTCACCACTGTGGGCGAGCATGCCGGTGATTTGCTGGCGGAGTTCGTGCTGGCCATGAAGCACGGTCTGGGGTTGAACAAGATACTAGGCACCATCCATACCTATCCGACACTGGCCGAAGCCAATAAATATGCTGCCGGTGAATGGAAACGCGCGCATGCGCCGCAACAGGTGCTGCGATGGCTGGAACGCTACCATGCGTGGAAGCGGGGTTGACATGAAGCTTTCCATCATCGTACCCGTACTGAATGAAGCCACTCAGTTGCCGGAGCTGTTCGCGCACTTGCTGCCTTTTCAGCGCGCAGGTTGCGAGATCATCTTTGCCGATGGCGGCAGCACCGACAGTTCGGCCATGCTTGCCGAGGTAGCCGGTTTCACTGTGGTGAAGTCGGCGCGTGGCAGGGCGCGACAGATGAACGCGGGTGCTGTCCGGGCAAACGGCAACGTGCTGTTGTTCCTGCATGCCGATACACGCTTGCCCGAGGGGACGATGCAACACATCGCGCAGGCGTTGAAGGGGCCGCGCAGCTGGGGCCGTTTCGACGTGTGCATCACCGGGCGGCCATTCATGTTGCGCGTGATCGGTCGGTTGATGAATTGGCGCTCGCGCCTGAGCGGTATAGCCACCGGCGATCAGGCGATATTTATTCGGCGTATCGTGTTTGAGCGTTTGCGCGGGTTTCCGGATCAGCCGCTGATGGAAGATGTGGAAATGTGTAAACAATTGTTGCAATTCTCCCGTCCGGCATGCATCGCGCATTGTGTGTTCACTTCCGGCCGCCGCTGGGAGACGCACGGTGTGTGGCGCACCATCCTGCTGATGTGGCGGTTGCGCTGGGCCTATTGGCGAGGTGCCGATGCCGGTGACTTGGCGAGGTTATACCGATGAGCGCCGCGCGTATCATCGTTTTTGCCAAGGCGCCACAGCCTGGTTTCGCCAAGACACGCTTGATTCCGGCGCTGGGTGCGGATGACGCGGCGGCACTGGCGCAACAAATGCTGCTGCATACTTTGCACGAAGCACTTGCCGCGAATATCGGCATAGTGGAGCTGTGCGTGACCCCCGCAATCGCTGATGCAGCATGGCGCGATATACAATTGCCATCGGGCATCGAAATTACCGAACAGGGCGAAGGTGACCTCGGCGCACGTATGGCACGCGCTACCGCAAGGGCAGTGGCTCAGGGTGAAGCCGTCTTGCTGGTCGGAACGGATTGTGTCGAGATGTCGGCTGATTTGCTGCGTGATGCCGGCCAAGCGTTGCGCGACTACGCTGCCGTTATTCATTGCACCATCGATGGGGGGTATGCCTTGCTGGGACTCAGGCAGTACAGCCCATTTCTGTTCAGTAGCATATCCTGGAGCACCGATGTGGTCGCCAGCACCACGATAGCCCGCCTCGGGCAGCTCGGCTGGTCGGTACATGTCGGGCAGATGCTGCACGATGTGGACGAGCCGCAGGATTTGAAATATCTGTCCCAACAAAGGAGGTCTCATGCTGCTGCGTAGCGTTGCAGGTATTGCTTTGTGTGTCGCTGCATTGCCTGCACAGGCGAATGAATCGGTTTGGCTGCAACGGTTCAACGAGGCGTCGGCAGATATACCTGCCCCATGGAAGATCGTACAGCTCGACAAGAAAGTGGCGCCTACCCGATACCGTATTGCTCGCATGGATGGTGTGCTGGGTATTGAAGCGACTGCCGAACACAGCATGGCGCTATTGGCACGGCCAGTCGAGGTCGATCTGAACCGCACGCCGGTAATGTGCTGGCGTTGGCGTGTAGATGCACCGCTGGTCAAGGCAGACATGGCGACCAAAGCAGGCGACGATTACGCCGCCCGCGTCTATGTGTCGTTCGCGATGCCACCGTCCGAACTCGGCTTCATGCTGCGCGCCAAACTCAAACTTGCACGCAGCATCTACGGCGATGCCGTACCCGATGCTGCGCTCAACTATGTGTGGGACAACCGCTATCCAGTCGGAACGCGTAAGCCGAATGCCTATACCGACCGTACGCGCATGATCGTGGCGGAATCGGGCGCATCAAATGCAGGGGAATGGGTGATCGCACGCCATGATGTGCTACAGGATGTGATCGCCGAGTTCGGCTCCAGTCAGGCGCAGATGATCCAGATCTCGGTCGCCTCGGATACCGACAATACCGGGGAGCAGGCACATTCGGGATTTGCAGATTTTCATTTTGTGGATAGGAATACCGCATGCTTTACCGATTCATCCGACAAAAATTGAGCAGTTAAACGGATAAGCCCTATCTCTTGCGTTTATATTGCGACTCCTTTCTGCTCTTGCAACGAAGCAATCAGTGGGCAAGAAACATTTCCTTTCCGTGTGTGGCATGAATCCACAAGTTGCGTTAGTACTGCCTCCATGCGCAAAAGGACAGCTAGTTTTGTACGTACGTCGCCAAGCTTGCGCTCGGCCAGTTTGCTTGCTTCTGTACAGCGTGTTCCATCCTCCAATTTGAGCAGCTCGGCGATTTCATCCAGGCTAAAACCGAGCAACTGAGCCGATTTTACGAATCGCACTCGTGCCACGTCTTTATCACCATATCGACGAATACCACCGTAAGGCTTGTCTGGTTCAGGGAGCAGATTTTTGCGTTGGTAGAAACGTATGGTTTCCACATTGACCCCCGCAGCCTTGGCAAAGGATCCGATAGTCAAATTTTCGAGATTATTGTTCATGTCGCTTGACTCCGTACTTGAGTACAGAGTTAACGTTACACCATTACGCTAATACTCGAAAGGACGATTTTATGTCAGAACCAAAAAACGTCAGCGGCACGCTGATAGCAGGCGGGCTTGCAGCCATTCTTGCTTCAACCTGCTGCCTTGGGCCACTCGTGTTGATAACTCTCGGTTTCAGCGGAGCCTGGATCGGCAACCTGACCGTGCTGGAGCCGTACCGCCCGATCTTCATAGGCGCGGCACTGATCGCAATGTTCTTCGCCTGGCGGCACATTTATCGGCCAGAAGCTGAATGCAAGCCGGGTGAAGTTTGTGCATTGCCGCAGACTAAGCACGCTTACAAAATCATTTTCTGGATCGTTGCGATGTTGGTGCTTGTCGCATTGTCCTTCCCTTATCTTGCACCGTTATTTTATTGAAGGAGCAATAGCATGAAAGTCGTTCAAACATTATCAATTATCGTGGCAATTACGATTACCGCATTGACTATGTCGCCCGCCTTTGCAGCCAGCAAGACCATCATGCTTTCTGTTCCAACGATGGACTGTGAAGTATGTCCGATCACCGTCAGGAAGGCATTGAACAAAGTCAAAGGCGTGAGCAGGATTGACGTTAATCCAGAAAAGCGGATAGTCGTTGCGACCTTTGATGATACCCAGACAAATGCCGAAGCGCTGACCGAAACTACCAAGAACGCCGGCTATCCATCCCAAGTCGTGGAAGCACGTCAATGAAAACCTCCACATTGTTGAAAACCGGCACGGCCGGAGTGATTATCTCCGCCTTGTGTTGTTTTACGCCTGTGTTGGTATTTATTTTTGGTGCAGTTGGTTTAGCTGCCTGGGTTGGTTACCTCGATTACGTTCTGATGCCCGCCCTGCTGTTCTTTGTCGGTTTGATTATTTATGCCGTCAACCGCAAATCCAAGGAGTCCTGCGCCGAAAATGCAAACTGCAAAACCGGCAACGGCGAAACATTGAAAGGCCATGAATCATGAATAACATCACCTTGGGCATTACCGACATGACTTGCGAACATTGCGCAAATACAGTGGAGAAGGCGCTGTCCAATGTGCCTGGCGTTGTCTCTGCCACAGTTTCCTATCACGACAAAGTTGCCGGCGTAACGGCGCAAAGTGAGATCAATACCGATACCCTCGTGCGTGCAGTCAAAGCCAGTGGATACAATGCAGAGATCATTGGTTCGGACAACGCGGCAGAGGCAGGTAAAGCGGTAAAAACTAAGCTGCATATCGCCGTCATCGGCAGCGGCGGGGCGGCAATGGCGTGCGCGTTGAAAGCGGTCGAGCGCGGTGCGCGGGTGACCCTGATCGAGCGCGGCATCATCGGCGGCACCTGCGTCAACATCGGTTGCGTACCGTCCAAGATCATGATCCGGGCAGCCCACATCGCTCACCTGCGCACGAGTAGCCCGTTCGACGGGGGCATCCCGGCAGTTGTGCCCACCATCCTGCGCGACCGACTGCTTGTTCAGCAACAGGCGCGTGTGGATGAACTGCGCCACGCCAAATACGAAGGAATACTGGAGAGCACACCGGACATTAACTTGTTACGCGGAGAGGCCCGTTTCAAGGATGGCCGCACGTTGATCGTGCGTTTGGGCGATGGCAACGAACGCGAGGTGTCATTTGATCGCTGTCTCGTTGCGACCGGTGCCCGCGCCGCGATCCCGCCGGTTCCAGGATTGAAAGACACGCCTTACTGGACTTCGATCGAAGCGCTGGTGTGCGACAGCATTCCGCCACGGCTTGCTGTGATTGGCTCATCTGTTGTCGCGTTGGAGCTTGCGCAAGCCTTCGCGCGACTCGGTAGTAAAGTAACGATATTGGCGCGCCACACCTTGTTCTTGCGCGAGGATCCGGCCGTCGGCACGGCGGTGACGGAGGCGTTCCGCGCCGAGGGCATAACGGTGATGAACGATACGCAGGCGAGTGAAGTCAGATACACGGACGGAGAGTTCGTGCTCAAGATCCCGAATGGTGAACTGCGCGCCGACCAACTGCTCGTTGCTACGGGACGCTCACCCAACACTAGCAGACTGGTACTGGACAGCGCCGGGGTAGTAATCAGCCCACAGGGCAATATCGCGATTGACGACCACATGCGCACTAGCGCGCCGGACATTTACGCCGCTGGCGATTGCACCGACCAACCGCAGTTCGTTTACGTCGCTGCGGCTGCCGGCACGCGCGCGGCGATCAATATGACCGGCGGGGAGGCCGCCCTTGATCTCACTGCCATGCCAACCGTGGTATTCACCGACCCTCAGGTGGCGACGGTGGGGATGTCCGAGTCGGAAGCGCACGACAAAGGTATCGAGATCGTTAGCCGCACGCTGTCGCTCGATAACGTACCGCGCGCACTCGCCAACTTCGATACACGCGGCTTCATCAAACTGGTCGCGGAAGCTGGGAGCCTGCGTCTGTTGGGTGTCCAAGCAGTTACGCCGGAAGCAGGCGAGATCATCCAGACGGCGGCCATCGCCATCCGCGCGCATATGACAGTTCAGGATATGGCCGACCAACTTTTTCCTTACCTGACGATGGTCGAGGGATTGAAGTTGTGCGCACAGACGTTTACCAAGGATGTGAAGCAACTTTCCTGTTGTGCAGGTTAAGTGAGTTAACAGTTTGTTGAATTTATCGGTATTTGAAAATGTAGAAATTCTTTGACCTCTCAGGAAGCTCTACAATCGATTTTTAGATCACTGGGAGGGGTAAAGTGACCCCAGAAATTCACTGTTTTTCAGCAGCTATTGAGAATTTCAACAGACTGTTAATGAGCGCTGTGATCTTTTGATTATTTGATTTGTTTATGTAAGAAATAGCCGAATAGTCCGACTAATTGGTGTCTCCATACTTTTAAGAGGATTCATCATGCATGAAATCGTTCAAGACTATTACGGCAAGCAATTGCAAAATTCCGACGATCTGAAGACCAGCGCCTGCTGCGATGCCAGTGCGCTTCCCGCTTGGCTCAAGCCCCTGTTGGCGAAGGTACATCCCGAAGTGCTGTCGCGTTATTACGGTTGCGGTCTGGTATGTCCACCTTTACTTGAAGGTTACCGCGTGCTCGATCTGGGCAGCGGCTCCGGGCGCGACGTGTATGCGCTGGCACAACTTGTAGGTGAGACCGGTGAGGTCATCGGTGTCGATATGACGCCGGAGCAACTGGCAGTGGCAGAAGAGTATCGCGCTTATCACGCCGAGCAATTCGGGTATGCCAATGTGCGTTTTCTGGAAGGGTACATCGAGAAACTGGACGAACTTGATCTGCCACCCGGTAGTTTCGACGTGATCGTGTCCAATTGCGTCATTAATCTTTCGCCGGACAAGGATGCCGTACTGCGTGAAGTGCATCGCTTGCTCAAGCCGGGTGGAGAATTCTATTTCTCCGATGTTTATTCCGATCGCAGAGTGCCGGATTCTGTGCGCAACGACCCTGTTCTGTATGGCGAATGCCTGGGCGGTGCTCTGTACTGGAACGACTTCATTAATCTGGCGAAAAAGCACGGTTTTGCCGATCCGAGGCTCGTCGATGATAGGCCGCTGGATGTGACCGATCCGGCGCTGGCTGCAAAAGTCGGCAGTATTCGATTCTTCTCCGCCACGTATCGACTATTCAAGCTGGACGGGCTAGAACCGGCATGCGAGGACTACGGTCAGGCAGTTATCTATCGCGGGACGATACCCAATCACCCTGAGCGCTTTGTGCTCGACGGTCACCACGACATCGAAACCGGCCGAGTGTTTCCGGTTTGCGGCAACACATGGCACATGTTGCATGGCACGCGCTTCCAGCAGCATTTCGAATTCATCGGCAATTTCCGCAATCACTTTGGGATTTTCCCAGGATGCGGCAGCGATATTCCTTTTGTGCAGGATCAGGGCAGCGCAACGTCCGGCTGCTGCTAGCTTGAATGCGCTGCTCAATAGCGAGGTGAAATCATGACTGATATAGTTTTGGGCAATAGGCTGGGGCACAATTTTGCGCTGAGCCGCGACGAGATGAGAAAGTTGTACGCCGAATCTTTTGGTGCCTTTTGTCTCGTATTTGCAGGGACCGGCGCGATCGTCATCAACGATGTTTCCGGAGGTGCCATCACGCATCTTGGAATTGCTCTAACCTTCGGCCTGGTCGTGCTAGCCATGATCTATGCAGTAGGTGACATTTCCGGTGCGCATTTGAATCCCGCAGTGACGCTCGGCTTCTATGCAGCACATCGGTTCAGCGGGCGACTCGTCTTGCCATACATCGCAAGTCAGAGTCTGGGCGCCGTTGCAGCCAGTTTGCTTTTGCATTTGCTATTTCCTTCACATCAAACATTGGGAGCCACTCTTCCTGCAGGCTCGGACGTTCAGTCGTTCATACTTGAAACGGTCCTGACTGCGATACTGATGTTCGTCATCCTGAAAGTGTCCAGCGGTGCCAAAGAACGCGGCATCACTGCAGGGATAGTTGTCGGGGCAGTCATTGCACTTGAGGCGCTTTTTGCCGGTCCCATATGCGGTGCATCCATGAATCCGGCGCGATCTTTTGCACCTGCGCTAGTATCTGGCCAGTTTTCCAGCTTATGGATTTATCTGGCGGCCCCGACCTTGGGCGCTTTTGTTGGAGTAGCTCTGTGCCGGTTAATGCGCGAGGACGGTTGTTGTGGACCGGAGGGTGCAACGACCTGCCAATGACCTTGCTGGAAGTGGCTTGCAGTTGATTCGTCAGCAAGTTGATCTGAAGCGGATTCCGGCTCGGGCTCGATTATGTAACCAAATGTCGCGGACTGCAGAATCAAGGAGTGCGAAGACGGATTTATATGTTCTTTTGTAAGTAAATCCGATTTGCTCCGACTAACACAGTGGAGACGAATTCTCCAGTCAGTTAACCTATATAAGGAGTATCAAAATGGAAAAGCAAAAAATGTTGTCGCTCGCAATCGGTGGTTTGTTGGCACTGGGTCTGGCGGGCACCGCGAGTGCCGCCGACAAGAAGCCGGATATGGAAAAATGTTTCGGTGTCGCCAAGGCCGGCATGAATGACTGTTCCAGCAACAAGAGCGCGCACTCCTGTGCAGGTCAGGCCACCAAGAACAACGACCCGATGGACTTCGTTGCCGTCCCCAAAGGAACTTGCGACAAGATCGCGGGCGGCATGCTGAAGACAATGTAATGGACCAGCCCGCAACCAACATGTTGCCTGATACCGCAGGAATAGGGTTGCGGGCGCCTCACTACCGTGAGGTTCTGCACACCCTGCCCAAGCTGGGCTGGGTAGAAGTGCATAACGAGAATTTTTTCGGCGGCGGTGCACCGCTGCATACCCTGCTCAAGATACGCGAACACTACCCCGTGAGTCTGCACGGCGTGGGCATGGGTCTGGCATCGACCGCGCCGCTCGATCAAGAGCATCTGTCTGCACTGGCGCGGCTATGCGCCGATGTGCAACCGGCAGCGGTGTCGGAGCACCTGTGCTGGAATGCAGCGGACGGCATGGTCATCAACGACCTGTTGCCGTTCCCCTACACCCGGGAAGCGCTGGCCCATGTGGCGCGCCGCGTGGATCAGGTGCAGGAAAGACTGGGACGCCAATTGCTGGTCGAAAACCTTTCCAGCTATTTGTCGTTTACCCACAGCGAAATGACGGAAGGCGAGTTCCTGGCGGAACTGACCAGCCTTACCGGCTGCGGCATTCTGTTCGATGTGGAGAACCTGTACGTGAATGTGCGCAACCTGGGCGTCGACGCCGATGCCTTCATCCGGGCCATCCCTGCCGCCGCCGTAAAGGAATATCACCTGGCCGGTTACAGCATGCGCGACGGTTGCCTGGTGGATACGCACAACCATCCGATCTATCCCGAGGTGTGGGAGCTATATGAGTCCGTGCTGCGCCAGATCGGTCCACGTCCCACCCTGATCGAATGGGACAGCGATATCCCTGCCTTGTCCGTCCTGATGGGCGAAGCAGCCAAGGCGCAGCAGCGTCTGGACGAACTGGAGGCATGCCATGTTGCATGACGAGCTTGCCCATTTTGCGAGCGGTATCGTGCATGGCCTGGCGCCATCGGCAAATATCACCGGGGACTATGCGAATTATTCCAGGTCAAAGAATTTCTACATTTTCAAATACCGATAAATTCAACAAACTGTTAAATACAAAAATGGGTTCTTCATCAATTGCACTGTGAATTTTTCTTCAATGTTGGAGAATCCGGTTTTTCAATCACACCGATACCATCATGAAAGACACCGCCCTTTACGAACACCTTCTTGGACTGAAAACG
>Ga0315268_10005210_pt1 | contig 14006 bp, 10 predicted proteins | sample C1_top_MG_FD_204535 | JGI IMG/M metagenome (GOLD analysis project Ga0315268, IMG submission 204535) | Sediment microbial communities from Yellowstone Lake, YNP, Wyoming, USA - C1_top | ecosystem: Environmental > Aquatic > Freshwater > Lake > Sediment | place: USA: Wyoming | collected 2017-08-01 | reverse complement strand
TAGAACTAAGGGTAAAAGAAGAGAAACTGGCAGCAGTTGATAGATTGCTTCAGTTGGAAATACATCCTGATGAGGCCGTTTCTTCGCCAGAAGAGCGACAAGTTAGGGCTGTCTCAAATACTAAAAAGGTGGCTGATGTCGCCTATGAGGTACTGAAAAGTGCTGGCACTCCTCTGTATTACCGGGAATTGTATGAGAAGATTTCTCGAACGGGTTTTGAGATTCATGGCAAAGACCCGGCTACAAACCTAATTGCCCATATTGGGAATGACCCTCGCTTTGAGCGTGTAAAGAGGGGCACTTACGCTCTGAAGGAATGGAAAATAAGGAAGCGCATTGGCAAGCCGAAAAGGCGAAGGAGGAGCCGAAATGTCTAAGCAACAAGTCTCCGAAGGACAAAAGTTGCGTGACCTAAAGTTTATGGTAGCAACCAGAATGTTAGATCACATTGGTGTTAGTATGTATAGCAAGTACCCTAAAGCAATTGGGGAACTTGTCGTCAATGGCTATGATGCAGACGCTAGCTATGTATATGTTAATATCTCAACTAATGAAGACAAAATTGTGATTGAAGATAACGGAAATGGCATGGATGAAACGGGAATTCGTGAAGGTTATATGTTCTTAGGTTCGGGGCAGAAACGAGCCACAAAGCGGACGCCCATTTATGGCCGTCTCCCTATCGGGAATAAAGGGATTGGTAAGCTCGCTGGCTTTGGGATTGCTAAAAGGATAGAGATTAGGACAATTAAGGATGGCACAGCTTACGAGTACTGTTTGGATCGGGATGAAATCGAAAAAACTGAAGGAATGGGAAAACTCAAAGAACCTGTTCTAGATCGTGCCTCAATGCAATTGAAAAAGTTTGATGCAAAAGGTTTGTCGAGTGGGACGACTGTTACATTAAGAAAACTCCGGCCTGAGTGTGGCAGGATAGATATTGATAAGGTGATAAGTCACATAGCTCGTGAACTTCCTATAGGTAAGGATTTTCGAGTGTTGGTGAATGATCGTGCTTGCGAACCAAAGGACATTCCAGCAAGCAAAAGGATACCCGTAGATCATAGTGATACCATCTGTGGCCCAATTGTTGGGGAGATTCTTATAGCGAAGAAAATGTTGCACAAACCTGGGGTGTTTACTACGGTTAGGGGTAGAGTCGTTGGAGATCCCAGTTTTTTTGATCTTTCCGCAACATCGTTTACATATCACGTTGCTGACTTAATAACAGGATCGATAGAAGTTGCTGGCTTTGACCCTGAGGATGATACTGGCGAGATGCCGGTTATCAGAACAGATAGAGAAGGCTTTGTTGTAACACATCCAAAGTATGAAGCTTACTCTAAATACATGACCAAATTGATTACAGATATTTGTAAGCAACTGGAAAAAGAGCGCGAAAACAAAGCTGAAGCTGAAAAGAAGGCAAAGGTGGATGAAGCAATAAAGCATGTGGCAGAGGATTTCAATGCTTACGAAGACTTTATGAAACGGATGTCAAAACAGGACAGCACGCTTAAAGGTAAGGAAGACGATACTGGTAGAGAAATGCATCGGCCTGAACTACAGATTGAAACTAAGAAACGATTGGAGAGAAAAGGCCCCAAGAAGGGAATCCCACCCAGCATAATGCAGGAGATAAAAGCAATCTTAGGTTCTGGACGTCTACGCTTCAAAAACCAAACTTATCAGATTAAGACTTGGCCCCTTGGCGAGGATTTCCCAGAGTGCGATGTTAGAGCTGAGGAGTCACTGGTTCTTGTTAATCTCAATCATCCTGCCTATGACCAGGGTATAGAGGAGAATTGCATCGAGATCACTGCCTTTCGGGCAATCGCCGCTGCTTTTGCTCGCGAAGACAGCAACTCTTCTGATGAAATGTACGAAAAACTTGATAACATGATTAGGTTCCAAGCTAAGCGAATGAAAGCTAGAAGAGGCAAAAAGGGGCAGGCTCTGGAAGATATTGACCTAAGTTCTGTTAAGTAGTCGTTTGGCAAATTAAAGGAAGTTTAAACGTGCCTATTCGTATCTTATCCAATGACGTAGCTTCCAAAATCGCCGCGGGCGAGGTCGTGGAAAGACCGGTCTCGGTGGTCAAAGAGCTTCTGGAGAACTCGCTGGACGCCGGCGCTACCCAGCTCGCCATAGAGGTGCAGGGCGGCGGCGTGCGCCTCATCAGGGTGGTAGACAACGGCGCGGGCATACCTCCCGAGGAAGTAGATTTAGCCTTCGAGCGCTTCGCCACTAGCAAGGTCGCTACCGCCGATGACCTCGAGGGCATCTCCAGCCTCGGCTTCAGGGGCGAGGCCCTGCCCTCCATCGCCGCTGTCTCCGAAGTCACCATGGTCACCCGCAGCAAAGACGAGCTCTCGGGCGCCTTTGTTAACATAAAGGATGGCGCAATTTTAGAGAAGGCCAAGCGCGGCTGCCCCATCGGCACCACCGTCACCGTGCGTAACCTGTTCCGCAACGTCCCCGCCCGCCTCAAGTTCCTCAAGTCCAGCGCCACCGAGAACGGCCACATCGGCAACCTGGTGTCACAGTACAGCCTCGCCTTCCCCGAAGTACGCTTTACCCTGCTTATAGATGGCCGCACCTCGTTTCGCTCCGCGGGCAGCGGCAGCCTCAGGGAGGTGCTGGGCGCGGTGTACGGCCTAGATGTAGCCAAGGCTATGCTCCAGATAGAGACTAAAGAGGGCGCTGACCCTTTGCTGCCTGGAGTCACCGGCTTCGTCAGCCCTATCACCCTCACCCGCGCCAGCCGCAGCTATTTGAGCTTCTTCGTCAACCGCCGCTGGGTGCAGAACCGCATGCTCGCTTATGCACTCGAGGAGGCCTACCAGGGCCTGCTCATGGTGGGCAGGCATCCCATAGCCGTAATCAACATCTCGCTGCCGCCTCAGGATTTAGATGTAAATGTCCATCCCACCAAGAGCGAGGTCAGGTTCCGCAACGAACGCGATATCTTCTCTGCGATACAGAAAGCCGTCCGCAATACCCTCACCGCCCAGGCCCCCATGCCATCGCTGGATACCCTGTCCCGTCAGCCTCAGACAGTCGCAGCTTCGCCCACTGAGCGACTCCCCGCCTTCGCTGACAGGCCTGAAGAAGCAGTGACCAGAATCCCCCTCGCCACCCCGCCTCAGAGCGCCGAGCCTGTCGCCAAGACACTGCCCATCCTGCGCGTGGTGGGACAGATGTCCAACACCTATATCATTGCCGAGGGGCCTGATGGCATGTACCTCATCGACCAGCATGCCGCGCACGAGCGCGTCCTTTTCGAAAAGATACGCAACGAGCGTTCGCGCAGGGCCGTCGAGATCCAGGGTTTGCTCCAGCCCGTCACGGTGGAACTCACTGTGCGCCAGCAGGAGCTGATGGAGTCTCAGGCTGAGGCCCTCTCCGAATACGGCTTCGGCATAGAGCACTTCGGGGAGAGAACTTATCTGGTGAGGTCGGTGCCGGCCCTGCTCAAGGGACAGAACGTGGGGCAGTCACTGGTCGAGGTGCTGGACTTTCTCGCTGAAGGCGAAAAAGGAGACCGCCGGGAGGAGATTGCTATCTCGCTGGCCTGTCACGGCGCGGTGCGAGCAGGGCAGGCATTGAGCCACGAAGAAATGCGGGATTTAATAAGGCAACTGGAGCAGGCATCTCAACCCCGCACCTGTCCGCACGGCAGGCCGACCATGATTCACCTCAGCTCCTCTCAGCTCGAGAAGAACTTCGGCCGAAGGTAGCTCCTACAGCCTCAGATACCCGTGGGCATAGAGCGTCTTGTTCTGCATTATGTTGACGGTCTTGGCAATGTCCTTTAGCTCAGGGTCGCTCATGTCCACCTGGCTGGTATCGTATTGCTCCATGGCTGCATACGCATCGTATATGCCCAGATAGAGCCTGCCTTTCGGCGTGGAATCGTCCCTGGTGTCCAGGATACGTACTGCCTCCATGGTCTCTTTGTCCAGAGGGTCGAGGATTGCCGAGTCCAGGCCTGCGCCGGCCATCATTACCATGAATACCCGGTTGAGCAGGGGACGCAGCTCAGCGGGGCACTGGTTCGACACGTTTGACAGCCCGCAGGTGGTCTTGGGTGGAGGGTCGGCCAGTTGCTTGAAGAATCTTACCGCGTTGATGGTCTGCTGTGCCTGGTCTTGGTTGCCGTTCACTGTCAGCACCAGCGGGTCAAGCCAGAGGTTCTCGATGGGCACGCCATGCTGTGCCGCTGCAACGAAAATGCGCTCGGTGGCGAGTTCCACGCGGGCATCGGCGGTGGTGGGGATGCCGCCTTTCGCCAGGGTGAGGGCGATGAGATTGGCGTTATATTTAGCTGCCAGAGGCATCATAGCGGCCATGCGCTCTTCTGTGGCATCGGTGCTGTTGATGAGCGCCTTCTTCTTGACTACCTTCAGGCCAGCCTCGATAGCAGCGGCATTAGAGGTATCCAGGGAGAGTGGCAGCTGTGTGACCTCCTGAATGGTCTGCACCATCCAGGGCATGACCTCGTGTCCTGCCTTCTTCTGAGGGCCGATGTTGAGGTCGAGGTAATCGGCTCCTTTTTCTGCCTGGATTTTCGCCAGGTGCTGGATATATGCTTTATCGCGTTGCTCTACTGCGGCTTTCACTTCCTTCGAGATAATGTGGATGCACTCACCGATGGCGATCAGCTTCATCTAATTCCCTCCTTTTTGTAATCCTCTTTTTGATCTTTTCCAAAAGGAATATTCATCAACCCTCAATCCCCCCTTTTGTAAAGGGGGTTAGGGGGATTTATGCTGGTATCTTACAACTCCTTATCCCAGCCCCAGTTTCTTGGCTATCTCCGCTACACCTTTTTGTAACGGCGAATCCGGTGGCAGCTCAATTAGAGGCGCCCCTTTTGCCTCCAGATCCTTGATTTTGGCGTCCTCCGAAATTAAGCCGATAATCTTAAGTCCAGACTCCTCTATCGTCTGGGCAATCTTGGGCGGTAAAGGACTCGTGGCACGATTTACTATCAGATAAATCTTACCCACGTATGTCCTCAGGTCTTTGATCAGCGCCTTCATGTTCGCAGCGGTAAGGATGCCCCTCACCGTGAGGTCCGAGACCAGGAGCATTAAATCTATGTCCCGCGTGGTCTGGCGGCTGATATGCTCCATGCCCGCTTCGCAGTCTATGACCACATAGTCGTAGTTTTTCCCCAGCCGGTCGACGCAGGTGCGGATCATATTGTTAGCAGCGCAGTAGCAACCCGGGCCCTCGGGGCGCCCCATAGCCAGCAGGTCTATTTGCGGCGACTCCACCAGCGCCTCGCTAATCTTTATGTCGAGGTAGTCCTGCTTGGCTAAGCCTGCCTCCATAGTCCTGGCCTTCACCTTAGCTGCCATCTCCTCTCTGACCTTGCCCACCGTGTCATTCAGGGGCAACCCTAGAGCTAGGTTGAGATTGGTGGCCGGGTCGGCGTCGATAGCCAGCACGGCGCCCTTTTGAGACAAGAGCTTGATGAGCAGGGCAGCTATGGTAGTTTTGCCGCTGCCCCCCTTGCCGGCAATAGCTATGGTAGTTGTCATTTTCGAATCGGTTGTGGTGCCTATAACTGTTAAAGGGGTAGAAGGGTTAATAAGCCCAGTCTACCCCTTCTCTTACAAACTCTAGGTTAAGTCTTCCAGTGCTCCTTGAGGAAGCTGCCCACAGCCATGGCCTCGCGCGGCCCCACCATTATCTTCCATTCGGGCAGCGCCTCTTCGAGCTCGCCTCTCAGCACAGCCACGCCGCCGGGGATAACCAGGTTCTTGTGGCTTACCTTCTCCGCGGCATTCTGCCCCTTAACCGTCTTGGCTATCTTATCGGCATCGAATTTGCCTGCCGACCAGGCGGTCAGCACCGAGAGCCCCTCTGTATCGCAGACCAGCAGCCACGAGGCCCAGCCCGCTGCCTCCAGCTCTCCGGCGATGGAGAAGTAGGTTAGCGAGAAGTTGGTGGTGACGCAGAGCGGGCTTGTCGCCTTGGGCTCCAGGATTTGATACAGGCCTGGCTTCATCTGAATCGGCTTCTGCGGGTCGGTGTAAACGTTGAGCCGTAGCGTGACCAGAGCATAAGCTGTGGCAGGGGAGAAATGGTCCATAACAATGATGCCGCCGTACTTGGCGATGTGCTGCCCTGCCAGAACCGCTTCCTCGTCGGGCGATGCTGCGCCCTCTCCGGGGAAGGATATTAGCGGATAGCCCACCGGCTCAAACCGCTTATTCAGGGCTAACCTGCGCATTTGCGTAAAGGTGACCAGCGTGTCACCGAAGCCTCTAACGCCGGGGTCGAGGATGAGGTCTTCCACGCCGGCCTTTGCGGCCTTATCGGTCAATTCCGCAAGCTCGTTCAATCCGTCCGAGCTTCGGATGGCCAGGGGACAGGCGTATTTCTTAGCCAGCTCAATCATCTTATCGATATTGTCCTTGGTTGCTGCATAGATAGCCGGTTTTGACTTCGCTACTTTATCCAGTGCTCCGCTCATAGCAGCGGGGTCGGTCGCCATCAGTACTAATGGGAGAGTGGTCTTTGCGCTGACCGTCTCCACGCACTTGGCGAAGGTAGCGGCGTTTCCGGAATCGTTCTGAACGGCAATGCCGTCGATGCCGAACGTTAACCCGACGCGGTCCACCTTGTATTTGCTGACCCCTTCCACCGTATTGCTGACCTTGTCGGCAGGAGCCGAATCTTTAACTCTTACTACCAGGCCGGGGCGATGGAAGAAGGTCTTCTCATGGCGGAACAGCACCGTCTCGTTGCCCACCTCGATCTTCTTTTCTCCGGCGCCCACGGTCACCAGGCGAATCGGCGGCTTGGACGCAGCCTCCAAAGCCTTCTTAGCCTCGTCGCTGACATATTTGCAGGCTGACAACTCGGCCTGACTCGCTGCCAGCTTCATAGCAAACGCCAGACAAGTGGGCTGGCCGCATTCCTTGCAGTTCGTTTTGGGCAGGAACTTGTAGATTTGAATACCTGTCAGTGCCATTGTTCAGCTCTCCTTTCTTCTTATTTCTTCCCCATTAGCTTGGAGATTGTAGCCTTAATCCGTTCCACAGACTTGGGGTGCAGTAAAGTGACTAAATTTGTGCCGGCATTGAGCACAGTTAGAGCAGTGAGCTCTTCCCAGACCAGGCCGCGTTCTTCCACTGAGCCCCAGCTGGGTGGCATACCTTGGTTGGCTTTCGCTTCTTTCTGGCGCCAGGCCTCTGCACCAGCATGGCTCAAAACAGGCATGCTGACCATAGCATCGCCGCCCAGGGCGGCCAGCCGAACGCGCTCGCGAATGGACAGTGCATACTCTAAGCCGTATCCCAGCGCTCCGGTGTCCAGATCCATGATGATGGAGTCGGCAGGCACGCCTATGTCGGTGAGCAGGATATTGAGCTGTTTGGCCAGGTTTATGTCCAGAGGAGTCTTGGCGATGGCGACATGCCCATCCGAAATACATACGGCGGCAACTGTGCGGTAGTTCTTCTCCTCGCAGTTGCCCATAGCGATACGCTGTCCTTTCGCTGCCTCGGAGACCGCAACCAGAACGGCGTTATCTTTTTCTGCTACTCCGGGCCCTATGACAATGAGCGGCAGGTCGACCGCTGAGAGCACCTTGTCCACGGTCTTCTTGGCTTCAGCGGCACCTGTGTTGCCCATCTCGGGGTGGGCGCTCACCAATCTCAAAGATATAACCTCGGCGCCATATTCCGCAGCTTTCTTGGCCCAGTTTGCCGGGTCCTTCACGGCATCGCCCCAGGCATGAAGGAGTGACTGGGACCAGCCCGTCGGCTCCTTGTCCTGAATCTCTATAGCTACCTTGGGTGCATGGGGAACAGAGCCTTCGAAACTGAGGAAAGGCAGGGTATTCTCGCCGCCGAGGACTATCTCCTTCCTCTTGCCGCCGCCCAGTTTCACCTCTCGAATCTTACCAGTCCATTTCTCAATTGGAATCTCTACTCCAGGCATAGCAGAAATCTCCTTTCCCTAATATACAGCATAAAACAAGGGTCGAGTAAGGCGACCCCTGTTTTATGCGTAAAACCCCTTTTCATGTGTTAGCTATATCAGCCGATAATCGAAGGCATGGTCAGAGCAGGATGTCCCTTCTGCTCCAGGAAGGGCACCAACTGCTCGACAGTGGTGACCTGGCTGCCGTCGGCGACCTTGTCCATGAGGTCGGGCACACCCTCGCGCTCACACGCCGCCTTCAATTCCTCTGCCAGTTCCTCTTTCAGGTTCTTGGAAAGCCACACCAGCCTCTTAATTCCTCCCTCTACAGGAATGAACTTCTTGCTTATGACGTATGTCTTACCGTGGCCCATCATGCCAGGCGTCTGCAAGCCACCGCCGACCGTGCCCATCAGAGTGGTGAAGGTCATGCCACAGGGTGTCATGCCGTAGTCATCACGCGAGACGACCATAACGCCGTTGGCCTCGGGTATGACGGCCATAACGCACTCGCAGCAGCCGCATGTGGTCATGGGAGCGTCCATCAGCGAATAGATGGTGAATCTCTCCAATTTCTTCTGTGAGTGCTCATGGATGAACTTGTTCACACCCTCCCACTCGCCGGTTGTCTCGTTGATTACTTTGCCCTTGGGCACCGGCTGGTTGGGGCCGGTAGGCTTGATTTCGAAGGCTGCTCGGCAGTCGAGCCAACTATAAGCGCCGCACAGACCGACACGCTCCGGGTTGATGACGCAGACGTGGGTGGGAGCGAAGGACTGGCACAGCGTGCAGCTATAGAAAGTGTCCACAGCCTCATCAACAAGTCCGGCCATACGAGCGTTTCTCTCCCGATATACGTGTCGGGCCTGTTCCAATAACTCCTTTACCTTGTCAGGCTCAGTGTAGAGTGTAACCTGCACCTTGTCTACAATTGCGCCAAAGTCATTCTTCAAACAGGTATGCAGGACATCACCGAAGTGCCGCAGCCTCAATCCTTTGGCGACTGCGTTCTTGTGTATTCGTATCCAGGTTATATCTCTCTGCCCCTGGTGGGAAATACCTTCAGCGCCGTTCATCATGTGGTGAATCTGTCGCTCCAGTACTGGCTCGAAGTCCTTCTGCATCTTGCGGCCGGCCACATCTACCACGATGGCCAGCGGGTTTTTGGAGCCCACGGCGAAGGTATCCATGTCGGGGCCTACCACCGTGACCTTGCCGTCCTCGACTTCGTCCACGCCCTTCATTCGTAGCCACTCGAAGCACATGCCGCCCTTGCCGCCGAACTCGCAGGCCAAATCTGCCTTGCGCACCACTTCGCCCTCGAAGGCGGGGCCGAAGGCAACGGGGATAGGAACCTTGGCTATCTTAATCTTGATGCCGCGCAGTTCGATGCAGCGCTGCACCAGCCTCTCTGCCTTCTCCAGGTCATCCTTGCCCGGGATGTCATCGAACGGCATGCTGACCACATGTTCGAACTTGGTGATTCCTGTGGGCAGGATATTCGGTATAACGGTGTCGGCGAATGCCGGGAATCCGTAGTTGATAGCCCCGGCTGCCGCTGCATACTCCATATCAGTAATCGGGCCCAGGGCAAGCACAAATGCGAAGCAGCGGAACTTGTTATAGAGCAGGATTTTTCGGAAATCGCCCGGCTCGACGCCGCCAAAGCTCAAGGCAGCGCGGGTAGCAAAGCCTAGTGCGTAGATGGCGGAAATGACATCGGTGCCGAAGGGCACAATGAACGTATCATAGCCCATCTCGACGTTAGCCTCGCGCAACTGGTCGGCGACGTTGCGGCCGTTCCTGTTGCTGCAGATGAAGATAAGCTGCCCCTTGGACTGCAGCTCGCGCACAATCTTGACCGCTACCTCGGTGCTCTTGGCGCAGCCGACCAGGGCAGCGAAGCCAGGCATTCTGCCGTCGACTAGCTGAATGCCCCAGGCTCTCATCTGGGTATCATTGATAGGGCCGTTATACTCGAAGCCGTCTCTCTTCTCCGGCTGCTGGCCCTTGGCGAAGCGTACAGCCTCGATTGTTTCGAAGGCGTATAGTGTTGCGGCTCCGGCGTCCAGCGTTTCACCGAGATATGGAAGCCACATATTCTCGGCGGGCACAGGTGGCACCAGGCCCCTGGCATATTCCATGACTGGTTTCAGTTCACCCAGCTTTTGTACTTTAATACCCAGAAGCCCCCAGATGGTGGGCAGGTAGAATGCGGTACCCCCGCCTATCTTGTCCTTGAACACTACAGGGGTATCCGGCCCCATTGTCTTCAGGGCATCCTGAAGCATATCGTCCGCCATCTTGACAGCGGCGTGAGCGCCTCTAATTGCTCTGGTGGCGATAAATTTCGACATCTTTCTAAGCCTCCATTAATATCTTCGGAAGTCTCCGGACATGGGTGCATCGATAGGATTGGTGGAACTCATGCGGCTGGCCTTGAGGAACCCCGGGCTGATTTCCTGCAAGGGCATCTTCTTGCGCGGGTGGGCAGCAGCCGCTCTCAGTATCTCATGGGCTTTCTCTGCCTGAGCGTCATCGGCATGTACGCTTACCACTATGCCGCCCAGAGAGACGGCGCGCTGATAGTAGTTGACCGTATCCTCAGGGACGCCCCAGAACATACCCAGCGCCTTTGCCAGGTCGCTGCCTCCTTTGGACAGGGAGGTAGCATGTCCCATCGCGGTCACCGAATCGATGTCTGCTGCTGGTTTTAAGCTGTCCCCCATCTCCTTCTTGCCTTTGCCGCTGGTGACGATCCCTATCTCCTCCGCCTTAATGCCTTTGGCTTTTAGTTCATGTATCGCCTTCTTGGCATCCTCGGGTTTCCGGAAGAGCTTTGTCTGTACTTTAGCCATAGCACACTCCTTAGCTAACGTTTATTTGCTCTTATATCAAATTAAAAAAGCCTTCGCCTCCTTATGCCCCTATTGCACAAGGTGACAAAGGCATTTTCTCTCGAATAAGCAATCGTAAATCACAGTGTAAATCAGAGAGTCGTCGGATAGACCCCACCCAAAATAAAATTCTAACATAGCCTCTAAGGCTAGTCAAGCTTAATTATCGCACTATCCACTTTTCGTGCGCTGGTGTATTATACTATAGGCGGAAGCTATCAAAGCTGGGCCGTGTGAACAGGGAGCAGACGACATGTCTTCAGGACTAACATTGCCCAAGCGCATAGGCAGATTGGACGAGCTTGCTCACAATCTATGGTGGAGCTGGCATCAGCAGGCGCGTGACCTGTTCCGGGCGCTCGACTATCCCATGTGGAGGATAACCGGCCACAACCCGGTCAAGCAGTTGCGCGATTTAAATCCCGATAAAATAAAAGCCGCCGCAAATGACCCTGCTTTCCTTTCCTTATATGATTCCGTCATGGCAGCCTTTGACGCTGAGATGTCCGACCAGAGCAAATGGTTCGACACCAATTATCCCAAGCTACTGACCGGTCCTGTTGCCTACTTCTCCATGGAGTTTGCCATCCACAACTCCCTGCCCATCTATGCCGGTGGCCTGGGCATACTCGCCGGAGACATCTGTAAGGAAGCGAGCGACCTTGGTCTGCCTCTGGTCGGGGTGGGATTCATGTATCCCCAGGGATATTTCCATCAGCATATCTCCGCTGAAGGCTGGCAGGAGGAGATATACAGCCAACTGGATTTCAGCGAGACACCTATAACTCCGGTTACTCCGCCGGGCGGCCGTGGCCCTTTGGTCAAGATTCAGTTAAATGACAGGTCTGTGCAGATTGGCGCCTGGCGAATAGAAGTAGGCCGCACTACTGTATATTTGCTGGATACTAATGTTGAGGAGAATGCTCCTCAGGACCGCCAATTGTCCGCCCGCCTCTACATCGCCGACCGAGAGCTGCGCATCCAGCAGGAGATGGTCCTGGGAATCGGCGGCGTACGCGTTCTCCGGTCTCTGGGCATCAAACCAGCCCTCTGGCATGCTAACGAAGGCCACACCGCTTTCATGATGCTGGAACGCATCAGGGAGGAGGTAGAGCAGGGCGCAACCTTTGACAAAGCACTCAAGAAGGTGCGGGCGACTAGCGCTTTCACCACCCATACGCAGGTCCCTGCGGGGCACGATATTTTCTCCACGGAGCTTGTGGATAGGTCATTTCACAATTACTGGGGCTCGCTGGGGATAGACAGGGATAAATTCCTGGGTCTGGGGCGGCAGGATGGCGACGGAGGTCAGGCCTTTAATATGACGGCGCTTGCCCTGAACATGTCTGCTCAGTGCAACGCTGTAAGCCAGTTGCATGGTAACGTAGCGCGGCGCATGTGGCATGTGCTCTGGCCGGAATTAAAGGAAGATGAAGTGCCCATTATTCAGGTGACCAATGGCATCCATGTGCCTACATGGGTCGCTCCCGAGATGAGTCGGCTCTACGAAAAGTATCTGGGAGAGGACTGGCTTGAGAAGCACGATGACCCCAAGCTTTGGGAACGAGTCTTGGATATCCCCGACGAAGAGCTCTGGGCAGCCCGCGAGCTCTTGAAGCGTAAACTCAAGGGAGCCATGCTGGACTGGGCTGAGCAGCGGTGGACCGAAGCTGAGGTAATGCCGCAGCAGGTGCTGGCCATGGGTGCTTTGCTGCACCCCGAGTTGCTTACTATCGGTTTTGTGCGGCGTTTCGCAGAATACAAGCGCCCGGCGCTTATTTTCCGGGATCTCGAACGTCTGAAAAGGCTCATCAAAAACCGCTGGCGTCCCATTCAGATAATATTCGCTGGCAAGTCTCATCCTGCTGATTTCCCTTCCAAATATCTGCTGCACCAGGTCTACTGTCTGGCAACAGACCGCGATTTTCAGGGTCGCATCGCCTTTGTGGAGGACTATGATATACACATGGCGCGCTACTTGGTGCAGGGTGTGGATGTATGGCTGAACAATCCGCGCCGTCTCAATGAGGCATGCGGCACCAGCGGCATGAAGGCATCGCTGAACGGAGTCCCTCATCTCAGCGTACGGGATGGATGGTGGTATGAAGGTTACAACGTAGAAAACGGCTGGGCCATCGGCGACGGTCCCGTGTCACGCAACGCGGAAGAGGAAGACAGGGCCGATGCCGAAGCGCTGTATCGTCTATTGGAAGAGAAGATAGTGCCGCTGTACTATGAGCGAGACCGCAGTGGTGTGCCCCACGGCTGGGTTGGTGTTATCAAAGAAGCCATCCGTACTATCGTGCCCCGGTTCTCCGCCCGGCGCATGTTGAAAGAATATACTGACCGGCTATATCTACCGGCCGCCAGGTCACTCAGCAAGAAAAGATAGTCTGCTCTTGTTTAGTGCTTAAGGAATCAGGATTTCTCCGAGGGGGTGGTGTTATGGCGAAAGGTAAGAGAGAAACCAGAATCAGGAAAATGACCGAGGCCGACCTGCAAAAAGTAAAGGAGATAGACAAAGAGCTTGTTGGCCCGTATCGCTCCATCGCATGGCCGGTGAGGGTTGAAGCCCACTGGTGGATTTATCGCGGTCTGCCCAGTTTTGTGGCTGAGATAGAAGGCGAGGTGGTGGGCTTTGTGCTTGGGGACATCAGGGGGGCGGAGTACGGAACAGAGGTAGGTGGCTGGATAGATATGATGGGCGTGTCCCCCAGGCATCAAAGCAAAGGGATAGGGCGGATGCTGGTGGAAGCTTTTTGCCAGGAGTGCCAGAAACGGGGAGTCAAGGTAAGGGTCGTGGTGGTAGGGAATGACAAGCGTCTTGTGGGCTTCTGGAAGTCAGTAGGCTTTCAGAAAGGCAATCTGGTCAGCTACGAAAAGTGAGCCTTTATTAGGAGTAAGCTCTGTCGAGGTAATTTACTAACTGGGGAGTCCAGAGGGGCAAAGCCCCTCTGGCGGGGGACTGGGGGTGTCCCCCAAACTCAGAACTCCCCCAAGACTGGGGGATACAGGGGGCTGAAAAGGTAATTAATAAACCACTTCGTGGGTCTATTTTATAATGAATATTCAAAAAGAAATCCCCATAATCTACAATCTGTTCCCCCGCCTGGCGGGAACCATGCCCGACTGGCTCCGACATGCCGAACGCGCCCTGGATATGGGTTT
>Ga0315268_10005209_pt1 | contig 14006 bp, 16 predicted proteins | sample C1_top_MG_FD_204535 | JGI IMG/M metagenome (GOLD analysis project Ga0315268, IMG submission 204535) | Sediment microbial communities from Yellowstone Lake, YNP, Wyoming, USA - C1_top | ecosystem: Environmental > Aquatic > Freshwater > Lake > Sediment | place: USA: Wyoming | collected 2017-08-01 | reverse complement strand
TGAAGCCCCTCCGAGAAGGAAGTCTTCATTTGTGACCTCAACAATAGGGACAGGAGCTTCTGGAGATATTCTATTAACTTTGCCCCATATATAGCGGTCGAGTATTAAATCCCCTATAACGAGAATATTTTTCTTTCTAAATTCTCTGAAAATCTTAGAATAATTCATGAGGGACTATTTACCTAATATTTTATTTTTCCTTTGCTTTTGTTTTCAAACAAGATGACCTCCTCTCGTCTTTTCTATCAAGGAAGCTGCAAGGATATCTAATAGTGAGGCAACCCCGATGATTTCTTTCCCCTCATATATGAAAACTCTGGCAATATTGAACTTATTCATTAAACTGATAACGTGCTCAATATCCATATCTTTATCAATGCAGATGACGGGCTTTGAGGCAATTTCTTCAATTCTTACTTTGTTTGGGTCAAGATTCTTTCCAAGGATTTTGAAAACGATGTCTCTTACTGTTACAACTCCGTAAACATCTTTTTCATCTTTTGGTTTTACCAGTATAGATCTAATCCTTTTGTCAACCATTTTTTCTATAACATCATATACAGAAGCATTCGCCTCTATCATTTCCAATTTTTTGACCATTACCTCATGTATTTTCATATCCGCCTCCCTTTAAATTTAAAATAGTTTAGCAGAAATAAATCTTAATAGGATACTTTCCCCAGATTTGGAATTTGAAAAGCCCCTGCTTTTTGTCGATCGAAAATTGATTTCGGAAGTAAGCTCAACGACAAAGTTTTATGTGATGGAATGTTTTTCAATTCTCCTTAAGAGGGATCTCCTGCTTATCCCTAATATCCTTGATGCCCTGCTTTTGTTACCGTTGGATTTTTTGAGAATTTCTTCAATATGTTTTTTTATAACTGCATCAAGGGTCATAATTTCTGGAATTTCTTGAATTATTGTTCCCCGCATATAGATTGGTAGGTCATCGAACCGTATGAATGTCTCAGTAGTTATAACTGTTGCCTGTTCGATTGTATTTTCTAATTCTCTCACATTACCAGGCCAATCATAAGAGAGGAGAGCAGCCTGGGCAGGTCTTGAAATGCCGTGAATCTTTTTCCCTGTTCTTGTACCAAACTTTTCAATAAAGAAGCGGCAGAGGAGAGGAATTTCATCTTTTCTTTCACGCAGAGGAGGCATAGAGATTGTTAAGGGTGTAAGCCTATAATAAAGATCTTCCCTGAACCTTCCGCTTTTCACTTCTCGAGATAAATCCTTATTTGTTGCAGCTATAACTCTGCATTTTGCTTTTAATAGCTCGTTACTCCCAAGTCGCCTGAATTCACCACTCTGTAATACCCTGAGAAGGCGTGGCTGCATCGGTAAGGGAAGCTCTCCGATTTCATCTAAAAATATAGTACCCTCTCCTGCAGCTTCGAAAAGACCTATCTTGTCTGCTATAGCACCTGTGAAGGCACCCTTTACATGTCCGAAAAGCTCTGACTCTACGAGGGACTCCATAAGTCCAGCACAGTTACAAACAATAAAGGGATTTTTTGTACCTGGACTTAATGTATGGAGAGCCCTACCTACAAGTTCCTTGCCGGTTCCTGTCTCTCCAATTATTGTGACAGTCTTGAAGTAAAGGGCTATACGTCTTATTAAAGAAAATATATCCAACATCTTTGGGCTTTTCCCTACAATTCCTGTTAGAAATGTATATTTTGCACTCAGTAATTTTTCTAACTCTGCACTTTCTTTTTTTACCTTGAATAAGTCACTGATACTGTCAATAATTTCTTTGAGTCTTTCAATTTCAACAGGGAATGGAAAATATGCAGATGCCCCATATCTTATTGCTTCAATTGCATCTGTTTTACTATCGCCAAAGAAAATTGCCTCTATACGTGGATCAAGAGCTTTAATAGTCTGCAGGGCTTCCATTTCTCCTTCAAGCAAAACAAGTTCATAATTATTTTTTGCTACTGCTTCTAAGAGGGACTCATTGTCGCTGAGTGTATCTACAGTATGCTCTTTCAGTAATGACATAATAGCTTCAGCAGGATTTTTTAGTGCGAGAAGAATCTTTAACATATGACTAACTCCCGTTAGACTCAAGATAAAATAATATCCTGTAAAATGTAAATAAAAATGTTTAGAAATCTTCACCCCGTCAGAAAATTTTTCTAACGAGGTTTACAGAGGGCTATAAATCTTTTACAATTTCAGTAAAGGCATTATAGGAAAAAGAGTTCTATGAGTGATAATGAAGAGCTTTTAGAGGTAACAAATTACAAAGGCGAGATTATTGGTGTCTTACCGAGATCCCATATCCATGGTAACCCTTCTCTCATCCATCGAGTTGTTCATGTTCTTGTATTCAATACCAAAGGAGAGCTACTGCTCCAGAAACGCTCTATGAGCAAGGATGTCGCACCCGGAAAATGGGACACATCTGTAGGCGGACATCTCAACCCGGGAGAAGACCTTCTTAGCGCGGCAAAGCGAGAAATGAAAGAAGAGCTTGGCATTGTGGATGGCGAACTCGGATACCTCTACACTTACATTCATACAAATTCTTATGAGACTGAGCTTGTCTACACCTATTTTTGTCTCCATGAAGAAGGCAGAGTATTTTTCAATTCAGATGAAATTGACGAGGTTAAGTTCTGGAGTTTCGAGGAAATCCATGAGAATATGGGTAAGAAGATCCTGAGTGACAACTTTGAACACGAAATAATGAACTATATGCAGTTTGTGAATAATGGAAGTATGAAGTGAAAAAAGGATGAAGATCGAACATTATTCCTTCGGTAAAATTATTATTGATGGAAAGACCTACACCTCTGATGTAATTATATTTCCTGGAAGAGTGGATTCTTCGTGGTGGAGGAAAGAAGGTCATTCTCTCCATACCGAGGACCTTAAAGATGTTATCAATGCGAAGCCTGAACTCCTCATCGTTGGCACGGGTCATTCAGGTGCTATGGTTGTTCCTGAAGGGACAATATCATATCTCAGATCAAAAGGTATTGAAATAAATATTGTACGCACAGAGAAGGCAGTTGAACTTTTCAACAAACTCCCAAAAGATAAAAAAGTAGTAGCCGCTCTGCATCTAACCTGTTGACAACTTCCTCTTTATTTTCTTCGAGATAAAATCTGCCCTCCTCAGGGGTTCGGGTATTCTATATTTTCGAGTGCAGGAAAGGACAATCTCTATAGAGCTCTTAATATCCACCCTGTTACCTGGTGAAACAAAAAGGGGTTTTACGTTATCTCTGGTCCTCAGAACAACACCGATTATTTTCCTGTTATATCTTAAAAAAGACCAATTTCCTTTTTTATAACCTGGCTCCCTGTAATCACCAATTAACCTTGACTTAGCACATCCGATTGTCGGTATGCCAAGAAGTACGCCAATATGTGATGCAATTCCTAATCCTTTTGGGTGAGCGATCCCTTGACCATCAAAGAGTATTACATCGGGTTTGATCTTCAAGTCATTAATAGCCTTAATGATTGCTGGACCTTCTCTGAAAGATAATAGGCCTGGTATGTAGGGAAACAAGACTTTTGTAACAGCATAGACCTCTTCAAGAAGAATTATATCTGGATACTTATAAAGACATGCTACTCCAATGACCTTATCATGGAAAAATGCTGCATCAGTAGCTGCGATATATTCTGGATTCTTTTCGAGGGGAGTAGTTCTCACCTTCTCCCTTAAGGTCTCTTGAATTGTCTTCGCCCTTTTTATGTCTTTCGGCCATTCCATGGTAAAAAATTATGTTTAACTGAATAATGCAGACATTGCTCAAAAATTTATTTAACTTGATGAATTTATTGGAAGTATCTTTATTTGTTGTATCAACTAATATATTCCAGAAGCCATCAATTAAAGGCACACTAAGGTATCAAAAAATAAATTTTTTCACAACATCTGCATTATCCTAACTGCATTATTTGGGTTAATCTCCAAAAAAAGTTGCGACAGATCTAAAGATTCAAGGAGCCAAGTCTACGACTCATAGAGAAGTCAAGTGGGCAAGTGAAATGTGTTTTTAACCACTCGAATCCTCTGATCCTTAAACCCTGAGACCCTTTTGACGGGAATATCGGTCCAAAGTATGTTAAAATTGTTTCATGGACATACATCAGCTCAGGGTATTTACCTCTGTTTATAAAAACAGAAGCTTTTCAAAGGCATCTGAAGAACTTTACCTTACACAGCCAACTATAAGTGATCATATCAGGACGCTGGAGGAAGAACTTGATTGCAAGCTCTTCGATAGACTTGGTAGAACAATTGCTCCTACTAAAGAGGCAGAGGTTTTATACAACCATGCGCTGGAAATTATAGAGAAAGCGAACACCCTTAAAGAGGTCATCAATCAGACTAAAAAGGAAGTTAAAGGGGAGTTGATTGTAGGTGCCAGTACAATCCCAGGAACCTATTTATTGCCGTCTATTATGGCTGCTTTCCAGAAAAAATATCCACCCGTTTCCTTTAAGATTCTCATATCTGATTCCAGGGAAATTGTTGACAAGGTTTCAAAACACGAATTGCTTTTTGGTATTGTAGGAGCAAAACTCGGCGACGAACAAACAAATTATATGCCATTTATAGAGGATGAGCTGATCGCCGTATCCTCACCTTTTTTGATAAATAATAATACAATCACACTGGAAGAACTTATTCAATTCCCCATGGTCTTACGAGAAGAGGGTTCAGGGACACGCAGAGAGACAGAGAAGATTTTAGATGGCAAAGGACTTTCCCTTGATGATATTAAAATTGGGGGTATTTTTGGTTCTACCGATGCAATAAAACAGGCTGTAAAGGCGGGGATGGGATTCTCGATATTATCAAAACTCTCTGTAGCAGATGAAATAAGATATAAAATACTCAAAGAAATAAAACTAACGGATGTCCAGATGAAAAGGAAATTCTATATCGTTGCTCATAAAAAGAGAACACTCCCCTTTTTATATAAAAGCTTTTTAGAATTTCTTAAAATGTCAAGAAAAGCCTGAGCTCTTACTCCTTCAGCATATTTTAACCCAAATAATGCAGACATTGTTCAAAAATTTATTTAACCCGATAATTTATTGGAAATATCTTTATTTGTTGTATCCATAAAAATATTCCAAGAACTATCAGTTAAAGGTACACTAAGGTATCGAAAAATAAATTTTTTCACAACATCTGCATTATGTAGATACATTTTTTGGGTTAACAGATATCAGAATTCAAAACGAAATTCCATAGAAACGAAGTTAGCATCTTTACTCTGACCAGTATCCTCTACAAATTTTCCTGCAAAGAAATGGCCATACGTTCCTATCAGGGTATAATATTTCCAGAAATTATAGTAAGCGATAACGTCTGCCTCGTTTCCCACAAAGTTGCTTCTTGCATCCTTTTTCCCAGCCCTCTGGACTGACTTATAAGCGTTATACCAATTATCTTCTTTGGCAAAGAGCCAGAATGTATGAAAAGATGCAGCTACCTTTAAATCCTTTAAAGGTACAATAGATGCTTTAAAATTCAGGTCATGCATATTCTGCCAGGCAAAGAGGTCCATGTAACCGTAGTCATAATGAGGGGTAGCATAGAGCTGGTCGAATGTTTTATATTTCCCTTCTGTTGGATTGTGATCACCAGTAGCCATAAAGTATTCAACTCCCAGCGTTGGTTTTAAATCTGTATTAAAGGCATACCAGGCATCCACATACGCAGCATATGCGAGCCTATCTTGAAGATTACCACCTACGAGGGCATGTCCAAGTTGAATATTACCGTCTATATCATAGTTAAAAGATCCAATCTTCCCATAGCCCCTGATACCATATGTATAAATGTCTACATCAGTGTCTTGATTGTCAAGGATGGCATATGCGTCAATATTCCCACCCGGATAAAGATCTTTTGCTGTAAACCAGGCAACAAAGGTATCTGATGGGGATTTGAACCATTTGTGTTCGAAGGGGTGTCTGCCAAGCTGGGGTGCAACTCTGTTTAGATAACCGAGGTCAAGGCTAAGATTATCATGTTTTAAGGTTGCCATGAACCCGTCGTATGTAATGACTTTGTTGCCCCACCCTAAGGTTGTACCGATAAGCCTGTGCTTGAGGTATGACACTTCTCTCCTTCCAGCCCATACAGAAAATGGTAGGTCTTTAGGTTCATAGGAGACATATGCCTGTTGAATATCTAAGGCAGTATCATAGGCATAGGGTACGATGGCCTTAACTGGATGTGGCTCAGAAAGATCCCTTGCATCTTCGAACATAAGATGAAATCGCAGGTCCTTTATCGGCTTATACTCAATGTATAGCCTTGTTTGGAAAAGGGCAAGGTCGTCTACCAGTTTCTGTTGAGGGTTAGTAGTATAATAGTCGTACAAGTACTCTTGCCTGTATCGAAATCTTCCACCAAATGTAATCTTTCCATCGAGAAGTTGCGTACCATTCTGACAGGTGGTATATTCAGCTGCCAATAAATCAGTAACTGCGAACAATAGAAAACAAGATACAACTGATAGAATCCGTAACACTTTTTTCATAAGTCCCCCTTAAACTGAGAAGATTAGCTTTAAAGATTTTTTTATTATTTGTATAGGTTTAATTTATTAAAGAAAAAAGGAATATGTCAAATAGATAATAGCAATAAAATCTACTATATAGATAGGAATTAACTATAAGAACGCTATTCCCAACTTTTTGGAGCCCATAATCTATACGTTTCCAATCAAATATAGAAATTATCAATTTGACTTATAGCTTTTTTGATATTAATTATAGAAGTAGGGAAGTAATTTCCGTTACCTCCTGTGGGATTTGGGATTAAGGCATGGGGAGAAGCTGATTATCCCATAGGAAAAGTCACAGAAGCTAACCCTCCTCTAAGGTGAAGGTGATTTTTGCATATCACCTTCACCTTAGATGCTTGTAAAGCCAAAAGAAAGTCTTTCGAGTAAGTGAATAAAACGACAATGCTATAGAAATTATCTATAAAGATATAAATATCCATAGATATTTAATATTTGACATGTTTGTCTTTAGAGCAAGATAATGCAATTAAAGGGGTTAAGATTTTAGTCAAATGGCAAAAGCAAGCAATATAGAAGAAAATATCTGGTCATATCAGATTGAATCATGGAGAAAAATAGCCTGGATTGCTATTTGGCTGACTCTTGTGTTATCCCTAACATTGATCATAATGCGCCAGGACTTTAATAAGGTTTTTTTACAATTATTAGTTTTGACATGCTTTGTATTTATTGCATTCTCCATAGCAACAAGAAGAATTACGGTAGAGATAAATCAGCGAGAAGCTACTTTTAAAAAGGTTTCAAAGATCCTTTTCTTTCGCAAAAGCAGAATATATTCTTTGCATGACTTTAATACTGTAAAGCTGCTCGAGAAAGCGGTGGCTATTGAAGAAGGATATATAAAAATTCTCTATACACTTGTTCTGCAGGGGAAACAGTCATCAATTGAAATACTTTCTACCGAGAACGAAAATGAGGGCAAATCGCTTTATAAAGAACTTGATGGATTTCTTAAACCTTCTGTAGAATAGTCTTTACCTTTAGAAATCTTCTAAAGATTTCCATTCGAAAGATAACTATTTATAATATCCTCAGCTTTTTTGAGTGCAAATTCATCAAAGAACTGCCTTAGGGACTCTTCATTCAACAAAACTCCGCCATCAGGCTCTTGATAATTTTTACTCAGGACACATTCAAGCTGCTGACCACCCTCGTCCCATACATCACCTATTGTAGTTTCTATCTCTTTCCCAAATTTTATATGTCGAAGGGGAAGAAAAAGCTCGATATTAAATTTCCTTAAAAAGGCTTGATAGGCATCTAAGGCAACTTTAATCTGATTAATTTTGATTTTGCCATCATGTGATTCTCTCTCCCCTCCTATAACAAGATTTACCTGTAGTTTTTTTGCAATAGGAATTCGGATTGCATGGAAATAGAGATGGCAGCCAACACAATGAGAATAAAAATTAAATCGTTTAGTAAGGTGTGTCGCATACCTTCCACAGAGGGTCCACCAGAATTTTGGTGAACCTATAAAAATTGGGTCAAAAACCTTAATTTTAGGTTGTAATTTATCATGCATGATCTTTACATTTTCGAAAGGGATTACCCAATTCCCATATTCAGTACCCGTATAGGCTATAGTTGGGACGATTGCTTTAATCAGGCGCATTTCACATGCTCGCATTGCTGCTGCAATACTGTCCCTGCCAGCAATTTCTGCAATAGCAGTATTCTCACTTTTCCTTATTTTCTTTATTGTTGAGTTAGGAAGCATCCATTTGGGAAAATCCGTGACGAGATCAGGCTTGTTGGCTAAAATCTCAAGCAAACGCTTATTTATCTTCATGATAATGTCAAAGGTTTATAGTTTCCAGGATAATAAGGCTGATCAACAGGGGTATCCATCAGTCCTTGCATCTTTGCCTTGTCAAGAAAATTCAGTATCAAATACATTAATTCTTTTCCCCTTACAACTCCTAACCCTCCTCTTGGGCAGCTTATTTCATTAAATTCTCCAACTTTGTCTTTTCGTACATATTTACCTATCATCATAAGAGGCACAGTCTCGCCGGTGTGAATCATCGTGCCAGAACTCGCGGTAGAATGATCTGCTGTAACGACCAATAAGACTTCTTTGTCTGTTATAATTTCGTTAACAGCAACAGATATGGCGCGGTCTATGGCCTCGATAACCTCTTTCTTATACCAGGGATTTTTTGTATGACCTGCCTCATCAGGCATTTTCGTATGGACATGGACAAAATCATAATCATGTGCATCTTTTGCTAACCGTAGACGATATTTTAAATCTTCCTCGATATTTCCTGTATCTTTAACCTTTATTATCTCCATGCCCAATTCACTGCAGAGTCCCCAGTAAATTGAGCCAGAGGAAATTGACAATCCCCGGAGCCCCCATTTTTCTCCGAAGGGTGCTAACTTTTTCTTTCTGCCAGGTCTCTGAGTAACGAGAACATTCACAGGCAGTAAACTCGATGCCATTCGTGATTTATTGATACGATGGCTGGAAAGTGTCCGATGGCACCAGATGATGTATTGATTCAAAGCTGAAGCAGTTTTTCTTGATGGGTTGTCTATTTTCTTCTGGCTAAGAGGCAAGATTTCCACAAGGGCTTTCCCTTCATAGATAGGGTCTGAATCGGTTATGTACTCGCTTACCGCACCACTCAGAATGAGAAATCCATCGATCCCCTGAGATGGTATGAGGTCAATCTTTACTGAATTTGCTTCAAAAGATTGTATTTCATTCATGAGTATATGAGTTTCCTCTTGAGAAATTTCTGGCCGGCCCCATGTCAAAATGAGATGGTTATTCCTATGTTCTGCACAGCATATATGACAAAGGATTGCAACCTCGTTATCCTTGACATTTATACCTTTTCCTCTTGCCTCAATATAGCCTCTTCCAGGAAAATCTTCTAAATTGTAGCCAAAGATCAGAAAATGCGCTGTCTCACTCGACATGGGAATTCCCTGGTAAGTACTGTGATATAAACCATTCATGCCTATGGATGTGAGGTAATCCAGGTTAGGTGTATACGCTGCATGGAGAGGTGTTTTCCCCTCGAAACACTCTTGCCCTCTGTCGCCAATGCCATCCAAAATTATTAAGATACAACGCATATTGTTATATACCATATTGAAGATATTAATTCTACTGATAGGTATTTACTATACATTGAACTTTTTACATTACCATAATCTATTTGACAAATGAAAAATTTTAAGCATACATTTAAATATGCTTATAGATATGCATATCCATACCTCTTTTTCCCCGTGCAGCATTATTTCAATCCCCTACCTATTGGAAAGGGCACAAGCAGTAGGCTTGGATGGTATCTGCATAACTGATCACGATACCACAGCCTCTAAATATGCATTTAAAGACATAGCTGATAATTCAGGGCTATGCGTGATTATCGGAATAGAATACACAACGCCGAAAGGTGATTTTTTAGTATTTGGTCCTGTTGACCATATCCCCGAGGATATGGATGCACAACAGCTGATAAAATGGGTGCATAAGCAGAAAGGCGTAGTAATTGCAGCCCATCCATTCCGAAAATATAGGTCTGTAGATCCTCAATGCCTGCAGTTATCAACAATCATAGAGAGCATGAATGGGAGAAATCTTCCCTATGAAGATGATCTCTGCAAGAACTGGTTACAACACCATGGAAATGGTATAAAGGAAATTGGTGGCAGTGATGCGCATACTATTGAGGAAATAGGGCAAGTGGTTACAGCCTTTCAAAAAAACATCTATGATATTGATGATTTGATTTATGAATTGCAAAGTGGAAATTACTCACCATTAAAAAGACAGTCCCAAGAGATAATCAAGATACAATTAATTCGAGACGATCCGAAAATAGCCCCCTAGTTAGTTTGACCAGCCAGAAGTGAAACGACTACAAAATATCTGGCCAATGAAAGAAAAAATCTATTAATTATCTTTTTTCTATTGATAATAACTATTTGATTAATAGGCTTTATTTATATTAGTTTTAAATAATATGAATATTTCCGGAGTATAAGTTGCGACTAAAAAAAATACTGCTTTCACCTTGGCTTAACTATCTTATTAAGTTCTCGATAGGATCTATTTTTCTCTATGCTGGTGTAGTAAAACTATTGGATCCTAAAGCCTTTGCAAGAGTTATCTCTCAATATGACATCATACCTGAGAGCCTATTACCTCCGGTGGCTATCGGTTTACCAGTTTTAGAGGTTTTAGCAGGTCTTGGGTTGGTCTTTGCTATACGAGGAAGCCTATATGTAATCTTTGGGTTATTAACGATGTTTGTTTTTGTCCTCTGGTACGGAATATTAAGGCATCTAAATATTGATTGCGGTTGTTTGTCCCTGGATGAATTAAAAAGCCATGCGAGTCTTTGGAATGCCTTTTATCGTGATCTCGTGATGATCGCTGCAGTAATTTACTTGTATGTTTCACATAAGATACGTTCTGGGAAAAAACTCAGTTTATTTTTTATAAACCAAAATAAAAACAGATGAATGGAGGTTACTGAAGATGTACAAGAAGATAGGTTTGATCTGGTTAGTATGTGGGATTTTTATAATTGGTTTATTCAGTAATGGTTTTGCCCAATGGAGTGGTAAAGAAATCGAAACGGAGAAGATTGCAGTTAATTTCGCGAGGGAAGCAGAGAGAGGCGGCTACAAAATCGTTTCCACAGAAGAACTCAAAGGATGGATTGATCAAAAAAAGGATATGCTTATTGTTGATACGATGCCCTATGAGGACAGCTATAAAAAGCAACACGTCCCAAGTGCAGTACAGTTTGAATTTCCTATTCCAGAAGTTGCGAATCTTGATGATAAAACCAGAGCCGCATATGAGAAACTGCTTGGGACGAATAAGGACCGACTCATTGTAATTTACTGTGGTTTTACCAAATGCACCCGGAGTCACAATGGAGCCATGTGGGCTATTAAGCTTGGGTATAAGAATGTTTATCGGTATCCTGGTGGCATAAAGGCATGGATGGAAGCTGATTATCCAGTCGAGAAAGTTAAGTAATGTTGAATGCGAGGGGTAATGGGGCTGGCGCCCCAGCTGGTCTGCAAAACCAGTAACATGGTATAAAGGGCAAAACGATGCTTGACCAGTAAGTTAACTCTTTCAGCTCTTTTGCTTCCTTTAAGGCTCCATGGTGGGTTTGATTCCTACTATCTCTCTCAAGATTTAACATTCTTAGGTTTACATTTTAAAAACTAAATCAAAATTACATTTATTTCTCAGCTATTTTAAATGCAAAAGGTAAGAGGGTGCATTGAAATCTATGTCTGACCTAAAAAAAGAAGTACCAAAATTAGCAGAAAAGGCTCGCGCTGCTGGTTGAGCTTCGAAGATAAGTCCGGGTGACTTAACAGAAGTATTAAGCGGTCTCCCATTGCAGGGTGATCCAAGTCTTCTGGTTGGGATTGAGACATCAGATGATGCAGGTGTTTATCGCCTTAGCCCTGAGATAGCACTCATTCAGACTCTGGATTTCTTTACCCCTATCGTAAATGATCCATATGATTTTGGGCGCATTGCTGCTGCTAACTCCTTCAGTGATATCTATGCAATGGGCGGGAAACCACTTACGGCGATGAATATTGTGTGTTTCCCTGTGAAGGAAATGGATAAGTCTGTTTTACGCTCCATTCTTGAGGGAGGGCTGGATATCATCTATAAGGCAGGAGCTGTGATGGTAGGCGGACATAGCGTAGAAGATCCGGAATTAAAATACGGATTATCTGTAACGGGGATTGTTCATCCAGAGCATTTTTTGACCAACGCTGGTGCCAAACCAGGAGACCTTCTTGTTTTGACCAAGCCTCTTGGCACAGGTATTCTCGCAACAGCCCTTAAAGGTAGGATGCTTGATGAAAAAACAACAACCATGATTACCGAATTAATGGCTACCTTAAACAGGGAAGCTGCCGAGGTAATGATAGAAATTGGTGTGAATGCCTGTACTGACATAACTGGCTTTGGGCTTTTGGGGCATGCGCTGGAGATGGCAAAAGCAAGTAAAGTAGGAATGTGTATTTATGCTGACAAAGTCCCCATCATCTCGGAAGCAAAGATTTTTGTTTCTATGGGGATGGTGCCAGTAGGGAGTCACCTTAATCAGAAATTTTGTTCTCATCACCTGGATATTGCCCCAACAATAGACCCTCTTATTCTAGACCTCTTAGCAGATGCTCAAACTTCGGGAGGACTTTTGATGTCTGTTCCTGAGAACAAGTGTGATGAATTGACACTAAAACTTTTAGAGAAAAAAGTACTTGCTGTGGTTGTGGTGGGAGAGGTTGTTCGTAAGCCAGTTGGTGTTATTCAAATCCGTTGAGTGAATAATTTGAAAAAATGAATGGCAGTATATGCGATTATAACTTTTCATGCCACGCATTTTTCTTTAAAGGCTAAAAAGGTGCTCGAAAGGAGTAGAATCTACTTTGAAACAATACCAGTACCAAGGGAATTTAGTTCGGATTGTGGTTTTTGTTTAAAGGTCTTGTGGGAAGAAAAGGATGAAGTAACTAAAGTTCTGAAAGAGAATAATGTTGAATTTGATCGCCTTCATCGCTGGGAAAGGGATGAGGAAAGAGAAAAGAAGAAAAAATTTCGTTTTGTTTGAAGTTCCTTTCTGTAAATCGAGGTTTGAGAGGACAGCAGCAAATATTAATTATTATTCAGGAGGAGCATAATGGCTATAGTAGTTGATGCACGGGGATTACCCTGTCCACAACCGGTTATTAAAACTAAGGAAGCCTTAGAACAGTACAATGGAGAACCCTTGAAGGTGATAGTCAGCAGCCAGGAATCACGAGATAATGTCATACGTTTTCTCACCCATAATGGGGTTGAGATCGATAAGGTTGAAGAGAAGGCAGGAGAGTTTTTTATACACACGAGAAAGTCAGAAGGCAAAATACAGGTTGAAGCTCCTCAAGAGGTGGTAAGCTGTTCCTCTCAACCAACAGGAATCGGGACAACGATCTTCATCAATAAAGACCGCATTGGACATGGCAGTGATGAGTTGGGAGGTAATCTTATAAAGGCTTATATTGCTACTATCAAGGAACTTTCTATTCAACCAAGAACAATCTGCTTTATGAACAGCGGGGTAAAATTGACTGTAAAAGGTGCTGAAACTCTTCCTTATCTAAAAGAGCTTGAGGAGAAAGGTATAGAACTCCTGGTTTGTGGAACCTGCTTAAACTACTTCAATTTAAAAGAGCAACTAAGTGTTGGTAAGATCTCTAATATGTACGACATATCAGAAACCATGCTGAAATCTTCTAAGGTCATTACCATTTAAATTAAGGGTAAAGTCCCATTCGAGCCACCAAATATGATACATTGGTGGAATGACAAATCGACATAGATGTCCTCGATGCAATTATACGCAAACCTATGTAATTCGCAGGCAAAAGCGGAGA
>Ga0315268_10005208_pt1 | contig 14006 bp, 14 predicted proteins | sample C1_top_MG_FD_204535 | JGI IMG/M metagenome (GOLD analysis project Ga0315268, IMG submission 204535) | Sediment microbial communities from Yellowstone Lake, YNP, Wyoming, USA - C1_top | ecosystem: Environmental > Aquatic > Freshwater > Lake > Sediment | place: USA: Wyoming | collected 2017-08-01 | reverse complement strand
ACCCGTAATGATCCAGGTAATCAGTCAGGAGGTCCGTCTCCTCTGGTTTCAGTTCCATGCTCCATCCTCCAAAGTGTGATGGAGCGTAATATACCACATCCCGTCTATTTATGCACGGATGTCAGACGTTAACCTTGACAAAAGACCAGCATCGTGCTATGATATTTCTGAAATCTGATTTCAGAAAGGAGCAGCGATGTCTAATCTGAAGACCCAGCCCCTCGACGTCGTTCTACGAGACAGACGACAGATCACCTTGCCTGCTGAGCTTTGCACGAAGCTGGGGCTGCAAGTAGGCGACCGTTTAGAGATCCGCCTTGAGGATGATACGTTGCTGATGAAGCCGAAGAGGGCTCTCGCCCTGCGGGCTCTACGGGAGATTCAGGCTGCCTTTGCCGCTTCAGGAATGACGGAAGAGGAACTCCAGGAGAGTGGCCGAAAGATAAGAGAGGAAATCTATAGGGAACGCTATGCCTGAAAAGCCCCGCATTTTCCTTGACGCGAATGTCATCTTCTCTGCACTCTATTCCTCAAAAGGTGCTCCCAATGCCATCCTAGAGGCTTATCTGGACGGAAGGTTGGGGGTAGTAGTGTCCCGCCAGGTGCTCGAGGAGATCATCGCCAATATTCATAAAAAGCGGCCCGATCTTTTACCTCGCCTCTACTTTTTCCTCGAACAAGCTCCCTTTGAGATCCAACCGGACCCATCGGCTGAAGAAGTAGCCCAATGGGCAAAAGTGATCAATCCTCCCGATGCGCCTATTTTGGCTGCGGCCATTGCCGCCGGTTCTGACTTTTTAGTTACTGGTAACACGACACACTTTACCCCAGAGGTAGCCAGGAAAGCCAAGCTATCCATTCTGACCCCGGCCCAGTTTATGCAGCATTTGGTGGGACGACCCCAAAAGCGAGAATGACCACCATTGCCGCAGGACAATACTGGTTGAAGGAGAGCAACTCATGACTGTCAAAGTAGGCATTATCGGCGCGGGGTACATCGGCGGGGTGCATGCGCGCATCCTGGCCCAGGACGAGCGGGTGAAGCTGGTGGGCATCGCCGATGTGCTGGAAACGCGGGCCAAAGAACTGGCCATGATCGTGGGTGCCCAGCCCTTCCCCAGCGCCGAGGCGCTCCTGGCCGCTGGAGTAGACGCCGTCTACGTCTGCACGCCCAACACCATGCACCTGGCGCCCGTCCTGGCGGCGCTGCAGGCCGGCGTACACGTCTTCTCGGAAAAGCCTATGGCCACCTCGCTGGCCGAGGCGCGGCAAATCCTGGACGCCACCCGATCGGCCAGAGGGTTGTACCAGATCGGCCACAACCGGCGTTTTGCCCCGGTGTACAAGTTCGCCCGGCAGGCCATCGCCGCTGGCTTCCGGCCGACCTCGGCACACATCAAGATGAACCGCGGGGAACTGAAGAACCCGCCCTGGGTGTCTAATCGCACGATCACCGGCGGCTTCCTCTACGAGACCACGGTGCACCTGCTAGACATGGCCCGCTGGCTGCTGGGCGAGGTCGGCGAAGTGGAGTGCCGCGCCCGCCAAAGCGTCTACGACGAGCTGGACGATTTCACCATGATCCTCTCCTTCATCGATAATCGCTACGCCACCTTCGCCTCCTGCGCCCATACGACCTGGGCCTTCCCCTTCGAGAGCATCGAGTTGTACGGCGACCACGCCCAGATCGTCACGGAGGAGATGGAGAAGGTCAGCTATTCGCCGGGGCTGGGGCAGGAGATTGTGCGGCGGGATTACTTCCAGCTTGCCGTACCGCAGAAGTGGGGCTACGCCGAGGAGGATCGTCTGTTCATCACCAGCATCCTGGAGGGCCAGCCGCCCGCCGTTACCGCCGAGGACGGCTACAAATCCATCGAGCTGGTAGAGGCCTGCTACCGCAGCGCCCGCCACGGTGGCGAGCGCCTCCGTCTGCCGTTGTGAAGAGAACGCAGATTAACGCAGATAGACGATGATTTTATTCTTCATAAATTAAAATCTGCGTGCGTAGCCTGCGTAAATCTGCGTCCTACTCGTATCGCCCATAGGTTTGGGCGTAGCGTACCAGGGCGTTCAGGCGTGCCGGGTCGGTGCTGGGGTTGATCTCGCCGCCGGTGCTGAAGATGAACCCGCCCTCTGGCTTCCCCGCCTCAATAATGCGCCGCGATTCCGCCTCTACCGTCGCCTCATCGCCCTGCCACAAGACCTGCCGCGGGGCCAGATTGCCCATCAGCGCCACCCGCGATCCCATCTTCTCCTTCGCCAGCTCAATTGGCACCTCGTAGCCTAAATGGAACACGTCCATATCGCACGCCGGCAGCAGGTCCAGCAGGTGCGTGGTGTTGGCATCGTTGTGCAGTAGCCGGACGGCCTGCGGGAAGGTCTGGAATATTCGCCGGTGATAGGGCAGCACGAACTCCTGGAAGTGCTCCCGGCCGAGCAGCCCAGGCATGTCCTCGGCCAGGATGACCCACTGGGGCGGGCCGATGACGCTGGCCAGGGCCTTGGCCCCCACGATGCTGGCTTCCGTGAACAGCTCCATGGCCCGGTGCACGAACTCCGGTTCGGTGTACATCTTCAGGAACCACTCTGTGCCCACGTTCTGCGCCAGGCTGTCGAACGGCCCTTCAAAGCGAATCAGGCCATGGCAGTAGCCGAAACGCTCCTTAAGCTCTGCTGGGATGTGCTCGGCGAACCAGCGCGCCTCTTCTAGAGCTAGCAGGTTGAGGGGGCAATCAAAAGGGTCGGGGATGGTGAGGTGGGCCAGGGTCTGCAGGCTGTCCAGGCGGCCGGTGGGGAGGGCCTGCCAGGTGGTTTGCAGGTAGGCGTCAAGGTTCTCAATCTGCCAGAACATGGCGGGGAAGAGCCGGCTGCAGGGGTTGACAACGAAGATCAGCGGCAGTTCCGGGAAGAGCTCCGCCCCGCGCTCCAGCATCGTTAGCCTGGCCTGCCAGGGGTCGGGGGCATCGTTTAAACCTAGCAAAGGCGCCAGGTAGAAATCGGTCACCGCCCCGGCCACGGCCACGTGGTCCAGGGGCTGGCGGCGCGCCGCGGCCAGGAAACGCGCAAAGGGCGTCATCGTCACTGCTCAGGCGGCGTCGCGGCCACCAACTCGTAGGTGTCGCGGGCGATGAGCAGCTCTTCGTCCGTGGGGATGACGAAGACCTGCACCGGCGAGCCGGGGCGGCTGATCTCGCCAGCCGCCCGCGTGCGATTGCGCTCGGGGTCGATGGAGATGCCCAGGAACTCCAGCCCGGCGCAACTCTTCGCCCGCACGATAGCCGACTTCTCGCCGATGCCGGCCGTGAACACCAGGGCGTCTAGCCCACCCATGGCCGCAGCGTAAGCGCCGATGTATTTCTTGAGGCGATAGCAGAAGATGTCCAGGGCCAACTGTGCCCGCGCGTGGCCCGCCGCGGCCGCCTCCTCTATGTCCCGCATGTCCGAGCTCAGGCCGGACACACCCAGCAGCCCACTCTGCGTGTTCAGCAGGGCGTCCACCTGCAGGTCGCTCAGGCCCATTTGCTGCATAATGTACGGCACCAGGGCGGGATCCAGATCGCCGCTGCGCGTGCCCATCACCAGGCCCTCCAGCGGGGTGAAACCCATGCTGGTGTCCACGGACACGCCCTGCTGCACGGCGGCCACGCTGCAGCCGTTGCCCAGGTGGCAGGTGATGAGGCGCAACTCGTTCAGGGGACGCCCCAGGAGACGGGCGGCCTCCCGCGAGACGTAGCGATGTGAGGTGCCGTGGAAGCCGTAGCGCCGGATGCCCCACTGCTCGTACAGGCTGTAGGGTAGGGCGTAGATGTAGGCGTATGGGGGCATGTGACGATGGAAGGCCGTATCGAACACGGCCACCTGCGGCACGCCGGGCAGCAGGGCCTGCGCCGCTTCGATGCCGCGCAGGTTGTGCGGGTTGTGCAGCGGGGCGAAGCGCACGAAGGAGCGCACGGCCTGGAGCACCGCCTCGTTGATCAGGGTAGAGCAGGCGAAGGCCTCGCCGCCGTGCACCACGCGATGGCCTACGCCGGCGATCTCCTCCTTGCGCCGCAGCACGCCGTGCTGCGCGTCCAGCAGGACATCAATGACCATCTCGATGGCGCGGCGATGGTCCCGCACCTCGCCGACCAGCGTCAGCGGCTCTCTACCCGCTGCGCTGTGGGTGAGGACAGCGTCGGGAAAGCCGATGCGCTCCACCTGCCCCTCGGCGAGGGTGGTCTCCGCCGGCATCTCATACACCTGATATTTCACGGACGAGCTACCACAGTTCAAGGCCAGAATCTTCATGGCGGGAGTCTTCTCCACTCACAGTAGTTACACGGCTTCCCCGGCAAGGTAGTTGTAGTAGGGCAAGGCTGGATTGAACCACCAAGGCACCAAGACACAAATATAAGAACTTGGTGTTCTTGGTGTCTTGGTGGTTAATTGCCGTAGGGCAGTGCCCGTGGCCTGCCGCCAGATGCGGGCCGGTTCACCGAGCCCCCCGCCTCGGCGGGGCAGAACAGGGCTACACCCAATGAATCTTTGGCCGGCTGAGCGTGCGGCCCTTCCAGGTCGTACGGCCCTGCAGGGTGAGCAGCAGGGAACGCAGGGCAATGAAAATAACCAGGGCCATGATGACTGGGTACAAGCAGGCCAGGTAAAGCGGAAAGCCAAAGCGCCAGCAGAACAACCCCCACAGCAGAAAGGCCAGGGCCATGGCGGCGAGGGCCAGGCCGGGCGAGAAGCCGGCCAGGGGCACCCCCACCAGGCTCAAGGCCAGCAAGAGCGGCGGCTCCAGGAAAACGACCCCCAGCCACAGCCAGATCAGCACGAAGAACAGCACGTGGTAGTCAAACACAGCGAAGAGGTTTTTGCTCAAACCCTCGTAGGCCTGCGGGAAGTCCTGGTACATGCGGCATCTGATGCGTTGGCCAGCATCCACCAGCCGCCAGCGCAGGCCGTGAATGACAATGTGCCGCACCAGGGCCAGGTCTTCCGTGGCGTGCTGGCGCACGGCGGCGTGCCTACCAATCTGCTCGTAGGCCCGGCGGCGAAAGAGCAGGAACTGGCCATTGGCCGCGGTGAAGGCGGGCAGCCGCAGCCAGTACGCCAGGCCGAGCGGCAGAAAGGAGAAAATGCTCCACAGAAAGATAGGCACGACCAGCCGCTCGCCCCAGGAGACCACCTCCTCGCGCAGGAAGGCGCTCAGCAGGTCAGTGCGCTCAGCCAGCATCGCCGCCACCGCATCGCTCAGCGTCTGGGGGTGGTGAAGGGTGTCAGCGTCGGTGAAAAGCAACAGCTCCCCGGTGGCAGCCTGGGATAGTTGCTGGCAGGCCCACTGTTTGCCCAGCCAGCCCGCAGGCAGCGGCTGGCCGCTGAGAACACGCAGCCGATGATCCTCTGTCGCCAGGGACGCCAGCACCTGTGCTGTCTGGTCGCTGGACTCATCGTCCAGGACGAGCAGTTCAAAATCGGGATAGTCCTGGGCCAGCAGCGAGCGCACGCAGGGGCCGATGTTGGCCTCCTCGTTGCGCGCCGGCACCAAAACCGAGAGGCGCGGGAACTGGGCCGGTCGTCCGTAGCGTTCCAGGCGGCGCAAGAACAGCAGGTTGCTCAGGGCGATCAGCAAGAGCACGCCCAGGAAGATGATGGGGGAGTTTTGGTGCTCGGTCAGGGAGCTGTTCAACGCTCTGGCCTCAGCAATTTCTGCAGCCAGGGCCGCAGGCTGGCCGACCGCCGCAGGTCGTGGCGATGTTTCCACAGGGCGATCAGCAGGTTGCCCGCCCAGATGGCCAGCAGGGGCTGATCTACCCCGCGTACCAGCAGGTAGAGCGGGAAGGCCAGCAGGGCCAGAATCACGGCCCAGGAATCGTTGGTCTGGAGCAGGTAAAACAGCCCCAGAAAAGTGCCCAGGATCGTCGGCCCGTCGCCGGGCAGCAGGCCGGTCCAGACGCCGAAGGTGGGCGCCAGCGCCTTGCCACCCCGAAAGCGCAGGAAGGGCGAGAAGGCATGGCCGAGCACCGGCGCCAGCGCCACAGGCACCAGCCCCCAGCCGGTAACGGCGCCGCTGAGATTGGCCACCCCGACCGGCACGGCACCTTTCAGGACGTCCAGCAGCAGGGCGGGGAGGCCGATCTTCCAGCCTCCAGCTCGCCAGGCGTTAGCCGCACCAGGATTGCCGTCCCCGTAGCGGCGAGCGTCGGCGCCCGCCAGACGGGCCAGCCAGACGGAGAACGGCAGCGCGCCCAATACAAAGCTCAGGGCGGTCCAGAAAGGCACGGTCAGCATAACAGCTTTTCCTTATCGTTCGGGGCCTCGGCCCGCGGGCGCAAGGCCGCGGCAAACTGGCGCACGCTCTGTGCCACCTCCGCCCAGCCCGCAGTTGCCGGGTTGACGATGTCGTGGCCCGCCGCCACCTCCCGGTAGTGCGGCCGGGTCGGAAACCGATTCAACAGAACCTGCGTGTTCTTGGGCTGCGCTACCGGATCGTCCTGGCCTTGCAAGACCAGAACCGGACAGCGCACGGCCACGGCCTGCCGTGCAGCGTGCAGGCCAGCCAGGCGCACCTGCTGGAGTAGCGAGAGGGGGATGGCGGTCTGGCGCAGGGCCGCCTGCACCTCGGGGTCATTCAGGTCCAGTTGGGGCAGCAGGCTGGCCAGGCCACGCCGCAGCGCCGGATCGGCGAAGTTGGCCTGGCGGAAGGGGCGGAAGTAGGGCGTCAGCAGCGGCCCGAAAAAGGTGGCCGCCATTTTCTGGAGCAGACTCTCGCGCCAGACGAACGGCGCTAGCAGGACGAGCCCGTCCACAGTCTGGCTGGCCGCGGCCCCAATGGCCAAGGCCGCCCCCATGGAGTAGCCGATCAGCAACAGTGGGGCATGGTCGCGCCGCAGGTCGGCCAGGGCCTGGGTGATGGCCGCCAGCCACTCCTCCCAGCGCCGCTCCCCCAGGGTGGCGATTTGCGGGCCGAAGCCGGGCAGCAGCAGCCCCTGCACCGTCCAGCCCGCCTGTTGCAAGACCGCCGCTAGCGGGCGCAACTCCGCCGGGGTGCCGGGGAAGCCGTGCACCAGCAGGGCGGCGGGCTGGCCACCCTCCCAGAGGAAAGGCTGATGCTCTGGTCCGGCAAACATCTGCAGCGGCAGCAGGAGCAACTGGGTCGGTACACCGCGGGCGTGGAACAGGTCAAACAGAAAAAGGAAACCGCCCTGCGTCACGATGCCCCAGCCGTGCCCACGCCAGGACGGGTCGCCGGCCCCCAGGGTGAGCGCCAGCGCCAGACCGCCGGCCACGTACAGCACGTCCAGCCCGGTGTTGAGCCATAGAAGGCGACGCAGCCTCTGCGTCTCCTGGGCTCGCTGTTCCTGAGTGCTGGGCAAGGCGCTTTGGCGGCGCGCCTGGCGCTCGCCGAATAGGGCGACGGCCGCTTCAAACGCCCCCCAGAGCTCAGCCTGGATGCCGAAGCCGCGCCAAAAGGGGCTGCCGCTGAATAGCAGGGGCAGACCAGCCAGCATGCTGAGTAAAGCCCACAACTGCAGCCGGCGAGACAGTACTTCTTGAAAGGCCCAGATCATCCCCGCACCTCCCTGGCGGCGAGTGCGATTATAGCATAATCCATTTTGCTTCGCAACAACGACAAAGCCCTTGACAGACATGGGGCTTTGTGTTAAAGTGATTAGTGGATTTATATCCTCTCAATCATAAAAATTCCCTCTATGCAGGAGGTTATCCGTTCATGGAACGCTATAGCGAGTTGGTCATGGAGCATTTCATGCACCCGCGCAATGTGGGTGTCATTGAAGATGCCGATGGCGTGGGCGTGGAAGGAAATCCCATCTGTGGCGATATGATGGAGATGTTCATCAAGGTGCGCCCAGAGGACGAGGTCATAGAAGACATCAAGTTCCGCACCTTCGGCTGCGGGGCGGCGATCGCCACCTCCAGCATAGCTACCGAGATGATCAAAGGCAAGACTATCGAAGAAGCCCTGGCCCTCACCAACAAGGCCATCGCCGATGCTCTGGGCGGCTTGCCGCCTATCAAGATGCACTGTTCCGTGCTGGCTGCCGACGCCCTGAAAGCCGCCGTGGCCGATTACCGTAAGAAGCAAGCCGCCCGCAGTGCGCAAGGGCAGGAAGGGTAAGGTGGTCAGGTGGTCGGGTAGTCGCGTGGTCAGGTGGTCACTTGGTCGGGTGGTCGGGTAGTCGCGTGGTCAGGTGGTCACTTGGTCGGGTGGTCAGGTGGTCGCGTGGTCAGGTGGTCACTTGGTCGGGTGGTCAGGTGGTCGCGTGGTCAGGTGGTCAGGTGGTCGCGTGGTCAGGTGGTCAGGTGGTCGGGTGGGATGAGAAGCAGAGGAGGTGCAATGGGCAATTTGTTGATCCGCTCCGTGGACGTCGTGACCCTGGATGAGCAGGGCGCCGTGCTTCACGATGCCGACATCGCCATCGCCAATGGGCGCATCCAGGCCATCGGCCAGGCGCCGCTGGGCTTTGTGGCCGATGAGGTGATTGACGGCCGCGACCATGTGGCCCTGCCCGGCTTCTGCAACGCCCACACCCACGCCGCCATGACCCTGGAGCGCGGCTGGGCCGAGGACCTGCCCCTGGACCGCTGGTTCAACGAGCGCATCTGGGTGGCCGAGTCGGCGCTACAGGAGGACGACGTCTACTGGGGCGCCGCCCTGGCCGCCTGCGAGATGATCCGCTCCGGCACCGTGGCCTTCGCCGATCACTACTTCTGGATGGAGCGCGTCGCCGAGGTCGTTGAGCAGTCGGGCCTGAAGGCACTGCTGGCCTGGTGCGTCTTCGGCCTGGGGGGCGAGCAGGAGATCGGCGGGACCACGCTGGGGCGCACGGTGGAATTCGTGCAACGCTGGCAGGGGGCGGCAGGTGGCCGCATCCGCACCATCCTGGGCCCGCACTCGCCGTACATCTGCCCGCCGTCGTTCCTGGTGCAGGTGGCCGACGTCGCCGCCAAGCTGGGCGTGGGCGTGCACCTGCACGTCGCCGAGTCGCCGGAGCAGGTGGACAGCTCGCTGGCCCGGCACGGCCAGACGCCGGTGGCCTACCTGGCCGCCCTGGGCCTGTTCGATCTGCCGGCCATCGCTGCCCATTGCCTCTATCTCAGCCCAGAGGACATGGCCATTCTGGCGAGCAAGGGCGTGCACGTGGCCCACTGCCCCAAGACTTACCTGAAGCTGAGCATGGGCATGACGCCGGTGCTCGATCTGCTGGCCCACGGCGTGAACGTGGCCCTGGGCACGGACGGCACCGCCTCCAACAACAGCCTGAACATGATTGAGTCCGCCCGGCTCACGGCCCTGCTGCAAAAGCTGCTCAATCATAACCCCGAGGCTCTGCCCAGCCAGCAGGTGCTGCGCCTGGCCACGCAGAGCGGCGCCCGGGCTATGGGCTTTCCGGAGAGCGGCGTGCTGGCCCCCGGCCGTCCCGCCGATCTGGTGCTCTACGATTTTCGCCGCCCTCACCTGCGCCCCCGCCACGACCTGGCGGCCAACATCGTCTATGCGGCGACGCCGGGCGACGTCAGCCACGTCATCGTAGACGGGCGGCTGCTGCTGCGGGATGGTGAGCTACTGACCCTGGACGAGGAGCGCATCCTATACGAGGCGGAGCGCCGGGCCTGGCGCATGGTGAGCCAGGAGTTGCATATGGTGCGAGAGTATGGTAGATAGGTGAGAGTAGACAAGGAGATAAGGGGACGGGGAGACAAGGAGATACGGGGTAAAAGGTTTGCATTTTGGGGCGGTTTTTGGTATACTCTCCGCCGTTGGCTGCCAGGCGTTCCAAGTCTACGATTGCAGGCCACAAATTGACCTCAAAAATCTGCAATCCTTCGGACTGAGTCCTCAGGACGAAGTCTGCAATTTGCGATCTAAAATTGCCAAATCATCCAGGAGGTTGCTATGCCGTTAGTTACCAGTAAGGAGCTTTTGCAGTGGGCGCGGGAGGAGCGCTTCGCCGTGGGCGCTTTCAACGCCAATAACATGGAGATGGTGCAGGCCATCGTGGAGGCGGCAGAGGAGGAGCGAGCGCCGGTGATCCTGCAGGTCAGCCAGGGCGCGATCCGCTATGCCGGGTTGGCCTTCGCCGCTGGCCTGGTGAAGATTGCTGCTGCCCAGGCCACAATCCCCGTGGTGTTGCACCTGGACCACGGCTACGACTTCGAGCAGAACGTCCTCTGCCTGCAGGCCGGCTTCACCTCGTTGATGTTCGACGGCTCCAAGCTGCCCTTCGAGGAGAATGTGGCCGCCACCAGGCGCATCGTAGACATCGCCCATCCCTGCGGCCTGCCCGTGGAGGGCGAGTTGGGGAAGGTGCTGCAAAGCACGGACAAGGTGACGCCAGAAGAGGTGGCTGCCGCCATGACCGACCCGGCGCAGGCGCGGCTCTTTGTGCAGCTCACCGGGGTGGACTCCCTGGCCGTAGCCGTCGGCTCCGTGCACGCCATGCGCCAGCGGGAGGCCAGGCTGGACATTGATCGCGTCGCCGCCCTGCGCGAGGCCGCAGGCGTGCCTCTGGTGCTGCACGGCTCCTCTGGCGTGGATGAGGGCGACATCGTAGCGGCCATTGAGAACGGCATCTGCAAGGTCAACGTGGCCACCTATCTGAACCAGGCTTTTGTGGATGGCCTGCGTGCTGGCCTGGCCAAATATCCCGACGAGGTGGACCCCCGCAAGTCGCTGAGTATGGCCCGGGACGCCGTCAAGGTGCGGGTGAAGGAGAAGCTGCGGCTTTTCAAGTCTAGCGGCCGCATTGCCCCCGGTGGTGGGTTCGTCACCGCCGTGGGGCGGAGTGCAGAGTTGGGAGCAGCGGAATAGGGTTCTGGAGGTCCGCTTCCGTGTTGTGTGGCCCAGGAGGTCAAGATGGCAAGGAGAAAGACTGGCCCGATGGACGTAGATGTGTTGACCACAAAAGTCAAACCAGAACTTTTGCGCGTGTTGGATGCTTTGCCTCCATCCAGGCAGGCTGAAGTGTTGGACTTCGCCCGCTTCTTGTACCAGCAAACAGCCATACCTGAGCCTGAGAAGATGCTACAACCATCCAGGATCAAGGCACACGTAGCACCAGCCGCGACCCTGCTTAACCTGACTGGGCTGGTTGCTTTGGGTGGAGACGCCGTCACAGACACGGAGGATCTCTATGGCAACGACGACCGTCGTTGATACCAACGTGCTCGTGGCTCTGGTGGATAGGCATGACAAGTGGCATCATAATGCCATCGCACTCCGTGACGCGTTACTCAATGCCAATGCACGGCTTGTCTACTTTGATTGTGTCATCAATGAGGCCATCGGCGTCATAGGTCGTCGGACTGAAGAACAAAGGCGTTTTGAGCAATTCCAGGATCTGCTGGACGGTTTGACCACCTTGGTGTCCGAGGATAACATCACCTGGATTTCTGTTGCTACGCAACGTTTGTTTCGGGATGTGGTGAGCCTGTGTCGCCGCCATCAGGGCAGACTCAATTTCCACGATTCCTTGATGGCCCTTGCTTGTCAGGAGCTCGACATCCGGTTTATCATCAGTTTCGATCCTGATTTCGACGCAGTGAGCTGGTTGACGCGCATTACTGAACCTGGAGGAGCACAAGTACTACGCGAGTAAGTCAGCAAGTAGCAAGTAACAAGTAGACAAGGACTTGCTACTTGGTCCTTGTCTACTTGTCTACTTATTTCTCATCCGAAGGAGTTGTTTTTCCATGCGTATCGGTGTCTTGACCGGCGGCGGTGACTGCCCCGGTTTGAACGCCGCCATCCGGGCCATCGTCCGGCGGGCGGCACAATACAACTACGAGGTGGTGGGCATCAAAAATGGCTGGGCCGGCTTGCTGGGTGAGGCCGAGCTGATGCCCCTCACGACCAAGTCCGTAGCTGGCATCCTGCCCTTGGGCGGGACGATCCTGGGTACGTCGCGCACCAACCCCTTCCAGCGTGACCCCCAGGTGGACCTTGCTCTGGAGAAGCTGCAACTCAGTAGAGATGGGGCACAGCCACTGATCGAGCAACTGGAAACCTACCAGACCGCTTACGTGCAGCGCCACACGCAGCAGGTGCTGGACAACATTAAGCGGCACGGCCTGGACGCCCTGATCGTCCTGGGTGGTAAGGATACCCTCAGTGTGGCCGAGCGGCTCCATCACCTGGGCGTGCCGGTGGTCGGTCTGCCCAAGACCATGGACAATGACCTGCCAGAGACCGACTACTGCATCGGCTTTGACTCCGCCGTAACCCGCCTGATGGATGCCCTGGACGACCTGCACACTACGGCCATGGCCCATCATCGGGTAATCGTGGTGGAGGCCATGGGCCGCGACACCGGCTGGGTGGCCCTGGAAGGCGGACTGGCCGGCGGGGCCGATTACATTGTCATCCCGGAGGTGCCCTGCAGCATCGCCGACGTTTGCGCGCACCTCCAGGCCCGCCACGCCTCCGGCCGGAACTTCAGCATCGTCGTCGTCTCCGAGAAGGCCTGCCCCAGCGACGTACCCGTGCGCGCCGTGGAGCAGAAGGACGCCTTCGGCCACGTGCGCCTGGATCGGCGGGGTGTGGGGGTGGCTGTGGCCGAGGAGATCGAGCGGCGCACTGGCTTTGAGACGCGCACTGTCGTCTTGGGGCACCTGCACCGTGGCGGCTCGCCGACGGTGTTCGACCGGGTACTGGCGACCCGCCTGGGGGTGGCCGCCGTGGACCTGGTCAAGAATGGCGATTTTGGCCAGATCGCCGTTTTCAAGGCCAACCGCATCGTTCCCGTACCCCTGGCCAATGTAGCCGGCAAGACTCGTCCCGCCGATCCAGAGCTCTACGATCTGGCCTCCGTCTTCTTTGGGATGCGTCGCCGGCCAACCACCTCGCCGATTAAGCGTATTGGCGTGCTCACGGGTGGCGGTGATTGCCCGGGCCTGAACGCGGCCATTCGTGCGGTGACTAGGCGGGCCTTTGAGTATGGCTTTGAAGTGCTGGGCATCAAGAACGGCTGGGCTGGTCTCCTGGGCCAGGGCGAGGCCGAGCTCATGACGCCACAATCGGTCTCTGGTATCCTGCACACCGGCGGCACGATCCTGGGCACCTCGCGCACCAATCCCATGAAGAAGCCGGAGCTGATGGAACAGGTGCGACAGAATCTGCAGAAGTTTGGCGTGGACGCCCTGGTGGCCATCGGCGGGGACGATACCCTGAGCGTGGCCACCAAGCTGCACCAGATGGGCGTGCCCGTGGTGGGCGTCCCCAAGACGATGGACAACGACATCCAGGAGACCGACTACACCATCGGCTTTGACTCCGCGGTGACCACGGTGATGGAGGCCCTGGACAAACTGCACACTACGGCCAGCTCGCATCACCGGGCCATGGTGGTAGAGGTCATGGGACGAGACGCCGGCTGGGTGGCTGTCTTCGGCGGTCTGGCCGGTGGTGCCGACTACATCCTTATACCGGAAGCGCCCGCCCGCATCGCCGACATCTGCACCCACCTCAAGCAGCGGGCCGAGCACGGCAACGTCTCCAGCATTGTGGTGGTCTCTGAAGGAGCCAAGTTCACCGACATGGTCGAAGAGGCCGACCTGGGCCCCACGGACGCCTTCGGCCACGTGCGCCTGGATCGGCGAGGGCTGGGGGAGTCGGTAGCCAAAGCGATTGAGCGGGGCACGGGCATTGAGTCGCGCACGGTGGTGCTGGGGCACCTGCAGCGGGGCGGCTCGCCCAGCGTCTTTGACCGGCTGCTGGCCACAAGAGTGGGCGTGGCGGCGGTGGACCTGGTCAATGCGGGACGCTTCGGCTACGTGCCTGTGCTGCAGGGCAACCAGATCGTGCCGGTAGAACTGGAACGCACCGTCGCCGGCACTAAGACCGTGGACCTGGACCTGTACGAGCTGGCGAAGTTGTTCTTCTAGCCTAGCTTTTGTGCAACCAAACGGCTTTTCGTTCTAGCCGCTTGAAAAATGGCACTTTAACAAATCGCTCAGATGGTGTATGCTTATCGTGACCCAATCTGTATGCCGCCAAGGAGGTCACG
>Ga0315268_10005207_pt1 | contig 14008 bp, 14 predicted proteins | sample C1_top_MG_FD_204535 | JGI IMG/M metagenome (GOLD analysis project Ga0315268, IMG submission 204535) | Sediment microbial communities from Yellowstone Lake, YNP, Wyoming, USA - C1_top | ecosystem: Environmental > Aquatic > Freshwater > Lake > Sediment | place: USA: Wyoming | collected 2017-08-01 | reverse complement strand
TACCTTCACAATGTTTTGATTAAAATAGGGATCTATGTGGAGATATTGGTCTCCCAATTTTAACATGCTTGTTGCATGATTTGAGGCACCCATGAAAATTGCGGTTAAATAACTTGATCTCATACGTTGTATGTCGGCCTGATTGGCTATTTGATCTGTCGAGTCAAACTTTATTTCTACGGGAGATAATGCTTCACGAAAAAGTAACACGGAATTTGCCTTGGTTAAAGATTCTTGAGGATTATCAATTTTTGTACCCAAATTATCAACATCTACCGATGTTGTTGGTTGTTCTGTGTGCGCTTCTTGTGCATTTAATATAAATGGAATAACGAAGTCACTTTCTAAGCTGTCCAAGTTAAAATTTGGGTTACGTGACAAATATTCAGCAACTTGAGGATTAATTGCGTAACCAGCAGCTTGAGCAATTAAAACGGTATCCAACACTGTATATTCTGCACAATTGCCTTGACGTGTCTGTTTAACCAGATCAATATTTCTTGGTCGCCCATTTATATCAACTCTCACTGGAATTACTCTGTAATCTCCAGGAGCTGCCATCTTTCCTTCGGGAATAACAATTGGCTTGGTTGCTGGATTGTCTAAAATAGCTGTTCCGTCTGGCATAATAATTTTGATTATACCAGTATTTAACATTTTTGAGAAACCTTGCATTCCGCCTTGGTCAATGTATACTGGATGAAGAAGGATATTGATATATGGACCGTCAGAACGGTGAGATTGACATTACAAAGCTCAAGTACGTCCTCTATGCTCGGAAAAGTACAACTGATGAATCTCGTCAGACACGCTCCATTCAGGATCAGATAACTGATTGCAAGGTTCTAATCAAACAGCTTGGTATCCACGTTGTGAAAGCCCCGATTACAGAAAACCGATCGGCAAAGCGGTCAGGACTCCGGCAACAGTTCAGCGAGATGTTGTCGGATATTCAAAAGAAAAAATATGATGGAATCGTGGCATGGCATCCTGATCGACTTGCCCGCAATATGCTGGAAGCTGGCATGATTATTGATATGCTGGATAACGGCATCATCAAAGACCTCAGATTCGTCACGCATCATTTCACCAATGACGCCAGTGGAAAAATGCTTCTGGGCATGGCATTCGTCCTCTCTAAACAATACTCGGACGATCTGTCACAGAAAGTAACGAGAGGCGTTCGACATACATTTGCTGAAGGAAAAACTGGGACACCCAAACACGGGTATGTTCGTGGAAAGGATGGGTACTACATCCCCGATGGAAAGCATTTTGATATCCTACGTCAAGCGTGGCAGATGCGTTTACAGGGAAAGTCGTTGGAAGAATTATCGGCTTGGATGAATAAGGAGGGTTATGGTCGGCTCACTAAAAAAGGAAACAAAACAATCACCATGAAAAAACAGATATTGAGTGAGATTTTTCGAGATCCTTTCTACTATGGGATTCTCAAACAGGCAAACGATGAAGTTGATCTGAAAACGAAATATGATTTTGATCCGATGGTCACTGAAGAAGAATATCAACAGGTACAACGGCTTGCCTGTAATCGGCATAAAGCGATGCTGTTGAAACGCAATATGACATTTTACCCATTCCGAGGATTGATCACGTGCGATTATTGTCATGGATCTATGGTTGTTGCTCCGTCAAAGGGTGGATCAAAGGGATATTTGTATGTACGATGTGATAATAAATCCTGTATCCGACCAAAACGATCTGTTCGGACAAAAATACTCATTGAGTATGTGACTCAATTTTTAGCGACAAAACTCTCTTTTGGAGAGAAGGAATATCAACGATATTACGACAGCCTCGAACAGACGCAAAACGAAACACGGGAAGAATTACAACTTGAAATCCACAGCAAACAGGGTGCGTTGGCACACATAACCAATGAGATAAAGGAACGTGCACTGAATGTGAGTGGTGAAAAAAATACAACCGTGAAGAAAGTGAATGAGGATAGGATAGATGAATTGGAAGCAGAAAAAGAACTACTCGATTCCGAGATTGTCGACATCAAATCACACATTACTGATCCGACACGTGACCGACTGACGCTGGAACAGTTCTTGAACATTACAAAAAATGCACATAGGGCATTCCAAAGTGGAAATGAACACGTCAAAGACGAAATTTGCCGTTTGGTGTTCTTGAACTTATCTATTGATGAGAAGAAAATCACGTCCTATCAGCTCAAAGAGCCATTTGCATCCCTCGTAAAACAACGTGAGATGCCTCTTGGTCGGGCAGATCAGACTACTTTTGAACTGTATAGCGATTATATCAACAACGCAGAACAAATGAATAGCTGGTTGTCCGATATGCAGCAGTATGCACTACTGATGAAAAACAACCACGAACAGCGTTTTGACTTTGTTATATAATGCACCTATGAGTGATAAAACACCGCCGATACGCGTTCAGACAGCTAATTTAGAGCCTACGAACGGTAACTCTTTTGGAAAAAATCTACATGACATTTTTCGGATTACAGGCACGAACGTGGATTTTTTAGAATACAGTAAGCCAACTACCCCGAAGCGACAATTCAAAGACGAAAAGGGTACATTCTCCGAAATGGATAAAACGAAGAAAAAGGGCACTGTAACCGTCAAGGAATAGTTTCCCGTACTATCTACTCATAATTCTTTGAACTTCATAGTATTTTGTGTTACGAAAACCAATCTGCTATCGTAAGGCTACTGAAATCGACTATTTTCGACTACTATGGACAGCAATACTCCCATTACACCGTATTTTGACCAAGCGAAGCAACTTCGCCAATCGGGGAATCGTACGAAAGTTAATGCCCTTTCCGATGAAGCTCGAAGCTATATTGAAGAATTGTTGAAAGAGGATAAGACGGACACATTCATTGCGGACGAAGTCAACAAACGATACGATCTCAAGCACACTTCTTCACTCGGCGAAGTATCGTATAAGGCAATAGCTTCATATCGCAAGGTATGGAGGAAGCATCAACTTGAAAGTGCGGAAAGTTTACGGGCAATCACACATTTTAACGAAGATTTTATCGTCAATTTCAAGAAGGACGTACAGGAGGCAAATGTCATTGCCCGACTCTGCGAAATGTTTACCACACAGTATGCATCGGCTAAACGCTATACCGAGCAGGAAAAGATCCTTCCCCTTCCCTTGCAAGCTGCCGAAAACACCCGTAAAACGTGTTTCACTATGGGTATTGCACTCGCTCATCTCCTGATCGAATCAGGGTTCATGCCAAAGACGGAGGAAGTCGATAAAAATAAAGGTGAGAGTGTTTACGTTACCGTTCCCGAAGGACTTATGGAAGCCGTAGCAAGCCTTAAACGGGAGATTCATGCACAACAAGGTTACGACAATTCTATATCTTGAAGTGAAAAAGGGACTTCCGTCCGAAATCTACGTACGCCTCGTGTTATAATAAATCCACAATTTAATAGCCAGTCATTGGCGCGACCTAAACCGATATTTATCGTATTGGCATGGTCGAAAGTCCTCAACAGCAATAAGCTCTCTCAAGAGCGCTGTTGAGGCTGTTATCCGAAAGGGTGACAGGTGGCGAAAGCCATCGCTTGGGAGAGCTTTTTGTGCCTCCCAACTTATATGCCTAATGGCAGAAGGAGGAGTATGAAAAAATTATTGTTAGTGCTCGCGGTGAGCTTTGGGGTAGTTGGAAGTATGGTCGGGGGTCTGGTGTGGTTTGTAAAGAACTATGGAATAACGGACGTAAAGGACACCGTTATTACTCAATCGCCGCAACCGACGAAGGAACCTACAAAAAAAACTATTCCGAAAGAAGCAACACCAACTCCTTCCCCGAAAGTGATTGTTACACCAACGTCGAAAATAAAACCAACAGCCACTCCGAGGGCGACCGCAACACCGACCATAACACCCAGCCCCACGCCAAAAAAAGCCGCAACATGGCGTCAAGTATTGTTTGATATAGGTGAATGGAATGTAAATAACGGTGAAACTACAACGCAAAAGTTTCAGATAACATCAAATACGTGGCGTATCCGATGGGCGAAACGTGCGACAACCATGATGAGTATCGAAGTGTTTGATTCCAGCGGTAAGACGTATGGCACTGCGCCCGATGAGCCATATACTGCTGACTTTAATCAAACGGAGGGAACGATTGATTTTTCAGGAGCAGGAACGTATTACGTTCATTTTATAGGAGGAACCAATCAAAGCGCTGGTGAATGGGACATTACCGTAGAGGAATTGCAATAACTATTGTTTGTAGTTGTTTAATTGCTACCAGTCGGAGGTAGGTCGTCGTTACTTACAAAACTTACATCACCACCACCTGGCATAAGTCCTTTACGAGTGTCTTTTGAGCGTCTTTTCAAATCTTGAGTCATCGCCTGTCCGCCTGGATCATCTGGCCCAATAACTAGCGTGTTTTCGCCAAACAATTTTTGAATAGCTTGTCCTGAAAAGCTTCCATAAAGCGCTCCCGCACCGCCCAAAGATTCTGCGACTCTACCTGCATAATCACTCACGTAACCAAGTAGTATATCCGAACGCATATAACAGGTTGCAGCTTTGAGAAAACTCGAAGTTCTTTCTCTATCTCCGAGAGGTTTATTTGAAAGATCGCCGTAAGTAGTCCTATGTTCGTGAACAAATCCAGCCCGATACCAAATAAATCGTTGAACGGTTGTTACATGATCGCCAGAAAATTGCTGTGTAGCCTCTTGGAAGGCATTTGTGAGTATGTTTACCGCGCCTTCATAGTCTTTGGAATCTAGTTCTTTTTTAACTTTCGCTCGGACCCCCCCCAGGAATTTTTCGATTTCGGGGGTTCTTTTAGGATCAGAGATTTCCGTTAACAAAGAGTAATCCTCGTTGTTTGGTTCATAACGGGGCATTGCTATCCATTCTGAAAATACTGCACGAAAATTGTCGGGGCTACTTTCTTTAATTGTTTTTCTCAACTCGTTTTGTTCAAAGAGTGACATAGGCTGCTATATTAACATAATCGGTTGTTCGTGTCAACTATTATAGGGTACCTATTACGATACAAGAAGCTCAATCGTAAATTTATCTGGAATTGCTCAACGAATGTTATGAGGCTATTTTGAAGCAAGCTTTGAGAAGCCAAACCGACTAAAAATAAAACCTCAAAAATGTTTTGTTTTAGGTTATTCCTACAAGCCATATAGTAACGGTCAATTTGACTATGCAGCGCTTTCTGGTAATCTAAATCTACAACATAAAAAGATAGATAGATAGAGTATGAAAGCCCAAAAGATAGACACAACAACCGTAAATCCTCCGCACGAATCCCCGACCATTCATCACTTCGGTTTTGAGCCAAAACTCATTGAGGGGTATAAGTTCGATGAAACGGTATCTGCGCTTCAAAAGTGTATTCGCAGGGGATTGGAGTTTGACTCGGTGTTCTTTGCCGCAATCATCTACAAATCAGGGTTTTCTATGTACCTTGCTCGACGTCTACGGATTATTGCGCATGAGGATATTGGTATTGCCAATCCACAAGCTCTACTTCTCGCGAATCAGATTTATCAGGACGCAACGTACAAGCGAACGGACAAAAAGCATGAGGGTGCACAGTCTGGGACGGACGGGTTTCTCCCGTATGCAAACTTGATACTGTTTTTGTGCCGAAGTCCGAAAAGCCGTATCGCCGATGAAGTGACGAACCTCGCGTTTGATGCGATTGACAAAGGCGACCTACGATTAACAATCAATAATGACTTTATCGACCCGCACAGCGATCGCGGAAAAATGCGGTTCGGGAGGTGGAATCAGGGTGATCGTCAGGCTCGGCATGATCGTATGAAACTTTGGTTTGATCGGTGGAGCGTATTGGACAATGAAATACCTTATCGTGAGCTGCCGAATCCGTATCACGATCTTGTGAAACAACTGTGGGGCTATGAGAAATCAGACGACGTGCTTCTCGAGGGAGAAACGCATACGAATCTACTCGAACGACTCGCGTCGGTTATCGGTAAGGTAGTCGGAGGAAGCAAGTATGAACACGCAAACGATAACGATCGTTGATAATCCCGTACGGCGAGCGGAGGCTATCTTTGACCACTTGGACGTCAGTGAAGCCACACGAACGGACTACAAAGCCAGAATAGTTGTATTTCTCACGTTTGTACAAACGAACGGTATGAATCGCGATGTATTTTTACAGTTCAAGCGAGTGCTAACCTCAAGAAACGATGTTGCCACATCGACAAAAAATAAATACCTGGTCGTAGCGAAAATCTTTCTCAAAGAGCTGAATCGACAGGGATTACTTCCCGTCGATTTAACGCAGAATGTACGATGCTTCACGGAATCAAAGACGCACAAGCTCGATGGGTTGTCTGAAAGCGAAATACAAAGCCTTTCGGCGGCAACCCACCAATTTACTCCGTCCCCCGCAAACACCCGCCTAAAAGCGATTCTATGCCTTCTTACGCTTCAAGGGTTTCGACAAATTGAAGTGGTGCGACTTGATGTAGCCGATATTGATTTCGTGCGTAAATCCGCGTCCGTGTTAGGTAAAGGGAATGATGACAAAGAGATCGTATATTTGCACCCCGACACGGTGAAAGCGATTAAAGTATATTTAACGACAAACGGTATCGCCGGAGGCGCATTATTTGTAAGCCGAAGTAATCATGGGAAGAATCAACGACTGACGACACGAGGCTTACGAGGCATTGTCCAAACCGTGTTGAAGAATATGGGAATCAATAGGACGACGCATGGCTTTCGGCACTATTTTGTGACACGTTTAATCGAGTCATACAAAGCAGATTTACTGACTGTGGCTCATTATACGCGTCACCGAAGCATTGAAACCCTGCAAATCTACAACGACGGCATAAAATACAAAACCGATTTACCCCGCTTTTATAAAGCATTTTCAAGTGTCCAATTTTAACCATTTTAGAGCTCCAATTTCTCATAATCCTCTTTACAGGAAATACCCGAATAATTATTTTCGTATGAGCTGGAATGGTGTATAGTACCCTCATCGGAGATAGATACTATGGAGCTTCACGAAGATTCACTCACTGGTAAACAACGACTGCTTGAATATGCCAAAAGGGTTGTTAACGAAAAATTGATAAAAGAGGGTAAACTTATCCCCGATGTCGAACGAACCTACGTCATGTATCTTCGTAAATCAACGAAAGGCAAAAAGCGTCAGGAGCGGTCGATAAAAGATCAGAAAGCGGAATGTCAGAAGGTTGTAAACGACCTGCATTTGAAACTTATAGAAACGCTCACGGAGAAAGAGAGTGCGAAAAAGGCAGGGAAACGCGATGTGTTTAACGTGATGCTTGAAAATATCCAACGAGGAAAATACAACTCAATCATCGCATGGCACCCCGACAGACTTGCCCGTAACATGAAAGATGCGGGAGAGATCATGGATTTACTCGATCGCAATAAAATTATTGACCTCAAGTTCCCTACCTATACGTTTACGAAGGACGCGAACGGTATGATGGCACTGGGTATCCAATTTGTGCTTGCGAAACAGTATTCCGATAATCTTTCGGCAAGCTCATCGCGTGGAAGCAAGCGAAAAGCGATGGAGGGTAAGGCTACGCAGCCAAAGTATGGATATTTTTTAGACGAACACAAACAATTTCGTCCCGATGGTGATAATTTTACGTTACTGAAAAAAGGCTTTGAGTTTGCACTTGATAGTGTTTCACTGGAAACGATTGCAAAATACCTTAACGATCACAGATTTTTCTTTCGTAACGTACGAACGAAAATGACGAAGCAGAAGTTATCAAGTATTTTTAACGATCCGTTTTTTGGCGGCATATACATTTATTCCGATAGAGTTATTGATTTATGCGCGACTGATAAAGGGTTCACATCAATGATTACCCCGCTTGAGTTTCTCGATTTACGAAATCTGCAAAATGAGGCACGAGGATATAAAAAAGTACGTACGAATGGCATTTTATTGTCAAAGATGGTGCGGTGTAGTTACTGCAATAATTTGATGACACCAGGCAAATCAGAAAGTGGCACAGGAAAACGATACCTTTACCTCTCATGCTCGAATAAAAAGTGCATGAGGTATTTTGGTAAAATGCTGAAACGCCAAATACGTTCCAAAATTGTGTTTGATTTTATGTACGAACTGCTGGCAAGTCTACGAATAGATAGAAACGCGTATGAAGCCTACATCGCAGAAGCACAGTCGTCGCTGGCGGAGGATAAACACGAATATGTCGAGGAGCTTCTTAATCTCGATCGGCAAATTGCGGATATAGACAAGTCAATAAACGAAACATCGCCCGCGTTAGGCAAGGCAACTGATGAGGGGGTAACTCAAGAGCTAAATGATAAAATGACAAAACTGGTCAATGATAAAAAAGGTTGTAAAGAAAAAATGGAAACGATTAAAAATAACATTATTGCCATAGAGCACGGAATAAGTGCAGATACCATCTCGTACGAAAAGTTTTTGAACTTCTTCAAAAATGTTGTTGGGATACTCCAAAATAGCGATAACGTGATGCTGGTGGATAAAGTGATAAGAATGATGTTTCTGAACTTCACTGTGGATAGTGAAAAAGTAGCGTCCTACCAACTCAATCCAACATTTGAGAAGTATGCTAAAATCGACTCTGTAACACTTGGTCGGGATGGGGAGACTTGAACTCCCAACCTCATCGTCCCAAACGATGCGCGCTAGCCAATTGCGCCACATCCCGATTGGTACATATTGTATCAAAAATCAGATCAACAAGTTTTTGTTTTAATTCCATCGGCGCGCGGCCAGGTATTTCTATGTCCATATCGCGACGGGTTATGCCATGGTTGTGAAACCACACCCAGGAAAAGCCGGCGTCCTGCGGCATGATATCGTATGGTGTGGAAATGTACCCTTTCTCTATGTGAAAACCGAGATTGGCATCCATCGGGTCGTCTTTGCCGGAATGCAGTCCGGCACCATATTCGATAATTGTTGACCGAAGGGTTAAAAGTACATCTTCGGAAAGCGTCCCGCTGTCGTACATATAAAATGTGCTGGCAAGATCCGGATCCTCATGGAAATTGATGCACAAGTCAAAATGCTTTTCGGAAACCTTTTGCATAAATGAAATTACCTCCGGGTCCGTAGGCGGATTAAAAAACTGGCGGTTGACGTCGTGATTCCACTGATTGCGCCTGGTTTTCCGGGCAACTGCAGTGGGGCTGACCTCGGAAATATATTCGTACTCCGGAAGCGTGTGTTCGGAGATATACGTTTTCACACAGCCGATAACATCAGATTCGTCGCCGTGCATACCGGATAAAATAAGAAGTTTTTTTTGTTGCATGTGCCGAGAGAGACCCGCCTGCCATCGCTACGCTCAGGCGTTAGCGGGCATGGACTCGAACTTGGTGCCGGGGGAGGGACTCGAACCCACACGGAGTATTATCCCCATGGGCTCTTAAGGCCCACGCGTATACCATTTCGCCACCCCGGCACTCAAGATGTATTGTACCTCGCGGGACAGGAGGTTGACAAACACTATAGTAATCCTCTTAATAGAGGTAGTGTATTTATTATCGGATTTATTTTTTGTATGAAGAAACACACTCTCAAACGTGCCGGGAAAAAACAGACGATTGCACTCCTCTACCACTATGTGCCCAAGTCTATTACCGACAAATATTTCAGTCACGAACATTCGATTGTCGATAACCAGACGGATGAAATCGTGCACTACATGCAGCGCTTGTTTAGGAGACGGGGGTTCCGGGTGCAGGTTATAAAAGTCACACCCAACGATCTTTCGGATCTCAAACGGCTGAAAGCCGATTTCGTATTTAACCTCGTGGATAGTAAAGCTATGGAGATGCAGATTGCGCGCATTCTGGACCGGCTCAAAATTCCCCATTCGGGGAGCTCGTTTGAGGCGATTCAGACAAGTAACAATAAGCTCCGGACAAAACGGTTGTTTGAAAAAGGAACGCTCCCCACCCCAAAATATACCGTCATCGGGGTTGGTACGCGGATACGCCGCGGACTTGTGCCGGGCAAATTTCCGGTCATCGTGAAGCCCGCCTACGAACACTGCAGTATCGGGATCACCAATAATTCCATCGCCACGAATTATGAGCATTTTAAAGAAATCGTCCGCGGACTCCGAGCCAGTCACCACCAGACGCTTTTGGCAGAAGAGTTTATCCCGGGCAAAGAGCTCCAGGTGACGATTCTCGAAATGCGAAATAAAACCGTTGCTTTGCCTATTGCAGAGATCGCGTTCCGTAATAAGACGAAAAATAAATGGAATATTTACGGGTTTGATGAAAAATGGAGTAAAAATACGGCCGTCTACAAAAGTTGTCACTTTGTCTCACCTCCCAAACAACTCAATACCGATATCGACTCGCAGATAAAAAAAGATTCAATCCGTGCGTTTTATTCCTTGGGACTGCGGGACTATGCCAGGTTTGATCTGCGGTACAACCCAAAAATACATAGATGGTATTTTTTGGAGGCCAATGCGAATGCCGGATTTGACCCCGATCCGCGGGATGCCATGACGGCGAGTATCCGAGCCCACGGCATGACGCTTGATGATTTTGTATTGCAGATCGTGAAAAACTCCATTCACTGACCGGATTCTGATATAATTCCATCATGCCCGAGTGGCGAAATTGGTAGACGCGTACGCTTCAGGAGCGTATGGGGAAACCCTTGCGAGTTCGAGTCTCGCCTTGGGCACACAAGTTTTGGTATCATATTTTTATGAAACATATATCGCTTGTCATCGGCGCGGGCATGCTGCTTACCGGGCTCACCATGCTCATGCTCGGATTTACGCGTTCGCCGCGCGTTTCCACGTTGACGGATGAACGAATTGAAGTAAAGCAGAATAAAGTTCCTCCGGATGTTCTTTCGTGGGCCAAAGACCAGGAACAGGTGTTGGGTGTCTCCTACCCTTCAAATAAGCAACTCCACATTTTACCCAAAGAAGTAAATGTCCCTATCCTCATGTATCACTATGTCGAATATGTCAAAGACAAAGGCGACACAATCCGACAGTCTTTGGATACGACGCCGTATACACTCGAACAGGAAATCATTACGCTCAAAGATGCCGGTTATACGTTTATGACGCAGCGGGAACTGGCAAGCGTTTTGGATGGCACCCGTCCGCTTCCAGCAAAGCCTATTCTTCTGACGTTTGATGACGGGTACCGGGATTTTTATACGGATGCATATCCGATACTGAAAAAATATCAGGTAAAAGCGACGGAATATTTAATCGCGGGTTTTACCGGGAGACCTAACAATATGACAGCGGATCAGATCAAAGAAATTGCCGCAGGTGGCCTCGTGGAATTTGGCGCACATACCGTGCATCATACGTGGCTTAAAGGATTGTCGCTCAAAGTACTTGCCTACGAAGTGACGGAAAGTAAGAAAATGATTGAAGAGCTTATTGGTCAACCCGTGGTGTCGTTTGCGTATCCGTACGGGTCGTTTGATGTTGCTGCCGTCTCATCGGTTGCTCAAGCCGGATTTACAAGCGCCGTGTCGACCGTGCCGGGCATAGATCAGCCGCAAACGCACCGGTATTTTCTGTATCGGCTCCGGCCCGGGGGGCGTACGGGCTCAAGTCTCTTAAGTTGGCTTTCGACCGTAAAAAACGAACAAATATCGTTCCTCCCCGCCACAGAACAATAATTTGTGCGGAGGACGATTCTTATTTTGAACCGCTCTCCGACAATTACCTAGTGCATTTTACCAGGTTAATGGAAGTGTATCAATCGAAGTCGGAGGAGGATTCACATGATTAAAACCTCTTTGCACGACGAGAAAACTTTCTACCCTCATTTTCTCTCTGACCTAGAGCAAAGCCAGAGCGAGGTAATTATCGAAAGTCCATTTATAACCATAGCCAGGATGAAGACGTTTTGGCCTGTATTTAGGCGACTGGTAGCGCGTGGAGTGAAAGTCTACATAGTGACCCGTGACCCACGGGAGCACTCTGATGGCTACGAAGACCAGTCTGAGGTTGAAATACAGGAATTTGAGGCTGTAGGAATACAAGTGCTAATGTGTACTGGCAATCATCACCGAAAGCTAGCAATTATTGACCGCAATATACTATGGGAAGGTAGTCTCAACATATTGTCGCAAGCCAAAAGCAGAGAATTTATGCGCCGTCTTAAGGACGGCGGCTTCGCCGTAGATATATTTAACTTTATTGGATACGAAAAATACATGTAACGAAATTATTGGCAATTTCCTCTAGTAAGCTTCTTGGACTATAATACGCTCATGGACAAAAATAGCAGTATTGCTTCGTTGCCGTGGGATGAGATTACGGCAATTGGCAAGGAAATGTTTGAGGCAGTGCCAAGAGAGACATTGCAATTTGCTGTAGATATCGCAAATCACGATCAGATGTTCAAATCTGCTCTCGAGAGCTTGCAACAGACGAATCCCAAGAGGGCGACATTTGAAGAAGCTGAAAAACTGGTAGAAATGATGAGAGAATCAGCCAAACTAGTGTTTGGGGCTAGGAAATAGTGATCTTGAGCTTAAGGACTTTGACGATACTCTTTATTTTTTCGAACGATAGATTAGCCTCACCGCGCTCAATCATGGCGTAGTAGTTAACGGTCATATCAGCTTTTTTAGCCACATCAGCTTGAGTTAGAGAAAGTTTCTCTCGAGCAACGCGAGCTTTGTCTCCAAATTCTTTTTTCTCTTTCAAATTCATGGAATCACTATTCATATATTTATATTCTAACACCAGACCGCAACATTGCAAAAAACCGTTTTATAACTTAATTAGAGTGTTAGGATACATCAAGCGTAAGATGTTCGTTCGACTTATTATAAATTTCAACAGTATTATTGACATCAATCTGGTTTACTAACCATCCACGCAACTCACATTGACGAATAAAATCGTTTATTCTATTGATACCATTGATTTCCTTTAAAGTTACTATCAGGCCAAATTTAATGCCATCACCAAGTCTTTTGCTCAACCTTTCTTTAGTCTTGACGCTTACACCCCACATACCGTTCTCATACGCTTTTCGTGCAACAACTTTATCAGTAAAAGATTCACTAATGTGCTTAGTATTATCCCATTTTCTATAAAAACGCCGTGCGTTACCCTCGTAAACATAATGTTTTTCTCCATCCTCAACACTTTGTACGTTCTTATTTATAGATTTAATACCATTTTTAACAACTCTACCCAAGTAAATGTCTAGTTCTGTATTTGTATAGTCAACACCTTGATTTACCGAACAACTCGGAAAATAGCATAGAGTAGCTTTTGCAACAAATGGGTGTTTTTGGTTATTAACCGGAACAGGAAGATTGTAGGTGTAAGTGTCCCACTTCTCTGAAATGCCACTGATAAAAAACTTTATTTCATCATTATTTGACTTTACTATTTCTTCAATTCTTTTTGGTACAACTCCATGGCCTATCAGTGGTGCTAGTTTATTATTATTTCCGACACCGTTCCAATCAGCGGCAGCATCTACAATTAATGCTTTTGCAACTTCACGACTAAATCCAAGAATTTCAATTAAAAAAGCGACCTTTCTAGTTACCCAGGGAGCAGCATAGGAAGTACCACCAGCACTAGGCCTTAATCCTTCTGGTGAATACACCCAAATATATTCGTTTTTGTCACCTCCATAGCTACTTACATCAGGCTTATTAAAGAAAGATAAAACCAGTCCCTTACGGGAATATGATGCCGGATGACCGGATCGATTGACAGAATTTACAACTATTGCGTTTATTGAATCAGCAGGAGAGCCAATCATCATTTCAGAGCTAGGATTATTATCCTGCTTGTTTGTTCCTGCTATCACAAATATAACATCGTGCTCGTGCTGTATCTTGTCTAAAATAGCTGCTTCAGGTGATATAAAATTCCGATTAATTTCTCTATCCGAACCCAACGATAAATTCCATGCTTTTATATCTTGGTTTGACGCAACAATTTCCTTAATTGCCTTC
>Ga0315268_10005206_pt1 | contig 14011 bp, 7 predicted proteins | sample C1_top_MG_FD_204535 | JGI IMG/M metagenome (GOLD analysis project Ga0315268, IMG submission 204535) | Sediment microbial communities from Yellowstone Lake, YNP, Wyoming, USA - C1_top | ecosystem: Environmental > Aquatic > Freshwater > Lake > Sediment | place: USA: Wyoming | collected 2017-08-01 | reverse complement strand
TTGCACCTGGGACTGGGGCAGCGGCACCTTCACCCTTCCCACCACCAGCCGGGGCAGCGGCAGGCCGTCCGCGCCCAGGGTCATGGCGGTGGCCATATCACTGGCACGGTAGAGACCGACCTCGACCGCATAAGCACCGGGGGGCACGTCGGGCGGCAGCGCAAGGGCGTATTCGTCGGGTATCTCTTCGCCGGGCGCCCACAGCAGGGTGGGCCGTTTGCCCTGCTGCGGCTCGCCATCGCGGCGAACAATGGTCTGGCCATCGGGACCCAGAAGCGCGGCGAAGGCACTGTAGTAGGCGTCGATCTTGCCCAAGGCATGCCAGCGTACTGAAAGCCGGACCGATTCGCCGGCGGCGTACTCCGGCTTGTCCGTGGCCGCGAACTCCAGGCGGGCTGGAACAGGAAAGGGCTGGCCCCGTGGCTGCTGCGTGGGCGCGACCGTGCCGGTGGCCTCGGCCTGACCAAGGACTGGATCGTCGACGTGAAGCGTCAGGGAGACGGGGTTACTGGGCGCCGGCCCCAGCGGCACGGCCACCACGGATGCCTGCGAGGTGACAATGGGAACGGTCGCCTGCACGGTCAGTTGCTGGACGCCACCTGGCGCAGCCCATGTGGCCTGGACGACCGGCCGGTGAGTGGGCAACACGACCAGGGGCACACTGCCGCGGGTCTGGATGATGAGGTAGGCGGTGTAGGGCTGGCTGGGCGTCGCCAGGGCTGGCAGATACACCTGCAGACTGGTGTCCGCGGACCCGTGTCGGGACAGCAGTCGGTACACCTGGTCGCCGCCGAAGGTCTGGATAAGCTGCAGGTCGTCCGGTAAGGGGGGCAGCGGGGCCGGGAGACGGTCCCTGTGGATCACCAGGTACTCCACGCCATAGCCGTGGAGCAGGGCCAGCGACCGCTGGGAGGGGAAGCTGCTCATCTCGTAGACCATCTCGCCATGCTGTGGCGGAATGAAGCCGCTATACCCATCGGGTGTGCGCTGCCAGTGGTAAGTGGAGAAGTACTGGTACAACAGGGTTTGCCTGGCGTCGCGTCCGCCCAAAGGCAATTCAAGGATGGTGGTGGGGGATTGCTTTGCCAGCCAACGGTAGACGGGGGGAACGGCCTCGCCCACCGGCACCGGATACACCTGGGCCGCCGGGACGGTCAGGCACTCCAGTCCAAGGAGGACCAGGGCGGATAGGGCCAGGACGCGTCCGTGAGACAAGCGGCTTAGGGCGGCCACGGCCCATGCGGCCAGGAGGGACAGGCCCAAGAACAGGAGGATGCTGAACCGGGCTGGCGCCCGCAGGGCCTGAAAGCCGGGCACCAGGGCATAGAGCCAGGCGTAGGGCAGGGCGAAAGGCAAGTCAAGCTTCGTCTCGGCCGTGAGGTGCAGCACTGGCCCCAGGGATAGCGCGAAGGAGAACGGGACGAGCACTAGATGAAACAAGCCGCGCCGCCAGGCTCTGATGGCGAGAACGGCGCCCGCCAGGGCCATCAGCGTGGTGAACAGGCCGGGGAAGAGGGCGTCCAGGGCATAGCCGCCAATGACTACGGGTTGTCGGGGGGCCAGCCACCGCCCATACAACAGGTTGTTCGGCAACGCCTGGGTGTACTGACTGAGGCTCGCGGAGAAGGGTTCGCTTTCGGCCAGGGATCGTTGGAAGCCCAGTTCCTGTTGCACCTGAAAGTACGGGATGGCAAATGGGAGGACAGCCAGCACGGCCAGGCACCCAGCCACTGCCAGGCTCAAGACGGTCGTTCTGTTGAGAGTGTGTGGCTCGCCCGCCCAGCGGCACAGGACGAAGAGCCCCACGGCCAGGCCGGCGAAGATGGCGTAGTAGAAGCTGGCTAGAGCCTGGAGGGTCAAGAAAACCGCCGTCGCGAGAACGTCGGGAAGAGCAGCTCGCCAGCCGCCGCGGTGGGCCTGAGCTCGGCGCAGAATGCGGTCCAGAAACAGAAGTGCAAAAGGAAGCCAGTGCAAGGACAGGAGCTGGATTTGCGCCAGGTTGGATAGCTTGTAGGCGTTGAACGTGAAGACGACGCCCGCTGCAATGCCCCCCCAGGCGTTTCCAGTGACTTGCCGCGCCAGCAGGTACATGCCCCAGCCCGAGAGAACGAAGGTCAGGCACAGGGCTACATTGTAGCCCAGCACCGGATTGGCGCTGACCACGGTCACGGGCAGCGCCAGAAGCGCCTGGCTGAGGTTGATTTCTGAGAAGGCCAGGGAGCGCTGGAATGGAACGAAGATGTTGGCGTCAAAGAAGCCGAGCGGATTGGTGAGCAGGGCGTGGCCGTCCCAGGCCAGGATCCAGACGTTGAGAAGTGCATCCTGGCCGTCCTCTACGGCGTCGGCCAGGTGCAGCACCAACGGGTATGTGAATGCGGCGCTGAGGACGGCAAAAAGGGCCAGCGCCAGCATGGCCTCAGGCCAAGGGGCGCGCCCGGCGTCACCATCTCGGCGCGCGCCCCGGTTCAACACCGCGGTCGAGCCGCTCACCAAGCCCGCGTCTCCTCAGTGCGATGATTCGTCATCTAGCGATGGTAGTCCAGCACCACGATTTGGGTCTCCTCGGGCAGGGCGCCGCGGGTGACGAGCAGCTTGGGCTGGGGGTTCACAGCCGGCTGCCCCATCTCCTTGAGGAACTTCTCGACAGGGTCCAGCCTCTTCCCGAGTGTCAGCACTTCGGTCTGGAAGTGCATGGGGATGACGATCTTGGGTTCCAGGAGGCTCACGACCTCGGCCGCCTGCGTGGCGTCAATAGTATAGGTGCCGCCCACCGGTACCAGCAGAACGTCGATCTCATCTAGCTCCTCGGCCTGAGCCTGGGTGAGCACGTGCCCAAGATCGCCCAGGTGGCAGATTACCACTTCATCTATGGTGATGGCGTAGACGGTGTTGCGGCCGCGCGCCTTGCCCTCCTCCATGTCGTGGAAGGTCGAAATGCCCTTGATGAATACGTTCTTGATCTCGTATTCGCCAGGGCCCTTGATGATCTTGGGATTGCCACTGATGGCGGTGGCATTCCCATGATCGAAATGCTCGTGGCTGACGGTGACAATGTCAGCCTGAGGTCGGCCCAGGGAGTAGCCGACCGACTTGTCGTAGGGGTCAGTAATGAGGGTGACGTCTTTGCCCTTGAGCCGGAAACAGGAGTGACCGAGCCAGTTGATTTCCATTGCAGTACCTCCACGAGCACCTAGGGTTTGGCCTGGCAGGTAGTCAGGCTGCACTATTATAGCATAGTTGGGGGGCCTGCGTCCACAGAAAGGGGGGCGAAATGTGTTTGCCGCCTTCACATGCCGACCGGGCATACCGCCAGACATAGGCCGCAGCAGCGCTTTCCCCAACGGTCGCGAACTTTGTCCTTGTAACTGGAGCAAGCGGCCGGGTCCAGCCGCTCGGAGAGAGGCTGATTGGGGTGGAATTCAACACCCTTGATGGCGTGGGGCGGGCAGGCTCGGACACAGGCCAAGCAATCGCCGCACGCGGGCGCCAGAGGGGCACCTGGGGCCAGGGGGGCATCGGTGAGGACGGTGACCAATCGCACCCGGGGGCCGGCTTGCGGTGTAATCAAGCAACAGCTCTTCCCGATCCAGCCCAGACCAGCCAGATGTGCGGCCATGCGATGGGAGAATATGCTCTGCATGCGGTCGCGGCCGTGGCGTTGGGAAGCTGGAATAGGATAGGCCGCGTGCGAGGTCTTCTGCAGCAGATTGCTGACCCTGAGGGCCAGGTCGTCCAGGCGGGCGTTGAGGATGTTGTACTCGTACAGGTAGGTCAGGCTGGGTCCAGCCAGCAGATCCTGGATGATGGTCTTGGGAAAGAAAACGGCGATGGACACCGCCCGGGGAAAGGGTGCCAGGTCCACGCGCACACCGTCGCCGGGAAGAGGGGACAGGCCGGCCAGGTCAGCAACGCCCCACAGGTCACCGCCGCACTGGCCGATGAGCTCGCTGATACGTTGATCCAGCTCCAGATCCATGTCGTTCACGGTCCTCGTGAATGGCAAAGGCCCGCCCTGGCGCGCATGCCCGGGGCGAGCCCAGTAGCCAATGGACCGACATGTGCAGATGCTCAGGCCGCCTGGCCTGCCCCGGCTTCCTGTCCAAAAGCCTCGTGGCTCATGCTGCTCTGGCCCCGAAAGACGCCGCCTTCTTCCACCGTTAGGGAAGCGGCGCTCATGTCGCCCCATAGCTTGCCTTTGGCGCTGATCTCCAGGCGGCCACGAGCTGTGACGTTACCCTTCACATAGCCGGCGATAAAGATGTTTTGGGCCGTGATGTTGGCCGTTATCCGTCCCTTCTCGCCCACGATGACGTTACCGGTTGTCTCTACGTCGCCCTCAACGGTCCCATCCAAGCGAATGCCGCTCTGGGCCTTCAGGCTCCCGTTCAGCGTGACGCCGGGACCGATAATGGTCTCCATCTTCTCAGCGCTGCGATTGAACAACACTGCCTCCCTGTGCGCTCAGGTACTTCGCTGGGTCCAACGCCTGGCCGTTGAGCCTGATCTCGTAGTGAACGTGTGGGCCGGTGGTGCGCCCGGTGTCGCCAGCGTGGGCAATGAGCTGGTCGGCCTCTACCTCGTCGCCGTAGTGCACGACGAGGTCGCGGTTGTGGCCGTAGACGGTCTTGTAGCCCATCTCGTGCTGGATCTCCACCGTCCAACCCAGGTTGCCCTGCCAGGTGGCATAGACAACCTTGCCCGCCTTGGTGGCATAGACCGGTGTGCCGTACCACGCGGAGATGTCTATTCCGTAGTGGAAGCCGGAGTACCATGGGGAGACCGGGTCTACCCGCATGCCAAAGCCTGAGGTGATGTTGATTGGTCCATGCAACGGGGCCAGTTTGGGCGCCGCATCATAGAGGGCCAGTGCCTGCTCCAAAGCCACGGGGTCCGTGCGCTTATCGGCGTCCACCGCGGCCACTCGCGCGATGACCAGGTCACGCAGTTGGCGTAGGCCGGCTAGACGCTGGACGACGCCAGAATCCACCTGTTGAACCTGGTAGCGCGAGTCCAGTGCGCCGCCCGCTGCGCCTCGGCTGGATACAGAGGCGGCAGCCCGGTCTTCGTTGCCCCAGGGGGACAGGATTCCGCCTGCAGCGCTCTGGCCGAGAGCGCCGAGAGCATGGTCCTGGCTCGGAGCGTAGAGGGTCGGGGCGGTCAACACCGTGGTTGCCGTGATGGTTCCGGATACGGCTGACGTTGGCGTGAGCCTTTCCAGGCCCACAATACGGCGCACCTCTTCTACAAGCCGGTCCATGGAGGCCACATTATCGCTAAGGCGGCCCGCCTCGGCGGTCAGGCCGCGGACTTGCTCATCCTGCGACAGAATGGTTTCGCGCATAGCACGCTGGCGGTCCAGTTCGGTTTGGCGTTCCTGCTGCAGGAGGGCGAGCTGGGCCTGGGCGTTTCGGTAGTCGCGGATCAGGAGGACGAGCCCGGCCGCCAAGATGGCTACCGCCAGAAGGCACAGGTAGAGCGCCCAGTGCGGCATGTGCAGGGAAATGGGCTCCTGCTGAGTATGAGGGACGATCAGGAGAGTGAAATGGTCCGGGTTTCGGTGGGACTTTGCGCCCAAGGCAGTCGCTCCTTTCCGCCGCGTACTATACACGAAAGGCGGCCTGACGTCAAGGGGGCTGGTCGCCTTGCTGCCAGAGCACGTGGCGGCTCGGCGGAAATTGACTTGTCCGTGACAATGGTGTATACTGTGCGGCAGCCCGTAGGAGTTGCAGAGCCGTTATGATCCGAAGAGTTATCTTGGTTCAGCCGTGGCGCGAGGGGCGCATTTGGGGGAAGGCGCCCAGTGCCCCATACACGCTGATGCGCCTCGCCTCGCTGGTGCCTGAGTCGGTGCCCGTGGAGATCTGGGACGAGAACGCTGCCGCGGCGGATTACGGCTCCCTGGGCAACGGTGACCTGGTGGGCATTACCTGTAAGACACTGAACGCAGACCGTGCGCGGGAGATCGCGCAAATCGTCCGCCAGCGAGGGGCCACGGTGGTGGTGGGCGGCACGCATGCGACGCTGCTGCCTGAAGAGGTGGCCGAGTGGGCGGACGTGGTGGCGGTGGGCGAGGGGTACCGCACCTGGCCCAGGATCATTGCGGACTTTGACCAGGGCCGACTGGCGTCGCTTTATGAGGACACAAGTTGGGGCACGTTAAGCGGCGTTGCTACCCTCTCTGACCGTGTCATTCGCCAGACGAATGAGCGGAGGCGCTACTGGACTCCGTATCTGGAGATCACCCGCGGTTGCCCCCGCGATTGCAGCTTTTGCACGGCTATCCGCGTTTCCGGGCGGGTGATGCGCCTGCGACCGGTAGACGAAGTAGTGAGCGAGATCCAACGTCGCCGCATTCGCCGTTTCTTTCTCACTGATGACAACTTCGGTCTGAACTTCCGCATCAACCCTGGGTACGTCAGTCAGGTGTTTGCCGCTCTGAGAAACCTGCCTTTGCGGGGCTGGACCGCTCAGGCCGAGGCGATGGTCGCCCACTATCCGGACCTGCTTGATGAGGCCAGGTCTGCCCACTGTGAGAAGCTCTTCGTTGGGTTTGAGTCGGTCAACCCGGGCAACAGGAAGGAGCTGGGGGGCAAGGGTCACGGTGAGATCGCCGAGGCGCGTGAGGTGATCAAGGCGATTCATGATCATGGCATCGGTGTGGTGGGACTATTCGTCCTCGGCTTTGACAGCGACACACCCACGGTTTTTCAGGATACGTATGATTTCATTCGCAGCAGTGGGTTGGACGGGGTAAGCCTGACCGTGTTGACTCCATACCCCGGAACGGAAACGCGAAGGGACATGGCGGCCCAGGGTCGTCTCTTGTCTGGAATTCCTTGGAGCCTCCACGACACAGCCCATGTCACCTACCGGCCGGCCCAGATGTCGGTGGAGCAGCTCCGGGAGGGGTACGACTGGCTTTGCCGCATGGTCTACGGGCCGGGGCAGATCGCCCGGCGTGGCTGGAGCTTCTTGAGCCGCTATCCTCTTGGCGATGTGCCCGGCAAGGTCATTCCAGCCCTCAGCACCGACGTCGGCTACCGCTTCACCTACGCCTACCGCCACCGGTAGGCAGCGTCCAGCCACAGGCGTCTCTACGGGACAACACCCGCGCATCTCCTTGGAGCGGCCTGAAGCCCACGTGGCTCCGAACCCAGCACCTTCTCAGAATCCTCTCGCGTTGCCCCCGTCCATGGCTCCGTCTACCGCGATAGCTCCACCGCGTCGCCCGCCGGCCTTCCTGTCGCGTCATAAACCGGAAGCCGCTGGCCCGAGGCGGCGTCGTACAGGCCCACAACAAGGCGGTAGTCGGAGGGCAGCGGGCCTTGTGGGTCAATGGCAACGGCACGCCGGTCGGTCACCACCTGCCCCTGCAACCAGCCCGTAGTGGGGAACGACCCGTCGCCCGGCACGCTATCGTGTTGCGCTTGCAGGCGGCTTTGCGCGTCCAGCACGTGGAGGAACACCGTGTACGATTTGTCCACGGGACCAAGGCACTGCCAGTACAGGGTTATGCTCTGACCGTCGTCCACGTCGTAGCCCAGGAGTGCGATGTTCGCGCCCAGGCGGAAGTCCAGGCGATGCTGCATGGGAGGCACGGTGAAGCTGCGGGGGCTGCTGTAGGACTTCAGCGTGGCAAGGGACACGCTGTCACCGCTCTGCAGGAGGCCACTCAGAGGCAGACGGCGCCGGTCGGCCGTGCGATACAGGCCAGCTACCAGGCGATACTCGGCGTCGGGCGCATCGGGTGCCAGCGTGAGGTTGTACGTATCGCGGACGACATCGCCGGCTCGCCAATGGGCGGTGGGCCAGGCGCCCCCCCAGGGGCGAACATCGGTGGCCGCCCAAGGCTTGTTGCTCTGATCCAGGAGCTGCACAAAGACCGTGTAGTCCTCGGTGATGTCAGTCAACGCCCGCCAGAACAGAGTAAGCTGCAGGGTCTGCCCGGGTGCTAGCCTTTCGGAGTCCAGACTGAAGCCCAGCAACTCCACCTGGTCGCCCAAGTTGGCTGAGGTGCGGTGCTGGATCGGCAGGCGGGCTACGTCCACGGGAAGGCTGGCCTTGGCCAGCTTCACCAGGCCCAGGTTGGCCTCGGTGCCGCCTAGGCTTCCGTTGCTGGTGAGAAGGCCCAGACGTTGGCCGGTGGTGGGGTTGTACAGGCCGGCAGCCAGGCGGTATTCCCCGGGCGGCAGGCCCAGGGGCACGTCCAGCCGCCAAGGGTCGCGCAGGATGCTCCCCGGAGGCCAACGGCGTGATGGATACAGCGGCGCCACCGGCTGGCCGTCCCACTGGGCGACGATGCCAGCATCGTTACGCAAGGTGACGAAGGCCTTCAAATCGGCGTCAAGCTGGCGCTGTGCCTGCCAGTAGAGCGAGACGTAGAGGGGCTGGCCGGCCTGAGCAATGCCCTGCAGGTCGGAGCCGAGGAGCCGAACCAGGGACCCGAACAGGTCGGGCCCTTCGGTGGGGTGGGCGATGGAAGCAGTCGACGGTGCCTGGGCCGTGGTCTGATAGAGCTGGACGCGGATGTAGCTGGAGCCGGCAAAGCCGACGTCGTCCAGCTTAAGGTAGTGCTGGTCCAGATACTGCCGCAACACCTCGTTGGGGTCGGTGACAGTGTCATAGCAGCGGTAGACCCAGAGGCGCGGGTGTAGGCGGGCGACTCGGTCCAGAGCGTCCTGCATCTCCGATGCCGTGGTGGCGTAGAAGTCGGAGGTGGTGCTGCCCCAACCCAACTGGGGCGAGCCGCCAATGGATCCGGTTTGCAGCAGCACGGCGCCTGGCTGGGCTGGTCGGTCCTGGTAGTCGCGCAGGCGGCCGCGCCAGGCGATGTCGCCATCGTAGTAGTAGAGCACGGCCGGATAGACATAGCCGGCGTTGATGAGGACGGCGTCGCCGGGGCGCCAGCGGTCGGCGAGGTAGCGCACTGCGGCGCGGTGGTCGTCAGCGGCATAGGCGGGGCTGAAGTAGTAGGCGTGGAGAGAGATCGCCACGGGAACGGCCAGTGCCGTCAACGCCAGCACCAAGGCGGTCGGTCGCCAGCGTCGCAAGCGCTCCAGTCCCGCTGCTATGACGATGGCGAACGTCGCCGAGTATGTGAAGAGATAGCGAACGTGGTAGAGCGGTGTGATGGCGGAGATCAGCAGGATGGCGGCCAATGGAACGAAGGTATAGCCGGCCAGCAGCCAGGCGAGCGACATGCCGGCTCGGTCCGGGTCGGCCGGTGTGACATCAGGTCGCCGCGTGGTCAATTGGCGCAGTCCCAGCGCATAGCAGAACAGAAACACGCCCAGAAAGGCCCACAAGCGGTCAGGGTCACCGGATTGCCCGGCGGACAGGGCGGTCCATGATTCTACCAGAACGTCCCAAAGCGCGACGGCGCTCCGCCAGGGGGGCACCGGAGGTTGGGTGGCCTGCCGCCACGCCACGGGCAGCCAGGGCAGATAGAGGAAGAGCAGGGCTACCTGGGTGGAGGCCCAGCAGTACAGGCGGGAGTCTGCCCGCGAGAATAGGGCTTTCCGATCGCTGGGCGATGTTGCCAGCAGTCGGCTGGCGGCATAGAGATTGTGAAATAGCAACACGAACAGGAAGTAATAGAGCGAGTAGATTCCGCTGGCAGCAGACGCGACGTACACGACCCACCAGCGCCAACGGGAGCCCTGTCGGCGCGGAGACGGCAACAGGTGGCCTTCCAGCAGGCGGACCATGGCGTAGGTGCTGAGCAGGGCCAGGAAGCTGCCCAGCGTGTACATGCGCACCTCCTGCGAGTACCAGATGCTGAAAGGTGATGTTGCAGCCAAGAGGGCCGCCAGCCAGGCGACAGAAGGACTGACGAGCTCTCTGGCGAGACGTTGGGTGAGGGCAATCGTGAGGATTCCGAAAAGCAGGGAGACGTAGGCTGTGGACAGCTCGCTGCGTCCGGCCGCCAGGGTCCACAGATGCAGCAGGGCGTAATAGAAGGGTGGGTGGATGTCCCCCGCAGTGTGGGCGACCATGTCCGGCAGGTTCAGGCTGGCCAGGTAGACGCTGACGCTTTCGTCGTACCACAGGCTGTCCGCGCCCAGGCGGTACAGGCGCAGGCCAAAGGCGGCCAGGAAGACGAGCACGGCCAGGATGAGCAGGCGCGTACGCGGACGACTGTCCATACCGCCTATCTTATCACACTGGGCCTTTTCTTGCAAGCCGCGGGTCAGTGTGGTATAATCCCGTGGCGGGGCTAGACAGGCTGCCGTTCGGGAGTGATGTTGGCACACAGCGCAGCAGGGCGTGTGGATGGTAGGACACGGTGGGTGGCTCTTGCGCTCACCCTGGTGGCTTTTGCCCTCCGTGTCTATGATCTGGCTGCTCAAAGCCTCTGGGTGGACGAGGCGTTCAGCGTTCGCCTGGCCGAGCGCGAACCAGCCGAGATCGTGAGCACGATAGCCAACCTGGACGTGCATCCGCCCCTGCATTACCTGGCTCTGCACGGCTGGGTCGCCCTGGCGGGGCCGAGCGAGTTCGCCGTCCGCTATCTCTCGCTGGCGTTCAGCGTGCTGGCCGTCCCGTTGGTCTTCCTGCTGGGTAGCCGAATGTTTGGCTGGCGCGTGTCGCTGGTCGCAGCCGCGCTGGCAGCGCTGAGCCCCTTTGCGGTGGCCTATGGCCAGGAGGCCAGGATGTACGCCATGGTGGCGGCCCTAAGTCTGGCTTCCCTGGTCTTCTACGATGGTCTGCTGCGCGGACGCCATCATGCCTGGCTGGGCTACGTCGTCAGTACGGCGCTGTCCCTCTACACGCAGTACTACGCCGCACTCGTCATCCTGGTCGAGAACCTGTGCCTGGTGCTGCTCTGGCTCGGCCAAGGGGCGTTCCGGCGGCAGGACCGCTTGATCGCGCATCAGCGCAACCTGTGGGGTCGATGGTTCACGGCACAGGGCGTCGTGGCGCTACTCTTCCTGCCCTGGCTGCCCGTGGTAGTGCGCCCTTTAGAGGGATGGCGGAACGCCTGGACCATAGCGCCCACCGTCAGCGGCTTTGCCTGGCAGGTGTGGCAGTTCCTCGCGGCGGGTCCGGCCGTGGACCCCCAGACGGCGTCACCGGCGCTGGGAGCCCTCGCGGCCATGTTGGTGATTGGGCTGGCCGTCGCGGTGGCGGACGGCCTGGTGAAGCGGGATCGTTGGCCTCTGACTTTCGCGTCACTGGGCTTGCTTGTGCCGGTCGCGGCGCTTTTCGTCATTTCGCAGGCTCGTGGCATCTTCCAGCCCAAGTTCCTGCTGATGATGGCGCCACTCTATTGGCTCTTGGCAGCGTTCGCTGTCATGGCGGTGTGGCGTCGTCGCCCCTGGGGTGGTTCTCTTCTGCTGGCAGGGGCGGTGCTGGTGTCCGTCGGTGGTCTGGCTGGACTCTACTGGGACCAACGCTTCGCGAAAGACCCTTTCCGAGAGCTGGCGGCCTACGTGGCTCGCAACGCCGAGGCGGATGACGTCGTCATCGTGGATACCCCAGACGCCTTTGGCTACTATTACCGCGGCGGGGCAACCTGGGACACGCTGCCGAAAGACTATCCCTTGCGCGAAGAGAGTCTGGCCGTCGACCTGACGCGGCTCACCATCGGCCACGGGGGGCAGCGGATCTTTCTGGCCCAGTGGTCTCGCGACGAAACCGATCCAAAGGGCTTTCTGAGGTTCCTCCTAGACAAGCAGGCTCAGCAGCTTGATCGAGTTGCATTCGGTCGTCAGGAGCTGTGGGTGTACCGTCTGCCGACAACGCCGGCTTTCAGCATTCCGTCAGGCGCTGATGGCAGGGTTGCCCTGTTTGACCATGAGCTGAATCTGACCGCCTTTGACTTCGGTGGCGCTGGACCGGATGGGCAGGGACAGGCCGTCCCGTCTGGTGGGAAGATGTGGGTAATCCTGCGCTGGCGCTTGTTGCAGGCCGTTGGCCGTGACCTGAAGATGTCTCTCAAGTTGTGGGGCAGCAATGGGCATCTGGCCGGTCAGGTGGACAAGGTTCTGTGGGACAACGCCCGTGTGCCCACGTCGCACTGGATGCCTGGCAGCGAGGTGATGGATGCGGTGATTCTTCCCGTGGCGGTTGCCGTGCCTCCCGGGCCCTACTCGCTGGAGCTGACCGTCTACGACGGGGGAAACGGGCAGCCCCTGCCGCTGGTGGATTTCGCGAGCGGAAATGCTACCGGTTTGAACCTGACGCTCGGCCGGGTGGACGTGACGCGGCAGGTGGCAGTCCCGTCGTCCCAGGGATTGGCGGACGCAATGGGGCAGAGCCTGTGGCTTGACGTGGGGCCCGGTCTGCGGTTGCTTGGCTACGATGTGCCGGAAGGCGAGATCAGCCCGGGGGAGACCATCCCGGTCACATTCTACTGGCAGGCCCTGGCGTCGTCGCCCGTGGATTACACGGAGGAACTCACCTTGGTCGGCCCAGATGGCCAGGTGGTGACTCGCGGGCAGGCTGTTGTTGGAGGGGATTACCCCGTTGACCGCTGGGTGAAGGATGAGGTTGTGCGAGACTGGGCCGGCCTCAGGGTCCCGCCGACTGTCCCTTCGGGGACTTACGACCTGAGCCTGGCAGTGCATGGGCCTGGCGGCGCAGTGCTGCGCCAGGTGACTTTGGCCAGAGTTGGGGTCTCTGGTCGGTCGCGCCAATTCCAGGCCCCGCCTGTACAGCATCGTCAGGAGGCGGTCTTGGGGGGGCTAGTTCGTCTGGTGGGCTGGGAGGTGCAGCCCACGGACCGAAAGGTGAAACCCGGCGAGGTCCTGCATTTGACGCTGGTCTGGCAGGCTGTGGCGCCCATGGACCGAAGTTACACTGTCTTTGTTCACCTGGTGGACGAGTCTGGAAAGATGGAGGGCCAGCAGGACGGCATCCCTGGCGGCGGGCAACTCCCCACCACGGGCTGGTTGCCCGGCGAGTACATCGTGGATACGGTTGATCTGATCGTTCGTGGCGACGCGTCCGAGGGCCGATGCCGCCTGGCGGTGGGACTGTACGATCTGGCTACCTCGCAGCGCCTGTCAGTTGCAGATGTCAGCGGCGCGCCACTGGGCGACCACGTCCTGCTGGGACCGGAGGTGATACATGTCAGCCCTGACCCATGAGATTGTAGCATGGTGAGACGCTGGGTTGGCGACCTTGCCGTCGTGGCCGGCTATGTGGCCTTGACGCTGTTCTTCACGTACCCCCTGGTCGCCCAGTTTACCACCCATGTTCCTGGCACCAACGTGGACGATCTGGCTTTTGTCTGGAACATCTGGTGGTTCAAGCATGCGATCTTTGACCTGGGCACTGATCCGTTCAGCACCAACCTCATCTTCTACCCCGTTGGTGTTGACATGGCCTTCTACACCCTGGCCGTTCTCAATGACCTCCTGGCCCTGCCCTTCGTGGGCGTGGTGGGCCTTGTCGCGGCCAGTAACCTTGTCCTCGTTTTTGCCTTCACCATGTCGGCGTACGGCACGTACCTCCTGCTGCGCTACCTACTGGCTGATGTGCCTGCCGTCCGAGGGGTCCGTCTGGCGGCAGCCTTCGTGGGTGGTGTAGTCTTTGCCTTTGCGCCCAGCCGCTTTGTGTATGCGAGCCTTGGGCACTACAATGTAGTCAGCGCGGAGTGGATGCCGTTCTACGTTTTGTTTTTCATTCGGATGCTCCGTGGGTTGCAGGCAGAGCGGGACGGACGGCGGCCTGGCAGCGCGCCCGGGAGGGACGCGGTGGCAGCCGGGCTCTTCCTATCGTTAGCGCTGCTGGTTGATCTCGGCTATGGCTTCTTTCTTTTGTTTATCTCCCTGCTGCTGCTGGCCTTTACGACCAGGACGGTGGTGTTCAGCGTGTCCTTTGTTCGCCGCGCCGTGCTGCTTGCCCTGGCTGCTCTGGTGCCCTTCTCCCCGGTACTGTTCTTCATGGTCCGTGAGCTCCGGCGGGGCCAGGGGTTGAACTTCCCCGGCTGGGGCTACGCCGACATGCTTTCCGCTGACCTGGTTGGCCTGGTCACGCCCACGCGTTTTCACCCGCTGTGGGGTGA
>Ga0315268_10005205_pt1 | contig 14011 bp, 10 predicted proteins | sample C1_top_MG_FD_204535 | JGI IMG/M metagenome (GOLD analysis project Ga0315268, IMG submission 204535) | Sediment microbial communities from Yellowstone Lake, YNP, Wyoming, USA - C1_top | ecosystem: Environmental > Aquatic > Freshwater > Lake > Sediment | place: USA: Wyoming | collected 2017-08-01 | reverse complement strand
ACCCTCCGGCCGCCCCTGGTCGACTTCCTCCACGCGGCCGCGCACGACCTCGAGCTTGCGCCGATCACGGTCCATCAGGAGCTGCGCCTTCGGGATGTGGGCCAGCCCGACCTCCAGGTCGTCGACGGCCTGGGGAGCCCGATCGGATACGGCGAGACGAAGCCCATCGGACCGGCTGCAGTGTTCGCGCGCGTCCTGGAGAGCGAGCAGATCGAGCGCTACCGACGATCGATCGACAATCTGCTCGTGACCGATTTCCTGCGCTTCTCGCTGTTCCGGGCCGACCTCGGGCGCCTCGACGTGGTGCTCGTCGAGAGCGAGGCGCGACTCCTCGCAGGTGCCCACACGGTGTCGGCGGCCCAGCTGGGGGCGCTCGAGAACCTTCTCCAGGCGTTCTTCTCCGCCCGGAGCCCGATCGCGACGTCCGCCGAGCAGCTCGCCGGAGGGCTGGCCCGCAAGACGACGCTGCTCCGCGATGCGATCCGCGCCCTGCTCGGCACGCCCGGCGACGATGGCGAGGCCCTCCGGCGCCTGCACGAGTTCTACCGGCGCAGCCTCATGTCGGACATGACCGACGACGACTTCGCCGACACGTACGCCCAGACGCTTGTCTACGCCCTCTTCCTGGCACGTCTCGAGGGAGGTCCGGCACGCGACTTGGACGCGTCCCTCGCGGCGATCCCGCGCGACGTCCCGATCCTTCGCTCGGCGATCGAGCCGCTGCGGGTGGCCGGCCGGCTCCCGGTGCCGATCGCGACGTGGCTCGGGGACGCCCTGGTGCTGCTCGCCGCGACGCCGGACGCGGTCATCGGCTCGATCGGGCATCCCAGCGCAGGCATGCCCGACCCGATCCTCTACTTCTACGAGCACTTCCTGGCCGCCTACGACCGCCTGGAGCGGATCCGAAAGGGCGTCTACTACACGCCGCGGCCGCTCGTGGACTACCTCATCCGGGCGGTCGACGACTCCCTGGTGCGTGACTTCGGGAAGCTGGCGGGCCTGGGCAACACCGGCGTCAGCGTGCTGGATCCCGCCGTCGGGACGGGCACGTTCATCCTGGCCGCCGCGCAGCAGGCCGTGACCAACGTCGCGACCTCGCTGGGCAGCGGTGCGGTCCAGGCGGTACTGGACGAGCACATCCTCCGCGACTTCTACGGCTTCGAGCTGCTTCCCGCTCCCTACACGATCGCCCACGTGAAGCTCGCCCTCTTCGCCCGCGAGCACCACGCGTCGTTCCGGGAGCGGCGGGCGCGGATCTACCTCACGAACACGCTGGGCGACCCGCTGGCGCGGGCCGACGACGGCGGCCTCCTCGCCTTCTTCGTCCCGGGCCTGATCGAGGAGGCGGCCGAGGCCGAGCGGGTCAAGTCGGACCAGCAGATCCTCGTCATCGTCGGGAATCCGCCGTACTCGGCCGCGAGCCACAACAAGCAGCCGGAGATCGAGCGTCTCTTCGCGGCCTGGAAGACGGTCGATGGACGACCCGGCAGCCCGCCGATCCGCGAGGCGCGGATCGCCCTCAACGACGACTACCTCAAGTTCATGCGCTGGGCGGTCTGGAAGCTCCTCGAGCAGCCGGGCGCGCCCGGGCACGGGATTCTCGCCTTTGTGACCAATCACGGGTTCGTCTGGAACCGTGTGCACCGCGGCGTCCGCAAGGCGCTTCTCGAGGCTTTCGACGACGTCTGGGTCTTCAATCTCCACGGGAACCGTCGTACAGCGTCGCGCGCGATCCCCGACCAGAACGTCTTCGTGCCCGTGATGCAGGGCATCGCGATGACCGTCTTCGTCCGACGCCCCGGGCCGAAGACCGGGCTGGGGACGGTCCACTACCGCGAGATGCGCGGCACGCGCCAGGCCAAATACGACGCCGCGTCGACGGTCCGGCTCAGGAGCGACGGCTGGACGACGGTCACCCCGGAGGCGCCGTACTGGTCGTTCGCCCCGTCCGCCGGCGACGACCGATACGCCACATGGCCCTCGGTGCCGGAGCTGTTCCCCGTCAACTCGTCGGGGGTACAGACGCAACGAGATGACCTCATCTCCGACACGGATCGCCCTGCATTGGAGGCTCGCGCCCGACGGCTCGCCGACGCGACGCAGACCGCGGAGACGATCCGGGCGGCGATGGTTGTTCCCGAGAACAGCGGGTGGACCCTGGAAGCGAAGCGGTCATGGTTCGCGCCCTTCGAGCCTCTCCGAATCACCCCGTGGCTCTATCGCCTTTTCGACCGGCGCTTCCTGTACTGGGACCCAGCCATGATGGGCCGGGCTCGTTCATCTCTGATGCGGCACCTCCTGCCACGGCCGTTCGGCGACGGCGGGGAGCACCGTCTGGCGCTCGTCGTCCAGCGCGCCCGCCCGATCGGGACGATCGCAACGATCACCCGAGGGATCGCCACTGCACATGTGACCGGCCAGTGGTGTCACGTCTACCCGCTCCACCTCGCAGACGTCGCTGCGGAGGGCACGCTCTTTGCGGCGGATTCCGGGTGGACCGAGAACCTCGACCCGGCTCTCGCATCGGCGATCCGACGCAGCATTGGCGGAGATGTGGGCGTCGAGACGATCGCGGTCTACACGCTCGCGGTGCTATCGGCGCCGGCGTACCGGCGAGTGTTCCAGGCCCCGCTGGAGATCGACCATCCGCGCATTCCCTTCCCCGCGGATGCCGGTGTCTTCGCTGCCATGGCTGGGCTCGGCGCGGAACTCGCGAATGCGCACCTGATGGAGGCCGAGGTCGCTCCCGACATCCGCTTCGAGGGCCAGGGCAGCAACCGCGTCGACGAGGCCCGGCATGACCCTACCACCGGTTCCGTATGGATCAACGCGACTCAACGGTTCACCGGGGTTCCCGAAGCCGCGTGGGTCTGGGGCGGCGCGTTCCGCCCGCTGGAGCACTGGCTGAACGATCGCCGCGGCCGCACCCTCGACCTCGCCCAGCTCGAGCAGTACCAGCGTGCCATCCACGCTGTTCGGGAGGCAATCCGCCTCGAGCCCCTCCTGGACGAACATCTCGCCCGCGTCCTGAACGCACCGCTCGACCTTACCCGCGCCCCTTGACGTTCAGGCCAAGGCCGAGGTCCCCTGTGTCCGATAGGCAGCAGCGTCGTCATCGAAAGGCCGAGCGAAGGGAAGCGGCCCAGCTCCTTCGGTCTCATGCCGACCTCGCCGAGCACCTCCGCGAACAGATCGGCTTCATCAAGCGCTCGGCGGCGGCGTTTGACCAAGGACACGAGGAAGAGGCCAAGCGGATTGCGGTGGTCCTCCGTGTCCTGCTCCATGACACGCAACAGTCCGTGTCTCTCCTCGGGCAGCTTCGACAGCTTCGCATCATGAGCTTCCTCGATACTGCTGATCCGATCGATCCCCGGAACATGCTCACCACGCTCGGTCTGTGCATGGTGCAGATGACCACCGGAGGCGATGGACCATCCGCGCGCTACGTGCCGTATCTCGGCGATGCGCCGCGACAGCCGCGGTGGAGACCATTCGACGAGTGGTGGATGCAACCGGTGTCGCGAGCGCATACCGGGAGCGGAAACCTCGACGTCAGCCGGCGCCGGTATGTGCTGTCCCTAGCCGACAAGGAGGGTGGTGCGCATGTAGACCCCGACATGGACGAGTTCTACCGCGCGATCACGCGCGACAACGCCATGTCCTGGCAGTACAGCACCGACCACAACCCGCCCAAACCGCTAGACAACGACCCGATTCTCGCCATGGTGCGCCAGATCGGCTACGAGGTTCTGGAGAGTATCCGGCCGGTCACAACGCGCCTGAGCAGCTAGCGCGAGCAACGACACGATGTCGATGCTTCGCCGTCGGCGGGCGCGCCCTTCGTTTGGGCCCGGATTACAGCTAGACCGTGAACTCGCGGATAGCGCCGTCGCTGATAGCGTGGAACCACGGTCCGGCGCCGCGGTCGCGGACGATCTCCTCCATTCGGTCCCACCACCTGACCATGAGCTTGAGGTTCTCCCAGTTGCTCAGGTCCTTCTTGCCCGCGATCCAGAAGACACGCAGCCCGGCTGCTCGGAAGGCCGCCAACTCGGCGGGCTTGGTCCTGATCCTCTTGTCGCGGCTGATCACCACCAGGTCCATTGCGGCGACGATTGGCATCCAGGCGGTGTCGATGGTGCCGGTTGGAACAGATGGCAGGTCGTGGTGCCCTGGGTGCACCACATCGGTGCGGGCGATCGCGAGCATCTTGCCGAGACCCATTGAGGTCTCGTCGACGAACCAGCGGAGGCCAGTCGGCCCGGCGCCCATCTACGCGGCCTGGGCGGCGTCGCTCCGTAGCAGCTCGTACCGTATGGCCTGCCAGACCTCCTGGTCCGTCAGCTCGTAGAGGCGGCCGATCAGCTTCGGGTCGTCTCCGGCCCGCACCTGCTCCGCGATCACGGCGGTTGGAACCGCTCGAACGGTCGGCTCGCCGAACTGGCGCAGCGGGTCCAACCACACATGCTCCAAGTCGGGCAACGGGTGCATCCGCTGGACAACTTCTTGGTCTGCGAAGTCGACCGACTGTACGAAATGGTCGGCCTGTGTCGTCAGCACGAGTTGGCCGTTTCGGACGACTACAAGCTGCAGCTGCTTCTCCAGCCCCACCTGCTGCTGGATCTTGAGCACCAACTCCCGGCCTCTTCCTTCCAGGTACGGGAGCGCGTGCGCAAGAGGGTGCCGCCTATCGAACTGCTGCCTCAGTTCTTCCACGGCCGGCCGCATCCGGATGATCGGAATGCCGGCGTCGCGGAACTCTGAGAGCAGGCGCGCCTCCGTGAACTCCCCCCACGTGACGATGTCGTCGCCGGTCTGCTCAAGCCTCACGATCGGCGGGTAGTCCTTACCGCCGCGCGTGTAGCCATCGATCCAGCGGCGCGCGGTGCCGGGGTGGAGCCTGAGGATCCAGTCCACCTGGGACATGCCGTAGACGGGCCGCGCGAGCAGGTCGATGGGTTCTGGCATTTGGGGCATCCTCTCACGAGCGTCGATCGCCCTCGACACAAGGCAGTATGCCGCCGCGATGTGACGCCATGTCTGTCACCACGACGCCGGCTGGCGTGAGGTCGGCCCGGGCGCAGCCGCGGCGGCGAATGATTTGCAGGCGATAATCGACGTCGGGCCCGCGTTCGCAGGACCAGCCGACGATCGGTATGGCAACGCAGTGACTCCAAACCGCGCCAGGCTCGATCACCTCACGGCACGCGAAACGGCCGCCTCCTGCAGGTCGCGGACCCGGGCGCGTTCACGGCGCTTGAACGAGGCGACGGCGCCGGGATCCGCCGTGGACCGAGGGGAGGCGACATCGGCCACAGTCGCGTCATCCAGGTCGAACGGGATCTCGCGATCCAACTGGATCTGGCCTGTCTCGTCTTCGATGCGCTGGAGGAACCGCATCGGCGCGGTGTTGTACGCCAGCGTGATCGCGTCCTTCGTCGAGAGAGGCCGGATCAGCCCCAGGATTCGATCAAGCGTCGCCTTCTCCTCCGGCGCAAGGTTTGGCCGGAAGCGCGGCGCAGGCCCGGGCCGGTAGACCCTCGCGTCGTACGAGCCGACCGGCTCCGTGGCGACATCGATCTCGTGACCATCCATGATCTGGGTGGAAGGAACCAGCGCCTTTGCCATGGGCCCGTGCGTGTACCGCACCCACCGAGCGCCGGTCAGCGTCGTTCCTGTCAGCGTGAAGTGCTCAAGGTCCGCGAGATAGAGCGCCTTCTGGAGCTTCGTGACGCTCACCGACCCGAGTTCCTCGACCACGTAGAGGAGAGCCCGGCGGAATCGACTTGGGAGGATCTTCGTGGGCTGCGTCACGTGGACAGCCTACCCCTTGGACCTTACCTTCGACTTATCGCCCGCGGAGCTGCCAGGACTTCCCCTCGGTGGCGACCGACGGCGCGTACACGATCTCGACCTGCTGCATCTCGCGCAGGGTGCGGGCGCCGAGCGCGGCCATCGCCTGGCGAAGCGCGCCCATCAGGTTCTGGGTGCCATCGGTCACATGCGATGGGCCGAACAGGATCTGCTCCATCGGCCCGACCGTCCCGACCTTGATCCGCGTCCCGCGCGGAAGGACCGGGGACGGGGCGGCCATCCCCCAGTTCGTGCCACGACCCGGTGCCTCCTGCGCGCGGGCGAGCGGGGAACCGAGCATCACGGCGTCGGCGCCGGCAGCGATCGCCTTGGCGATGTCGCCGCCCCTCTTCATCCCGCCGTCGGCGACGACGGGGACCCAGCGGCCGGTCTCGGCGAAGTAGGCGTCGCGGGCGGCCGCCACGTCACTCACGGCGGTCACCTGTGGAACGCCGATCCCCAGCACCTCCCGCGTGGTGCACGCGGCGCCGGGCCCGACGCCCACGAACACCGCCGCGGCGCCCTGCTCCATCAGCGCGAAGGCCGCGTCCGCGTTGGTCGTGTTCCCGACCGCCACCGGGATCGGCATGAGGCGGGTGAACTCGGCCAGGCTGAGTGGCTCGTACCCGGATGCAAGGTGGCGCGCGCTGCTCACCTGGCTCTGGACCAGGAAGAGGTCCGCTCCGTTCTCGGCGCACGCTGGCCCGAACCGGCGGGCGGCGCCCGGGGTGGCCGAGACCGCAGCCTTCGACCCCGCGGCGTGGATCTCCGCGATCCGGCGGGCGATCAGCTCGTCGCGAATCGGGGCGGCGTACGCGTCGGCGAGCACGGCCTGGATCTCCGCGTCGCCGGCCGTCGCGATCCGTTCGAGGATCGGCCCGGGATCCTCGTAGCGCGCCTGGACGCCCTCGAGGTTGAGGATGGCGAGCCCGCCCAGCCCGGCGAGCACGCCCGCACTCCGCGCGTCCACCACGGCGTCCATCGCTGCTGCGAGCACGGGGATCGCGAGCTCGATCCCGCAGAAATCCTGGGCCATCCGGACGTCGCCTGGCTCGACCGTCTCCGTGCCCGGCGCCAGCGAGACGTCATCGAACCCGTAGGTCGGCCGGAGCGAATCGACCTTGGAACGGAAGGCGCGCCGGGAGGCCGGGGCGAACGAGAGGTCCTGGTCGAGCAACTCCGGCCTCCTGGGACGGGACGAAGCGGGCGGGTTGCGCGGCATTCTACCTCGCACGAGCCCCGGACTACCTCGCGAGCTCGGCCCGGCGGCTGGTCAGCCCTCGCTCGGCGTCCGGGCGATCCGGCGCCCGTCAAGGGACAGCTCGAACCACGGCGCGGCAGCAGGGTCCGTCAGCGACCCGAGGATGCGCTCGATCGTCAGGCGGTAGGACGGCCAGACGACCAGGCTGGTGGCATCCGCGGCCGCGACCCATCGCGCGTCGTCGTGCTCGTGGGACAGGCGCAAGATCGCGTCGGCCCGGACTCGGATCGCGAAGATCGCGCCGGTCACGACGGCGTCCGGGCCCTCGTCGTAGAACTGCGTGACCTGGTCCAGGTCGTAGAACGCCTCGATCTCCGCGGGCCCGAAGCCGACCTCCTCGAACACTTCCCGGAGGGCTGCCATCGGGACGCGCTCGCCGGCTTCCAGTCCTCCGGTGACGCACTGCCAGAGGCCCGGGAAGATGCGGCTCGCGGAACGGCGGATCAGCAGGAGCTCCACCCGGCCGGGCTCCGGGAGACGGTAGATCCAGCACTCCACCAGGTCCGGGCGAATGGGACTCATGCGATCCCCGGGACGGCGGGCCGGCGCGCCAGCCCGTTGGACAGCGCGGCGGCCAGCGCCGCCAGCTGCTCGAGGTGCATCAGGTCGTGGACACCCGCGAAGAGGAACCACTCGCCGCAGCGCAGTCGGCCGACGAGCGGGTGCTCCAGCGGGCACGGCTCCATCTCGTGCCCGGCGATCGAACGGCCGGCGCGCTCGACCAGGCGGCGGCTCGTCGCGAGGCGTCGGAGCAGCTCGTCGCGATCGGCGCCCGCGCGGCCGGGGACGCCCGGCACGACAACCGGGGCGTCGGCCGGCCAGCGCCCGGCAGCAGCCAGCCCGGCCGCGAGCACCAGTCCCTGCCTGGACTCGAAGGCGTGTCCCAGCGCCTCCGCGACCGTCCAGTCCGCCTCGCCGCCGGGCATCCCGAACGCCACGTCCGGGAGCGACCGGAGATGTGATTCGAAGGCGTCCGCGACCGCCCGGTGCTGGGGCAGGAGCCGCGCGACCGATCCCGCGCCGGCACGCCGGCGGACCTCGCGGCGAACGGCCAGCGGACGATCGTCCCGCAGCGCCAGGAACGGCGCCACGAGGTCCGGTGCCTCGGGCTCGAGCGGCTCGAGCCAGGCGGGGAGATCACGCATGGATCGGATCGTACGGGATCGCGCGGGCGGGATCGCGCGGACTGCCGGGGAGTCCCGGCGATTGCCGGGTGGCCGGCCGCGGTCCGCCGGCCGGCCGCTGGGCGCGGTGCGCCGGGCGGCCGACGTCAGATCCGCTCGAAACGCTCCACGGGGAGGACGAAGACCGTGGCGCCACCCACCTCGACCTCCAGCGGGTACGGAAGGAAGAACTCGCCCGGCTCCATGATCGGCGGCATCGGGTTGACCAGCTGCGTCCGCGAGTGGCAGTTCTCGCTGATGACCGCGAGCGCCGCCTCGACCTGGTCGTCCTCCACGCCGAGGATGACGGTCGCGTTCGACTGCTTGAGGAAACCGCCCGAGCTGTGCAGCCGGGTCGCGCGGAACTCGCGCTCCAGGAGCCCGTCGACGAGGTGACCGGCATCCTCCGTGTGGACGATCGCGACGAGGAGCTTCACGCCGCGGAGTATAGGGGGCGGTCCTGGCTGCGGCGACGGGCTGGCCGGGCCGCCTCGCTCGAAGACGACCGTTTCCCTTGGCGTGGACGGCGCGTATCATCCCAGCCATGCGGACCGGGCGACCGGCGGCCGTGCAACCCAGACGTGGAGGCCTCGTGCCAGACCTCGATCCGGCCGGCGCAGCCGACTCCCTTGCTGCCGCGGTCCGGGCGATCGCCCGCGGCGGGAGCCTGGACGCGGCACTCGACGGGCTCCTCCGGCGCGTGGCCGACGACCTCGGGGCGGCACTCGCGGTGATCGTCGCCCCGGGGGAAGATGGATCGCAACGCCACGTGCTGCGAAGCCGCGGGTTGGCAGACGGCGCCATCGCGATCATCGAGTCGGCCGAACCTGATGCGGATGATCCTCTGGTGGTGGCCGCGGCTGAGCAGCGGGCCGTGGAGGTCGCGGCCGCCGGCACCGGCGAGCCGGGCGACTCGAGCGCGGGCCCGCTGACCGACCGCCTGGGCCTGGCTCGGCTCCGCGCGGTGCCGCTCGTGGTGGGGCGAGGTGGGATCGAGCGCGTCGTCGGCGTGCTCGCGGTGGGCTGGAACCGGGACAAGCCCGGAGCGGCGGGGGCGCCCGGGCTGGCCGACGCGCTGGCCGACCTTGCCGCGCTGGAGATCGACCGGTCGCACCTCGCCTCCGGCATGGCCGAGCGCGCGGAGTGGATGGAGCGCCTCGCCCACATCGACCCGCTGACCGGTCTCGCGAACCGCCGCACGTTCGACCGGGTCCTGGAGCTCGAGCTGGCCCGGGCGGCCCGGCAGCAGAGCGAGGTGGCGGTCGCGGTCTTCGACGTGGACGCCTTCCGGGCGACGAACGACGCGATCGGACGCGCGGCCGGCGACGACGTCCTGCGGGCGGTCGCCGCGGTTCTCGCTGAGCAGGTCCGGCTGGTGGACACGGTGGCACGGATCGGCGGTGACGAGTTCGTCGTGATCGCGCCGGGGAGCGGCGGGCTGGCGGTCGCCGACCGCGTGATCCGCGCGATCGAGGCGCTGCCGGCCGTCGGTGGCGGGTCAGTCTCCGTCTCGGCAGGCGTCGCACGATTCCCGCTCGACGGTGGCAGCGCCGACGAGGTGCTCGCGGGCGCCCTGGATGCGCTGGAGCTGGCTCGAGCGGGCGGGCGGGGGGCCGTGGCGAGCGCTCCCGCCGCGGGCTGAGGCCGGCTACCCCGCGAGCCGCGGCCCGAGGCCCGGGATCCCGGCGACCACGCCCCAGAGGGCGGCAAACACGTCGTCGGCGGCCGCCGTGGCGTCCACCACCACCCATCGCTCCGGCTCGGCGACCGCGAACGAGAGGAATCCGGCGCGCACGCGCTCGTGGAAGGCGCGGTCGAAGTGGGCCTCGAACCGGGTGGTCTCGGCCGACGTCTTGCGGGCCAGCCCCACCTCCACCGGGACATCCAGAAGGATCGTGCGGTCGGGGCGCAGGCCGCCGGTGGCGAACCTCACGACGGAGCGGAGCTCCTCGAGCGGCAGCTCGCCCCCGCAGCCCTGGTAGGCCAGCGTGGAGTCCGCGTATCGGTCGGAGATCACGAGGGCACCCCGGCGCAGCGCCGGCCGGATCACCTCGTCCACGAGCTGAGCGCGGGCGGCATTGAAGAGGAGCGCGTCCGTTCGCTGGGTCAGCCGGATCCCGACGGGCCCGGCGTCCATGAGGATCGCCCGGACCCGCTCGCCGCCGGCCGTGCCGCCGGGCTCCCGGACCAGCACGACATCCTGACCGGCCGCGGCGGCCGCGGCGCGAAGCCGCTCCGCCTGGGCGGACTTGCCGCTGCCGTCGGGACCTTCCAGGGTCACGAACCAGCCCTTCGTCCGCCGCTCGCGTGCCTCCACGGCCGGAGTGTACCCCGGCCCGCGGCCGATTCATTCCTCCGGCGGCGCCGGAGCGAAGGCATCAACCGACTGGGGGCGACCGAACCAGTAGCCCTGGCCGTAGTGGACGCCGAGCTGGGTGAGGATCTCGGCTTCGGCCCTGGTCTCCACTCCTTCGGCGATGAGCCGACAACCGGCCGTGCGGCTGAAATGGTCCATCGCGATCACCAAGGCCTGGCGGCCGAGATCGACGTTCACACCGTGGACGAGACCAATGTCGAGCTTCACGAAATCCGGGCGGAGCTCGATGATGTGGGCGAAGTTCGCGGCACCGGCACCGGCATCGTCGACCGAGATCCGCGGGTGTGGTTCGAAAGAATGGACGGCCTCGCGGATCGCCGCGTAGTCCTCGATCACCTCGTGTTCGGTGATCTCGATCACGAGCGGACGGTCCACCCTCCGCATGATCTCCGCGAGGCGCTCCGGAGTCTGAAGCAGCCGGGGCGAGACATTGAGGTCGAGCCAGCGACCCGCCGGCAACCCGTCGGCCGCGGCCACGGCGGCCTCGAGCGTCGCCAGCTCGAGCTCGATGCCCAGCCCGACCGACCAGGCAGACTCGAAGCGCTGGTCAGGCCGGCAGCCGTCGGTGAAGCGGGTGAGAGCCTCGTAGCCGACGACCTCTCCGGATGCGAGGTCCTGGATCGGTTGGAAGAACGGAACGAACGCGCCGCTGGCGATGATCTGCTGGAGGTCCGCCCGTTCCCTCTCGCGGCGGCGGAGGGCATCGAGGGGGCCGGCCAGGAGGGCGCTCGATGTGGCGCTGAACTCGGCGAGGGCAGGGGCGCGGGTCACGATCTCCTGGGCAACCTCCTCGTGCATCGTCCCGATGCTCAGGAGGCCGACCGGCACTCCTTCGTGGAGGATCGGACCATAGGCGACCGCCTTGAGACCGCTTGCCGAGAGCGCACGGCCGTACTCGCCGTCTTCGGCCCTGGCCTTCCAGCGCCCGGACCACGGACCGCGTTTCGCCCGCCGGTAGAGGTAGCGCGACCGCCCCGGGGGGAGCGCCTGGCCCGCGTGCAGCGGAAACGGCGGCGGGGCGGTGACGGCCATGATGATGGCGGAGTCCTCAGCGAGGAAATGCATGAGGATCGCGACATCGAGCCGCGGGACCGTCGCCACGTTGTCGCAGATCGCCTGGGCGATCTCCGGGACGCCCTGGCCAGGTCGAAGTCCGATGAGGGACTCCGCCACCGCGGCACGGATCCGGAGTCCGGTGGCGAGTTCCTCTTCCATCGCGCGCTCATAGGTCACGTCCCGGTCGGCCTGGACGTAGCTGGTGAGCTGGCCCATGGGATCGCGGACGGCCGAGATGACTCTCTCGACCTCAACGAGCGTCCCGTCCTTGCGCCGGTTCACGATCGATCCGGACCACGTCCGACCCGCCGCGATCATGTCCCGAATCGCCTCCCAGAACGACGCATCGTGCCGTCCACTGCTGAGGATGACGGCGTTCCGGCCCACCACCTCCTCGGGCTCATAGCCGTAGACATGTGCGAAGGACCGGTTCACATAGGCGATCGTCCAGTCGAGATCGGTGACCATGACCGAGTCGGCGATCTGCTCGATGGCCAGGAGCAGGCGACTCCGCTCGGCCTCCGTGGCGACCCGCTCCGTGATGTCGGTGAACGAGGTCACGACCGCATGTGGATTCGTCTCGCCCGAGTGCACCAGGGGCTGGGAGTTGATCGAGATCCAGGTGAGCGTCCCGTCCGGCTTGGTCAGGCCCATGATCACGTTGGAACATGGTTCGCCCGTGCGCAGCGTGACCATCGCGGGATGCGTTTCCCCCGGGAAGGGGGATCCGTCCTCGTGGATCGTCCCCGAGTCCAGGTCGAGCGAGGTCAGGCCGATCATCTGGTCCTGCGTCAGACCCAGGATCGCCTCGGCGCTGGCATTGCACGCGCGGATGGCGCCATCGGCGTCCTGGAGCACGGTCCCTTCGGACATCGCGCTCACGACGGAGTGGTAGCGCTCCTCGCTCTCCCGGAGATCCTCCTCGCCCCGCTTGCGCCTGGTGATGTCGCGGACCATGCCGATCGCGTGCCACTCACCGCGAAGCTGGACCGACGAGATCGACAACTCGATGGGGAACTCGGCACCGTCGCGCCGCAGTGCGACCAGTTCCAGGGTCGCGCCGATCACCGGGCCGGTGCCGGTCGTCCGGAACCGCCGCAGACCGCGCCGGTATTCGTCGCGCTGGCGCTCAGGCGCGACCAACGGGTGGAGGTGCTGACCGATCGCCTCCGCTGCCGTGTAGCCGAAGATCCTCTCGGCCGCGGCGTTCCAGTCGATGATTCTTCCGTGCCGATCGAGGACGATGACGGCGTCCTGCGCGCTGGCGCCCACCTGCCTGAACTTGTTCTCGCTCTCGCGCAGTGCCTCCTCGGCAAGCCGCCGTTCGGTGAGATCGATCACGGCGACGATGACCCGCCCGAAGTCCCTCTCATGGCCGGGCGCGACCGCCCACGAGATGGTCACGGCGCGCGGCTCCCCGGCCAGCGTCCTGACGACCGCATCGGCGAGCACCCGAGTGCTCCCGCTCCACATCGCGACAAGCTCGCGGCGGAAGGTCTCGAATGACTCCGGGCTGAACGTCCGCGTCAGGCCCGCCAGCAGCTCGTCCTTGCTGGCGGCCTCGTGGAGGCGCACGGCCGCCTCGTTGACGTCGATGACCCTCACGAGCTCGGCGCACCGGCGGACGAGCTCGGGGTGCTCTCGCAGAAAGGCGTCGATGTCGCCGATCTCGTCCCTCGGGAGAAGCTCGAGGTGTGCCCATACCTTCGAGAAGTCCTCCTCCCAGATCGGGACTGGCGTGTTCTCGAAGAGGCCGCGGAACCTGTCCTCGCTTTCCGTGAGCCTCGCCGTCCGTTCGGCGACCTGTTCCTCGAGGCCGGCCCGCGCGTCATCGAGTTGCCGGAGGTACTGCCGGGTCTCGAGTGTCGTCGCGACCACGTTGGCGATGTTCTGGACGAAGCTCTCGTACGGTGCAAAGGCCCCCTGGTCGCCGAGCGAGAGGATCAACACCCCGTGCAGACGCCGCGCCGTGCGCAACGGGAGACAGATCGTGCTCGCGTTGCCGACCATGCACTCGGCGCCGTTGCCCGAGGCGCTCCACGACACCTCGCATCTGGCGCAGGCCTCGGTGAATTCGCCGGATGGAGGAAAGACTGCGCCCCCCACGCAGAGGTGCACGTCGAGCACGCCGGGGATCTCACCCAGGGCGCGGCGCAGGAAGTCGGCGATCTCACCGTTGTCAGGCAGGACATCGAGGACCTGCTGGATCAGCAGGAGCTTGCCGAGGACGTCAGCTCTGGCGGTGGGCTGCTCCACGATCGTCAGCGGACGGCCACGTGCTTCGCGAGGAAGTGCCCGGTC
>Ga0315268_10005204_pt1 | contig 14013 bp, 9 predicted proteins | sample C1_top_MG_FD_204535 | JGI IMG/M metagenome (GOLD analysis project Ga0315268, IMG submission 204535) | Sediment microbial communities from Yellowstone Lake, YNP, Wyoming, USA - C1_top | ecosystem: Environmental > Aquatic > Freshwater > Lake > Sediment | place: USA: Wyoming | collected 2017-08-01 | reverse complement strand
AATTCCCGGGTGCTGGTTGATGGCGGTGTTGCAGTATACGTGATTGGCGACGTCAGGAAGAAAGAGTCCGGAAAGGTGATCAATCTAGCGCAATTCGTATGGGATGAGTGCGCTAAACCACTGGGCTACGACCTGGTCGAACCGATCCATGTCGATGCCATAGAAGACTCGACGAAAGTCTCGAAGATATGGGGCGAGAGGCGCGGTGACGCGACCAAGATCGACAGGGTGCTCGTTATCCGAAAGCCCCCGCGCAATTAGTCCTCTCCGAGTTGCAGGGACCTAAAGGACAGTATGAGCGTCTTCGCGACTCTTTGCATCTCCTCATCCTGTTGTTCTGGAGTCATGCCGGGTGAGCGTTCTTCTACGGGTTCCGTAGCTGCATGAACACCGCGGCTGTATTCCGCCTTATCGCGGTCGTATTGCTGGAAGAGGTGGTATGCAATATACGCGACGTATTTGTTCTCTACCCTCTGGACGTACTTCTCGCTACGGCTAAAGCGCTGCATTCTCTTTCGCTCGTCTTCCATGAACGCCGAGTCCATATTGACGCGCAAAATTAGCATATCCTTGCCTTCCGCATCAGTAGTTACGTTGAATTGCCCGACCTTCATCTCAGTCCAACCGCCGAGTTCTGCCCAGCGATTCCGATAGATTCTCTCGAGGTGGTATTTGGGTTTTGCAGTCGGGGTCTCCTTCCCTTTTTCTGGAGATTCCTCGCTTTGTTTTTCCTTAATGATAATACATTTTCTCTTGTCCGACAGCGTTGCCCCACCTGGAAGCGCGATGGAGATGGAAATCTCGAACTCTGTATTTACCTTGACATCATCATCGACATGGAGCGTCACTCTAATCGTGCCGTTATATGGACCCATCCTGCGCACCTGAGTCACGCCATTACACGAAAACCGAATGCTAAATTCGCCGCGATTTTCGCTCCTGTCAAGGATGTCGTTCGCCCCATCGAACCCGATTGCAATAGAATTATTCTGCCCTTTCTTCAGCTTCAGGTCGCTCTTGTTGAGGAAAAACAGCTTTGTAGGGGGTTCCACAGGCATATATTGCGGGGGCGGAGTAACTATGAAGAAGCGTTCCACTTCTTTCGATTCGAGCAGATTGTCAGCTTCAAGGTGGAATTTTATACTCCGACTTATGAACTCCTCAGCTTGTTCAGTTGCATAGAAGGTTACAGGTAATATCCCATCCTTGAGCTTAGAGAACTGAACGACAACATCGATCCCAGTACCCTCGCTTCCACTTATCGTGATCTTACCCTTATTTTTTCTGCGAGTGAAGAAGTCGTCCGGGCCATTTACCGATATGCGCAATGTCCTACTTTCGCCCTTCCTCAGCTCGATAGGGTCTTCCTTTGATTTCATCTCGAAGGTGGTAGGTGGGTCTTGCGGGGCATATTTCCTTGTTCTGCCTGCTTCAGTTATCTCCGATCCTTCTTCGAGTTTTCCTACTCCGAGGTCTATACCTATTGTAAGCAGGCTATCAAGCATGTTTCTAACTTCCTTGATGCTATCTTCATCCTCTGCACGTATCTCATTCAACTTGTTCTCCCAGTTCCTCAGTTCGCGATCTTCCTCACCGAGGCATTGGATTAAACGGTTTTCAATGTGCTCGATGTCGTCTCCTTCCCGGACCAACTCCATTCTTCCAGACGTAAACAGCCTTCCCTTCACTTCGCGAGGGAGATCGTCTAATACTACTTGGACGAGAAGCGACTCGGATACCCTAGGAAGGCGAGCTTTTTTCGAAATCAGACTTTTTTCCAGCGTACCATGCCTCTGCCCATTAAGGGTCACTATGATGGTATTCGCGGAATTATCTCTTTCCAAGTGGTTGGTCAATGGTCTTTTTCCAGGCTCTTTTTCGTAGTGAAGAAGCCAGTATCGAATTGTCAGCTTTCCGTTGTCCCCCCACTGTTCTTCATCAACATTCTTGTAAGCGATATAATCGGCTTCCTGAAGGATAGCCCTATCTCCGAACATGTTCCTGTTGAAGTCGGGGTTGCCTTCGCGCATATCTTCTAACCTAAATGGCAGGATAGGGTCGAAGAGGTAGTTTCTGAATAGCCTGAACCCCAGTCCACGAGAAAGGTTTTCCCACTCTTTTGCACGGTATTTTATGTGAGCGATGTAGCTTCCCTGCTTTATGGCGTTATCACTTTTATCCGGTTTTTCTCGCGGTATCGTACCATCTCGAAGACATAAATATAGATAGACGGGCGGTTGGGTGACGTAGGTGACTTTTCCAGCTGTGCGATCCCATATCTCGAAGGCATCGGTCTGTCTAATGACTGTCCAGCCAATAACGTCTTCTTTTATTGTGGTGCTCGGGTGCCGTCTGGAGATGAGGATGGAGTAGTTGGAAAAACGGAAGGTAGATGATCCCCCATGTCCATAAGTACCAAGGAGGTGGGGCTTACTCAATTTATTGCTCTTTCCGAGCGAGAGAAACGTGGTTTCGAAGTCATCCGGATGCTGCCCAATTCCGTTGTCTTTGACGACTATGGTCGGATTCCGTGGGTCTTCTGAATCATAAAGCTGCACTGAAGTTACTTCCTTTGCGAGGGCTGTCTTGGCATTGTTAGACAGGTTCCTTGAGTAGATTGCAGTATCCCCATTTGGAATGGAGTACCACTTTTCAACCGCTTTCCTAGGTGATGAGGGTAGCCTCTCTAGTGGTAGCGGCTTTCCAGCATTTGAGAGGTACTCTTTAAGCTCGACGGAGGCATCAATTCCATTCGTTATTCTTTCAATGACGGGAGCGATAGTCACATTCGTAGTGTGAATGTTCGCGGCGTTGCTGAAGCTGCTCCCCACCGGCTTCCAGATATATTTTTTATCACCGGGATCTTTGGATGGGTCCGCGGCTCCAATATCCGCTAAGAATTCGATTATCTCCTTCTCCGTCTTGATGTTTAGCAGTCTTGTTACAATGCTATCCTTTGTCGTCATGGCAATCCCTACTTTAGTTCAATCGCAAGCGCCGTTGGCTTTTCGAATTGAGCTTTCACGCGCCGAAGTTCTTTATCAATGGCAGAAAATAATGTCTTGACATCATCGCCGTCGTAATCATATGACTGTCGGTTCGAACAGTGACCAAGAACGCGTAGAGCTTCAAGCACTTTATTCGCGCGTTTTACTGCAAGTCTCTTGAACCGATTCCGTTTTCCTTCATTTTGTAGCGTCATGTTGTAATTTATGTAGGATATATTTATAAATAGGTTGGTAACTGGTTGGCAATAGGTTGCCAGAATTTTTTAATCTGGTTGGAAGATTTGGAGTAAATTGTTGGCGTCTCTAGAGTCGCTCGTTCTCGCCTTCCGGCGTGCTCATTTTATTCCTTTCCCCTCGCTCAGCCAGAAAAGGAGTTAATGCTCAAGCCTTCGGTTCGCTCTGCGAGCGAAAGCAATAATCTCCTTTTCGGCTTCGCTTCGGGTCGCTTTCGCTAAAGGCAATAAAAATCGCACCGAACTCGCTCCCCCCAGAACACGAAACTCAAAACCCGAAACACAATTTGCTCGCTTCACTTCATCAGCCCTAAATCCCTCGAGCCGGGCTTCGAAGTGAAGCTCGCTAAAAATTCCTGGACTTTAAGAAGCCGGGCAAGGGCATGCGCGGAAATGAACCCGCACACGCAATAAAAGGTGAAAAAATGGCAACAATAGGTTGGTTCGACGGGCTCTGGGAAGGGGAATGCAACAGGGATTGGTTTAATTCGGAGGTGGAAGAATGACGCAGAATTTCAAGAATCTGATGGTCTACGAAGACGCATTCAGATTATCGAAGGATCTTTATCTTTTCTTTGAAGGCAAGCAAGCATCATATCGCGCGAAAGAGCAGCTGTTGGCATCGGCGTCCTCTATCTGCGCTAACCTGGCGGAGATGGGTGCATTTGAATCAAAGGCCGCCATGAAGCAGAAGGTCATAACCTGCATAGGTGAAGCCAACGAATGTGAGTTCTGGATGGACATGATGAAGGAACTCAAGGTCCTGCCCCAGCGGGAACACCTGGATTTCATGGGCAGGCTAGTGAAGGTGCGGTCTATGCTGTTCAATCTGAAGAAGATGATGAATGAAGGTGATGGAATGTAACAGAACACGAAATCCTGGACAGGAAACTCTGAAGGCTGGCCCTCGGCTTTGCATGGTTGGTCCAAAAGACACCGTGAGACCTTTCGCGGAAATAAGGTGTCCGGAAAGGTTTATATATTTTGTAATATATTAGATTTTTGCAAATATATTAGACTTCAGGTGGAAGATGTGGAACCATATGTAAAAGAACTGGCAGTCTACCCCAATTATTATAGTGACTTGAGAGTCTGGACTTTTGCGCCCAACCATTACTACCCTTCCAGGATTGGAGGGCATCCTTATTCTTACCAGATTCTCTTATCAAAAAAAGATGAAGATCTCTCTGACTACTTTCTATCATATTTCTTCCCAATGTGGAATGCCTTGAAAAAAGAAGGTTTGATTGGAAATTTTGATTTGATAGCACCTTTGCCTTCTTCAGTCAAAGGAGTTTATTCGAAAACATTAGTACCGCTTGGTAAAAAGTTTGGAGAAAAAACAGGAATCCCTTTCGACATTGTTCTTGACCGGACAAGAGAATTACCTACGAGTAGATTGCTTCGACTCTCAGAACGTTACGAAAGGATAAAGGATTCTCTGAGACTTACAAGGAATCTTAAAAACACTGAGAAAAAAGTGCTTATTTTAGATGATACGAGAAGTAGCGGTGTCAGTTGTCTTGAAGCAGCAAAAATATTGAAAGACGGCGGCGCAGAGGAAGTAGTTTTGTTTTGTCTCGGAATCACCGAAAATCTGAGGTTGTGAGGGGGCGAGAGCATGGGAGATGAAATGTTGGTAAATTGGTTCAAGCTCACACAAGTGAGAGGTCTGGGGCCAGGAAAATTACAAAAACTGATAAATATCTTTCATGACACAAATGCAATCTTTCAAGCCTCAGATTCAGACTTGAAAAGGACAAGGCTGTTTACTGATGAAATGCTTCATGAGTGGAATAAACTCAAGGGAGCTTCAAATGAAAACTTCTATAATGCTATCTCTCAGTGCAAGGAGAACAACATCCAAATAATGCCATTATATGACAAACGTTATCCAAAAAATTTGAAGTCGATGCCATATCCTCCAAAAACATTATTTTTAACTGGAAACATCTCCTTGCTTAAAAAAAGGAAGATCGCCATTGTTGGAACAAGGAAGCCCGGGGGCAAAGCACTGGAATGGACAAAAGAAGCTGCAAAACAGGTTTCTGAAGCAGGATATGTAATTGCCAGTGGAGGGGCCGAAGGCATTGATTATGCTGCACACGCGGGTGCGATGGAAAAGGGAGAAACGGTATGTGTCTTTGGTACGGGGCTACTGCACTATTTTCCCTTGGAAAATAAAGAATTATTCGATAAAATCAAAAAGCACGGCTTGATTATTAGCGAGCATCTCCCGAATTTCCCCGGATCACGTTATGCATTTATACAAAGAAATAGAATTACCTCTGGCATTTCGGATATCCTTTTTCTCGTTGCAAGTACTGCTCAGGGAGGCTCTATGGTGCAAACAAAAATCGCTTGCGAACAAAGAGTGCCAATCTTCTGCCCAGCAATGTCTTTAGAAATATTCCCAAATGAGGGAATTAAACAGGCGATATCTATGTTTGGCGCAAAGGAAATTCATTCTATTGAAGAGTTATTAGAAAAGTTAAAAGCAGAAAAACCAACTCAAATGACTCTTTATAGCGTCGAAGGTGAAGAGATATGAGATCTGCCAAAAAACAGTTCGGAAAGCAGCAGCCAAAACCTGCTGAACTCGGAACAGAAAACCGCAGAACTCGAGACGTGAAACCCAGAACACGGAACACGCAACAGGAAACTTCTGACCCGCGCGGGCCCAATAGCGCCAGTTCCATTAATAATTTTTGCTTGTCTTTCCTTATCCATGGCAAAGGCAGGCAAACGCAAAGCAAGGAAACCCAAGAAAACCGCGAGGATAGCCGTGAGAAGAAAGCCCGCGCGTCCAGCCAATGCGAAGATCCATCACAAAACGCGCCCGATAAAGAAATCAGCCCCGAAAAGGGCATTGAAAGGGAAGAAAAAACATATCGCGATAAAAACCAAGCCGAAAATCTCCCAACGCGCGCCGGTAACAAAACCAATCCAGCCCATCTCACCTGTTCCGCCAGCGATTCCGAAGCCACTATTAGCTCCAATCAAACCATTATTATCGCCGCCGATACCGATCACGAAACCAATGCTTGCCCCTGGCAAACCAGAGCTGATTAGGCCTGTGGCAGCGCCTGTCCTCGCCCCTCCCGCACTGTTCACACCTCCGAAACCAGGTCCCATAAAACCTGACCTGAGCCAGCTTCCGGCATGGGAGGACAAGTCGAGATTAAATGAATCGATAGCTGAAGAAGGTTTCGAGTTCGCGCTACTGGAACCTGATTCGCCCGGTTACAAGGCCGCTTTGAAGTTCATAAATGAAAAGAAGAAGACGATAGAAACCACAAAGGCGGCCGATGGCCGGATGATGGTCGATTGCCATGATAAAAATGGGAAACTGGTAGCTTCCATGCTGTTCTATTCCCTCCCTGACCTGGTCTTCATCGCGGGCTCAAGGATGATGTGCGAGGACAGGAAACGCGAGCTCCACCTGCTCCTGTATGCTGCCGCGCTCGGCTGTGCCAGGCCGAAAAACGTGGTGTACGCCTCAGATGACAAAGAGGTCTCGGAGGATATGGCCGGCAGGTTCATACTGCTAGGGCGGGGATACGGCATGAGCGCCATCCCGATAATCCATCCTTCGATGCTTTTCTTCCTGAGAAGGGTCGGCAGGGAATACGATTTCCTGATAAGCGGGCCTGAGCTCTCGAAGATCCTGGAGAACCTGAAAGCCTTTTTCGGCTCATCCCTCGACCCGTTCATCTCAGATTTAAGCAAGACGATTGCGGTTGCGCTCATCCAGCTCCCTCTCTCGCCGGACTCCGGAGAGCACCTGCATGAGATCCAGGATGCTGCGGTCGCGCTTTCGATTTCGGCCGAAGAGATAGGGCCTATGATAGAGATGCTCAAGACCGATTATATCCTGCACAGGAAGGACATCATCCCGGAGTATCTCTGAACGAAAAGAAGCCCTTTTGGTCCACTCCCTCTAATCATGCGGCCTTGATGCGCTCAGCAAGCAGTTTCGCGCTTGTCTGCGAGGTCATGAAATACGGGATCCCCCTCGACCTGCACAAGGCAATCGCGGTTCCGGATGAGCAGTGCCCTAAATGGGATATGCTTATCACGACCGCATCGCCCTGCTTTATGACTGAAGAGATATAGCTTTTCTTTGCCGCATCCTCCGGACTGATAACTTTCACCTCGATATTGGTGCTGCCCCACAACCGTGGTTCCAATGTCCCTGAAATCTTATCCCCGGCTATCAGCACGATCCTCCTGAACCTGCCCGCCGCAAGCTCATTGCTCTCCTCCCGGTATCGCTGGAGCATAGCTTCGATAAGCTCAGGCACATCACCGGGTTCAGGATTGCTGGAGATTACGTTCAATATCGGGGCAAGTTCCTGGTGCCGTGCGTCCGCCATCGTCTTGCCGAACAGGGAGCTCAGGGTATCTGATGTGAATATCGCCAAGATGGCCCGCCTGTCCATCGCCTCTATTTCATCTGCAGCGCTCAGGACTGCGCTTAAGCCATTCCTCCTTATCGTGTGCAAAGCGTGCGGGTCGACACCAGATAACTCCAGCTTCATGCAAGCAAATAGGATCTTGAGCACTTCATCCTGGTTAGCTGATGGGTAGACAGCCTCTATATCCCTCTGCATCTGTACGGCCTTTTTCTCATTGACTAGTATTTTGCCTGATGAGACCAGCTGCCTTGCGCTTTCCACATCGCCCTTCTTGATGTTATAGACGGCATCCATCCCTATTCTCCTTTCATCCATGTTGCCGCTGAGCAAGAGCGCAATATCCTCCCACAACCCGCTTAAGTATAAGTCTGATGCACAGGACACGATCGTCCCTGCAGAATAATTGTCCAGGTTCGGCAGCACCTGCTCAAGGATGTGATGGAATGTGCTAGACCCGAGACGCATATCCGCGACTTCCGCCATATATTCAAGGAAGGAATCGGCATTGATCTGCATCGTCTCGGTGAACATATGCTCTTTATACAATTCAAGGAATTCAGGCCGCGTCCTGATGGTGAGCAAAGCGCTCAGGGCATCAGAAGCGTGAAGCCTCGAGACAAGATTTAGAATCTTTGGATCTTTCTCATCTGATAAGGCATCGACGAGTTCGGAGAGGGAATCGAGCTCATGCCCGGGATTCAGCAGGGTCCTGCTCTGGCAGAGGACTGTGATGAAATTCGGGCTTTTTATCCTGGAAGAAATATCAGCCAGCCTTTCAAGAAGCTGGTCCTCGTGCAGCAGTATGTATGGGCATCTTAAGGAATCGATGGCCAGGCTGTAGTTATCATTCCAGGATGCCCTGGTTCGCATGAACAGGAACCGTTCAGCATTCATCCCTGTCATTTTATAGCACATGGATTTGAAGCAGGCCAGCCTCTTCACTGCCAAGTCCCCATCATCCTTTATCTGCCCGGCAAAGCGCTTCGCAATAGACTCTATTGTGGACATATACCTCTCGAATTCGGGCACGATCCCGGCATCCCTGAATCCCGTATATTCGTCCAAGGTGGAAACGACCCTCCAGCGCCTATCTGCAATGAAAGATTCGCGGTTGGCCGCATCAACCATAAAAACAAATGCCTCCCCGACTGTATCCATCTCGTATTTGCGCATATCGACGATCCCTCGGTGGAAGGCGTTTTGCCGTGACTGATTCGTGAATGCTAAAAGTTTCGACATTGCTTTTGTTACTGGTTCGCGCAATTCCCTTTCCTTCGCCTGCTGTATACTTTCCTTTAGTTCAGGGAGCTTCGCAATCATCCCGTCCAAAACAGGGGATTCGGTTTTTTCATGGCAGGATTTTACCCGATTTACCGCATCGCGCATCGCTCCTATGCACCTCCCCTGATGGCTGTCCCCGTCGCTGAGGTTCCTAAGCAAGTCGATGATGTTGGCATACTGGCCCCTTGTATGGCCGAAGACCTTATCCATCGCCTCTTCGCAAGCCGGGTCATCGCCATACGACTCCCTAACGACCTGCCGTGTTATGTCTTCCTGGAACGTATAGAACTTGTCGACAGGGCGGTCCTTGCCATTCTTCGGCGTGGCGGCGCTGTCGCTCTTTGGGGCTTTTTTTTCTTCCTGCCTTTTCCTGGCTTCGAGCGCTCTCCTCCTCTGCCGGTTCATATATTGGTGCTATTGAACACTAAATTATATAAAGAGACACGGATGTAATCCGTGGGATTGCCTGAATCAAAACGCGTCATAAAAATGCGACAATTGAAAAATAAAATCCCTTCAGAATAATGCCATGGGCCGGAAAAATGCGACAAGATTGCTCAAGCTTTACGAAGGCCTACAGGCCGGTTTCGGCCCGCAAAATTGGTGGCCTGCTGATTCGCGCTTCGAGGTCATAGTAGGCGCCATACTTACGCAGAACACGAACTGGAAAAATGCAGAGAAGGCGATTGCAAACCTCAAAGCCGCCAAAAAGCTAGATGCGCACTCGTTGCTCAAAACCCCGGACAGAAAACTCGAAACATTGATCCGCCCGAGCGGATTCTTTCGCCAGAAAACCGAGAGGCTTAAATCCATCTCGCTCGCGTTTTTGGTTTTCGAGAACCGGGGATTCGCCCCATCGCGCGATGAGTTGCTGGAAATAAAAGGCGTCGGGAAAGAGACGGCCGACTCCATCCTTCTCTACGCCTATCACCAGCCGCATTTCGTCATCGATGCGTATACGAGAAGATTCTGTTCTTACTATTCGCTTCTCGAATCAAAAGAATACGACGATTACAAGAAATATTTCGAAAGCTCGCTCCCCCCAGATATCGCCTTATTCAAGGAGTATCACGCGCTCATCGTAGAATGGGGAAAAATCAATAAGCGCTCGTTTTCCAATTAGAGCCCCAGAAGGTCCATCAAGGAATCCATGAAGCTTTTTTTCTTCCCTTTCTTCTTCTCCTCTTTCTTCTCCGGAACCTGCTCTTCCTCCTCTTCGGCTTCCTCTTCATTCTCCTCGCCGAGCGCCTCCTCGAAAATGCTTTTCTTGCTTTCCGGGATCTTGACTCTCTGGGGCTTCCTCTCTTCTTTGTGCCTCTGGGCAGGCTTCTCTTCAGGCTCTTTCTTCAATTGGGTCGCACCCTGGGGTTTCTTCTCTGTCGGAGCCTTGACCAGGGGCCTCCTCTTCGCCTCCTTTATCGAGGCAACCTTCCTGACAAGATCAGTATAGACGAACTCCCTTGTGTCTTCAGTGAGATAGAGGACTTCACCATAAGGGCCGTAGCGCTCGATGAGGTCGTTGTGGAGAGCCGCGATGAGGGGGGTCTCGGAATCCAAAACAGCATCGAGCATGTCGGAGAACTTCTGGCTTTTCAGCTCCATCATACCTATCTCATCGACTATGATGACGTCGAATGCCTTGAATCCGGAAAGATTGGGAAGCACGACGCCCTCGAACGATTTGATGTCCACATGGTATTTGGCCACTTTCGGGCCGTCGATGTTTATGCCAGCGAGGATCGCTTTCTTCCCTGTGGATAGGTCCTCCACGAAGAATCCGGTCCGCGTCCCGTGCTCTGCCTCTTCAGGTGAGATGAAGCCGCCGACCTTCAGCCCCTGCTCGCGCAGCCTTTTGGCTATCCTGCGCAATAATGTGGTCTTGCCTGACCTGGGCATCCCGGTGATGAAGAAGTTGTTCGGCATGCAACTAACCGCCAAGATGAGGTTTAAAAACTTGCCGGACGATGCAACGAAAAACCTTAAACAGCATGGATATTAACCCCTCCCAAACACAAATCCTTCACATGTTCCAGATAACATTCTTGGGCACTTCAGGCGGGACCCCCACCATCGAACGCGGGATGCCGGCACTCGCCCTCAAATACGAGAGCGACCTGTTGCTCTTCGATTGCGGTGAAGGCACGCAGCGCCAGCTCATGCGTTACAAGGTCGGCTATGGGAGCGTGGATGCGATATTCATCTCGCACCCTCATCTGGACCATTATCTCGGACTGTTCGGATACCTCGAGACCCTCCGGCTCTCATCCGCTTCCCCGCATCACCTAGAGCTCTTCCTTCCACGCGGCGTCGAGATCGCGGACCGCTACCCGTTCGCAACTGTCGCCCAAATCAAGAAGAAGGCCCTCCTGAAGAAGCCTGATTTCGAAGTGAGCGCAATCCCGGTCAAGCACTGCCGCGATTCCTTCGCTTTCATATTCAAGGAATCCGACCGCATCAAGTTCCATGAGGAGAAAGCGCACTCGCTCGGGCTCAAGGGGACGATGTTCAAGGAGATCCAGAAGAAAGGCAAGGTGAAGACGGCAAACGGCGAGGTCCTGCTCACTGACGTGAGCTGGGTGAAACCAGGGAGGAAGGTCGTCTACAGCGGAGATTCAGCAGCCGGCGAAGAAATCATCGAAGCTGCTCAGGGCGCTGATCTCCTGATCCATGAAGCGACATTCGACAAAGCGCATAAGACAGAAGCCCTCGAGCGCCTGCATTCAACAGCAGGGGATGCGGCAGACATCGCAAAAAGGGCCGGCGTGAAACGGCTGATACTCACGCATATCAGCCCGCGTTATGCAGACACGACACAACTCCTCCAGGAAGCTAGCGCGGTTTTCCCTGGAACCGAAATCGCCTTTGACGGGATGAAGGTGGATCTTTGAATATTCATATCTTTTCTTTGATTAATTGATATTATTACTAATAATCACAATAATACGGACAATATCACGATATATACGTCTATGCCCGTATCCTACGTTCGCTGATTGTCTTAATCAAAACCCTAGTTTATAAACTGTAGTTTATAGATAACCATAATATATATAAACATTTTGAATGAACCTTCTTCGTGACTCCGAGAGTGTTATCTCTCGGAATTTTTGGGGCCTAAAAAGTTGCCGCCGATAATCATTCATCCAAGGCCCCTTGGGCGGCAATATTGAGGTGAAAATATGAAAGTGAATCTGAGGAAAGTCGGTGCGATTATCGCCGGTGCGGCGATTCTCGCGAGTTCAGCGGCGTTCGCCGGGCTTATGTTCGGATCGACGACGCTGGTAGACGACAACGGAGCCCCTGTGGCGAAAGTGGTCGTCGGAAGCATGGCACAGCCCTCTGATGGTGTGGCCGCGTCATTGATAGCAGGCAAGATCGTATCAGAGACCTACAAGAGCCAGACGCTCACAGCGCAGGTCTCAGGATCAGCCAGCTGCAGTGCAGGCAACGCGACGGGGACAGGTACATGCGCGATAAGCAACGAGAAGGTGCAATTGTCTATAACCGTCCCAGGCACAACGGCTTTGGGAACATGGACAGGCAACAACCTGATTGGAGACTATCTGAACAGGAGACTCCTGGACAGGAAGGCTAACAACTACACAGACTCTGATACGGCCTACCAATTCGGCTCATCGGACACGTCTGACAGCGCCAACCCGTTCACAGCAGGTTCGACCGGAGGCAACCTCGGTTCTGACGAGAGCTTCCTATACAAGGTCGACGGCGGAGCATTCTCGCCATTCGCTGATAGGACAGTCACGGATGACAGCTCCGGCAACAGCTACGTTGAGCACCAGGCCATGTGGATCGATGGGGACAACCACTTCTCCACAGACGTGAAGGATGTCATCGGACACCTGAACTTCTTGGCATACAGCCTGAAGTTCGACGGCCCCGGGGGAAAGACCTTGGGTATCCCGGTCTGCACACAAGCAGTGAACCTGGATTACTCGGCGTGCAAGAAGACCGGCGGAAACATCGATGATGCGACAGAGACGCACCGCGTGAAGGTAGCCTTCCTCGGTGAGGACTGGATCATCAGCCAGATGTCGGCCCCGGCCCAGACTTCAGCGACGAACGAATCCACGGAGAGCATGATAGTCAACGGCGGCTTCATCAAGCTGGCAAAGGAATCCGTAGCAGGGATCCTGAACCAGGGAGAGTCGCTGCCTGTAGACAACATGAAGTTCCAGCTGGACGACTTGGAAGCCCACGGCGATGCGACATCGGCGATTATATCGGTGTTGGATGCCAACGGCAACATCCTGAAGAAGGACACTATCCCGCCAGGAGAGACGAAAGACTTCAACCTCGGAGGCAAGAGCTACAGGTTCCACGTGTACAAGGTGGCCCCTGGTTATACCTTCGGCGCTAAATGGGCTGATGTCGCTATCTTCTCCAAGGAGCTGACGCTCACTGATGGGCAGAAGCTAGACCAGGACAACGCCAAGAACGAGGCGTACCAGGTCGCATTGGGATGGAAGAACCTGGAAGCAAGCACAGACCAGCAGGCTCCGGATACCTTGAGAACGGCTATAGTATATTCAGACAGCATCGGTGACATGTCCAGCAGCACGACAGACGATCTATCGCCTGGCGATTACGTGACGCTGGTGCAGGACCCGGCTGTATGGAAGCTGTCCTACAAGGGATTGGACCTCGCTGCGGCTGACAAGGCTTCACTGAAGTTCCAGCTTAAGACCACAGACCTGAAAATAGCGCAGAACCATGGTCCGTACCTGAGCTGCACTGGCGGCGCCAACATAATAACCACCTACCCGACGAAATGCGCTGGTGCTGTACCTACGACTAGGACCGAGTGCACCATCTATGCACCATATCTGGATGTCAAATCCGGCGACGGTGATACTACCTTCGAGACTACAAGGAGCGACCAGACGGGCACAATGACCCACAACGAGTTCTACGTGGCGCTCAAGACGCCAACGTCACCTCCGTTCTGGAGTTCCGCGGTCTGCGATGTCGGCAATGATGGGGACTACACAGGCACTATCAAGAACCTTGGTGGTCTGCCTATACTCAGCACTGAAGAAATCGGTTTCAGCCGTG
>Ga0315268_10005203_pt1 | contig 14014 bp, 12 predicted proteins | sample C1_top_MG_FD_204535 | JGI IMG/M metagenome (GOLD analysis project Ga0315268, IMG submission 204535) | Sediment microbial communities from Yellowstone Lake, YNP, Wyoming, USA - C1_top | ecosystem: Environmental > Aquatic > Freshwater > Lake > Sediment | place: USA: Wyoming | collected 2017-08-01 | reverse complement strand
TAAACGTCTATGAAATCCGCCCCGGGATCATCGCGACTGACATGACCGCGCCGGTGAGGGACAATTACGACCGCCTGATCGCCGAGGGCCTCACGCCCATCCGCCGCTGGGGCACGCCAGAGGACGTTGGCAAAGCCGTCGTGGCCATCGCCCAAGACCTGTTGCCCTTCAGCACCGGCGAGGTCATCAACGTGGACGGGGGCTTCCACATCCGCCGGTTGTGAACACGCGGAACCATTGCGGCACCATGAGACGACACTGGCCAGGTGGGGCGCCCACTCCGTTGCGCGCCGCCTTGCGTCAGGGCCGTGGCGCGCGGCGCGCAGAGGACTGCGCGCCCTACCGTTCTGCGAACAGCCGCGCGTCGCACCCATCCTGCGCGCCCATATAGCCATGCCCATCAAGATCAATCCCACCCTCACGCCGCGCAAGCTCCTGCCCCGCATCGAGCGTCTCTTCGCGCTTTCGGCCGCCAAGATTCTCAACCTGGAAAAAACGTGGAAGCCCGAGCGCGGCTCGCCGGTAATCACCGTCAAAGGCCGCTACACCAGCCGGGCTTGGACCGAATGGACGCAGGGCTTCCAGTTCGGCTCCGCGCTGCTGCAATTCGACGCCACCGGCGAGGAGCGCTTTCTGGAGTTGGGCCGGCGCAGAACCCTCCAGTTCATGGCGCCTCAACTCTCCCACGTCGGCGTCCACGACCACGGCTTCAACAACGTCTCGACGTATGGCAACTTGCTGCGGCTCATGCGCGAAGGCAAGACCGCGTCCAACGAGGGGCAGCGCGAGCTCTGCGAGCTGGCCCTCAAGGTGTCCGGCGCCGTCCAAGCTGCGCGTTGGACGCCCCTGGCCAATGGCAAGGGTTTCATCTATTCGTTCAACGGCCCTCACTCGCTGTTCATTGACACCATGCGTTCGCTGCGCTCCCTGGCCGTCGCGCACCAATTGGGCCACGTGCTCATGGGCGAGCGCGATCGGCGCATCTCGTTGTTGCAGCGTTTGGTGGAGCACGCGCAAACCACCGCGACTTACAGCGTCTATTACGGCACGGGGCGCGATGCCTACGACGTGCGCGGCCGCACCGCCCACGAAATCATCTTCAATCCCAACGACGGCCATTACCGCTGCCCCAGCTCGCAACAGGGCTTCTCGCCCTTCAGCACCTGGATGCGCGGGCTGGCCTGGGCCATCCTTGGCTTTGCCGAGCAACTGGAGTTCTTTGAAGTCGTCACCGATGCGGAGTTGGCGCAAGTCTGCCGCGCGGACATCAAACCCGGCCGCCGTCGGCCTCGCGGAACGGCAAGACCACTCCCAGAACTGAGCGCGTCCGCGTCGGTCCGCGTCATGCTGTTTGAGGCGGCCGCGGCGACGGCGGATTTCTACTTGGAGCAGACCTGCGCCGATGGCATCCCAGTGTGGGACACCGGCGCGCCAAACCTTTATCGGCTGGGCGATTACTCCTTCCGGCCCGCCGATCCTTACAACTCTTGGGAGCCAGTGGACAGTTCGGCGGCGGCCATCGCGGCCCAGGGCCTGTTGCGGTTGGGCAACTACCTCCTGAGCAAAGGCAGCCGGCGCCGCGGCCAGCGCTATCGGCAAGCCAGCCTGACCATTGCCAAGACCCTGCTGGCCGAGCCGTATCTGGCCACGGACCCGCGCCACCAGGGCCTGTTGCTCCACTCCGTCTATCACCGGCCCAACGGCTGGGATTACATCGCGCCGGGCCAGAAAGTGCCCAACTGCGAAAGCTCGATGTGGGGCGACTATCACCTGCGCGAGCTGGCCCTCATGCTCCTGCGCGAGACCCGCGGCGAATGCTACTTGACATTCTTCGATTACAGGCACAGTGACTCGCATCACCTCCCTCAAGACGGTTGAGCAATTCCGCCGTTACCTAGCGGAACTGGGGCTGGAATTGCCTTGCGATGAGGCCATCACCGCCGGCTCCGCTTCGCCGCTCGCCCGCCCGGCGACGGGCCTGACAATCAACGGCAAGACCATCGGCAATCGGTGGGCCATCCAGCCGATGGAAGGCTGGGATGGCACGACCAGCGGCGGCATTACCGACGACGTGCGCCGGCGCTGGCGGCGCTTCGGGCAGAGTGGCGCCAAGCTTATCTGCGGCGGCGAAGCGATGGCCGTGCGGCCCGATGGCCGCGCCAACCCAAACCAGCTCATCATCAGCGAGGCGACCAAGGCCGACCTGGCCGAACTGCGGGACATCGTGTTGGCCGCCCACCGCGAACGTTATGGCACGACCGATGACCTGGTAATCGGCTTTCAACTCACGCATTCGGGGCGTTTCTGCCGACCCAACAACCCCGGGCGCCCTGAACCACGGGTCGCTTATCGCCATCCGCTCCTGGACCGCCGCTCCGCGGTCACGACCGACAACCAGGTCCTCACCGATAGTGAGTTGGAGCAATTGATTGAACACTACGTCAAAGCCGCCCGCATCGCGCGCGACGTGGGCGCCGATTTCGTGGACATCAAGCATTGCCACGGGTACCTGCTGCATGAGTTCCTGAGCGCCTTCACCCGGCCCGGCAAATACGGCGGCCCGTTCGAGAACCGGACCCGTTTGCTCCGGGACATCGTCGCCGGCATCCGCGCCAGCGGCAACCCGATTGACTTGGCCGTCCGAGTCAGCGCCTTCGATTTCGTCCCGTTTCGCCCCGACCCCGCGCTTTCGTCCCCCAGCCGGCCCGGCCCTGGCATCCCGGAGGACTTCACCCGCTGTCTGCCCTATCGGTTCGCCTTCGGGGTGAACCCGGACAACCCGGTGGAGTATGATCTGAGTGAGACCTTCGAGTTCATGCGTTTGTGCGTGCGCCTCGGCGTGAAGCTCCTCAATTGCAGCGCCGGCTCGCCCTATTACAACCCGCACATCCAGCGCCCGGCGCTCTACCCGCCTTCCGACGGCTACCAACCGCCAGAGGATCCGCTGGTTGGCGTGGCGCGGCAAATCCATGTCGTGCGCCAACTCAAGGCGGCGCTCGCGGAGGGAGCAGAGAACGAGAACCGAGGAGGAGAACGAGAACGAGAACGAGGAGGATTGTCGGATCAGGTGTCCTCGCCCGCCTCTCTGCTCTTGGTCGGCAGCGCCTACACCTACCTCCAGGAGCACCTGCCGCAGGTCGCCCAGGGCGTCCTCCGCAACGGCTGGGTGGACCTCGTGGGCATCGGCCGCATGGCCTTGAGCTACCCGACGATTTGCGCCGACACGCTGGCGCGCGGCACGCTCAATGCCAAACTCATCTGCCGCACTTTCAGCGATTGCACCACCGCCCCGCGGCACGGCCTGGTCAGCGGCTGCTATCCCTTGGACAAATACTACGCGGCCAAACCAGAAGCTGAGCGCCTGAAAGAAATCAAACGGGCGCCGCAAGCGTAGCCTTGGCTGACTCCGCCCAGCTCGATGACTCTGGCGCGCTTGGCCGTAGGAGTCCTTTTGCCCTTCCGCAAAGCGGGTGCATCTGGTGGAACTCTCGCGTCAGTGTGAACGAACGCCTGAATGAAAGAAGAACGAAATGGCGGGCGCACGCCGCCGACCAACTCACCGCCGCCTCCCCGACTCTGGCATAGGGACGTGCCGGGCCCACTTTGGAACGGCGCGCGGCGCGTGGCGATGCGGCAGATCAAGGCCTATTGCCACGTCCTCGCCCGCGAGTTCCGACCGCGCAAGGTCATTCTCTTCGGCTCCTACGCCACTGGTTTCGCCAGGCCGGACTCGGATGTGGACCTGGTGGTGGTGATGCCTTTCCGCGGCTCGGACACAGACAAAGTAGTGGAAATTCGCGGCCGGGTCGAAGCGCCTTTCCCAATGGACCTGCTGGTCTGGAAGCCGGCGCGTGCGGAGAGGGCCGACGCTTTTGCCCGCGCCGTCCTAAACGGAGGCAAGGTGATGTATGAAGCCCGCCGCGCGTGAATGGGTCCGTTGCGCCGAAGAGGACTTCGACGTGGCTGCGGCATTGCTGCGCCGTCGAACCAAAAGCGCGGCCAGCAGCATCGGCTTCCATGCCCAGCAGTGTGTCGAGAAATACCTCAAGGCACGACTGGAAGAGGTCGGATTGAACGTGCCCAAGACGCATGATCTGGTGGCGTTGCTGCAGTTGCTCCTGCCAGCCGAACCGCTGGGGGCCTCGTCTGCGCCCGCCTTGCGCCGGCTGAACGACTACGCGGTCAAACTCCGGTATCCGGGCCATGTGGCAACGCGGGCGGCCTGCGCGGCAGGCCTTGAAAGCTCGCCGGTCCGTCCGTGCCGATGTTCGTATGAGCCTTGGTCTTCCCCAGAATTAACGCGGCTGGCGTGATCCGGCGCGCCTCTTAGCCAGTCCGCAGGGCCTCGGCAGCCCAGAGGCTGGGCTACAAGCGGCGGTTTATGGACGGCTCGCGTTTGTCCAGGCGGCACCAGTGTTGGGATCGAAGAAATGCGCTTGCTCCATGTCCAGGTGAATCGGAAGGAGCTGCCCAGGATGGAACCGTTGGTCCGCCGGCACCCGCGCGACCAACAGCACACCCCTCACGCCACCGCCCGCCATCACGCGAGCGGCGGGACGCCCCAACCCGGCTGATTCGCCGGCGAGATGCTCCGTGCCGACAGCCGCCCCAGACGGCCCGTCGTCTCGCGCCCCCGCCAGGGCAACGCAGGCTTGGCCCGCAGCCTCCGGCCCCACGCACAGGTGAAGATGAGTTTCCGCGCCCATCGGCTCGACCAGGACCACCCTGGCCATGAGGACATTGTCTGCCTGTGCACCGACTTCGTCCGCCGCGGGGATCAGGTTTTCCGGGCGCAAACCCAAGATGGCCGGTTGCCCCACGCGGCTCGACAGGCGCTCAACACCCGAGGGCGCCACCCGTAGGGCATAGCCCATCGCTGAGCCGTTCGCGCCCGCTCCGCCGCCCTTGAACAGCAGCCCTCGTGCATCCTGCTCCAGCACGCCGCTGAGGAAGTTCATCGGCGGCGAGCCAATGAAGCCGGCCACAAAGAGGTTGGTCGGGCGATGGTAGAGCGTCATGGCGTCGGCCACTTGCTGAACCATCCCGCTGTCCATTACGGCGATCCGTTGCCCAAGCGTCATGGCTTCCACTTGGTCGTGGGTCACGTAGATGATCGTGGCCGCCAAATGGGCGTGGAGCCTGGCCAGTTCGAGCCGCATTTGCGCCCGCAGCCTGGCGTCCAGGTTGGAGAGCGGCTCATCGAAGAGGAAAACTTTCGGCTGCCGCACAAGCGCCCGCCCCACCGCCACCCGCTGCCGTTCCCCGCCCGAAAGCGCCCGTGGCAGCCGCTCCAGCAGCGCCGTCAACCCGAGCGCCTTGGCAGCGCCGCGCACGCGGCGTTCGATGTCGGCCTTGGGGAACTTCCGCAGTCTTAGGCCAAAGGCCATGTTCTCATAGACCGTCAGGTGCGGATAAAGCGCGTGATTCTGGAAGACCATCGCCAGGTCGCGGTCCTTGGGCTGAACCTGGTTCATCACGCGCCCGTCAATGGCCACCGTGCCGCGCGTGATTTCTTCCAGCCCGGCGATCAGGCGCAAGGTGGTGGATTTGCCCGCGCCAGAAGGCCCGACCAGCACGACAAACTCCTTGTCCTCGACCGTCAGATTCAGCTCCTTGACGGCGTAAACCGCCTCGCCCTTTGGCCCCTTAAAGACCTTGGTGAGGTTTTCGAGAACAACTCGCGCCATGCACCCTCCAGTCTCAGGACAACCGCGCCGGGTGTCGAGCAAAAGTCAGAGGTGCCAGAAGTGACGAGTGACGAGTGGCGGGTGACGTTGGCAGAAGGGCAGAGGGGCGGAGGGGCAGAGGGGCGCGCGGCGGCACGGAGGACGAGTGGCGGGGACGGGTCACGGATGACGGAGGTAAAAGCACTGGCAAGCCGCCGGACGCGATGCCCAACAGCCGAAGGCCAATCGGCGATCGGCAATCGGCAGTTCCTCATTCCTCACTCCGCGTGCAGAGCGAAGACGAGCAGGAGAGGGAGAACGAGAACGAGGTCCCATTCCGCACTCCGCATTCCGCATTCCGCACTTAACTGATTGGCTTGCCATTGGCCCTGGGTCCGCTTCAATAGGCGCATGGAAGCTATCCAGCAGATGATGGACAAGGACCGCTTCGGGCGGGGCGCAGGGATTGAATTGGTGGCCGTCAGCGAAGGCCGGGCCACGGCGCGGATGCAGTTGGGCCCGCAGCATTGGAACGGCCACAACCTTGCCCATGGCGGCGCGATTTTCACCCTGGCCGATTTCGCCTTTGCCGCCGCGTCCAACTCCTACGGCACCGTGGCGGTGGCGATCAATGCGAACATCACTTTCATCAAGGCGGCCACGACCGGCACGTTGACCGCCGAGGCCAAGGAAGCCTCGAAGAACCCGCGGCTGGGCAGTTACACGATTGAGGTCCGCGATGAGCAGGGCGACTTGGTCGCCTTGTTCCAGGGCCTAGCCTACCGCAAGAGCGAGAAGCTCAGCGTCTAAGCCCGCCGCCGGCACACCAATTCGAAGTTGCAGAGCCGCACCTGGGGCCGGCCGATGGTGTCCAGCACCATCTTGCCGCTGGCGTCAAACGAGAGCAACAAGTGGTGCGGCTCCAGGTTCAGCGACTGAAAGCCGCCGCTGGCCAGGCGCCCGTGGGTGCGTTCGAGCAACTCAGCCAGAGTGGTCTGGGAAACAAGTCCCTGATCGCGAGCCTGTTCGGCGTTGATGGCCCGGTAGTATTGGCCGTCGCGCTCGGCCAGCCACTCGTCGGGGCCGTTCCAGAAGCCCCAGATGGTGATGTAGTCATAGTCCATCCGCAGGGCCGGCTGCCCGTCGGGCGTGAGCAAGTGCGTCAGGGCCTCGTAGCGCCGGCGGTCGGCGATTTCCCGCGCCGCGTCCCGTTTATGGCCGGTCATATAAACGGCGCGCGGATAAACGGTGTTGACCTTGCCCCGGCTCAGTTCCAGCGCGTAGGCGAACTCCTCGAAGGGGCTGTTGTAGCCGTATTCCTGGACGGCCGGCGCGCGCGCTCCGAAAAACGCGGCGGAAGGCAGCTCGCCCACGCGCGAGACCCGCCACACCAGGTTGATGTTGTCCTTGGTGCGCGTGTAGAAGACCTGGTTCTCCACCGAGAGCCTTTTCTTCCGCGTTCGCCGCCAGCGTTCGGGCAGGAAGTAATTGAACAGGTCGGGGTCGTTGCCCACGACCCAGAGCAGTCCGCCGGTGCTTTCGGCGTGGCCGAAGACGTAGTCCACGCCGAGCAAGTTGATGGCTTTGAGGTGGGGCGGGAGCGTCTTGCCCGAAGCCAGCTCGAACCGGCGGGCCATGTGCTGCAGGTAGCGCTGGCGGTTGGACTTGAGCACGGCCCGTTCGTGCTCCGGGGTGCGCGCTAGCAGTTCGTAGTCCACCAAGGCGTAAGCAAGCTGTCCCTGGCGGTCGCGCAGCAAACTGCCGTCGGGCCGGAGGCGGACGATGAGGTGGGCTGGCTTCATGTCCACCACGCAGTAGCCGTTTCGCTCCAGCTCACGGTTGGCCAGGCTGGTGGCGCGGGCGAACAACGCGGCCCGCTGCTGCCCCGCAAGCTGGAGTCGGTCGGCGGCCCGCAGCAGGTCAACCCCTTTGATCCAGCCGTAGAGCACCACGTATTGGCGCAGGATGTCCAACTCCACGCCCGGCGACTCGGCCAGTTTGGCGGCGATCTTGCTTTCGGAACGCCCCGTCTGCCACAGTTGCAGGCGCTCGGAGGGGACATAGATCGCCAGGGGCTTCTGCAGGCGCACACGGCGTGACGGCAGGCGGCCGTCCCGCGTGCGGAGTTCCATCACCAGCGCGAACTCTTCGAAGGGGCTGTTGAATTCCGCGTTGATGAATCTGTTGATGGTGAGCGTGTCCAACGGCACCACCTCGCCCACGCGCGACCATTTCACCACCAGGTGCAGAATGAACCCGTTGACCGGCTTGGTCGGCACTTTATAGATGAGGCTGGTGCCGATGAGCCGCTCGCGGTTGGGCACAAACCAGTCGCGCGCGTACCAGTTCTCCGGCAGCAAATGTTCCCAGAACGGCCGGCCATGCTCCGTGAGGTAGAGGTCCCCGCCGTCGGCGGTCTTCAGATGGGTGTAGTCCACGCCCAGCAAGGCCACCGAACTTGCTTCTGGTGGCAGCCCGCGCGGCCGCCCCGGCGCCAACAGCTCGCCCAAGCCAGCCGCCCGCTCAGAACCCGGAGCTGAACTGGCGCCCACCGCCGCCTCGGCCTGTTCCACGTCGCTGTCCATGCGTCTATTATACTCTGCGCCGCTCTGCATGCAAATCCGGAGCGCTGACGGTCTTGTGTGCCGGCTGTGCCGACCGCCCTAAGGCACCCTGGAGCGGACGAGACCGTCGGCCCTTTCATAGTGCCACCAGTTGCCCAGCGCGGCAACCCGCGAATGTGGCCCCAGCGGGGCAGATGGCCCTCAGCCAAATGGCCCCTGCAACCCAACAACGGGCTTGCTTCAAGCGACATTCCATGCTTTTGTCGTTCGTTGTTCTCGGCAAAGGCGATTGAATCAGTTCAGACCAAGAACCTATGCAGGCGAAGCTGATCGGTTTTGGGCAGTTGGAAATCGAAGGCCGGGTTTATGACCACGATGTGGTCATCGAGGGCGGCCAGGTTGCCAAGCGCAAGAAGAAGGGCTCCAAGCCGCTGGCCAGCCGGTACGGCCACACCCCGTTGTCGCTGGAGGAGGACATCCCCTGGGGCGGTGACCAGTTGATCGTGGGCACCGGCGCCTACGGGGCGATGCCCGTCACTCCTGAGGTGAGCGCCGAAGCCCGCCGCCGCGGCATCGAACTGGTGGCGGTCCATACTCCGGAGGCCTGCCGGTTGCTGGAAGACATCCGCTCCGAGCGGGCCTATGCCGTGCTCCACGTAACCTGCTGAGCTGCGAGTCAGATTGTCCGCAAGCCGCGAATCATGTAGGCCTGCAGCAGCCCCGATTCGTCGGAGTTGAAGAAGCCAAACGATCCGTCTGGCGACAGAAACGGATGGATATGCGCCGGCTTCACGCAAGACGATTTGGGACGGAGCAGGAAGGTGAACTTCTTGGCGGCGTCCTTGCCCGGCTGGCCAAGCTCCGCCAGGAAGAGCCGGGCGTCTTTGCCCAGCGGGCCGGCGTCGGAGATTAGGCGCTGGCCCGCGATGTCGGTGGCGAAATGGTAGAAGTGAGGCTGAGGGAAAGCCCGGCTGATGTCGTTGCGGCAGGCGCCGGGCGTCTGGCGGCCGACGTGGCCGGCGTGCGGGGCGGGCAATCCCTCGATGAGTTGGTCCTCCCGCGGCCTCTGGGTGCCAGTGCTGGTAATGGCCCAAGTGCTGCGCCCGCGCCAGCACTGGTGCCCCTGGCAAAACTCGTTGCCGTCCCGGCCCCAGGGCAGATTGCGAAAGTCGCTGCCGTCATCGCGGACGACGTGGATGTCCGCGCCCTCGCCGCTGGTCAACTTTTGGACCTCGCCGGTGGGCGTGCACACGTTGCCGTGGTTCTCCTGGACCAGGATGTCATGGCGGGCGTCCGGGGCGCGGGAGCGGCAATACTGCGGATGCAGGTTGCACCAGGTCGGCCCCTGGAGAATCAAGTTGACCGTCGCCTCTTGGACATCGAAGACCATGAGCCCAAACGGCGCGCCTTCCGTGCGCCCATCACCCAGGAAGGCCGAGATTGCCACCCGCTTCCCGTCGGAGGAGATGGTGGACAAAGGGTAAATCCGGCTGGGGCGATATTTCGTGCCCGGCAGCGGCGAATCCACCACCAAGATCGTTTCGCGCGCGGCGCCGTCGAGCTTGACTCGCTTGAGCGTCAGCCGCCCGCCGCCCAGTTCGGTCTCGTTCACAAAGTAATAAAGGTACTTGCCATCCGGTGATACCGCGGGGCCGGTCGCGCCCAGTTCCGCCGTCAAGGGATGGAGCGCACCCCCGTTGGCGAGGTCGCAGAGCAGGTAGCGGTGCTCCGGGTCGGCTTTACTGCTGCCGTGGGCGTGGGCCGAACGGTGCAAGACCAGCCGCTTGGAGTCGGGCGTGAACACCGGCGCCTCCATATAAACGTGCGAGCTGGGGACGTTCGGCTCGGTGGTGAGCTGGAACACTTCGATCCCCTTGGGTGAGTCGGCCGAAAGCAGGTCCGGACGCGGCGTAGCCCTGGTGGTTTGGCGCACGGCAAGCGGCTGCGGCGCGGCGCCAAGAAGCAGCCCCCGCCCAGGCCACGTGCTCAGCAGCGCGCCCAGCCCGCCGAGTCCCGCGCGCCGAAGGAACGTCCGGCGTGAAGCCCGCCGGGACGCCTCGATCAGAAAGTGCTGCTCGGCCGCGGATGAAACACGGATAAAACACGGATTCTGCCGACCCGAAAATGGCGCTTCATCGCCCCGCTCCATTTTCATCGTTTATGGCGCCGGGTGCGGCGCGAGGTTTACTTCGCGGCCAGGCAGAGGGCCAGACGCGACTTCTTGCGGTTGGCGGTGGCACGGTGGAGCACACCGCTCTTGACCGCCTTGTCCAGCGCGGCAGTGGCCGCGCGCAAGGCCAATACTGCGGCGTCCTTATTCCCCGCGGTCGCCAGTTCCCGGAAGGACTTTTCGAGGCTCTTGAGCCTGGCTTTGATGCCGCGGTTGTGCAACTGCCGGCGCGCGCTGCTGCGCATGCGGCGCTCGGCGGATGGCGTGTTGGGCATAACTTCGTTTTCCTGTATCGCGGCGCAAACGGTAGCCAAATGCCCGCGCTTGTCAATGGAAGATGCGGGTTACTCTTGGTCTGAAACCTTGAGCAGTTCGGCGGCCGTCCAGGTGGCGCCGCCCCGGGTGGCGGTGGTGGCCCGAACGAGCTTGACCTGGGCAGGCGTCACTGCTGCCGCGGCGTGGCCCCAGTCTTTGTTTCCACGGATGAAGGTGAGCACGGCGGCGATGTCTCGGTCAGTCAACTGCGCGCGCCAAGGCAGCATGGTGCCGTCGTATTCGAGGTTTTTGACCGTGAGCGGGCCGCGCGCGCCGTCGAGCACGATGCGGACGAGGCGGTTGGGGCTGGGCGCGAGCACCCATTCGGAGTCCGCCAGGGGCGGGAATTGGTCGAGGGCGCCCTTGCCGTCAGTTTTGTGGCAGCCCTCACAAGCCAGCGAGTAAATCCGGCGGCCCTGGGTCGCCAGCGCCGCGGCCGTCAACTTGGGCACGCGCGCCTCCAAGTCCGCCACGGTCTCGCCGGGGTTGAAAACCAGGGGATGGAATCCGCCGGCGTGGCGGTTGAAGTAATGCGCGCCCCAGAAGACCAAAAGCCACAACAGACCGGCGAGCCATAGCGGCGTGGGCAAGTTCAGGGCGGCGGGTTCGGGGTGTTCCCCGCCGCCACTACCCGCGCCCGCCGGCGGTGGCGTGCCCGGCTCGGCGCGCGCCTGTCCTTGGTCGTCGCTTTGCGTCTTTGCGTTCACGTTTTCAGGTCAGACCACATGCGTTACACGGCACCACAAGCCATGCCAATAGGACCGGGGCTGCAGGGAGCGCGAAGCGTTTGGAGCGCGTGGAGCTTGCTCCCGCTTTCTTCGGCGCTGGGTTGTCCAAAAGCGCCGGCAAGCCGCCGCACTCCAAACGCTTCGCGGTGTCGGGGCCGGTGAGCATTTGCTAGTCAGACAACATCCCATAGGTTGGCGTCACAAACGATGAGAGTGGTCGGTGGAGGACGATTGTGATGCATTTCGTCACTGTGTTCTCGGTGCCTTCGGTGGCGTTTTCTGGGCAGCCGGATAGACTTCGAAGAAGAGCGCTTCGGCCCTTAGACTCTGCAAATAAGCGGCGAGCGCGAAGGCCTCGGTCCGCGCAACCACTTCGTAGCCGGCGGGCGGGGCGCTTCCGGCAGGCAGTCGCAGGGCCTCGGCTGATATGCCCTGGCCTGCCCTGAGCTTGCGCTGCTCAAACAGGAATGGATGCGGCGGCATGAGCGAGCCAGGCGCCACCAAGCGCGGATTGTAGAGCCGCAGGAGCAGATTGAGGGTGTTGGTCTGGCGAGCGCCAACGTTGGCAAGGTCGGGGCCAAGCCGCAGCTCGCCGAGCATCACTGGCGCGTCCCGCAAGTAGTCGCGGGCCACAGTGCGGCGGCTGCCCCAGCCCCGCGCGAGGTCAGCGCCGGCCGCCGGGGAGCGCACTTGCTGCGTGTGACAATACTGGCAGCCGTTGGCCCGATACACTTCCTGGCCCTGCAACGCCTCGCCCAGGCGAGCCAACGGGTACGATTGGCCTGTCGCTTCAATCGTCACCATTTCCTCTCCGCCAAATTGGAGGTGCGGCCAGATTACCAACGCAAACCCGGAGGCAGCCAGCACCAGCAACAAACCGACGCCCAGCGCCCAGCCGCGGTTCATGCTGAAAAGCGACGCAGGCACCGTTCCCCCGGGCGCGGCTGTGGGCGCAGGCGTCCGCGTGGCGGTGTTGGTCTTGCTGCTAGGGTTCATACTTTGATTTCCGGTGCCGCTGGTTGCTCCCGAAACCACTCGCGCACCGCTGGCACGCAACGCGCCCGCCAACAGCGGCCCAGCAGCCACAAAAAGTGAACCGTCACCGCCAACGCGCCCAGCAAGAGCAGCGCGTTAGCCAAGGCCGCCGCCAACAGATATGGCCGGCAATGTTCCACGACCGCGTTAAACGCAATGGCTGGGTCGTTCAGCGCCTGGCCCTGGATGATGCCGCCCAAAGCCAACGCCAGAAAACTCAAGCACACCCCGGCCGCCGCGCACCCGAGGTGCGCCCGAATCGCGCGGGGCGACGGCCATTCGCACGCCAGCAGGCGCGGCACGATGAAGTAGAGCGCCCCATACAGCGTCATGGCGACGAAGCCCTGGAGGGCGAGTTGCTCCAGCGCCGTTGAGAACAGCGTGAAATGGGTTATCCAGCGAACAGGCGGCAACGCGTTGGCCACCGCCAGCAGCCCGCCAAGCGCGTAGGCGCAGAAGGCAAATAAGACGAACTGCCCCGCTGGGTGGGCCTTAAGTGCGCACAAACATAAGCGCGCTGTCGTAATCCCAGCCCGCCAGGGCGATAGAAAGTAGCCCACCGATTCATCGGTGGGAAGCGGTGGCGGAGGGCGGCAAGTCCCGTCAGGGACGAAAGAGGATGCGTCACCGAGCTCATGGCCCAGAGCATCGAGCCGCGCCGCCCGCCCCTTGAGCGCGCCGGCCAGGTTGACCGCCACGGCCAGTACTGGAACCAGCGTGCAAACGCTGGCCACCACGCTCACGCCCAGCAGCCAGGCGGGGAACGGCCCGCCGGCATACCGTTGCAGCCCGCCCAGGCTCCCAAACAGCGCCAGCGTCCAGAAACCCACCAGCGCCAGCCGCCGGCTGGGAATCGGCGCGCCTGCCAGCTTGGGGATGAAATAAAACAGCGCCGCCAAGCCGATGAACGCCAGCCACACGGTGAACAGGTTGTGCGCATACCAGGCTTGGACCGCCGCCTGCAAAACGCCGCGCAACGGGGCATACACCGCCAGCAGATTCGCCGCCGAATAAAGCCACGGAAAAGCCAACAGCGCGCCCAAAATGTACCATTGCGAGACATACAATTCCCGCTCGCGCCGGGCGTGAAATGTGAGCGCCGCGCACACCGCTATGCAGACGTAGGCGCAGAAAAGGACGGGCGATGCGTAGGCCGGCAGTTCCAGAGTCTCGATGCCAGTGCTGTCGCCAATCAAGATGCCGAAGATGCCGATTTTCAGGCCGATGTTCCAGCACAGCGCGGCCAGCACGACCGCCGCGCGCCCGATCAACGGGGCGCCTGACAGCCGGCATACCAACCAGAGGCCAACGCCGAGGCCAACCTGCGCGCCGAAACCATAGACCAGCGCGTTCCAAGCCGCTGGCTGGATGCGCCCGTAGCTCAACCAGGCGCAGTCCGCCAGCAGGCCCGGCACGACAAGCTTCACCGACGCAATCAAGGCCAACCCCAGGCCAGCCGCCAGCCAGCCCAACCCCAGCCCCACCAACACCAACACCGGCCACCGGCAAGAGACTTCACAGAAGGAAACGAAGGGA
>Ga0315268_10005202_pt1 | contig 14016 bp, 6 predicted proteins | sample C1_top_MG_FD_204535 | JGI IMG/M metagenome (GOLD analysis project Ga0315268, IMG submission 204535) | Sediment microbial communities from Yellowstone Lake, YNP, Wyoming, USA - C1_top | ecosystem: Environmental > Aquatic > Freshwater > Lake > Sediment | place: USA: Wyoming | collected 2017-08-01 | reverse complement strand
CTCGCGGAGGGCCCAGTTCCCCTTGGTCGGGATCTCGGACAGGACGAGCGAGCCGTTCTCGCCCATGAAGGTCTCGTAGAAGCCGCCGTGCTGGGTCGTCGTCTGGACCTGGTAGAAGGCCCGGGCCGCCCCGTGAGGGGTGTCAAACTCGTAGATGGCCATGACGTTGTCGTACCATTCCCAACCCTTGTAGAAGTCCGTGCCGCCGCTGGCGACGACCGACCGGGGGTTGGTGCCGAAGACCCAGCTGAAGAGGTCGATCTGGTGCGAGCCCAGGTCAACCATGGGCCCGCCGCCGAACTTCCTGTAGAGCCGCCAGTTCCGGAACTCGGTCATGGAGCTGTAGCCGTACTTCTCGAGCGTGGCCTGGTCGATCGTGTACTTTTCGGGCCAGCCGAGCAGGTCGCTCTTGGCCCGGTTCCACTGAGCGTAGGCCACGGTCACGCGGCCGAGGAGGGCCTTCTCGCGGATGAGGCGGTTGATGGCGTGGACGTAGCGGGGGTTCGAGCGGCGCTGGTGGCCGATCTGGAGGAGCTTTTTCGTCTCCCGGGCGGTGAGGACCATGGACCGGGCCTTCTCGAGCGAGTTGGACATCTCCTTCTCGCAATAGACGTGGAGACCGGACCGCAGGCAGGCGTTGGCCTGTTCGGCATGGACCCAGTCGGGCGTCGCGACGATCGCGGCCTGGAGGTCCTTCTCCTTGGCCAGAAGGTCGCGGTAGTCCTCGTAGACGCGGACGACGTGGCCGTATTTCTTGAGGTAGTTGGCGGTGTAGGTCTGGCTGTAGCTCCAGATGTCCGAGATCGCGGCGATCCGGACCCCGGGGATGCGGAGGAGGGATTCGATGAGAACCCGACCCTGGGCGCCGCAGCCGATGACGGCGACGCGGAGCTCATCGGGGTTCTTGGCGGCGGCGGCCTTGGCCGGGGGCGGGGCCTGGGGTGCAGACTGTTGGCCGAGGGCCTGTCCGCTGATGGCCAACCCGAACCCGGCTGCGGCCGAGGTCCTGAGGAAATCGCGCCGGCTCAAACCTTTGTCAGCCGGCTTGCGGAGGGGCGTTTTCGTGCTCATGATCCAACTCCTGGCTCCGTCGAGCCGGGAGCATCATACTATAAATGGGCGGCGGAGAAAAAGTTGGTTTTGGGTCCCAGAGGCCACGACCTGCTATTCAATGACCTGTGTGAAACGGAGGTCGGTGATCTTGATGGTATCGGCTGTTTTATTAAGAACGACGTCCCGGGTGTGCTGATAGAGGCAATTGAACTCCCCCTGCTCAACCTCGACCCCCCGCAGGTACGCCTGGAACCGGCCGTGGACGGACCCTCCCCCGAGCCGGGAGCAATCTATGGCGAGGACTTCTTTCCCGTCCTTGGCCGAAAAGCCCAGCGCGACCCGGGGACTCCCCGATGCCGTGTCGATCTTCCCGGTCTGGTAGTCCACGCTCAGCCCGACGGACCCGCCAGGGGTCAGCTCGAAGGCCTGTTGGCCCTGGGTGTCGTCTCTTTTCGCGGGCTTGCATCCGGGGAGGACGAGCGCCGTCGCCAAGACCAGGGCCAAGGCCCAGCGCAACTCCGCACGAACCAGAACGGATGGCCGTCGAGAATGGGACATGATCTTGCCCTCTCCCCGTCACTGTACCATCCCTGCGGCGGAAATTCCAGGATTTGCCTCCCTCTTGCCAAGGCGGGACCGGGACTTTCCGCCGGGCGCCGCGCCCCTTCGGCTCCTTGACACGGCCCATGACTGACGATAGGCTAATCCCAACTTGGGGCTTTCACTCTCGGACGGCTGGAGGTGTGCGGCATGAAACGGAAGCGAACACTCCTGACCCTCTGCCTTGGAGCTTTCCTGTTCTTGCCCGAGATGGCCGCCGCTCAATGGCTGCGGGTCGCGGCACCCCAACGGATCCGCGCCCTCGGCGCGGACGGCCCAAACCTCTACGCCGGAACGACCAGCAGCATGACCGGGGCCGGGGACGCCGCCCTTTTCGTTTCGACCGATCAAGGCGCTTCATGGAAGCAGCTTGGCTCGGCGGGCTGGCCGAAGCCCAATAAGAAGGGATCGGGGGGTGTGGGACTCGTCAGCCAGGTGGTGGTGACCGGAGCGAAGCTCTTGCTCGTAACCGATAGCGGGATCCTCCTTTCCCGGGACACCGGAACGAATTGGACGGCCGCCGCGGGATTCGCCGAGGACCCGACGGTCTATTGCGTCGCGGCGGGCTCGGGCCGCATGTTCGCCGGCACGCAGCGCCGGGTCTTCGTCTCCGAGGACGGCGGCCTGAGTTGGACGCCAGCCGGAGGCGCAGGCCTGCCCAAGGCCTATATCGAGCAACTCGTTGCCCACAGCACGGGCTTGTTCGCCGGGACCTTCTATGGGATCTGGGCATCGAGGGACAACGGCGCGAACTGGGTCGAAGCCAACAGCGGAATTCCCGGGCACAGGGAGGTCGGATTTCCCGAGCACCGGGACGTCGTCTGCCTGGGGGCGTCCGGGCCCTACGTCCTGGCCAGCGTCGACCAGGCCGGCGTATTCCGTTCCTCGAACGGCGGAGCCAGCTGGACGCCGGCCGGCGCGGGCCTGCCGGCGAACGCCGGCGTCTGGTGCTTTGCGTCGACAGGCGGGAAGCTCCTCGCCGGACTATATGAGGGAGGAGTGTATGTCTCCTCCGACAACGGCGGAAGCTGGACGGCCATGAACGCGGGCTGGGCGCAAGCGAAGATCACGGTCAACAGCCTCGCCGCGGCCGACGGTCAGCTCTTCGCCGGGGTTTACAACGCCGCGGCCGTTAATTACGAAGTTTGGCGATGGCCCCTGTCCGCCGGGCCCGAGGCGGGCGGCGAGACGGCGCAAACGTACTTCGAGAATGGCCAGCGGGCCTTCCGGGACGGCGACTTCGCCAACGCGGTCCTCCTCTTCGGCAAGACGATCGAAAAGGACCCCAAGATGGTCCCGGCCCGCCTGGAGCGGGCCAGGTCCTACTTGAAGCTCGGCGGGCGTCCGAGCTACGACAGCGCCCTGGCCGACGCGACGAAGGTCCTGGAGCTCGAGCCCTCGAACACGGAGGCCTTCTTCGTCCGCGGCGAGGTCTACCGCGGCCTGGCCTATTTCGCCCTGGACAAGGGGAACCAGTCCGAAGCGGACGGGCTTCTGGCCAAGGCCATCGCGGACTACCGGGTTGCCCTCCAGGCGGACCCCGGCTCGCGGGCCATCTCCCTCAGCATGGCCCACGCCCAAACGGCGCGGGGAGAACTCGACAGCGCGTTGGCGGTCTACGCGAAATACTTCGAACAGGACCCCAGGAGCGAGGACCTGACCCGGAATCTTCGCGACGTGTTCGACCTCTATCTGCGGCGGAAGACGGTGCCCGATTGCGGCGGCTTCAAGCACGCCTGGCAGCTGGCCGGGCGCTTCTATTCCGAAAAGAAGGATTACCGTCTGGCCGTCCAGTGCCTTTCCAAGGCCATTGAGCTCGGCCTCGCGGACTGGAGCGTGTATTGGGACCGCTCCCAGGCTTATGAGTACCAAAAGGATTTCGCCCGGGCGCTGGCCGACGTCGACATGTATATCAAGGTCAGCCCGAACGAAAACACCTATGCCTGGAGGGCCGAGCTGGCGTTCAAGGCCGGCGCGCTGGACAGGGCGATCGCCGATTACTCCGAGGCGATCAAGCTCCAGTTGAAGAGCATCAAGGCCCTGCCTGTCGATTACAAACTGGTCTACCTCATCGAGCTCTACAGCAAGCGGGCCGCCGTTTATGAGAGCAAGCAGGACTGGAACGCCGCGATCGGGGACTACAAAGCCATCGGCGACCGCCTGCTGCCCGGGGCCGTGAAAGCCAAGGTCCTGTATAGGATGGGGCTTGTCTATCAGAATAAGGGGGACGCCAAGAACGCCCGGAAATTCTTTGACCAGGCCTTGGCCATGGACCCCGGCCTGAAAAAGTCCGGTGAGCCAGCCTAGAGTCGCGCGGTGAAGAGACTCCGGTTCCGTTTTCGGCTGGTCGCCCCGGCCGCCGCCGTTCTTCTCACCCTCTCGCTGTCCGGATTCTTGTTCTCCGCGGACACGGCGAAAACCAGGATCAGCGCCCGGGTCGTCTCCGTCGCGCCGGACGGTTCCACGGCGGTCATCAACCGGGGCAAGGGTGAGAACGTCATCCTCGGAAGCGCCTGCGTCATCCGTCCCAACCGGGGGAAGAACGAGGCCGATATCGAATGGGACATCACCTTCGCCAAGGGGGTCGTCCAGGCCGTCAACGACGGGAATTCGGTCGTTCGCCTGACCGAGGTCCGGGAGAAGATCGAGCCCCGCGATTATTGCCTGGTCGACGCGGAGATCCCGCCCCCGCTCTGGGAGTCCGACCTCGGCCGGATCGCCCTCTACGACATCTCCCTCCTCGGCCTCAATAACTTCTACCCGCTGTTCACGCTGGCCGAGCTGATCAAGGATCCCTCCCCGCAGGCGATGGACGCCATCCTTGACGAGCTCCTCGCCGACATCCACAAGGCCAAGGCCGAATATCTGTTCGATGAAGCGATCAAGACCGGGAGGATGAAGGGAGGTCTTTTCAACGGCCTTTCCATCGAGGCAGTTTTCCGGACGACCAACCGGGAACACGTCGAGAAATTCATTGAGCTCCTGGCCTGGTATCCCGGGCGGTATATCAATTACGACTGGATGCTCATCGACATCTACGCCAACTGGGCCTTCACGGGGACGCCGTCCGGAGAACGCGAGAAGAAGAACCGCCGGTCCGAACCGGCCGTCCTCAAGGGGGACGGGTTCGTTGGCGAGGGGAAATTCCCGGAGGCGCTGGCCGAATACAACAAGGCCCTGCTCGTCGACCCGGAGAACGACGCGGCGAAGACGAAGATCGCGACCGTGAACCTGGTCCTCGAACGCCGGAAGATCGTCGCCGAGGACCCCAAGGACGTAAAGGCGCGCCACGCCCTGGGCCTCGACCTGTTCAGCCTGCGGCTCTATGATGAAGCGCTCGTGGAATTCCAGAAGGCTAAGGGACTCGGGGACGACTCTCTCGAGCTCACTCGCTATCTCGGCTACACCCTGGGGGCCCTCAACAGCTACGCCGAAGCCCGGGCCATTCTCGAGCCGCTCGCTGCCAAGTACCCCGAGGACGCGGGCTTCAAGAAGTGGCTCGCTTTCGTCACCCAGAACGAGATCGTGGCCAAGCAGGGGCCGAACGTCTCGGCGTTCATGACCATCGGGGACATCAAGTACAGGGAAGGCAACTACGACGCCGCCATCGTCGAATTCAACAAGGCCCTGGACCTCGCGCCCAAGGACCGCGCGATCTGGGCCCGTATCGCGAGCACGGCCGTCCGCAGAAAAGCCCGCCAGGAAGAGCTGTGGGCCGGAGATTATTGGCAAAGGGGGGAATTCGACGAGGCTCGGGCCCACTGGCAGACCGCCCTCTCGTTCTGCCGGGACATCAAGGACACGGACGGCCTGAAGGCCATCCTCCGCGACATGGGTTCCCGCATGTTCGATTCGACCTTCTACGAAGACGCCGCCGATGCCTACGTGACCATCCTGGCCGTCGACCCAGGGGATATCGACGCTCATTTCGAACTGGCCCGGTGCTATAAGGAGAGGAAGGATTACGTCCTGGCCGTCCAATGGGCGGAAAAGGGCGCGGCGAGGGACCCCAAGAATTCCTGGGGCTACAATATCCTGGGCGCCATCTACGAGGACAAGGGAGATCTCGACCGGGCCGCCGTCAACTACCAGAAGGCCGTCGACATCCTCCCGACCTACAAGGAAGCCATTCACAGTCTTGGCCAGCTCTACGCCCTCAAGGGCGATTATGAGCAAGCCGGAGCGCTCTTCCGCCGCGCCCTTGAGATCGACAGCGATTATGCGGCCCCTCGGAGCAGGCTCCAGGACATCGAAGGGATCCTGGAAGCCGGGGAATCGCTGCGGACGGAGCCGGGCTCCGGCGAGGCCCGCTACCGGCTGGCCTCGGCGCTTTTCAACCTTGGGGACTACGACAGGTCCATCGCCGCCCTCAAGGACTCGCTCAAGTCGCCCCGGGACGCCTGGTGGGCCAACGAGCGGCTCGGCTATTGCCTCGTCAGGCAGGGGAAATACGCGGAAGGGAAAGCTGCCCTCGAGGAGGCCAACCGCCTCCATCCGAAACCCAACATCCAGGCCTGGATCCGCTACAGCGAGGCCCATTCCCTGCTCGAGAAGAACGCCAGCGACCCCGAAGCCTCTCTCAAGCTTGGCGACGATTCCCTGTATTGGGAATCCTTCGACGAAGCCCTCTCCTATTATGCAAAGGCGCAGGAGTTCGGGGCCGACGCCGATGCCGTTTTCGCTCGCATGGAGCTCGCCCGCCGCGGCCAGGAGGCCCAGAAACAGGTCGCCCAATCGACCGATTACTACAGCAGGTCCCAGTTCGAGCAGGCTTACGAATGCGCGGAACGCGCCCTGCTCATCTATGGTGAGCTGAAGGCCCGCCGCGGCCAGGTCAGCGCGCTGCTCTGGGTTGGTTGGAGCCGCGCGGCCATGTTCCGACACGACGAGGCCCTCAGGGCCTACGACGAGGCCGGCCGGCTGGCCGAGGCCCTCGCCGACGACGGCCTGAAGGCCAGGTATCTTTCGAGCCTGGGCAACTATCATTTCAGCCTCGGAGATTACGAAAAGGCGCTGACCAACTATCAGCAGGCCGGCGCCCTGTGGCATAGGAACAACGTCTTCCTGGACGAAGCCTGGACGGCCCTGCCCAGCATCGGGATGATCAGATTCAGGCTCGGGGATCCCTCCGGCGAGCAGGCCTGTTATGAGAAGGCGCTGGCCATCCACCGGAAGTTGCTCTACCCTCGGGGGGAGGCTTCGATCCTGACCTCCCTGGCCACGTCGGCCGACCTCAGGGGGGATTTCCTGACGGCCATCGAGTTCTACCAGAAGGCGCTGGCGATCGCCCAAAGGAACAACATCAAGGAGTCACTTCTGACCGCCTACGCGGGGCTCGCATCCATATATTTCTCCCTGGGGGACATCGAAAACGCCAGGAAATACGGGCAGTATTACCTGGACACCTCTGTGGCCCAGGGGGCCAAGTCCGAGCGGGCCAACGCCCTGAACAAGCTTGGGCTCATCTACCTCGAGAAGATCAAGGACTATGCCACGGCCATGGGCTACTTTCAGGAAACGCTTGGCCTCTCCCGCCTGATCGGCTATCGTCTCATGGAGGGAGTGGCAACGGGCAATATTGCCGTCGTCCTTTCCCGGCAACAGAATTACCGGGAGGCGCTCGTCCGCCACGAAGAAAGCCTGGCCCTGGTCCGGGGCTTCAAGGACAAGTACCTGGAGATGCAGGGGCTCAACGAAACGGGGGAAACCTACCTTGGCCTCAAGGAATATGACCGGGCCCTGGACTGCCAGCTCAAGGCCCGCGAGATCGCCGGGTTCCTGGGCGTGGCCTCCGAGCAATGGCAGTACGAGCTCGCGGCGGGGAAGACCTACGAGGCGAAAGGGGACCCGGCCAAGGCCGTCGAATTCTACAAGATGGCGGCCGAGACGCTGAAGGGGATCAAGAACAGGATCGCGAATGAAAAGCTCGTCAAGGACTTCAGCGAGCAGGAGCGCCAGACGGACGTTTACAAGCGGCTGATCGCGCTCCTGCTGAAGTCCGGGCGGACGGAAGAGGCCTTCCGCTTCATCGAGGAGAGCAAGTCCAAGCTCGTCAAGGACGCCTTCGGCGACGTCAAGCCGGCGGCCGCGGACGCGGAGCTCAAACAGACGCTCCTTGCCGTCGACAAAATGGAGAATAAGAAGGAAGCTATCGGAAAGGAGCTTCAGGCCGAAAAGAACAAGCCTGCCGAAAGCCGGGACGCCAGGAAGCTCGAGATCCTGACCAAGACCCTGGCCACAACGGAGGGCGAGTTCAACCAGTGCATGCTGAAGCTCAAGTTCCAGAACCGGAAGATCTACGACGCCCTGTCCATCAAGCCGGCCGAGCTGGCCGACGTCCAGAACCAGATCCCGGCCGGCACGGTCTTCCTGGAATATTTCATCTCGCCGGACCAGCTCTACATCCTCTGCATCGGCAAGGGGCTCTTCCGGGCTGAGTCGGCGGTCATCACGGAGGCCGATCTGACGACCCTCGTCAACCGCTTCGTGCGGATCTGCCAGGAGCCGCCCTCGGGCGGGACGGAGAAGGTCGTGGAGCTCGGAAAACAGCTGTACAAGGACCTCGTCGGCCCGGTCGAGGACGTCGTTGATAGGTACGAGACCGTCGTTGTCGTCCCGTTCGGCGTGCTCTACTATCTGCCCTTCCAGGCCCTCGTGAAAGACACCGGCGGCAAGGCCGAATACCTCATCGAGCGGAAGAGGATCTGTTACGCGACATCGGCCTCGTTCGCCGATATCCTCAAAGGCGAGCCCCGCGGCAACCGCAGCCTGATGGCCTTCGGCGACCCGGACGGCACACTCCCCGCTGCGGCCGAAGAGGTCCGCTCCCTCCGCGAGAAGATCTTCAAGGCCGACGCCACGGTCCTCGTCTCCAAGGACGCGACGAAAGAAGCCTTCCTCAGTCGGGCCAAGGACTTCAACATCCTCCACCTGGCGACGCACGGTGTCATCGAGACGAACCCCCTCGATTCTTATCTTCTGTTCGCCGGAGCCTCAAAAGAATCCCAGGAACTGACGCTCAACGAGGTGGCGGGATACGCGGCGCTCCGGGAAAAGAACTCCCTGGTCTTCCTTTCCGCCTGCCAGACGGCCAAGGAAGCGGGTAAGGCGGGGACGGGCTCCGAGCTCATCACCCTGGCCGAGGCCTTCGCCATGGCCGGCGCCCCGACCCTCATCGCGACCCTCTGGCAGGTCGAAGAGAACTCGACCCGGCAGCTAGCCTTGACGTTCTATGACGAGCTCATGAACAAGAAGAAGGACAAGCTGGACGCTCTCCGGGCGGGTCAGATCTCCCTCATCCGGTCCGCGGACTATTCCCACCCCTTCTTCTGGGCGCCGTTCATCATGATCGGGAGCTGGCGTTAAGCGGGCTTGAAGAGGATCCAGGACGCGACCTTGCCGTCCCGGACAATGAAGGCGATGCCTTGGGCCGGATACACCCAGGTTTCGCCCGCCGTAGACGGAAGGACGGTCGGCGGAGGTCCATAAAGCGCGGCGACCTTCTTCCCATCGGCCCCCAGAGCGATGCCCTTGGCTGTCTGCCCGCTGAAGGGGCCGGACACGGACAGGCGGACGATCTCGTCCTCGCGGGCGACGATCGTCACGCCGTTCGCATAGACCATCAGGACGACGGGGTTCTCCTCGCCGAGGAAGCTTTTCTTCCTGACCGGCGCGCCCCAGCCCGCGGGGATCGCGTCGGTGTAATCGCCGACGCCCAACACGGCGACCTTTTCCGGAACGGGCTCGGGCTTGGCGGCAGCCGGTTGGGAAGCCGGGCCCGTCCCGAGGCTCGCGGCGATGCGCCCGGCGAAGGCCCCTGACGGGTCGATCTCGAGGTAGGCCTTCCATTGCTTGGCCGCCTCGGCCTTATCGCCGGCGAGAAAGGCGATCAGGCCGAGATTGTAGAGCGGAGCATCATAGGTCGGCGAGAGCTTCGCGGCGGCCTGGAGCTTCTCCTTCGCCTTCTGCGGGTTCTCGGCCAGCTGGAACGCGACGCCGAGATTGTTGTTGACGAGAGGGGAGTCCGGGGCCATCTGGAGGGCCTTCTGCAGGGAGGCCACCGCTTCGTAAGGATTCTCCTGGAGCATGAGGGCGCAGCCCAGGTTGTTGGCAGATAACCAATAGGAAGGGTCGAGAGCCAGGGCCTGCCGGTAGTCTTCGACGGCCTTCCCGATCTCCTCTTTGAAGCGCGCTTCCCAGTCGAGCGCAGGCTTATCCCTCAGGACGATCTTTCGGGCCCGGGTCTCGGCCTCGACAGGGAGGGACAGCTTGAACGGGAAATCCTTGTCAGCCCCCTTCCATTCCCGGTGGCACCGGAGAGCCGTCTGGTGATGGCAGGCGGCTAGGTCGTGGTAGACCTCCCGCCCCGGATAGTAGCGGAGGAACTCGGCGAAGAGCGCGGCTGCCTTCTCGTAATCGCCCGTCCGGTAGAAGAGGAGGCCGAGGTCGAACAGGTCTGCGAATTCAAGAACCTGGCTCAGCCGGGCCCTAACCGCGGCCGCCCGGGCGTCCGGCGAGGGGTGCTCGGCGTCCCGGACCGTCCCTTTGATATTCTCCGGGTCGAGGGCGGCGGCGAAGTACCTGAAGAAGTTGACCTGGCCGTCCTCCATGACGATGGCCCGGGTGTCGAAGCCGGCCATGGAGGCGTAGACGATGCCGTACTCGTCGCACTGCATTTCCTTGAGGAGCGGCTCCTGGGACTTATTGGCGATCTTCCGGACCTCGTCGATGGCGGCCTTGTCGGCGGGCCCGCCCTTCTGGGAGAGTTCGACGGCCTCGAAGAACTTCAGGTGCCAGAAGTCGTCCTTGAGCTCGTGGGCGATCTCGTGGGCCAGGATGAAGGCCAGGCGGTCATCGCCCTTGTCAGGCTCTTTGTAGCAGATGTCCAGGACCTGACGGGAGATGACGATGCCGCCGTCGGGCAGGGCGATGGCCAAAGGGACGGCCGCGCCGCCGCCCTTGACGATGAAGAGCCGCGGCTCGACGCCGGCCCGCTTGCCGGCGGCCCCGAGGACGCGGGCGAAGATCTCGTGGGCCCGGGCGACCCGGGGGTCGTCCGCGGCGGTCAGCTCGCCGTAGTTCGTCTTCCAGAATTCGAGGCGCGCCCGCGCGTCGTCGGCGGAGGCCAGGATCGGGACGAGAAGGACGAGAAAGGCGAGGCGAAGAAGGCCCCGCGCGGCCTTTCGGATCGCCATGCCGGGCCTCCTTCCGCTAGGGGGGCTTACGCCGCGCTCAGCCGAGGACGGTCTGGATCTTCTTGATGAGCTTCAGGACCTGGTCGGCGTCGCGGCCGGCGAGTTCCTTCTTCCCGGAGATCGTCAAGATCTCGGCCAGCGCGTCCTGGACCCCTTTCGGGGCGTCCATCCGCTTCATCTCGGCGACGAAGTAGTTCAGGGTCCGGGGCTGCTTGAGAAGGGAGGTGTCCTGGGCGGCGGCGGCCAGGGCCATGTCCATCAGCCACGAGCCCGCCTGGAAGAGGGTCAGGCGGTCCTGCCCCTTGGACTTGAGGTAGTCCTCGTAGACGGGCTGGAACAGGGACAGGAAATCGAGCAGGACGGCCGTGTCATATTTCTTCGTGGTGATGGCGTTCTCGATCTTGCTGATGAAGCCGTAGATCGAATTGGGGACGCCCATGGCGATGAACTCGTTCTCGATCGCCTTCAGCCGGTCCACGGCCAGGTCCGCCTTGCCGGCGCGGACGTAGGCGACGCACTCGGAATAGAACGAGCCGATGAGGAAGGTCTTGGCCTCTTCCGACTTGGCGGCGAAACCCATGGCCTGCCCGCCCTTGCCGTAGAGGGAGAGGTCGTTAGCCAGCCCTCCGATCCCCTTCGGGGCGGCGATGCGGGACTGGAATCCCGTCGAATCGAATACAGGCTGGGCCGTGGCCGGGTCGACTTTCGGGATGACCCTCTTCTCCTCCTGGGCCGCCAGGACCATCGTGAGCGCCAGGACGGCGACGAAGACCGCCGGGATGACCCTATTGTCGAATCGCTTGAACATTCTGTCCTCCTTCACTCTCTTGTGTCCGACATCATGACAAACTCAAAAGCGCGGCCGGACGTTGCATGGAACATGCGGCGCACCGCAGCCCGTCACCAGATGATCTGGTAGGCCGCCAGGGCGAAATTGGCCGGCTTGTTGTCATAATTCGCGACATAGATCGCCACCTGGCCGTCCTGTTGGGGGGAAAAGAAAAGGTAATCGGTATCCAGTTGGTGTAGGTCGCCCAGGCCGAGAGGCTTATTCTGCTGGGGGTCGACGATGAGCAGCGCCAGGTCGCGGCCCGGGCACTTGACCTCCAGAAGCAGGTCTTGAAGGTGCCGGACGTTCAATGTCCAGCCCACCGTGCCGATGGCCTGCTTCGTCGCGGCCGGGACCTGCCCGTTCTGGACGAAGACCTGCTGGGCCCTCTTAAAGATGGCGTCCGGGTTGGCCGGGAACGCCTGGGGCAGGGCCACCCAGGGCTTGGCGGGATCCAGCAGCGGCTTGGCGATGTTGATGGGGATGGAATAGTAGATCGAATAGCCGAGATAGCCCGAAACGTTGATGCCGACGACCTCGTCGCCCCGGTAGAGGGCGCCGCCGCTGTTCCCGGGGGCGATCGTCGCCGAGTGGCGGATCTGGTAGCGGACGTTGTTGTCGTCCACGAACACCTGGTTGATCATGCCCTCCGTGACGGCCATGTGCTGTCCCAGGGCGTTGCCGACGGCCAGGACCCGGTCCATGACGTTGACGCCGTCCGAATTCCCGAGCTTGCAGACCGGGAATTGCTTCTGGGCCTTGATCTTCATGACGGCGATGTCATGGACGGGATCATAGACCTTGATCTGGCCGATGTCGAAATAGGACCCGTCCTCGAAGACCGCCCGCCCTCCGAGGGTCCGGCGGGCCACGTGATAGTTCGTGATGATTGTCCCGTCTCCCTGAACGAGGAAACCGCTCCCCGACCATTGGGCCTCCACCATCTCGAGGCCGTTGCCGTTGGGTTTCCCATTGGCGTCCGGGCGCATCCCCGACGCGAACTCGAACCCGACCAGCTCGAGGCTAACGTTCGTCTTCTTGAGCTCCTCATAGGTGATGGCTTGCCCGGTCCCCTGAGAGGAGACCGAAGTGCTGAAGAGAAGGACGAGCAGTGCGAGGGCCAAAGGGCCGAGCCAGATCTTCAAACGCCTCATCGCTTCCTCCTTAGACAGAAAAGGGATTCGGATATGACATTGGTTTCGCGTGCGGTACCGGATGCGTCCCATGCCATCTTAATGCCGGAATCTTATCAGAACCTCGACCTTTGTCAAGGAATCCCTATCTGGCCCTCCAAACAACGATCTGGCCCCTCTGATACCCGGCGGCCAGCGTTTGGCCGTCGGGGCTGAAAGCGAGGGTAAAGAGCCAGCCGGTTTCCACGGTTCCATCGATCAGCCTTGTTAATTCCCTGCCTGTTCCTGTATTCCAAAGCTTGATCTCGGGGTCCACACCGCCCGAAGCGAGAATCGTACCGTCGAGGTTGAATGCGAGCGCCCTGACGTCTTTTGAATGGCCCAGCAATTCCGTCATCGCTTGAAACTTGGCAATATCCCAAAGGACTATCTCCTTGTTTTCGGACACTGCAACAAGAACGCTGTTAGGGCCGAACGATATCGTATGGTGTGAAAGTGCTTTGCCGGGCAAATTGCCAATAGCCTGCCCCGTTGCGGTATTCACTAGAGAGATGCGGTCATCGTGTTCGACGGCGGCCAGTCCCCCGTCGGGACTGAGGACGGCGAGGCCGTCGAATTCACAACGGACCGATTTTTGGGGCCTGCCGCTGGCCATATCCATAAAATGGAGGATGCCGTTATCGATCATAACGAGGAGACCGCCGCCGGGAGTGAACGCGAAAGGCGGGGAATAAGCGTTTTTGTTTCCCAGTTTTTTCGAGATCGTTCCCGTCGAAACGTCCCAGAGCCTTATGACACCGTCTATGTTTCCGGAGGCGAGCATCTTTCCGTCAGGGCTGAACGCCTGCTGGTAAATCCCCCCGCCTTCGTCATGAAAGGCCCTGATTTCGTTCCCGGAGGAGGCGTTGTACAACTTGACCAAAGAATTGTAAAAGCCCGCAGCGAGAATTTTCCCGTCGGGACTGAACACGATCGAGGTGGCGGGGCCGTAAAGCGGGTTCGCGGCCATCCAAACGATGGGACTATTTATGTTCAGGGCGGCCTCTTCCTGGGTCTTCTTGCTTTGCTCGGCCTGCTTGAGGAGCGTGGAGAATTCGCCGGCCACGCTCGTTTCGGCGTATTTGGCGGAAGCGCCGGTGGCCGCGCCGATGGACGTGTCGTTCGCCGTTGTTGAAGAGGCTGCCGGGCCCCTCTCTACGCGTGGCTC
>Ga0315268_10005201_pt1 | contig 14017 bp, 13 predicted proteins | sample C1_top_MG_FD_204535 | JGI IMG/M metagenome (GOLD analysis project Ga0315268, IMG submission 204535) | Sediment microbial communities from Yellowstone Lake, YNP, Wyoming, USA - C1_top | ecosystem: Environmental > Aquatic > Freshwater > Lake > Sediment | place: USA: Wyoming | collected 2017-08-01 | reverse complement strand
CTTCATAACAGGTGTCATAATAATCGAGTCTAAAAAAGCAGTGGTCAAATATATCCATTATGAAGGAACACCAGCGGTAGTCGTAGGCGTGGTATATATCGTCGCTGCTATTTGGTTGACATGGCTACTCGTGATAAAAGTCGATCAACTTAGAAATAAGAAAGATGGCAATTGTAACTGATATTAACCTGGCGCTCGACAGCGACGCGTTATCTGATAAAAGAAAGGGTCTGAAATGGGTTTATTGAAGCTCTTATTTTCATTCGATGGGAGAATCAGCAGAAAACCTTTTTGGATATACTTTCTTTGCCTTCCGGCGTTGGAACTGCTTCTACTTTACGTCTTAAGAAACTCAGACGCCACGACTCAGAAAAATGCTGATCTCATATTTATCTTTGTTTTTGCCTATCCAAGCCTTGCTGTCCAGATAAAGCGATGGCATGATCTCAACAAGTCTGGCGGTTCGACTCTTATTAATCTTATTCCCTATGTTGGCATGCTTTGGGCCGTCATTGAGCTGGGTTTCATTGATGGCACACATGGCGAAAATCAATACGGTCCAGACCCTCTCGGACGTCCTGCTCCTGCGGCAACGGTAAGAACATATATTGATGCTCAAACAACACCTTATTTGATCGAGACTTTTCTGTTCTTTATCTTACCGGGTGGCATTCTGTACCTTCTGCTGCGAGCCTTAATAAAGGGCTACACAACAAACACAGTATTGCTATTCTCCTTATTCCTGCTATTCGCGCTGCTATTATTTTACCTTTTTAGGGTGTTCCAAAAAATCCGAACCTTTAAAATTGAGACAGACGAAATGGGCATGACTTATTATGGCTTATTGAAGAAGATCCAAAGCAAATGGGAGGATGTTTTGTCAGTTACCGCTACAGATTTTGGTTTAAGGAAAATGCTACAGGTTAAGACCAGGCATGGTAATTTTATGTTCCCCTTGTCAATGAAAGAGAATAATAAAGAGTATCCACAATTGAGAGTCGGTATGGACGACTATAAATGGGAAATTTCTGAAGGTAAAGTAAGTGCAATGACACCGGAAAACTGCGCACCTTACTTGGAGATCAAGGCACGAATCAATAGAGGATGACAACCTGCGGCTCGACAACGACACGCCTTGCGGCGTGTCAGCCGCGCGTTAGATTGCGAGGTAATGATGATCACAATAGGGCGGCTGGTCAGCAGTTTCTTAATAATAATCGGCATCGTGCAAACTGCATTCGCTTTTGAGTGCGTAAATATAGAAACCATTGCTCAGGGTATTTTTATCGGTCAAACATACGTATCCAGAAATGTTTATTTAAAAGGATTTTCGGACGCGCAACGGAGCGGTTGGCCGGAGCGGACGGTTGCATCTCGCCTTCGTCCTCTGGAAAAGAAAGGTGCAACGCAGAGATTAGAGTTGACGTTCTTTCGCGTCGTGAACGTGTCTGGCTCCGATGAGTACTCGAACTTTCCGGCAAAAGAACGTGCTGCCGGCGAAGATGAATCCAATCGCCCGACCGATGTTTTTAGCACAGTTTTAGACTCCGCTTTGGAAGATCGGGATATCGGTGTTTACCGGACAAAACAGCCCAGCCCCGAGGGTTTCTCGGTGCTCGCATGGAGTTCGGGTCTTTCTCTGGACGTCGTTGACTTCCGCAATAACGGCAAGCCTCGTCCTATGACAAAGGCTGAACAAAAGGATGTGGCAACCAATAAGAAAGAAGCAGCTACTAAGACGAAGGACTACGAATGTACAACTGTACCGGCCTTCCTTGATTCGGCAAAAGAGATACTAACGTCGAAGGTAAAAGGAACAGCATTCTCGATCCGTATTTCGGGATACTCCAATCCGGGTTGCGGCGGGCACCTTGAAGAAGTTTATGTTCTGGATGTCTGGGAAAACGGGAAAGAAGCAAGCAGGTTCGAGTTTCACCATTACTATGGCGCAATTTAGTTGGCAGGCCGGTTAAAATTTAATGAAAAGCCGGCAACGGCATTCACGTCCGCCCCGCGCTCGATCAGGAACTGCGCCATGGCCGTCTGCTGCACCCTGCATGCCGTATGCAGCGCTGTTGTATAGCGGTCGTCCTGGTAATTCACGTCAAAGTATTATAGGGGACATCCTATATCCTTTCGCTTGACATTCCATACATTTAAGAACATAATTTTTTATGCTAACCTTGAGCATTACTGGTAGATCCCTAAAATGAGGGACCTGCCCCATTTATCGGAGGTCTTATGCCAGCTTGGATTTGGGCGGTTATCGGTCTTGTTCTTATCGCGGCAGAACTAGCGCATTTCGCTTTTTTCCTCATATTCATCGGCGCCGGGGCTTTGCTCACTTCCGGTGTCACCGCGCTCGGACTGATTCAGAGCACCGAAGCCCAGATAGTGGTCTTTACCGTTACATCGCTGCTCCTGATCGTTTTGTTCCGCGGCAAGTTGAAATCCAGGATCCAACCCTCGCAGATGCAGCCGGATTACATCGGCCAAAAAGCGCTGGTTTCCCAGGCGATCAAACCCGGCCTGGAAGGGCGAGTCACCTACCGGGGGAGCGATTGGATAGCCGTCGCGGAGGACGGCAATGCGGAGATCGCAGAAGGATCGACCGTCGTCATAGTCGGCATGAACGGGCTGCGCTTGATCGTCAAGCCCGCCTGACAACTCTTGCACATTCTTAAGGAGGACAACAGCATGATCGGGATAGGATTCGTCGTTTTTGGGTTAGTCTGCATCATCTTCATTGCAATGTGCGTCAAGATCGTCCCGCAGCAACAGGCCTATGTCGTAGAGCGCCTTGGAAGATACCACCAAACGTTGAACGCCGGCATCAATATCATCATCCCTTTCATCGACGCGATCGCGTATCGGCACTCGCTGAAGGAAATGGTCATCGACGTTCCCGAGCAGGTCTGCATCACCAAGGACAACGTCCAGGTGGGTCTGGACGGGATCATCTACATCCAGGTCGTTGACGCGAGGCTCGCGTCGTACGGCATTTCAAACTATCTCGCCGGCATCACGCAGTTGGCCCAGACCACGATGAGGAGCGAAATCGGCAAGATCATGCTGGAGAAAACATTCGAGGAACGAGGCGCGATCAATACGTCGGTCGTCACGGAAGTGGACAAGGCCGCTCAATCCTGGGGCGTCAAGATCCTCAGATACGAGATTAAGAACATCAACCCGCCGACCAACATCATTGCGTCCATGGAGAAGCAGATGGTCGCCGAGCGGGAAAAGCGCGCGGCCGTACTTCTTTCGGAAGGACAGCGCGATTCGGCGATCAATATCGCAAACGGTCAGAAACAAAAGGTCGTGCTTGAAGCGGAGGCGGAGAGGGCTAAGCTGCAGCTCGAAGCGGAAGGACGCGCGAATGCCATCAAGGCGGTGGCAGTGGCCACAGCCGAAGGTCTTAAGAATGTCGCCGCGTCCCTGGTCCTGGAGGGCGGTAACGATGCCATGCAGCTCAGGGTCGCCGAACAACTGGTGGCCCAATTCGGCGCCCTGGCAAAGACAACCAATACGTTGATCCTGCCGGCGAATTTCGGCGATATTGGTTCGCTGCTCGCAGCCGCCATGAAAGTGATCAAATCCTCAGACGGAGGGGGTGCCGCTTCGGGTGCAGTCTTGAAGTAATTCGTTGCCTCTGACGAAGTTAGGAATTCAAGTCGTGCGAGACTCCGGGACGGTCAACAGTCGTTAATCTTGCCCTGATCTGCGGTTCTTTTTCCGCGCGGTCGAGCGCGGTATTCCCTTCGTAGTCTATAACAGCAACGTTTGCGCCCGCGTCCAGGAGCAGATCCACGATATCACCGAGCCCCCATTTGACAGCCAGCATGAGCGGCGTCTCGCCCTGCACATTTTGAAGATCGATGTCCGGCTTGCTGCGCAGGAGCAGTGCCACCAGCTCCTTGGGCGAGTGAGGCATCATGGCCGAATGCAAAGGCGTCTCGTTCGCAAGGTCAACAGCATGCACGTCGGCGCCGCGCTCGATCAGGAACTGCGCCACGGCCGTCTGCTGCACCCTGCATGCCGCATGCAGCGCTGTTGTGTATCGATCGTCCTGGTAATTCACGTCAAAACCTTTGTCCAGAAGAGAACGCACGCTCTCGAGCCTGCCCGACTTGACCTCTGTCAGGAATTTCCGGCCCAGTGATTCCTGAAGCTTGTCCTTTTCCGTGGTCATAGCAGCGACAAGGAGCCATGCCAACTCTGTCGCGTCCTTGAGCAAAGACTCCAACTGTTCAGGGGAGATCCGCGGAAAGTAACGGCCATAGTTCAGATGCAGATCAAAGCGCGGCTCTGCCGACCGGATGCTGATGCTCCAGTCCGTGATAGCCCAGAAATATCGCTTCGCAAAACGCGCTGCTGCCTCGTGCAGATCCCGCGCCTTGCTGATCCGGTCCGCGGCCTCCGGATCCGCCCTGCGGATCGGGAAGGCGTTGTCGAACTCCTTGTGCCCTGTGGTAAACGGTTTGCCAAAAGGGTCCCCACCAGGCAAGGACACGCCGAATGCCGCACCCAGAGACCGCAGATCCATCGAGTGCTGGAGCCGAAGCTGCCGCACGTTCACCGGCACGATCAGCCCGAGATACAATCCTTTGCGCGTGCGCAGTTCCGTGGGAATGCCGTTATAGTTCCCCTTGAGCTTGGCCTCGGTCCAGGTTGTTGTGTCGAATCTATTGTCCCTGAACCCGAGCGACCGCGCTCGCTCTGCAAGCCGCTTCATATCGCGTCGCATACGCATCCAGGGAATACCGGTTATGATCGCGAAGATGCCGAGCTGGCTCATCACGCAGTTGAAGAACAGCCTTATGAAGCGGAGGAACATAGAGGTCCTTTAGGGCAGAGCATACTGTATTCAAATGCACTTACTTCAGGCTGATATCGTCATTGGATGATGTTCATTCATGCCATGGAGCGGTTTTAAGCCGTGTGCCATTCCGGTCGAATTCCGCATCACGCTCAAAAGGACTTTTTCCTGCCAGCATCTTCTCGCGGTCGATCTCAACGAGTTTGATCCTCTTACCGTCAGCTGACCATTCAGGAGTGCTCGCTACACATGACGCACCGCAGGAGCGAAACGCCTGGACATCCTTCTTGTCCTTCTTCTTGCCGACAACATCGTAGATAAAATGCTTGCTCTTTGTCGGATAGTCCGGCGCGTCCTGGTTCACGGTCGTGAATGCCACTGCGCCGCTGTCCGGGCTCCAGACGAATTTGCCCACATCGGTCCCAACGAGAAAGGTTATCTCAATCGTGTAGGCGTTCTTATCCGCGTCGTACAGCACGAGGCCCATTTTCCCTTCGTGGGAACGGAGTGCCACCTTGCTGCCATCCGGGGACAGCACTGCCGTGCAACCGATGTCCTCGATCCTGCGGCGGGAGCCGTCTGCCCGCGCAAGCTCCCGGGTGCAGTCGTTCGTCGAGCCCGCACTTCTTTGTTCGATCAACAGGAGCTCCGTTTTTCCCCCTGCGCTCGCGTTTTGCGGCCAGACCATTGCCGCGAGCAGGAGAACGAGCGGCATAATTGCACAGAAGGTACGCCTGTCACTCCTTCGCATGATACTTCTCCAGCAGCTCCACGACTTCCTTCACCTTCCGCGAAGACCGCGCGATCCGAAGCGGGGTATTATTCTTCGATTCGGTTTCAATCAGTTTCACATTCGGGTCCGCACCATGCTCCAGAAGGTACTTCACGATATTGTACGTCTCGGGTTCGACCACCTTCTTGCCATCTTCGTCCTCATAACGAGTTCTCTCCACCGCGTACACGAGGGCGGTGTGTCCGTCATCTGCCTGGGCGTTGATATCCGCCTTGTTTTGCACCAGTAACTCTACCGCATCGAGGTACAAGTTTGACGCAGCCCGCATCAGTACGGTCTCGCCATCGGCGCTCTTCATACTGATATCTGCGCCGTTCTTGACAAGCAAACGGAGGATCGATATGTCATCGATGTCGTTCAAATTTTGCCATACCGGAGGCAATTGCCCGCGCGGCGCCTTGTTGATATCAGCCTTGCGTTCGAGAAAGAGTTTTACCTGTTCCTTATGCCCATGTCGCGCGGCGGACGACAACGGGGTATACATTTCAAGCGGATCGACGCCATCGACGTTCATGCCGGCATCCAGGAACAGCTTTACGACCTTGACATCGTTCTCGGCAATATACTCAAAGAACGTTTTCCTATCATAGGTGATCCCTTTGTCCAGTAAGGCCTTCTTGCCTTCCGAGTCTTTGCCGAACCGCTCCCTGAGCCCTGCCAGCACATCCCGTTTGTCCCGACCGCCGATGTAGCTGTCCAAAATTCCTGCAATAATGACAAGCGCCAACCACAGGAACAGGGGAAGATTGTGTGCGTCCTTCCACTTCCACGCGTAGCGAGGCACATAGCCATGCGTATCTTCGTAGATAAAAGTAATGGCATTCGCAATCAGGTATACACTCAAAGACAGATAGGAAAAGAACATCAACCACATTGGCAAGCCTTGATAGCGCGTGCGGTCGCGCGAGCCGCCACCCCTGCCCATGGGCACGATGTCCCGCAACCACCCTCTGCGCACGCCATACACGCTGTAGATCAAAAAGAATAGAGCAGCGCAGAACAAGACGAGAGGAGGCACGAGATCTTTGATCGACGCTGCCAGAATTTTGTTATACAGGAGCGTCAGCTTGTCGATCGTAAGCAAGCTCCCCGTGTACAGGCCATACAGCCCGGACGTCAGAACGGCAAGACCCGCGAAAACAGCTATCAAAAATACAACGATGTTGACACGCTTCTTAAGAGCAATCCGAGCCGGCTCGCTTATGTTCTCCAACACCAGGTCAGGTGCGTCATTCTTGATTTTATTTCTGCTATTCATTCGCTGATTTCCTTTCTTTGAGGGATTTGTTCTTCTTGCGGCTCTTTACCGGACTCGCTGCATCCGCATCAGACCGGTTGTCTTCCGGCTCGTCTGAAGCAATGCCGACTATGGTGACCCGCTTCGGATCATTGGCGTCCACCCTGACCTCCAGAATGGTGCCAGGGCCATAGAGCGCCGGCGTCAGGCGGGGGATGTCTGTTTTGATCTTTGTCTGATATGCCGGGCAGTCCTCCAGGGCAATGTGAACTTCCAGCAGCAGTTCGATTCTGAGCTGAGTATTAACGGTCCATCCCGTATCGGTTTTTTGCAGGACCCGTGCGATCGCCGGTACTCCGTCCCGCAACAACGCCTCGTCCTCCGGTCTCCCGGTGAGAGCAGAATGGAAAAAGAGTTTCCAGATCACCCATACCACGCCGCCGCCTATGAGCAGCATGAAGATCATGGCAATGGGGAACGAAATGCCGGCTTTACGGCGTATGATATCCACGAGCATGAGCGACACGCCAAACACGGGAATTCCCCCGACGATCAACCCGATGCGTCCGTAGATCCTGTTCTTGTCCTGCTCTGAAAGACCCATAGGCCCCCCCCTGAGTTGATATTCCTCCAGCTGCGGCCCTGCTATTCCCGACCGTGATACTGCTCCAGCAGCTGAATGACTTCTTTTACCTTTCCCGACCTGGCTATTCTGAGCGGGGTTTTTCCCGAGTCGTAGCTGTTCACGTTCGGATCCGCGCCGTGTTCCAGAAGGTATTTAACAACATTGTATCTTTCCTTATTGAGCACTTCGACATCCCATTTTTTCACTGGATCATACTTGAATGAATAACCTGTTCGCTCAACAGCATACAGAAGGGCGGTGTATCCGTCCGCCCTTCGCGCGTTGATGTCCGCCTTGTTCTCCACCAATGTCCGCACCGCGGTAGGGCAGGTAGTACTCGCATCCATCTGGCCGTACGTGGCGCCCGAAACCAGCATCAGGACGGTAAAGCCGTACCTGTCCTTCGCGTTCACATCCGCGCCGTTCTGGATCAGCAGTTTTACAATGTCGTCCTTGCAGGCCATTGCCGCGGCATAGAGCGGTGTCCGGCCGAATGACACTTTCTTGTGCGCTGCGTTGACATCTGCCTTCCTGTCCAGCAGGAGTTGTACCAGGCCCGTGTGCCCTTTTCCTGCCGCGATGGCCAGGGCCGTGTTCCCATATGCATCGCCCGATGTTCCCATCGTATTAACATCCATCCCCGCATCCAGGAAGAGCTTCACGTTCTCGATGTCGTTCGCCTCAACCCGTTTGAAAAAATTAGACTCGTCGTACACGATCCCCTTGTCAAGCAGGGCCTTCTTGCTGTCCGATCCGCCAATGATCTGGCCGGAGAAGAGCGCCAGCACTTCCTTGTCCTGGAATTTCTGGGCAACCCCGAGCGCTGACTCCTTCATATGGTTCTTCGCATGAATGTCCCCACCCCGCGCCAGGAGGTCTTTGATCACACCGATCTTGTGCTGTTTGACTGCTTCAACCAGCGACACAGCCTGACCTCGATAGATCAGTCCGTTCATCGGCGCGGCCACGACAGAGCGGAACGAAGCATTCAGCAGGGTAACGAACAGCAACGGGATGAACAACGCAAGGACAATGCCCTGGGCCGCGTATCGCTGGAGCATGAAGAACCTCTGTTTCCAGACTACCAGCACGATGCCCAAGTACATGCCGCAATAGAGGAGGTACATGACCATGCCGCTCACGATCTGAGCGAACTTCTCCGGCGCATAGGTCCCCAGCTCGCCATGGCAGATCGACTGCAGGGAAACGGTCATCACGCGGCCGGGCATGGCATACTGCCGGGTAGACAATTCTCCTGCGACCTCAGCATACCCTGCAGGACACATCATCGGCTGCATGATGTTCAGCAAGCCGGGCATGCCCACGGGCCCGGAGACCGAAAGCATGAGACCGAAGAACAAGAGGACCGGCACGCTGACCCATAGGATTGCCTGCGCGGAAGTACCCATGGCCTCCCTGTCATAGAGGAGATAGGTGATCACGATGGGGAGCGCAAGGGCAAAGAGCGAGAAACATAAAGTGATGCCTTGGACAAAGAACACCGGCCTGTAAAAGACCGTGGAGAGGAAGCCCAGGCAGATGATAATGCCGATTACATAAAGCACGAACTTGATATTCTCTCGATTGAATCGATTTGTTCCCCTATTTTTCATATCCCCCCCTTACCTAGTTCGTATTGTCTTTTTGTCACTACCTCGCATGAACGCCTTCGAGCAGTTCGATGGCCTTCGTATCCCGCACGGACTAACAACTAAGTTTACGTTGCAAGCCTCCTTATGGATGAACCTCCTTGGCCGGCAAGGCCTTCTTGCTGTCCGCCCCCCCGGTGAGCCGGCCTTCGAACAGGTCCAGCACTTCTTTGTCCTTGTATTGCCGCGCGACGGACAGTGGTGTTTCCCTGTACGCGGTCTTCGCGTTGATGTCTCCGCCCCTCGTCAGAAGATCTTTGATCATATCGATCTTGCGCAGTTTGATCGCTCCGACGAGCGATTCGGCATGGCCGCGGTAGAACAGCCCGTTTACCGGCTTGGACACGACAGCTCGGAAGGACGCATTCAGCACGGTGACGAACAACAACGGAATGAAGATGGCGAGGATGAGGCCCTGGGCCGCATACCGATGGAGTGCGATAAATTTTTGTCTCCCTATCGCCAGCGCGACAAAGAAGTAGATGCCGCAGTAGAGCAAGTACATGACCAGGCCGCTCAGAAGCAGGTACAACCTTCCGATGTTTCCGGGTCGATAGGTCCCCAATTCGCCGGTACAGAGGGATTTACTCGATACCTTGAACGTCATAAACGGCATGTCAAACTGCCGCACTGCAACATCGCCGGCGATCGAAGTGAAGCCCTCGGGGCAGAACATCGGCTGAACGATGTTCAAGAGGCCCGGCATTGCAATGGGGCCGACGCCGGGAAGCATTATCCCGAAGAACAGGATGCACCCTATGCCGGTAATAACGATGCCCCTCGTTGAAAAAAATTCGTAGTCCTCCGCCGCCATCACGCTATCGCCGTCGGTTACCCGAATTGATCCCCTCCTCATGCGGTCCCGCACCCATGAATTGAGCGCCTCCCTGGCATTCAGCATACTGGTGATCCCGATGGGAAGCGCCAGGCCTGCAAGGACGATGAAGAAGATCATGAATTGTAGAAGATATACCGGTTTGACAAAAGCAGTCCAGAAAATTCCGATAACGATCAGAGCGCCGGCAGCGTAAAGCATTGTCGCGAGCTTATTATGATTACCCTTCTGTTCCATGTCGTCCCCCCTCCGCTATCCTTGACATGCTGCATTCATACGTTTCATCATATCAACGTATTCAGCACCATCCATTGCAAAAGCGCAAGGATAACGGTAAGCCCGGCCCCCGCGGCAATGGAAAGCATCAGCCGTTTTCTTCGCTCCGGTATCCTGAACGCGCTAAAGTAATTGAACGCCATTCCCGTTGCTCCGCCGATTGCAGGGATGGTCACGAGCATTCCCGATGATGTGCGGTCGGCAACGCCTTGTTCGAGCACTGAGGACGAAGGATCAGCAGGGTCATAATACACAACTACCAGTGCCCGCTTTCCAAGGCTCGTAGTTTTCTTTTCAGCTTCGCGCTCGCCCCCGAAGAACCATCCTCCGTTGGTCGTGACCTTGTTGTTGACGTACTTTTTCCCTTCGCTCGTGTATTCGTAAGTAGGAACGACCTCGTAGAAGCGGCTCGTTGTTCCGCTGCCGGCCGGTCGCGTTGCCGGCTTCATGTTCACGTTGCTTTGGCTGTGTTCCCTGGTATGCATATCCGTCACGACTCCGGTCGTTTGAAGCCAATGAGCGCTTCGCGCCCCGTTCATGATCTGATAGTTCAGCCCAAACCAGTGAACCAGAACGCCCAGGACAATGAAGGCATAAAAGAACGTGTCGAGCGACCATATTTTTATTGGCTTTTGCTGTTCCGGCGCTGCCTCTGTTCGCATGTGTCGCGTGTTCTTGCCGTGTGGCGTCTTTGACATGGCAGCTCCTTCGGACCGTGTTCAGCTTGGAGCCTTAACGCGGCTTAGGGCCGACAAAGTTCCCCTTTGCGTCGATCCAGTAGGTGATCCCGCTCTGTCCCTCCAGGAGTTGAATCTCCAGAAAGCCTGCGTAGCAGCGGGGCGGATCGGAAAACCGGGGCTGCACGATAAATGCTCCGAAGCGGTCGATGAGCCCCCATGCGCCGTTGCGCAGCTTCGCTGCCGCGAGTTCGCAGTCGAACGGCTCCACTTTTTCAAACTTAGGCGCGATGACAACGCGGCCCTGGCGGTCGATGAAGCCCCACGATCCGTTGTCGTTGAACGCAGCGAGTCCGCGTCGAAACTGACCGAGGCCGGAAGCTTGTCGCGTTAGCTGCAGCGCCTCACGACCCTGTTTGTCGATGAAGAAGTAACGGGGAGCAGGAGCCGCGTGCGAATCGAACACCCAGGCAACCCCTTCGCTGAAATCGCCAACATCGGCGAATGCTGCCGGAACCGCGAGCGTGCCTGTGCGATCGATAAACCCGAACTGCCCGTTGATCTGCACCCCTGCCAGACCTTCAGAGAAGTCGCGGGCCTCCCTGCATTCCGGGGCCCCGACAAAACCGAGCTCTGCGTCCTCTTTGAGCCAGATGGATCTGCCGGCTGCAGCCTTAACCTCGACATAACCAGTGTCGCTGCAGGCCTTGCGCCAGACCCGCTCGCTCCCGCCCTGACCCGCAACCTGACAGGGAATAATAGGACAGGGTGAGTTGATCACGATGTTGCCGCTGACGTCGATATAGCTCCAGGCGCCCTCATCCCACACCCATGCGCGTCCATCATGGAACTCGCGTGCAAGAGCGAACCGGGGCCGCGCGATCCACTTGCCTTCGCGATCAATGAAGCCCCATTTCTTGTTAACGCGCACTGCGGCGCAGCCTTCGGAGAACAAACCGCCTTCGTCAAATGCGGGTTTGATTACCATTTTGCCCGCCGTGTCCATGTAGCCGGTCTTCCCGCTCGCTCTGTCTCCGACAGCCGCAAGCCCTTCCGCAAAAGGAGCGCCAACGCGCTGCAGCACAAGGGTTCCGGCTGCATCACGATAGCCGCCTTGCACTGCAAGACGCACGGGTGCGCTCGGCGCCGGCGCAGCTGAAGGCGCAGTGTTCCCGCTCTTTGTCCGGGCCTCTGCTGCTGCGGCAGCGTCGACGCAGGCCTTGTCCTCCGGACCGAGTCTTGCATCGCTGTATGACGGATCGGGTCGGTACCAGGCGAGATTGTTGAAAAGGGTTTTGAGGTCTTCGGCAGCGAACGCGCGTCCATGGCGGGCGAAAATGAAATTGCGCATCAGTCTGAGTTCGCTCGCTGAAAGGCGCTGCAGCAGTTCAGGTGTGCAGACGAGCGGAGGTGTGGTCCGGGACCCGGCTCCGAACACCGCATCGAGGGACGATCCTTGTTCGAGCGCAGCAGCGCTCGACAGCTGTGCGAGCAACACCCAGGCGGTGCAAATGAGAAGCATAGAACGCTTTGCCTGATACGTGGTGATCATAGCTCTCCGCTCCTTTTTTCCTGCTGCTGTCAGTGCCTGCCCAAATCCGCTACCTATCCGCCGGGGGATCAAAACGTCCGGCTTCTTTGTTCCATTTCAGCTTCAGAGGTTCTTTACTGACATTTCGGAGAAATTCCCGGACTGCTTCGCGCTCCTCAGCAATCATCCCCTCACTGAAGTTCTCCAGGCTGCAGGCAAGAGTAGAGGTATACAGGAATGCCTCCAGGGTCGTGCCTTTTTGGGGAAGCCGGTACCCGATCTTGAGAGATGAACCAGGCAGTTTAAAGCGTTCGCTCTTTTTCGGCGCATAGCCTTTGGTAAGGAACAAGCCCAGCGAAAGGGAGGGGACGATATCTGTTGCCAACGCCATCCGGTCGTTGTTCATGCGAAAGGTTTTGAGCACATATTCCGTCGGCGAACAGGTGGCGGCCTGCTGTTGTACATCAAGCTCCGCCAGCATGGGCGCCTTATCCCTGGTCAGGAACAATGCGGCGGAGATCGTCGAATGTCCATCGCCGAATTGCTCCTCGTACTCCAGATACCCGTTCGCAATGTCCGCCACGGTCAGGGCGATCGACCAATCTGCGCTCACGACGCGCCAGGAACCCTTGCTCGGAACGATCTTCGGCTCGCCTTCACCCTTGGTCAAATTGTAGTAATCAACGATCGTCCGTTTCACTTGCGCCTGCGCTGGTCCGACAGCAGACAGCGAAAGACAGGTCAGATACATCGCGATGAGCAGGCTCTTCATGGTCTCCCCCCTGAAAGATATTACGTCCTGGTCCTGCTTATGGAGTCCCCTGTATTTCAAACCGCCCCGCTGCCTTGATCCACTTCAGCTTGATCGGCTCCGTGCGCGCATTCTTGAGGAGGTCCTTCACGCAGAAAGGAGCGGAGGTATCCAGGAACGCCTCAATTGTCGTTCCCTTTCGGGGCAAACGGAATCCAATGGAATAGGCGCTCCCGCTCTCCGTGCTCGAGCCTTTTTTCATGAACAGACTCCGGGGAAGCGGCGGCAGAATATCGGTTGCCTCGACCATCTGCCCGTTGTCCATTCGATAGGTCTCAAGCGCATACATTGTTTTCGGGCACTTCTGTTCAGTCGAGGTGATGGTTTGAAGAAGGGCAAGCAGGGGCTGTCGGTCGGCGGTCAGAAAAAGCGCGCCTGAGTAGGTTGCGTGTCCCGCGCCATTGTCGTGACCGGGGTCCTCGTATTCCACATAACCGTTCGCGATGTCCGCAACCTTGAGGGGAAACCAGCCCGAGTCGCCCTGGCCTTTCCAGGCCCCGTCCCGCTGCTCGATCCTCAGGTAATCGTGCTTGTTCATATTGTAGTAATCGATGACCGTCAACTGCTTTGAGGGCTCGGGCTGACGCGCCGCCCCGGTCTGCGGGTCGATGGTCGCGTTCTTGTTCTCGGCGATCTGGGTCAGTTTTTTCCCATCCCAGGTGTAGTAACGGCTGACCAACCAGGCAGGCGGACTTCCTCCTGCCATGACCTCGGGGGTGAGCGGATTCACGATCAGGAGATTGCTGTCAAGCCGGTAGAGCAGG
>Ga0315268_10005200_pt1 | contig 14017 bp, 18 predicted proteins | sample C1_top_MG_FD_204535 | JGI IMG/M metagenome (GOLD analysis project Ga0315268, IMG submission 204535) | Sediment microbial communities from Yellowstone Lake, YNP, Wyoming, USA - C1_top | ecosystem: Environmental > Aquatic > Freshwater > Lake > Sediment | place: USA: Wyoming | collected 2017-08-01 | reverse complement strand
ATCTGTCGCTTCCTGATACGGCAGAGAAATATCCCTGCACAGCCACGTCGTTCTGGATCAATGCGCATGATGATGCGTTCTTCTTGGCGACGCTGTAATTCAGAAGGCATGTTGTGTCGGAATTGCATTCGTTCGCGTTGGAATCGCGCATGGCACGGCAGAAATCCTGGTCGACAAGGCCATAGCACGAGTCCAGGGCTTTCTTGCATGCAGTCCCGTTCTTGATTTGGTTGCAGAGCGAGATATCCTTGTTCGCAAGAGCAAACGACATGATGCAGCCCTCCCTTTTCCCCTGGTCGGTCAGGAGCTTGCACGCATCCAGGGATTCGTTCGAGAGAATCGTGAAGCAGGACTGGCGCAGCGTCTCATTCGCCATCTGCAGGCAGGCGGAGAGGTTTTTGTTATTTATCCCGAGCTGGTAATAGCAATTGTCATCGCAGACCGGAGGGGTAATCGTCGTGTTGTTGCCTTGGTTAGAGGTCTGGTTTTGGGGCACCTGGGTCTGGTTCTCCAGAGGCGTTGGTATGATCTTGCTGCCCAGGATATAAAGCAGGCCTCCGCCAACCAGTATGATCAGGACCAGTAACCCGCCAATCAGCAGCGTCGTGTTGCTGCCACTCTCTTCGGCATTGAAGCTGTACTTGTCTTGCTTTGCCATGATGCCATATGATTGGACAAGATTTAAAAATTCGAACACGCCATGCTCCGAAAAGAGATTCTCGGTGCATCAAAAAAATTTCGACTGACAGCGCGGGCGAACGGATTTCCATCACCACAAATCATTGACGAGCGGACCGGTCCGCCGATTGCTGAAAAAGTAATTTCGTGGTTTTTTTCTTCCGGCGAGAAAATTCAGCTATAAAAAGTTTTTCGTTATTAAGCTCCAATCCAGCCTGGCAATTCATCCGCGGTCTAAGATCGGATGCGCCGGGCAACGAGTGGGAGGCGGGATGGAGCCCTTGCGGTGTACCATCCTCCTCTTTATCGCTTCTTTTGCGCTATTTTATCCCGCTAAAGCGGCAGGCTTTTTAAGAAACCTTTAAAAACATCTCGTGATATGAATTTCTTACCTTTTTCTAAAGGTAAAAAGTCCAGAATGATTAATGGAGGTTATGAAAATGGCTAAGAAAGAACACCTGAACCTAGTGTTCATAGGACACGTCGACTCTGGTAAATCGACGACTGTGGGAAGGATACTCTACGAGACCGGCGCTATTTCAGAGCAGGTCCTCAACAAACTCAAGGACGAAGCAGCGAAAGTCGGCAAAGCGACATTCGAGTTCGCCTTCGTAATGGACGCGCTCAAGGAAGAGCGTGAACGCGGTGTCACCATCGATATCGCGCATAGGGAGTTCGAGACCCCGAAATACTACTGCACGATCATCGATGCCCCTGGGCACAGGGATTTCGTCAAGAACATGATCACGGGAGCGAGCCAGGCAGATGCTGCCGTCCTCCAGGTTTCTGTCAAGGACGGCATCCAGCCTCAGACCAAGGAGCACGCTTTCCTCGCGAAAGTGCTGGGGATCAGCCAGATCGCGGTCAACATGAACAAGATGGACGCGGTCGCATACAAGAAGGAGGAGTACGACAAGGTCAAGGCCGAAGTCGAGAAGCTCCTAAAAAGCGTCGGCTACAAGACCGAGAGCGTACACTTCGTGCCATGCTCAGGCTACGTGGGAGACAACTTGACGAAGAAATCCGCCAATACGCCCTGGTACACTGGCCCGACCCTGCTTGAGGTCATCGACACATTCAAGATTCCGCCCAAACCAACAGACAAGCCGCTCAGGCTGCCGATCCAGGATGTCTTCACGATAACCGGCCACGGCACAGTGCCGGTCGGAAGGGTGGAGAGCGGGAAGCTCAAACCCAACGAGATGGTCATTGTCATGCCTTCAGGAGCCAAGGGCGAGGTCAAGAAGATCGAGATGCACCACCAGGAGCTCGCTGAAGCGGTTCCTGGAGACAATGTCGGCTTCAACCTCAAAGGCGTTGACAAGAAGGACATCAAGAGGGGAGACGTCCTCGGGCCTCAAACGAACCCGCCGAAAGTGGCTGAAGAGTTCACGGCGCAGATCGTCGTGCTCAACCACCCGACAGCGATCTCGATCGGCTACACGCCGGTATTCCACATCCACACGGCGCAATTCGCCGGAAGGATAACCGAGCTCGTGGAGAAGAAAGACCCGAAGACAGGCCAGACCGCACAGGCTAAACCCGACTTCATCAAGACCGGCGATATCGCGGTCGTGAAGATCCAGCCCCTGAAACCAGTGGTCATCGAGAAGTTCTCGGACTTCCCGGCCCTGGGCAGGTTCGCTCTCCGTGACATGGGCCAGACGGTCGCGGCCGGCGTTGTCCTGGATGTCAAGCCGAAAGCGATGTGAAGAGAACGATTAGGTTCTCTCAATCCTTTATTTTTCCTTAATTTTCTTTAATTTCTCTTCATTTTACCCTGTTTTTCCAGCTATTTTTCTTATATTTTATTTATGCCCGCAGCCTGCGCCGTACCCATCGTTTCTTGTTTTATTGCCATTCTATTATATTTTTAAACACTATGATACAACTAATGAAACAATAGTAATCACGCTTACAGAGGGACTGATATGAATTTCGATAAAGCCAGGAAGTATGCCAAGGTCGTGAGCATCAGCGTCGCTGTTGCTGCTGTCGGGACCGCAAGCGGGAAATACCTTACAGATTACCTGCATGACAAAGATATGAAAGACAGCATCCGCACGGAAGCCGCAATCATGGCCACCTGCGAAATCAAAGGCGAAGAGACCAGAGGCTGCTTCGATCCATATCAGAAGGTGATTGCCCTTGATTCTGCAAGGAAATACGAGAAGGTATACGATTTCAGGGAAGCCGGGCTGATTTACGCGGAACTCGGGAGGGAGGATGATGCCCTGAGGCTCAAGAATCTCTGCATCACCCTGGAAAAAGGCTGCGAGGCCGAACTGGTGGAAGCGATATATATCAAGGCCAGAGCGATTGAAACCTTCGTGGATGCCCCGAAAACGGAGAAGACCAAGGCAGCCGAAGCAAAGCCGGATGTTTCGGCGAGTGCGAGCGCAGAGATCGCGCCAAAAACCCCGAAACCAGCGGATTCGAAATAAGGGAAATAACGCTCAATAGGATGGATGAGGTGGAGTTATGGGAAGCGAAGAATCGAAAAAAAGCGGAAAAGGAATGAAAACTGTCAAAAAAGTCGCAGTCGCAACGGTATTGGCTGGCATAGCAGCAGCCGGGGTGAAAGGATATTTCATGTACGCTCACAGCAAGGCAGTGAAGGCCGATATCATCAAGGAGGTCGCCACCATGGATGCCTGCCAGGTGAAAGGGCAGGAGACGGCAGGGTGCCTGGAGCCGGAAAAGCTCGCATACCTCAAGGATGCCGCCACGAAGTACGAGAAGATAGGCCATTACAGGGAGGCGGGCCTGATATACTCGAGGCTCGGCATGGAGACCGAGGCGCTGAAGCTGGCTGACAAGTGCGAAAAGGACGGCGATAGGAGCGGCGCTTCTGAAATCAAGGAGAAAATCGAGATAAGGGCAAAGGCGCTCGAGATATACTCGAACATGCCGCAGAAAAAAGACACGCCGAAACCCGAATCCTCCAAGTGACACACTCCCAGGGCTAAAGCCCGGGTCTTCTGGCTTCTTAGCTTTAGGCAGGAAGCCGTGCACCTCAGGATTGACTGGGGTTTTCGGTTCGCGTCTTCCGAGGTCTGAAGACCTAGGCTTCCGCGAACCCTGGGAGTGTGAGACGCTGATTTTTATTCATTTCTTGTTTAACATCATCCTATGATCACCAACATAGGCACTATCATAGCTGAGAAGCTGGAAGGCAAAGACGTCGCCCTGCGCGGATGGGTATACCGTGCGCGCGGGAGCGGGAACATGATGTTCATCGTCATGAGGGATCCATCTGGCATCATACAGATAGCGATCAAGAAGGACAAGGTCCCTGAAAAGGACTGGAAGGACGCGAACGACGCTTATGTGGAGAGCTCATTCACAGTGACAGGCAGGGTGAAGAAGGATGATCGCGCGCCTGGAGGCTTCGAGATAGAAGCAACCGAATTCGAGCTGATATCCAGAGGCGACCCTTTCCCTATATCAAAGGACCTGAGCGACGAGTTCCTCTTGGATGTCCGGCATCTCTGGCTGAGATCGCAGAAAATGACGAGCATCATGAAGGCCAGGCACCACATAATCAACTACCTCCGCGAGTTCCTGGACGAGAAAGAGGGATTCTACGAGATAGCGCCTCCGATAATAACTAAATCAGGATGCGAAGGCGGGAGCACGCTCTTCGAGATGGATTATTTCGGGGAGAAGGCTTACCTCACGCAGAGCTCGCAGATGTATGCCGAAGTGTTCGTGTTCTCGCTCGGGAAGGTCTATGTTTTCGCGCCGAGTTTCAGGGCAGAGAAATCAAGGACGATACGGCATCTGGCCGAATACTGGCACCTCGAGCCTGAGATGGCATTCTACGACTACAAGATGAACATGGAACTGCAGGAATCCATGGTCGAGTATGTGGCGCAGAACATGGTGAAGAACCACTCCCACCTCCTCAAGGCATGCGGAAGGGAGCCTGATGACCTTGCGAAAGTCAAGGGGCCGTTCCCCAGGATGGAATACAAGAACGCGGTAGACAAGGTGAACGAGCTCGGCGGCAAGATGTCTCACGGCGAGGATTTCGGTGCTGATGAGGAGGCGCTATTGACAAAGGAGCTTGACAAGCCCCTGTTCGTCTACAAGTATCCGAAAGCGATCAAGGCATTCTACATGAAAGAGGATCCGAGCAACCCGGAATATGTTTTGAACAACGATTTGCTCGGGCCCAGGGGCCATGGCGAGATAATCGGCGGTAGCGAGCGTATCTGGCACCTGGACGAGCTCCTGGATAGGATGAAGGAGCAGAATCTGAAAGAAGCTGATTACAAGTGGTACGTGGATCTGCGCAGGTACGGAAGCGTACCGCATTCAGGTTTCGGGTTAGGGGTGGAGAGGGTCGTGAAATGGATGCTGAATTTGGATCATATACGCGACGCGATCCCGTTCCCGCGAACTATTAACAGAGTATATCCATAGATATTGCAGAATACGTGTGAGCGGGAAGACCTGGACGATACGTCGTCCAGGCAGATTCCCGAGGACGATTAACAGGGTATACCCGTGAAAAAAGGAATTGACAAGACGGCAAACATCAGAAAAGCGAAAATCCGCGATACCCCAAAAATAATCAAGTGATGGGACAACCGGCACCGTATCGAACCCCCCATATTTTTAAACATTCTTACACCTATTTCCCCCATGCGCTTATTTCATTCACAATCAGTGATAAATCTGGAAAAAAGGTCCAGGCAAAGGGACCTGATGCGCCATAAGGAGATGGAATTATGGGAAAGCGAAATCGGAAGGAGCCTCCTTAAAAGAGCCAAAAATATCGATTTCGGCAATTGCGCAAAATCCGTGAATGAAGAGCCTTTGAGCGCGGTTGAACAGAAGGCTGCCTCGAAAATAATAGAATTCAACGAAGGCCTGAACAGGAGATTGGCATCCCACTATTGGAGGGGTTATCGGGATAGAAGATGGTGCACGGCGGAATTAGACTATGACGAGCTGCAACAGGCTGGCCGGATGGGCCAATTCAAGGCCATGGACAGGTTTGAACCTGAGAGAGGCTACCTTTTCTCTTCATATGCGATTTTCCAGATGATGAAAGTAATGGCTGGTTTGTGCAGGAGATCGGTCAAGAGGTCGGAGAAAAGGGTCGACCCATATCAAAGAAATCCGATCGATAATGAGCCCGATGACCTCTTCGGCAGGGTGGCTGATAACGAATCGCTGGCAGCCTATGACAGGATTGAATTCGAAGCGAGAAAAGCGAAGATACGCGGGCTCCTCGACCTATTGAGCCCCATGGAGAAAGCGGTAATCTGCAAGAGGCTGGGCCTCGGAGAGCCTGAGATGACACTCAAGGAGATCGGAGTTGAATATAATTTGAGCCGGGAAAGGATCCGGCAGATCGAAGCCCTGGCAATATGTAAAATGCGGGCCCGGGCCATGGATCTCAGGTTGGATGAAGCTGCATGAATTTATAGGCCCTTATTTTTTTCTGCTTCGTCGCTGACCCTTTATTCGTCGCTAGCCTTCAGGAAATGATCGTTGTGCATCTTGTACTCGAATAGCTCGTCATGCTTGAAGAAGCGCTTGATCTCTTTTTCAGCCGTCTCTTTCGAGTCGGCAGCATGTATCACATTTCTCGAAGTGCTGTTTGAGAGGTCGCCACGGATCGAACCTCCGGGCGCTTTCGAGCCGTTTGTCGGGCCGACTATCAGCCTTGTGACTTCGACAGCTTCCTTGCCTTCGATCACGACAGCGATTATCGGGTACTCTGTCATGAACTTCTCCAGGTCAGGATAGAACGGTTTCGTGACCAGGTGCGCATAATGCTCTTTCGCGAGCTCCTTGCTCATCCTGAGCATCTTCATCGCGACTATAGCGAATCCTTTGTCCTCGAATCTCGAGAGGATCCGGCCGATCAGGCCGCGCTGAAGGGCATCCGCTTTCAATAGAAGTAGAGTCCTTTCTTTCATGTTTCCACATCCGCTCGAAAGCTCATTTCTTCGCCGGCTTTTCCGACGGTTTCGCTGCCGCGCTCTTTTCGGCTCTCCTGGACTGCAATGCCTGGAACTCGCGGTAGGCCGGGGTCCATTTCTGCCTCCTGCCTTCGCGCTTCAGGTTCAGGAAGTTGTTCCTGCACTTGCTGTCATAGAAGTAATAGACCGTGCCGTCCTTCTTGACGTACATCATGCCTTTGCCTTTCGGGATCTCCTTTCCTGAGAATGAACATTTCGGCATGTTTTCACCTTGCCTTTATCTCTTTGGCTTCACGGTCCGTATCCAGGAGGACGATGATCATCCCTTTCTTGACAGGGCCCTTGATGTTGCGCAGGATGACCCTGCCTGCATCCGGGCCTTCGAGGACCTTGCACAGGACCTGGTATATCTCGCCGTAGACGCCGGTCTTCGCCCTTACTTCGACTATCTCGGCTGGATACCCTTCTTCGCCTGCCATACAGAATCACTTCTTCGCTTCCTGTTTCGGGAGCTTCTTCAGGATGTCCTGGAGCTTCTCTGTGGCCCCGCCGGCGTTCTCGACCGCTACGGCCGATGTGCCGACATCCACGCCAACCGCGGAACCCAAGTCCTTCTTGGTCGGAAGGAAGGCGTACGGTATGCCGCGCTCTTTGCAGAGCATCGGTATGTGGATCACAATCTCTTCGGGGCTCACATCACCTGCAACAACCACGAACTGCGCTGTCTTGCGCTCTATCGATTTGGTCGTCTCGTTGATGCCCTTCTTTATCTTGCCGCCATCTTTCGCTACTGACAGCATCTCCATAATCTGTGGCACGAGCTCGCTCGGCACTTCAAAGTCTACATATCCCATATTGATACCTCGTTTTCACGTCATCGGTTTTAACTAAAAGACGGTAAAATGGATTTGGACAAGAGTGTTTTTAAGGTTTCCCAACTAAAGCTCGCCGACTCTTCGTTTCATTTTTCTCTTCAATCGCTTGCGCTTCTTCTTCACCCACTTCCAGCGCATGCGGTTTTTCTTCTTCCATTTCCTCGGTTTAGAACCCATCAATTCACCTAATCTGAAAAACATGATTTTGATTCGATTGTTTTGGTTATTCGATAGTTCGGCTTAAATAGCTTTCGAATTTTTTCAGGCTATGTCAGCGATTTCCGGGCAATGTATGACTGTTACGCTGACAAAACGGCCAGGATGGCGAAGGTCCGATGCGAGGGTCTCGAAATCAGTGCGAAGATCATATTTGATCGAACGGATCTCTTTTTTCTGGCCATTGGTCTGGACGATGATAAGCTTCTCAGGAACGAAGCTGAATGTCGCTGGTCCGTATTTTGGGCATTCCAGGGACAGATTGAACGAGATCCCCCACGGGATTTTGACTTGATTCTGTATATTCCCGAGGCTGCAAACAGAGACGAACCTGAAGTGGCATCCGGAAAATTCAGCGGCCCGGCCCAATTTGGCCACCATGGTCTCTGCGAATAATTCCGATCGCCTGCTGTGGCCGTCGCAACCAGCGCCGTTGCGCTCCCCGTCGCGCAGCTCGGAAAATAGCCTGAAAGCGACAAAGCCCGTCCTGTGCCATTGCTTCGAATCATCCGGATTCAGGTTATAGGAAGGTTTCGCGAATTCTGGCCTTTGGACAGACATGAATAAACATAAGGTGCAAAAACATTTAAAATCAGATTCACTAACCAAAAACCGATTTTCTTATAACAATGCGTGGACGCGTTCGTAGAATTTCAGCATATTGCGCCAGTGGCTCCCTTCCCAGTATATCTTTCCGCAGGAAGAGCATTTCCAGAACCTCGGGCTCTTGGATTGCACATCTTCCGGGACAGAGCCGCGCACATCTTCAACAATCGCTTCCTTCATCTCGCCGTTGCAGACAGGGCAGCGCATATTGTTTGGAAAATCAATCGCAATTCCGCTCTCTCTAATAATTTGAGCGATCTGCTCTTCGGTCTTCTTGCTCGCAATCGAGACGCAATTGATTTTATTTTTGGCGCATCGCTCGACGAGCTCTCGGTCCATGGTCACCAAAACACGATCTTCGCTTTTCGCGCGCTCGAGCATCTCGGTATCGCTAGCGGTAGTGGAATAAACAGTATCTATGCCCAGGATCCTGCACCAAGTGGACAGGCGCCCGAGCATCCCGTCCAGAATAAGCTTGACCATTTCGAGCAATTCAGCTCAATGAGACCTTGACGAATACGTTGGTCGGGACCTTTATTCTAAGGATCTGCTTGATGTATTTCTCATCGCCTTCGACTTCGCAGAGCCTTTTGGAAACCCTCTTCTCCCAGCGTTCATAAGTGTCGCTGCCGTCGCCGCAAGGCGTGCGCCTGCAGGCGATCAAAAGGGTTCGCCTGGGCATGCGGACCGGACCGACGAACTTCATGTTGAGCATCTTGGCAAGGTCCTTGATCTGGTTGACCACGTTGTCGAGGTCTGACGGTTTCTCTCCACTTAAACGAATTCTGACTTTTGTCATGTAATACCTCTGAATAAAGTGTAAAAATTGCGAAAAGAATATTGATGGCTAAAGGTATTTAAACCTGCCAGAAAGCGCGGATTAAGACGTAAGAAACGGTCAGCAACCCTCAACTACCCCGGAAGCGTGCTGAAGAATGGCGTAGTCAGCGACGGAAATCGGTGCTCCTAAGAAGGAAAGAAGACAGGTGCCCTGTAGAATACTTGAGATAGCCTCCGCGGAAATGAGGTGTCCCTCCTTTTCTTTATATACTCAGGCTTCGCGCTACTTCCTGTATATTCGGGGACGTGTCCCCGGTTTAGCATCCTTAGGGGGCCCGTCTCGGGCCGCCATTATATTCACGGAATCATCGAGGTGATTTTGATGGAAGAGATAACAGAGAAGGTAAATTCGCTCATGGAATACCGCGAAGCGCTGGCAGAACCAGACCAGGCGGTGTTCGACAAGCTCGTGGATTATGCCAAAGGCCACGTGGTCGCATGCGCCAAGGCCAGCAAGCTCTCTGTCCTGGAATCAATGCTACTTGCCATACTCATAGAACAGCAGAAGCTCATCGAGCACCAGAAGGAGGCGCTCGGGGTGGGCAACAACATAAGGAATCCTGCGGTTTGCTGACTTACTTGATGAGACTAGATGATCACCTCAATGGGAGGATATATGCGACCCTGGCGGCGGCATGGGAGGTCCGCCGCTTGGGGATCATGATGACCATCTTATTGGCTCGGACGCCAAAAAGATATGGAGGCGGGCGACCGCCTCCCACTCGTTCTTAACATAATTTCAAACGGTTTCATAAAAATTTTTTATCGAATCAAATCGCGGTAGAAGACATCGGAAGCAGGCAGGTCCGACAGAATCGAATCAGTATTAAAAATCCAGGACAGCTAATAGCGTTAGTGGTGTGAAACATGGAAGAGGAGAAGAAATGCATAGTCTGCGGGACCAAGGAATCGAAGAAATGGATAGAAAGGCAGAATATCGTAGGGAAAAAAGCTCACTTCTGCTCCAAGGAGCACTATCTCCAATACAAGAAAGATGCATCGGCAAAAGGCGTCTGCGAGTTCTGCTGAAAATATCGATATGAAGATGTGACCGGATGACTTCCGACCCCAAACACGTTCATGCGGATTACAAAGCGCCGAATGGCAAGCTGATACGTATAGACGCAGCGCTCAAAGACGGAAAGATAGAGAATATCATCATCCACGGCGATTTCTTCATATATCCAGAGGAAAGCATAACCGAAATCGAGAAGATATTAGTTGGGGCGCGGGCGGGCGATTTTTTGGAAATGAAGAGAAGGTTGGATGCGCTCATAAACGAGAAAAAGATAACGCTTGTTGGTTTGACCACTGAAGATCTTGCCGAGGCGCTGAAGCGAGCAGTCGAAAAGAAAGGCTAGTTGGGAGATATGGATTTTTTCGAAACCATTTCAGAGTATGTCATTTTCCAGATGCTTAAGATGGTCCAGGGGGAGCCGTTGGCCGAAGCCCTGAACTTCTTCATCGCAGACACGATCAAGGTCTTCCTTCTGCTTGCTGTCATGATTTTTCTTGTCTCGATAGTAAGGACATTCATCACGCCTCCAAAGGTGAAGAAACTTCTCGGCGGAAGCAAGGAAGGGCTCGGAAACATCCTGGCAGCGCTTCTTGGTATCCCCACTCCGTTCTGCTCATGCTCTGCGGTGCCGTTATTCATCGGGTTCATGGAAGCAGGGGTGCCTCTCGGGGTCACATTCTCGTTCCTCATCTCCTGCCCCCTGATCAATGAGGTGGCACTCGCCATGCTCCTAGGGCTGTTCGGGTGGAAGATAGCTGCGCTCTATATCGGATCAGGCCTTGTGATAGCCGTCGCTGCCGGAATCTTGATCGGACGGCTCGACCTTGAGGATGAAGTAGAGGATTTCGTGAAGAAAATCAGGTCCAAGAAGGTTGAGGAGAAGAAATTGGATTGGAACCAGAGGCTTAAGTTCGCGAGACTGCAGACGATGGATATCATAACGAAGGTCGGACCGTACATGGTCTTTGGGATCGCGCTCGGCGCTTTCATCCATGGTTTCGTTCCGGTAGGTTTCCTCGCCGATATCGCAGGACCGGACAATCTATTGGCTGTCCCAGTAGCTGTGATCATCGGAGTTCCGCTATATTCGAACGCGGCTGGCACGATCCCGATTGTGCAGGCTTTGATGGATAAAGGCATGGCTATTGGTACTGCGCTTGCCTTCATGATGAGCGTCACCGGGCTTTCGCTCCCTGAGATGATAATACTGAGGAAGATCCTGAAACCGAAGCTGCTGGTCATCTTCGCGATTATCCTGGCTCTCGCATTCATCGCAGTCGGCCTTCTCTTCAACGCCCTGCTAGCATGATACGGGCGCACGAAACAGGAGGAAATTTTATTCGCGGAAATCGAGTGGGTGTTAGATTTATAAGTTCAAGATACGATAACCCTTATTACTTATTTTCGTGGTGGGTATGGAGGTTGACATTTCGCCGTCGGTGTCGTTGTTCAACGAGTTCTTCACTACGGCGTATCGCAACAAGATAAACCAGCTCGCGAACCGCTACCCGGAGCATGCGAGCCTCTTCGTGGATTACTCGGAGCTGGAGAAGATGGATCCGGGGATCGCCGATGCCCTCATACACACGCCGGACCTCATGATCGAGGCTGCCGAAGAAGCGCTCCGCCAGATGAACATCTCTGTCGCAGCCGGGGTGAGATTCGCCCCGCATGTGCGCTTCGTCAACCTGCCATCCGAAGACAAGCTCATCGAGCAGCTCAATTCGAGGAACATCAACGAGCTCGTCGCCTTCAAGGCCGTCGTCACCAAACGTGCTGAGGTCATGAACAGGGTGAAGATAGCGCTCTACAAATGCGAGCTGTGCGAGACTGAATTCAAGCTTATCGTCGTGAAGAATTTCACGCCGCCGAAGCGCTGCGAGAACTGCAAGAAATTCGGGACCTTGAAGCAGAGCGAAGAGGAGAGTACTTACGTAGATATCCAGAAAGCGGAAGTGCAGGAGCTCCTGGAACGTGTCCGTGGAGGGGCCCCGGCTGCACATATCGAGATACTGCTCGAAGACGACATGGTCAACCAGATCGCGCCCGGGGACAACATCGACATCGCCGGGATCCTCCGCCTTAGGCCGCCGCAGAAGATGAAGCAGAAGCAGGATTTCATATACACACGCTATATCGAGATAAACAGCGTGCGCAACCTCAAGAAGGATTTCGAGGAGATCGAGATAACGAAAGAAGAGGAGAGACGGCTTGTCGAGCTTTCGCATAATCCAAACATCGGGGATATGGTAGTGGATTCCATAGCGCCTTCCATCTACGGGCACAGCGAAGTCAAGCGCGCCCTGGCATTGCAGCTTTTCGGCGGCACAAGGGGAAAAACGATGCGGGGAGGCATGACGATAAGGGACGATATCCACGTGCTCCTGATCGGAGACCCAGGTATCGCTAAAAGCCGGTTCATTCAGAGCGTCTCTGAGATCGCGCCGAAGAGCATATATGTCAGCGGCAAGAGCGTTTCGGGTGTAGGGCTTACGGTTGCCGCCGAAAGGGATGAGCTCGGCGATGGAGGATGGACCCTGAAAGCCGGCGCACTGGTGCTTGCAAGCGGAGGGACAGCCCAGATAGATGAGTTCGACAAGATCGAGGAAGAGGACAGGGCTGCTCTCCATGAGGCTATGGAGACCCAGACGATATCTGTCGCTAAGGCAGGCATGGTCGCGAAATTCAGGACGAAGACAGCCATCCTCGCCGCAGCGAACCCGAAATACGGCCGTTTCGACCAGACAAAGAACCTCGGCGACCAGTTCGATATCCCGCCGACATTGCTTTCAAGATTCGATCTTATCTTCGCGATAGTCGATGTGCTGGATGAGGAGAAGGACGCCAAATTAGCCACGCACATACTTAATACTCATATGGGCCTGGACAGGGATGGGGATACAGGCGTATCTGAGACTTTGGAAAAGGACCTCCTCAGGAAGTATATAGCATACGCAAGAAGGAAAGTCTCGCCGAAACTCACCAAGGAGGCATCGGAGAAGATCAAGGAATACTATGTCGACCTGCGCCGCAAGAGCAAGGAAGCAGGTTCTGTCGCGATAACGCCGAGATACTTAGAAGGCCTTGTCAGGCTAGCAGAAGCCAATGCGAAGATGAGGCTGAATGATATTGTCGAAGGCTCGGATGCGGATGCGGCTGTCGCATTATTCACATATGTCATGCAGCAGATCATGACTGACAAGGCTACTGGATTGTTCGATGTGGATGTCGTAACGACGGGAAAACCGAAATCCGAACGAGATAAACTGCAGAAAGCCGATACTGTCATGGATATCATCCGCGATCATCTGCGCAAGAACGACACAGCCGATATCGAGGAAGTAGTCGCTGATTCTAAATCCTACGACCTCGACGAGACAACCGTGCGCCGCATAATCTCCGAGCTCCTGAGGAAAGGGGTTATATATGAGAAAGAATATGGCCATATCAGGATTGTCGGTGAGAAATAGATGCGGCTGGTATTCACAATAATCGCCTTCTTCATCCTTGCCCAGTTGCTGGGCATGTTCACAGGCATGGTCATCATCAATGACATGCCGCAGAACCCATATGTCAGCAGCCTGGTCGTTACAGGGGATTCAAACAATTTGTTCAATGCCGTGTTCTTCATCATCTATGTTCTCTTCGGGGCAGTGATGATGGTCCTGCTCATCCGCATCTTCAAGCTCCAGATGAGGCTTTTCAAGCTCATGGAGTTCATGCTGATATCTGTATCGAGCTCGATAGTGTTCTATTCATTCTTCAGGTTCGTTTTCGGATATGATGCTAGCATGATGCTGGGGATTGCGTTGGGTTTGATATTCGCAGCCACGAAACTGCTCCTT
>Ga0315268_10005199_pt1 | contig 14018 bp, 12 predicted proteins | sample C1_top_MG_FD_204535 | JGI IMG/M metagenome (GOLD analysis project Ga0315268, IMG submission 204535) | Sediment microbial communities from Yellowstone Lake, YNP, Wyoming, USA - C1_top | ecosystem: Environmental > Aquatic > Freshwater > Lake > Sediment | place: USA: Wyoming | collected 2017-08-01 | reverse complement strand
GCTCCTGATTGTCTGCCGTCACATGAGATGTAACTTCAGACGCAACATCGGCTGCCACGACCTCATCGATCAGGCGCGAAAGGCGTGTGCCGCGCTCGACAGAAGCGTCGTAGCAAAAGTGTAGTTCCGGAATATGGTGAATACGCAAGCGCCGCCCTAATTCACGACGCAAAAAGCTTGCCGCATGACTCAGGCCACGCGCAATTTCCTGAGCGTGCCCTGCATCAGCCAGCGAAGTATAAAAAACCTTAGCGTGCGTGTAATCGGACGTAATCTCCACATCCGTAATGGTCACCAGTGGTAACAACTGCGACACGCGCGGGTCTTTCACCTGCCGCAACAACTCCGAGAGATCGCGACGGATCTGCTCGGTAATACGGTCGGTGCGCGAAAAACCGTGTGCTCTGGATTGCCGTGTCGCCATCGCCGACTTTCAGCCCTTCATCACAGTGTGCGCGCGACTTCCTGAATCTCGAATACTTCGAGTTGGTCGCCCTCGTTGATATCGTTGAAATTCTTTACCGACAGACCGCACTCGAAACCTTCCCGCACCTCACGCGCATCATCTTTAAAACGCTTGAGTGAATCGAGTTCGCCGGTATGGATAACCACATGATCACGCAACACACGCACATGCGCGCCACGCTTGACGACGCCGGAGAGCACCATACAACCAGCAATCGCCCCCACTCGCGAAATGCGGAAGACCTGACGAATTTCGACCAGGCCCATCACGTACTCACGCTTCTCAGGCGCCAGCATGCCAGACATGGCAGCCTTCACCTCATCGACAGCTTCATAAATGATCGTGTAGTAGCGGATATCAACACCGAAATTCTCGGCCGCCTTACGTGCGCCGGCATCAGCGCGCGTATTGAAACCGATAATGACCGCATTGGAAGCCTGCGCCAGATTGACATCGGACTCGGAAATGCCGCCAACCCCCGAGTGGATGACGTTGACCTTGACCTCGCTGGTCGAGAGTTTGCTGAGAGATTGCGCCAAGGCTTCCTGCGAACCCTGCACATCGGCCTTGATAATGAGTGCCAACGACTTGATCTCGCCTTCGCCCATTTGATCAAACATATTCTCGAGCTTGGCAGCCTGTTGCTTGGCCAGTCGCACATCGCGGAACTTGCCCTGCCGGAACAGAGCAATCTCGCGCGCCTTGCGCTCGTCAGCCAGCGCCATTGCCTCGTCACCGGCGGCGGGCACATCCGACAAACCCTGAATTTCGACGGGAATCGACGGACCGGCTTCCTCCACCGGACGACCGGTTTCGTCGAGCATCGCTCGCACACGACCGAACACTTGCCCGCAAAGCAACACATCACCGCGTTTCAGTGTGCCCGATTGCACCAGCACCGTCGCTACCGGGCCCTTACCCTTATCGAGGCGGGCCTCAATGACGAGCCCCTTAGCCAGGGAATCCCGCGGTGCCTTGAGTTCCAGCACCTCGGCCTGCAACAAAAGATTTTCCAGCAAGGTGTCGATACCTTGGCCCGTCTTGGCAGAGACAGCAACGAAAGGCACATCGCCGCCATATTCTTCGGGAACCACCCCTTCGACAACGAGTTCCTGACGCACGCGCTCAGGGTTAGCGTCCGGCTTGTCGATCTTGTTCATCGCCACCACGATAGGCACGTTACCGGCCTTGGCATGATGAATAGCTTCCTTGGTCTGTGGCATGACGCCATCGTCGGCGGCCACTACGAGAATGACGATGTCGGTAGCCTTGGCGCCGCGCGCACGCATTGCCGTGAAGGCTGCGTGGCCCGGCGTGTCGAGGAATGTCACCATGCCACGTGGGGTTTCGACGTGATATGCACCAATGTGCTGGGTAATCCCCCCGGCCTCGCCTGATGCAACCTTGGCACGGCGGATATAGTCGAGTAGCGATGTCTTGCCATGATCGACGTGGCCCATCACGGTAACAACCGGTGCCCGCGGCAATAGCTCAACATCCCGCTGTTCGGTAATTTCATCATCAAGGAATGCATCCGGATCATCCAGCTTGGCGGCATGCGCCTTATGACCGAGTTCTTCAACGACGATCATCGCCGTTTCCTGATCCAGATGCTGGTTAATCGTGACCATCATGCCCATCTTCATCAAGGTCTTGATGACCTCGGTAGCTTTGACCGACATCTTGTGGGCCAGATCGGCTACGGAAATGGTTTCGGGCACATGCACATCACGCACCACCTGTTCGACCGGTTGAGGTGCGGCACGCTCTTCAACATGATGACGACCATGGCGACCACTCTGCTTCGGGCCACCGCGCCAACCTGCCGTGCCACCGCCGGTATCGCCACGGGTTTTAAGCCCGCCACGACGATTACGATCGGCCTCACTTTTCAAGCCAACTCCCGGCTTGGCTTCAGCTTTCTTTTCGCCTTTGCGTGGCGTTTCTGCCGTTTTACTCGTCGGCTTGTGCAAGGTACCGGAAACGCCAGCGCCTACGACATCAGTTGATGCTGGCACAACGGCTGAAGCTTGCACCTGTTGCTGGACCAAACGAGCCTCCGCCTCGGTGCGTGCACGAGATTCGCGCTGCTGTCGTTCCTGTTTTTCCTTTACTTCGGCAGCCTGAATAGCCGAGAGCTTGGCATGACGGCGCGCCTCTTGCTCACGTATTGCCATCTGTGCCGCATCGACAACTGGAGGTGGGGGCGTCAGCACCACGGGGAGCGGGGTCTCGATCGCAGCTTCAACCGGTGCTTCAACCGCAACTTCGACGGGCATCTCGACTACCGCATCGACTACAGCTTCGACGTGGGTCTCGACTACAGTTTCGACGGGCATCTCAGCTACCGCCTCAACGGGCATCTCGACCGGTGCCTCGAGTACAGTCTCATCGGGCATCTCGACCGCAACTTCGACGGGCATCTCAACCGCCGCATCGGCGTCGCGCTTCACGAAAGTTCGCTTCTTGCGAACCTCGACTTGAATTGTGCGCGCCTTGCCGGAGGAATCGGCAGACTTGATTTCCGTGGTCTGCTTGCGCGTCAGCGTTATCTTGGCCTTAGGTGCCGTCTCGCCATGTGACTTGCGCAAAAACTCGAGTAGCCGAGTTTTATCCTGTTCGCTCAAAGTATCGGAACTGGTTTGCTTGACAACACCTGCCTTGGCAAGTTGCTCGATCAGCGCCACCGGCGGCATTTTCAACTCCGCGGCAAACTGTGAAACATTCATTTGGGCTGACATATCGCCTCCTTACTGGTCTTCATCGGCGAACCAGTGAGCACGCGCGACCGTAATTAAAGCTTTGGCCCGCTCCGCGTCGATATTCGTCAATTCCATCAATTCATCCACGGCCAAGTCGGCCAAACCTTCACGATCAGTAATCTCATGCTTGGCGAGCTTTGCCGCCAACTGCCGATCCATGCCTTCAAGATTGAGCAGATCGTCGGCGACCTTTCCTAGCTCCTCTTCATTGACAATTGCCTCTGTCAATAAAATATTCCGGGCGCGCTCACGCAACTCGTTAACCGTCGCCTCATCAAAAGATGCGATTTCAAGCATTTCGGCAAGCGGCACATAGGCGATTTCTTCGAGCGTCGAAAAACCTTCCTGGACGAGGATTTCGGCAACCTCCTCATCCACATCCAACTTGTCCATGAATAACTGGCGTGTGCTGGCGGTTTCCTTTTGTTGCTTATCCTGAGATTCCTCGACAGTCATCAGGTTAATCGTCCAACTCGTCAACTCCGAGGCCAGACGCACATTCTGACCGCTACGGCCAATGGCGATAGCAAGGTTGGCCTCATCCACCACCACGTCCATGCTGTGCTTTTCTTCGTCAACCACAATGGAATTGACTTCGGCCGGCGCCAGAGCACCAATCACAAATTGTGCTGGATCTGCCGACCACAGCACGATATCCACACGTTCGCCAGACAGCTCGTTAGTCACCGCCGTCACACGTGAGCCACGCATACCAACACAGGTGCCAATCGGATCGACACGCGGATCGTTCGATTTAACGCCAATCTTGGCACGTACACCCGGGTCGCGAGCGGCGCACTTGATCTCAAGCAGCCCATCTTCAATTTCAGGCACCTCGAGTTCAAAGAGCTTCATGATGAACTGTGGCGCAGTACGCGACAGGATCAGTTGCGGTCCCCGCGCATTTCGATCAATCTTCATCAACCAAGCACGTACCCGGTCTCCGGGACGCAAATTTTCCTTTGGAATCATCTGATCGCGCGGCAGCAGTGCCTCAATACGGCCAGCTTCAACGATGGCATTGCCACGCTCCATACGCTTGATGGTACCGGTAACCAAATGCTCTTTACGCTCGAGAAAATCGTTCAGTATTTGCTCACGCTCGGCATCGCGAATCTTTTGCAGAATCACCTGCTTGGCGGCCTGTGCACCAATCCGGCCGAAATCGATCGGTTCAAGCGCTTCCTCAATGTATTCATCGATCTGCACATCAGGAACCTGCTCACGTGCCTCGGTCAGGCCGATTTGCTGGGCGGGAATTTCAACCTCTTCATCGTCGAGCACCAACCAACGGCGAAAAGCTTCATGCGTCCCCATTTCACGGTCGATCTCGACGCGCACATCGGCTTCGTCGTGGATGCGCTTCTTGGTCGCCGATGCGAGCGCAAGCTCAAGGGCGCCAAAAACGATGTCCCTGTCGACATTCTTTTCCCGCGCCAAGGCATCGACCAACAGCAGCAATTCGCGACTCATCCCAATCTCCCGCTCAGTAATTCGTTAAATTTATTCGTTGAAACTCAATTAAAACTTCGGCACCAGGCGTGCTTTTTCAATATTTTCAAGCGAAAATTCGCGCACAACCTCGTCCGTTTTTAGGCGCAAGCGGTCTTCCACCAAGCCGAGAATCACACCGGAAAAGTTACGTTGCGCTCCTTCGGGGATGCGCAACTTCATCTGCACCTCATGCCCGACGAATCGCGCATAATCGGCCAGCTTTTTTAAGGGACGATCCATGCCCGGAGATGAAACCTCGAGGCGATCGTAATCGATATTTTCGACAGCAAACACCCGCGTCAACTGATGGCTAACAGCGGAGCAATCCTCCACCGTAATCCCACTAATGATTTCATTTGCGGGTGTTTCTGCCTCTACCGGCGCGGGCAAGCGATCAATAAAAACCCGTAACAGACGCGCACGCGGACTCGTCTCGAAATCTACGAGTTCATAGCCCAGCCCTGTCACCGTCTGCTCAATCACCGCCTGAAGATTCGCCATACACTCACCGATGCGGCACCAGCCTCAACACTGAAACTCCGCTTTCTGCCGCTACAAATAAAAAATGGGCAAACTGCCCATTTCTTCAATTTCTCACCCCGCACTTCGAAGGCAATCTCTGCCACCGGAGACCGGAAAGCGCGCGATTATACAGGCCGCTCAACAACAAAGTAAACCGGCCAGCGCTTGCAGTGTGACAAGCTCAAACAGGAGGCTGCGGGACTCCCTCCATGCTCTTCAGGCTTTTAAGGAGCAGCATGACTTCATCCGGCGTCAATTCCCGACTCAGGCCCCGTTTCAGATTAGACGGCAGCACAATCGGCCCGTAGCGGACCCGCATCAGGCGACTGACGGTGACACCGACCGCCTCAAACATACGTCGCACTTCGCGGTTACGGCCTTCGTCGAGCGTCACGTTGTACCAATGGTTGGCTCCCTCACCGCCCGCCGGCCGCATACGAATGAACTTTGCCGGCCCATCTTCGAGTTCGATCCCCTCAGTAAGTTTGCGCACGGCAGACTCGCTCACCTCGCCAAGCACGCGCACGGCATATTCACGGTCGATGCCGTAGCGCGGATGCATCAGTCGGTTGGCCAGGGCACCTTCGGTCGTGAAGAGCAGTAGACCGCAGGAATTGAAATCGAGCCGGCCGATGGCGATCCAGCGGCCACCACGCAGACGCGGCAAGGCGTTGAAAACGCTGGGGCGGCCCTGTGGGTCGTCACGCGAGACGATCTCACCCTCGGGTTTGTGATAGAGCAGCACGCGCGGCACGCGCTCGGCAAAGTGCAAGTTGACGAGACGACCACCCACCTTGACCTTGTCGGTGGCGCAGATACGTTGCCCCAGATGCGCCGGCGCGCCATTAACGGCAACACGCCCCTGGGCAATCCATTCCTCGATATCGCGGCGGGAAGCCAATCCGGCATCAGCCAGCGCCTTTTGCAGCTTGACGGTCGGCAGCGCCTCGGCCGGTAGCGCGTGACGCGTTAACTGCTTCTCAGGCCGTGCCGACGCCCGCAAAGGCGTCGCTTTGCGCGGGGTTGGGGTTGCCGACTGGCTCGACGGGCGACCCGGCGGCTGGCTCGTCGAGCGCGCGGGTTGCGGTGAGCGCGTGCGCTGGCGTTGCGGTGATTTGGTTGGGTTGGGCATCGATCATCCGTTCTATTTCGGCCAGCGGCGGCAATTCGGAAAGGCTGCGCAGGCTCAAGTCATCAAGAAACTTTCGGGTTGTGGCATACAGTGCCGGCCGGCCGGGCGAATCGCGGTGGCCGACGGCGTCGATCCAGCCACGCCCTTCCAGCGTCTTTATCACATTGGGCGACACCGCCACGCCACGGATATCCTCGATATCGCCACGGGTTACCGGTTGACGATAAGCGATGATTGCCAAGGTTTCCATGACGGCTCGTGAATACCGGGGCGGTTTTTCGTTCTTCAAGCGGTCGAGATAGCCCTGATATTCCGGCCGGGTCTGGAAGCGCCAGCCGCTGGAAAGCTGAACTAACTCAACGCCCCGCTCCGCCCAGTCACGGCGAAGATCATCCAGTAGCGTGCGCCAAGTATCGTCGTCGAACGGGTCGTCGAAGAGTTTTTTCAATTCGGCCAGCGGCATCGGCTCGACTGCCACCAACAGGGCAGTCTCGAGCACGCGCTTGTAGTCGTCAGGCTTGTAGAGTTGCAGCATCGCTCAATTTTACATAGATGGGTGCCAATGCTTCGCTCTGGGTCAGCTCGACGATGCGCTCGCGCGTCAGTTCGAGGATGGCCAGGAAACTCACCACCAGGCCGGCGATGCGGGTGTGGCCGTTGCTCACCTCAAACAAATCTTCGAACATCACATAGTTGCGCCCCTGCAGGCGCCGCATGATGATTCCCATGTGTTCGCGCACCGAAAGTTCCTCGCGATGGATGCGGTGGTGCTGATGCATCTTGGCCTGGCGCATCAGGCTCAGCCAAACGACCTGCAGGTCATTCACACTGACTTCTGGTTCGCGCACGGCTACCTTGTCGGCGATCCAGACCGCTGCCCACTCAAAATCACGGTGCGCTTGCGGCATGGCATCCAGCCGGGCGGCGGCAAGCTTGATGCGCTCGTATTCCATCAAGCGCCGCACCAGTTCGGCGCGCGGATCCTCCGGCTCACCCGTTTCGGCCCTGGGCGGACGTGGCAGCAGCAGGCGCGACTTGATCTCCAGCAGCATCGCCGCCATCAGCAGGTAATCGGCGGCCAGTTCGAGATTGGTGCGGTGCATCGCCTCGACATACACCAGATATTGCGCGGTCAGCGGCGCCATCGGAATATCGAGAATATTCAGGTTGGCCTTGCGGATCAGGTAGAGCAACAGGTCAAGCGGGCCTTCAAAGGCATCGAGGAAAACTTCTAGCGCATCGGGCGGAATATAAAGATCGCGGGGCATCTCCGGCAGCGGCTCGCCGTAGAGCAGCGGAATGTGCGGCACAGCAGCGAGAACGGTCTGTAGCACCGTCTCGCCAGCGCCGACTTTTGCCTCAAACACGGCCATCACGAATAATCGAGTCCGATAGCTTCGCGCACATCGCGCATGGTTTCCTGCGCGAGCTTGCGCGCCTTCTCGCAGCCATCGGCGATGATGTTTTTCACCAGTTGCGGATCTTCCTCATACACGCGGGCACGCTCGCGCATCGGCTCCTGCTCTTTTAACACGCCGTCGATCACCGGTTGCTTGCACTCGATGCAACCGATAGCGGCCGAGCGGCAACCCTGTTGCACCCAGGCCCGCACCTCATCGTTCGAATAGATCAGGTGAAACTGCCAGACCGGACACTTCTCGGGATCGCCCGGATCGGTGCGGCGCACACGCTGCGGATCCGTCTGCATCGTCTTGATCTTCTTGCGGACTGAGTCTTCATCCTCACGCAGCGCGATCGTGTTGCCGTAAGACTTGGACATCTTCTGGCCATCCAGGCCCGGCATACGCGAAGCTGCCGTCAATAACGATCCCGGTTCGGCCAGGATCATCTTGCCACTACCTTCGAGATAGCCAAAGAGACGTTCGCGGTCGCCATGCGAAAGGCTTTGCGCCTCATCAAGCACGGCATGCGCCTGCTCAAGCGCTCCATCTTCGCCTTTTTCCTGGTAGCGAGTGCGCAATTCATCGTAGAGCTTGGCGCGTTTGCTGCCGAGTTTCTTCACGGCCTCCTTGGCCTTCTCTTCAAAGCCAATTTCACGGCCGTAAAGGTGATTGAAACGCCGTGCAATCTCGCGCGTGAATTCAATATGCGGCACTTGATCCTCGCCCACCGGCACTTTGTCGGCGCGATAAATCAGGATATCCGCCGCTTGCAGCAGTGGATAGCCGAGGAAACCGTAGGTCGTCAAATCCTTGTGGGTGAGCTTTTCCTGCTGATCCTTGTAGGTCGGCACCCGCTCCAACCAGCCCAGCGGTGTCATCATCGACAGCAAGAGATGCAACTCGGCGTGCTCCGGCACGCGCGACTGGATAAAGATGGTCGCCTGTGACGGATCAACGCCGGCTGCCAGCCAATCGACCACCATGTCCCAAGTGTTCTGTGTGATGGTGCCGGGCTCGTCATACGCCGTGGTCAGCGCGTGCCAGTCGGCGACAAAAAACAGGCAGGGATACTCATGCTGCAACTTGATCCAGTTGGCCAGCACCCCGTGGTAGTGACCCAGATGCAAACGTCCCGTAGGGCGCATGCCGGAAAGAACTCTTTCAACGAACATAATTTAGAAGGCGAACAGGTTTTTAATAAGTGAAAGGAATGCGCGCAGGAGGGGCGTCAAAATGTAATTCAACCCACCGAGAAACATCAAGGCGAGCAAAATAACAAAACCAAAGCGCTCGACTTGCGCAAAACGCCAGGCGGCACGCGGCGGCAAGAGGCTGACTGCGATACGACCGCCATCCAGCGGAGGAATCGGCAGCAGGTTCAGGAGCATCAACACCGCATTCACCTCGATTCCGGCACGTGCCATTTCTGCCAAAGGCAGGCTGAATGAATTAAGCGGAAAGAGGACCGCAAGCTTGAGCAGCAGTGCCCAGCCAAACGCCATGACCAGGTTTGACCCAGGGCCGGCTGCTGCCACCCACAACATATCTTGTTTGGGACGCCGCAGACGGCTGAAATCTACCGGAACCGGCTTGGCCCAGCCGAACAGGAAGCCCGCGTGTGAGAACAGCAACAGTGCCGGAACGATGATCGTGCCCCACAAGTCAACATGCCGCAACGGATTGAGGCTGATGCGGCCCAATTTCCAGGCAGTCGGATCACCGAAATGACGCGCCACATAGCCGTGTGCCGCCTCGTGCAGGGTAATAGCGAAGATCACCGGCAGGGCGTAAATCGCCAGTGACTGAATAATATTTTCCATGGAGGGCGGATTTTAATCGACAGCGAGTCCAAACGGATCCAAGGGACCGCATCCGGCACGAATCAGCTCGGCACCGCCCCCCACCAGATTGATGATTGTGGTCATGCCCCCGCCACAGGGACCGGCGTCGATGATCACGTCGACCAATTTATCCAGCTGATCGCGAATATCCTCGGCCGCGCACAGCGGTTCGGTATCCTCGGGCAGAATCAACGTCGAACTCAGCAGCGGCTCATTCAACTCAGCCAGCAGAGCCAGCACCAGCGCATGATCTGGCACCCGCAGGCCAATCGTCTTGCGCTTCGGATGGAGTACGCGGCGCGGCAGTTCCTTGGAACCTTCGAGAATAAAGGTATAGCTGCCGGGGGTTGCCGCCTTGAGCATGCGATATTGAATGTTATCGACACGCGCATACATCGCGATTTCCGACAGATCGCGGCACATCAAGGTGAATAAATGGCGATCATCGACCCCGCGAATGCGCCGAATGCGCTCGAGCAGCGCGGCATCGCCGATATGACCGCCCAGCGCATAAGCCGAGTCGGTCGGAAAAGCGGCCAGTCCGCCCTGGCGAATGATCTCTGCCGCCTGCGCGATCAGGCGCGGCTGTGGATTCTTGGGGTGGATTTGCAGAAATTCCGCCATCAAACCCACTCAGCCCAGACTGGCTTGAGATCGTCCGGCAAGACCGCCATACGACCGAGATCAATGTAACTCTCGCCCGGTCCATGAAAATCCGAGGCGCGCGAGGCGAGAAAACCAAATTCACGGGCGATACCGGCAAATTCACGCACCGCAGCCTCGTTATGCGAGCCGGAAATCACCTCGATGCCGGCACCCCCCAACTCCTTGAAGGTCACGAACAGTTCGCGGCGCTCAGCCGGTGTCAGCCGGTAGCGGCCGGGATGGGCAATCACCGCCACGCCACCCGCCGCCTTGATCCAGCCCAAAGCTTCAGGCAACTCCGCCCAGGGGTGGCTGACATAACCCGGCTTGCCCTTCGCCAACCAATGATCGAACACGGTTTTCACATCGCGCGCAAAACCGCGCTCGACAATGTAACGGGCGAAGTGAGAACGCGAGAGCAATGCCGGATTGCCGGCATGCTTGAGCGCACCTGCATAGGCATCATCGATGCCTACCTTCGCCAGTTCAGCCGCCATGCGCCCTGCCCGCGCATCGCGTCCGCCCCGCACGCGGCCCAAACCGGCAACCAACTCAGGATGGCGATGATCAAAATTCAGCCCGACAATATGCACGGTCTGGTCGTCACCCCAGGAAACAGAAATCTCCGTACCGGTGACAAAGCGCAGCCCCAAATGATCAGCCACCTTGCTGGCCTCGTCCAAGCCACCAATCTCGTCATGATCGGTCAGCGCCAGCAGATCGACACCGTTATTTTTCGCCCGTTCGACCAGCGCAGTCGGGGACATCAGCCCGTCGGACACGGTGGAGTGACAATGGAGATCTGCGTTCATGGCCTTCATGTTCCCTTGACGGCATAGATAGCCGGCAGGTTGCGCCAGGCGCCCTTGGCATCCATGCCGCAACCAAAGACGAAGCGATTCGGCAGGCGCACCCCCGTGAAGTCGGCCGCGACCGGTTTGACACGACCGAGATCCTTGTCCGCCAGCACGGCCAGCAGGCAAGCCTTGGCGCCCTGGGCCAGCAGCTTTTCCTTGATAGCCGCCAAGGTAATGCCCTCGTCAAGGATATCGTCGAGCACCAGCACCGTGCGGCCCTTGACCGGTGTGCGCGGCTCGACGATCCAGTCCAATTGGCTGCCGGCAGTGGCCTTGCCGTAACGCGTGGCATGCAGATAGTCGCATTCAAGCGGGAAAAGCAGCTTCGGCAGCAATTGCCCGGCAAAGACCACCGCACCGCCCATCACCGTCAAGACCAGCGGATAACTCTCGGCAGCGACAGCGGTAATCTCCACAGCGAGTCGTTCGATCGCCGCGGCAATCGTTGTTTCAGGGCAAACCAGTTCAGCTTCGGCCAGCATCTTGCGGGCTTGTTTGGGTGTCATGGTAATTTATCCAAAGAACGCAGATAGGCGGCAAATTCAGCACCGACCTCGGCATGGCGCAGCGCATATTCGACCGTCGCCTGCAGATAGCCCAGTTTAGAGCCGCAATCGTAGCGCACGCCATGATAGCGATACGCCAAGACTTGCTGCTCGGTCAGCAAGGCGGAAATTGCATCGGTGAGCTGAATTTCCCCGCCGGCACCAGCCTGCACGTTTTCCAGGTGATGGAAGATGCGCGGCGTCAGCACATAGCGCCCGACCACCGCCAGCGTCGAAGGCGCGACATCCGGTTGGGGTTTTTCAACAATGGCACTAATCTGCTCGACACACTCGGCGAGCGGCCGCGCGGCAACAATGCCATAACTCGCGGTATCTTCGCGGGGCACATCTTGCACACCCAAGACTGAGCAACGGTAGTAATCAAAGGCATCCACCATCTGTTTCATCACCGGGACTTCACCGTCGAGCAGATCGTCCGCCAGCAGCACGGCAAACGGTTCGTCTCCCACCACCGGCTTGGCGCAGAGCACTGCATGCCCCAAGCCCAACGCCTCGGACTGGCGCATGTAGATGCAGTTCATGTGCTTCGGCAACAGATTACGCACGAACTCCAGCATCTCCGTCTTGCCGCGCCGCTCCAGTTCGCTTTCCAGTTCATAGGCCTTGTCAAAGTGATCCTCAATGGCGCGCTTCGAACGACCCGTGACGAAGATCATGTCAGTAATGCCCGCCGCAACCGCCTCCTCCACCGCATACTGGATCAGCGGCTTATCGACGATGGGCAACATTTCTTTCGGGCTGGCTTTGGTGGCCGGGAGGAAGCGCGTACCCATGCCAGCTACCGGGAAAACTGCTTTGGTCACTTTGCTCATAGCTCCAGCAACTCCCTGAATTGTGCTTCGTCCAGAATGGTAACGCCCAATTCTCGCGCTTTTTCGAGCTTGGAGCCCGCTTCAGCGCCTGCCACCACATAATGCGTTTTCTTCGATACCGCGCCGGCCACCTTGCCACCCTGCGCTTCGATCAGATCTTTCGCGACATCGCGCGTTAGCGTCGGCAGCGTACCGGTCAACACAAAAGTCTTGCCTGCCAGCGGCGCAACCGCCACAGCCGCGGGCGCACCCTCCTGCCACTGTATACCTGCAGCGCGCAATTGCTCAACCACCGCCACATTGTGTGGCTCGGCGAAAAAGTGGGCAATCGATGCCGCCACCACCGGGCCGACATCCGGCACCTGCTGTAATTTATCGACATCCGCGGACATCAACGCATCCAGCCCGCCGAAATGCCGCGCCAAATCCTTCGCCGTCGCCTCGCCGACATTGCGAATGCCCAGCGCGAAAATGAAGCGTGCCAGCGTAGTCCCCTTGCTTTGCTCGATGGCGGCCAGCAAATTGGCGGCGGACTTTTCCGCCATGCGTTCCAGCTTGGCCAGCAACAGGGAATCGAGTTTATAGAGATCGGCGGGCGTCTTGATGATGGCGTTATCGACCAGTTGATCTATCAGCTTGTCGCCGAGACCTTCGATATCCATGGCGCGCCGCGAGGCAAAGTGCAGTAGCGCCTGTTTGCGCTGCGCCGGACAAAACAAGCCACCGGTGCAACGGGCGATCGCCTCGTCCTCCGGCTTTTCGATGGCCGAGCCGCACACCGGACAACTTTTTGGCATGACGAATGCGGGCACCATGATCGGCCGCTTTTCCAGCACCACTGCCACGACCTCGGGAATCACATCCCCGGCACGACGCACGCTCACCGTGTCACCCACGCGCACATCCTTGCGGCGCACCTCATCTTCATTATGCAACGTAGCGTTGGTCACCGTCACACCGCCAACAAACACTGGCGTCAGACGCGCCACAGGGGTGATCGCGCCGGTGCGGCCCACCTGCACTTCAATGGCTTCGACCGTCGTCAGCGCTTCCTCGGCCGGAAACTTGTGGGCAATGGCAAAACGCGGCGCACGCGAGACGAACCCCAACGCTTCCTGCCCGGCCAGACGATTCACCTTATAGACCACGCCATCGATATCGTAAGGCAAATCGCGACGTGCAGCACCGATGCGCGCGTAGTAATCCAGCAAGCCCTGCGCACCACTGGCGACAGCGCGCTCGACGGCCACCGGGAAGCCCCAGTCCGCCAGTTGATCCATCATCGCGCTGTGGAAAGTCGGCGCTGGCGAGACGGCAACGCTCATCTGCGTACTATCCGCTACGCCATAGGCAAAGAAGCGCAGCGGTCGTGTTGCCGTGATTTTCGGGTCGAGCTGGCGCAGGCTGCCGGCCGCCGCGTTACGCGGATTCACAAAGATTTTTTCACCCTGAGTGGCTTGCCGTTCATTCAACCGCTCGAAATCGCGACGCAACATCAACACCTCACCACGCACTTCC